>ERZ651768.2448-NODE-2448-length-12900-cov-4.585120_pt1 | contig 12900 bp, 8 predicted proteins | sample MGYA00514754_ERZ651768 | MGnify/ENA metagenome assembly ERZ651768 | reverse complement strand
GTAACCACTCCACCTGAAACTTCTCTGATAGATATTATGACAAAAAATGTGGTGAGCGTGAGACCTGAAACCGATCAGGAGGAGGTCGCAAAAATAGTCGCCCGATACAACTATCTTGCAGTCCCGGTAGTTGATATGGACGATTCCATGTTGGGTATCGTCACAGTAGATGATGTGGTGGATGTTATTCGTGAAGAAGCAACAGAAGATTTTCTCCAAATGGCCGGAGCGGGAAAAGATAGAGAAATATTACTAAAGTCCTCTTGGGAAAATGTAAAATCCCGATTGCCGTGGTTGTTTGCAAGTTGGGTCGGGGGAGTCCTTGCCGCTTTCATTATCGGAAAATTTGAACACATGCTGGAAACTACCGTGGCGCTAGCTGCATTTATTCCAGTCATCATTGGGATGGGAGGAAATGTAGGAACTCAGTCATCAACCATTGTGGTGCGGGGAATAGCCACAGGGCGGGTAGCGGCTGGGGGCGAGGTGAAACTTGTATTTAAAGAATTGCGTGTGGGTTTAATCCTGGGAGTTCTATATGGAATATTACTGGGGGGTTTCACGTTTCTTTTTGTTGATATGGCTCCCTTCCTTGGTATAATTGTCGGGCTCAGTATTTGCTGCTCTATGCTTATTGCTTCCTGTATCGGTACGGTGGTTCCTCTTATTTTACAAAAGATTGATATTGATCCTGCCATTGCTACAGGGCCTTTTGTCACAACAAGCATTGATATTATCGGAGTCACACTTTATTTCCTGATTGCATCTGTAATTTCTGGGGTCGTATGATTTTCATCTTAGGGTTGATGTGGGCCACCCTTGGTATTTACTGTATCTATTCGATTTTATTTAGTACCGGACTCTATCGGTTAAAAAAATCTTCCCGAAAACTCTCCTTATTAAATTACCCCAATGTCTCTGTTGTAATAGCAGCAAGAAATGAATCAAAAAACTTAAGTGGGTTATTGGATGATTTAACTTTTCAGGATTATCCGAAAAATAAATTAGAAATTATTATAGCAGATGACCGCTCAACTGATGACACCTGGAAGATTATTTCTGGTTTTATAAAGGAACACCATAACTTCAGGGGAATTAAAATTACAAGCAAATCAAAAGATATGACCCCGAAAAAACATGCTCTTTCAGAAGCCCTCTCTACCGCAAGGGGGGGCATCATCCTATCTACTGACGGGGACTGCAGGGTTCTGTCAACATGGGTTTCCAGTATGGTGGCTGAATTAGAAAGCAGTACGGGCATTGTTACAGGATTTTCTTCTGTGAAGGCTGAAAACCGTTTATTTCATTTATTTCAACATGTTGATTTTCTTACACTCATGAGCGCAAATGCCGGGGCGATGGGAATGGGATTTGTTTGGGCAGGGTCTGGTCAAAATCTTGCCTACCGAAAATCACTTTTTAACCAAATCGATGGTTTTCGTCCTGTTGCGCATGAAATCTCAGGGGATGATATTTATTTAATTCAATCCATATCCCGAATTGGCGGAGGAACCTTCAACCCGGATCCGGGAGGTGCCGTCACGACTCTACCTGTTGATTCTTTCAGCCAATTTATAAACCAAAGAATTAGGTGGGCATCTAATGCACCGAGACAATTACATTCCAGAGTGTGGTTTTTGGTGTTTCTCCTTTCTTCATTTATTTTAAATACCTCCATTCTTCTTCATATCATACTTGGATTATTTTCTTTCTCGCTTATATATATTTTTCTTGTCAAATTGTGTACTGAAGGATTGGTGATATATTTGGGAGGCCGAGTTTTCAAAACCCGGGTTTCGTTTCTTGTATTTTTAATGTGGTCATTAGTTCAACCTTTCTATATACCTACCATGGGACTATTGGGAGTATCGGGAAGATATAGCTGGAAACCATGAGACCAAATATTTATTTGACAACATTGGGAGTATCTCTAAGTTTATTGTTTGGTTCTGTTGATACCCTTTATTACGATCTTACAGTCTTCGGAATAAAATGCGGTGAAATTATCTATCATTATCCTGAAAATGATAAGTTGTACATCACCGCTCGGTCCACCGGGTTAATTGACTATTTCTTCCCATTTAGAAATGATTATAATACATCCTTTGATACGTCTTCCTATAAGATACAGCACTGTAAAAAAATTATTCGACAGGGAGAGTTTAAACAAAAACTTTCAGGAAAATGGGACGCTTCATTAAATAAGGTTGTGTATGAAAAGCTTGGATCTTTCCAGAGACCTGATTCCTGCATGAACCTTTTTACTTTTTTTGCGAGGCTTAACAGAGAACATGGAGACTTATTAGACACTCAATGGTTCCCTGTGGAGCATGAGGGCAGCTTATTCAAATCTAGGGTATTAATAGCAGATAGGGTCAAAATGGAATTCGATGGAGATTCTATCTTGTGTAATCATTTCCGCCTTGATTTAATTCCCTCAAACAACCAAATAAAAATGCTTGATCGGTCTGATTATTTTAGTCAAAATATTACCCGACCTGAGGCAATAAAACAAATCTGGGTAGAGCAAAAATCCCCCGGAAGAATCATGGAAGCATCAGTCAAAATAGGACCAATCACTGTTACAGCAACACTAAGACAATGAAAGATTTCTTCAAACTCCGCTGGAAACATCTCCTTGTATGGATCGTGATTCTATTGATAATTATTATAGCCCTTAAAATGGGGGTTGATGAAAAAATCGTTGTGTTTGTTACACTAGCATTGGGGTTTTTTACTCAAATTTTTGCCGGATTCGGCGCCCTCATCGCCATGGTGCCCTGGATTGGACCTTTCGTTATTAAAGTATTCACCATTCCCTTTTTCTGGATGTTGAATGCCATGGGTTATTTTGTTTCCATCATTGCCATTAAAAAGGGATATTCAAAGCAACTCACCCGTTCACGTGTTCTCACGGTTGCACTTTTGTTTGGGATTATTATCGGTTATGTTTTGGGACATATAATACCGTTGAGATGAGTTCCCCAAGTATAACAACCAGCATTAATAAATTATTTTAAAATGAAAATACTCGTACTTCAAGGACCAAACTTGAACCTGATTGGCGTGAAGTCCGCCCAAGCGGGGAAAAGCGTCACTTTAGATAAAATTAATACGGCACTCCGCCGAGAAGTAAGAAACACGGAAATAGAACTAAAAATATTTCAAACCCATAAAATTTACATGGCTGTTTCTTTCCTGCAGAGGAATAGAAATACTGCATCAGGAATTTTAATTGCACCCATGGCATGGGCAAAATACGAATATTCTCTATTGGAAACCCTTCAGCTCATCAGGCTGCCGGTTGTTCAGGTTTTTGTGGAAGGTGATTTCCTTTTCCAAGCCACAAAGGAAGAGTCAATTCTTGCGCCGGTCTCAACCGCTTCTATCTCCCGCGGGGACCCTATTATTGCTTTCACAGGCGGACTTAAAATGCTCATAGATTATATCTCCTGATTATTGTGACATCCCAAAAATATTTTTTCTTCCTACCTGTTTTTCTAATTGTGTCCTGTACACAACATCCTCTTCCTGGGAAACGGTTTTTAAACGAAACAACATATTCAGTATCCGAGGGGCTTGATACAGTAAAAGTAATTATTCCTGCGGGGAAAACATTCAATCGCCTGCCAGACAAATACTCTGAAATACTACTTCAATCAGTTTCAGATACCCTCTTTAATTCTTTACCTGATGACTCACTGAAATCATCCTTAAAATCTATCCTTAAGAAAGAAATTGATAAAACCACACTTTACGGGCTTTTCTCTGTTTCTTCTTCTATGGAGTCCGTTGAAATGGTGTTCACAGCAAATCATGGTCTTTTAATTAATATTAAAGAAAAACTGATGACTCTATATGTTCAACGGCAGTCTGAATCTTTCTATCCGCTTTTTAAAAATAATCTGTTATCACTAAACTGGGATGAAACACCCTTACCAAAACTAATCTTTCCCTGTGAAAGAACTCAGGTTCCCCAAAATGCAAAACTCCTGCCCAATGCACCGCGGGAATACAGAAAGGGAATCCACCGGGGAATTGATTTTTTTGCTAACTGGGGAGCTCCTGTGAGGGCAGTTGCAGATGGGACTGTTCTTCGTGCTGATAATAGTTTTGAAGAAATTAGTCCTGAGTTCAGAAAATCATTGTTAAAAAGCGCTTCAAATATAAAACGGACGCCATCGGATGTGTTCGAACATATTTTATTAGGAAAAACTGTTATTTTAGATCACGGTCTGGATTTGATCCCTGGATTTCGTGTCATTACTATTTATGCTCATCTTTCTCATATAAATGAGAATATAAAACCGGAGGTCAATGTTTCAGCAGGAGAATATTTCGCAAAAACGGGAAACACAGGAACGGAAGCATCTACTTACGGAAAAAAGGATGGGGCGCACCTACACTGGGAAATGATTTTGCAGAATGAAGATGGGGAGTTTTACGTAGGGCAGGGATTGCCCTATGAAAAGTTATATACTTTATTACAAGCTCTGTTTAAATAAAAAGCCCCGATTTTCGGGGCTTTTTAAAGATATTTATACCTTACTTTTAAGTTAAAAAGATATTTTTAATGAATAAACCAGATTGTTATCAAAATAATCAATAACCGTTCTTTGGGCGACTTCGAGGCCTATGGTTAATTCTCCAAGGGGATAAACTATCCCGGCACCAAACGTTGTACCAAAATTTGAATCTGTTGATTCACTCCAATCAGCTTGTGACATATTATCCGGTTTCTCATCATCAATATTTGCTATTGACAGGCCGCTTCCTATCCATACGGATGCATTACCAAAAGACATGCTGTATTCACTGCCAAAGCGTAACTCATTATTTGATGAACTTTTATTATTAAAAGTTCCTTGAATTAGAAGACCGGGGATTGCTTCATAAGATACACCAATGTTCATTTCTACAGGCATTTCAAACGGTTCAGATACAATCTGAAAAGGTTCATTGATTGTTCCTTCTCCAGATTCATCCGGAGGTAGTTTTTGTTCCAAATCAGATCCGCCATACTGCATTCTGTTTCCTAAATTACTTAATACAACCCCGATCTTCATTGGAAGATCGCTAAAGCTGTATTGAATCCCCATATCAAAACCAAGGCCTGAAGCAGAAGTTCTCAATATTTCTTCCTGAACATATTTCATGTTCACTCCAAAACGCATTCTATCAGCTAATGCTTTTGACCATGTGGCTGAAATGGTCATAAAATTGGGAGAGAATGTTTCACCTGTACCTTCTGTGTTATCTGACGTTGTACGCAAAATACCACCAAAATTAAATGATTTTATACTCAAGCCAAATGTTCCTGAATTACCAATATTGCTCACAAAGCCAGCATAGTTGACTTTAATGTCAGCAATATAGGACATATTAGAAAACATAGTTTCAAATGAACTTCCTAAATTAGAGGCGCCGGCAGGATTGTAATAGAGCGCTTCTACTCCTGAAACAGTGGCAAGGTTAGATCCATTTAATGCAATCCCATGTGCACCAACGGGAACGCTTAATTGGGTTGCTCCCGCGGTTCCATTTGATTTGATCGTACCGCCAAAAGCATTGACAACCAGTGCACCCATTAAAATAAAATAAGAATATTTTGTTTTCATTATTACTGTCTCCTTCAAATTATTAATAGACATCTATACGTTCTTCGGGTTGCACAATAGCTATTTTTATAACCATATCACCCTGATCCGTCACAATATGTGCAATATACATCCCGCTCGATACTGGTATATTAAAGTTATTCGTTAAATCCCACACTTCAAACTGTGTGCCGTCATTGTGATCCAGTTTTTTGACCAGATGACCTGCTAAATTAAATATTCTAATTGTTGCAGTTCCGTCCGCCTCAGGAAGGTGGGTAAAGGTTACCCGTCTTTCAAGGGATGTTCTCTCTTCGGGGTTGTACCCAAAATATGGGTTCGGCCAAACCTTGATGCCTTGAGGATCAAATGTTGTATTTCCTGTCATATAACTTGATGTGCTTATTGTAAAGACATCGCTAGCAGAATTTGGTTTTGTTGTAACCATGCGGAACACGGTTCCAGTTTCAGGTATAGCAGCATCTACCACAAATGGGTCAGCCGTTACATCTCCACCATTCCAATTTGCGAATGTCATATTCAATAAAACTACTCTGGTTATCTGACCAGGCGCTGAAAGTGGTAATCCAGGACCTGTCGCCCATTCATAAGCGCCGCTTGCACCAGGGTCAGCTGTAAGTGCAGCTACCATAGCCTCATATCCAGCCGTTCCGGGGGCTCTGTCATCATGCTCCACGACATAAAAGGCCTCCATGTAGGGATCATTTGAACCACCAGAAATTGGACTATCGTCCTGGTACATGTTCCATTCGCCATCTTCATTACTATCATTGAAAAGCCCCATCAGTTGAAAATCATCTGATGGATCATTTACATCACCAATATTCCAAATCTCAAGTGGTGTATCAACCACCAGATCAGTAGTTCTGTTTAGCATCTTACTTCCGGTTTCGGTAAAGCGAAACTCATAATCATCAGGAATTAAATATTGCATACCACCACCTGGGTTTCCATATCCGCCAGAATAGCGAGTTACATAGGGAAAGAAATCCTCATAGTTTTTATTGTCTCCGTTACTGGTGGTGATGAACCATGTCGAGCCGTTCGTCTGTTGGGCACCCATATTGTCTCTGCCCATACCGGGATAGCCATTATAATCGGCTGAAGCACCGGCATAACCATCGATAGCACCAGCAGCATTGTGGGTAGCATAGAAATCCTTAAATTCATTTGGTGGACCGTTTACTATTATCTGCAATCCTTCAGTGATCGGATTTGCGCCCTCACCGACCTCGCTACCGGTCGCCATATCAACACCGCCCTGAATGGGATTCCCCGATATAAGAGTAGTTCCATCAGTGGTGTTTACAACATCCCAAACGAGTGCCGAACTGTCAGCATTAAGGTGAAACGATACTTGATATTCATCCCCCGTAACCGAATATGGATCAATAACCACAGCTCTAACGGATCCATCAGAAGCTCCAGAACCGTGTGTGGCATTAATGGTCGATGAGCCGGAGCTTGTCACAGCATCATCTCGTGTGGTTGCAATTTGAGGTCTTATTTCCATAATGCTCGTTGAGCTTTCCAGTGTTTTGGGAATTCCATATGGATTATATCCATACGTGGTCACAGCAAAGTAATATGCTCGATTGGTCTTCAGTGGAATCCCGGCATTTAAACCATCTGTATCAATTACAATACTTCGTTTTACACCACTGTCAGAACCATACTGCACCCTACGGTTTATTGTTTCCCCAAACGAGGGGTCAAAAACATCATCAAATATCTCAGTAATGCCATCTATTAAATCATAGGTAGCAACACGCTTTCGCGCTCCCTGTCCCGATAAGGTTTCTAATTGATAAACATTGTATCCCTGGAAAGTAAATGAAGTATTCTCACCAACAAATGTGGTGTCAATTTGATCAACCACCTGTATAAAACTGAAAGTTGTATCTGCGGTGATCGAAGTGTCCGGCCCTACAATTGTGGTATCATAGCTCACATCAAACGTAATGTCTGTTACCCATGTTGTATCAAAGGCCACCGGGACCGGTAGCTTGTCAATAACATCTTCAGCCACATAACTTTCAGCGGCATTCACACCATCATCCCATGAGAGCACAATAGCATCACCTGTGGTGCCTACAGAAACATTCGGTGAAGTGGGTGATTCTGGTAATGCAAACTGAATATCATAGGCCAACTGCGCAAGCTGGTCTGCTACCTTTAGTGCAGTGATAGAAGTTAATGCGTCAGATCCTCGGGCAATTAACATACCAAATACAACCTCTTGGCTGTCTTCTGCTGCCAAAGTAAAAGGGCCCGCATTCATAAGAAACCGGCGGTCACCTGAGGCATGGTCATCCGAGTCTACCCAGACACCATCTCCTACTCCAGTGTTGTCGTTAGGGTCATCCGAATGAACAAATAGGCTTGTTTCACCGGTCTCGGAATTCACAAAGGGAGTACCAACACCCAATATTCCTGACATGTAGTTATAGGCCTCTATAGCATCATTTGGGTCAGAATAAACAGGGTCACCATTAATATATTTTGTGAAAGAACTCATGGGTAAATTTTTCATTCCTGCATGACGAGTGCCATAAGAAAGCCCCCCGGGCGAGCCGGGCTGGCAATCTGCATTCGTACTGTCCGCTATGTCCGCTTCTTCACAGGGGACCAGGGGTCCCTGGAAAAAATCATATCCAATCGCAGGGGGGTCGGAGCCATAATCTGCGTCAGAACCATCATTATAGCAGTAGCCAAGACTAAGATCAACATCACAACCAACAAAATCATCTCCTGCATCACCCAAATCCGGATCGGCCCAAAGACCAATTATAGTATCATCTACATCCTGACCACCTTTATTAATAATAAGTGCCTTTACAAACATCATATCTCCAAAAGCGTCCGGACGGTCATAGCCCCAGAGTGTCATCTGCACCTCAACGCCCAACGGAAGGGTGTGAAATATAGAGTGCTCAGCTATGTCGCCATCATTCATGACCCACCATATTACCTGATCGCCAATAAAATCAGGATGGTCGGGTCCCGAAGGCATCGGAGTATAAACACCATCTCCATCTTCATCTACCCAGGGGGCCCCTAAATCAGCGGGCCAGTTCTGGAAATCATCACTTGCCAGAGGGTCAGCCAGGTCTCCTTTATTTACTATATAGAGCTGATGTTCACTATCACCGGACTCACTTCCCCAGGGTCCAGCTACAAATTCGGGTCCATACTCTCCAACTGCGGTCCGAATGTCTCCGCCAACCTTACCAGCGATCCAGATTCCCGATGCATAATTAATATATTTGTGTGATCCCTTGGGCCATTCCATTCCTGAATGACCAGTGATGCGGTGCGAGACCAGCATGCCGTTGTTCTCAAGATCATCACGAATTCTATTGCCATCAAACTGACCAGAATCAGCCATCAAGGTTTTGCCAAGAAAACCACCTCCCTGTGCATCCGTTCTTACTGCAGCATCTGTCACTGACACAATCTGAAAAACAGCAATTGTTAAAAACCATTTCAAAGAAATTTGTAAATATTTTTTCATATTTTTCCTCACGGTTATTGACTACAAAGATTATAAACTATATGCAAAACCAAAACGAACCATTCTCGGATTCGCCCAGTTGCTGGAATCCCTGAGCCTGTCATAGTAAAAAGCTTCACCTATTGGGCTTCCCTTAAGCCAAACCTGGCCTTCAGGGGAGGCAATCCATCCATCCTCTCCCGCCTCGCCGGTTCCCTCATATACACCAACGACATTTTCTGTATTAAGTGCATTTAAAATAAGCAAATATGCTGTCAGGCCTGTCCCAACAATATCATCAAATTCAATGCGGAGATCAAGCGTAGATGTCCATGGTTTAAAACTGGAATTAATAGCGCCCACTGGGTTGTACCATCCACGACCAAAAACCGCAGACTGAATGGTTGAGGGCGTATATGCAGTTCCGCTTCCAAACTGATACAAAGCGTTAACTCCCAAATCGCAGAGGTTCATAAAATTTCCCCCTCTGTAGTCCACCATAACGGATCCGGTGTGACGCTGATCAAAATCTAATGGATTAACTGATGTAGGATAATTATCACCAATCCAGGCAATATTAAAAAACGAGGCCGGATCAGATCCTGTCCCGTTTGCCCACTGCATTGTATAATTAACATCAATCAAAACACCTTTCATCCTGCGCATCTTAACCGCCGCTGATAATCCTTTAACCACACCATAGTCACCGTTCATATATTGTGCCCAACTGAACTGAGCGCCATCAACAAAAGCATTGTCACGATTTGCCATCATAGTGTAGTCTCTTATTTCCTTATAATAACCCGTAATATCCACTGCAGCAACATTTCCTAATTGCTGTGCAAAACCTAATTCATACTGGGTGGTTTTTTCAGGTTTTAATGAACCGTTAGGTGAAACCACCATATTGCCCTGTGAATGGTTTGCAGCAAACCGTGAATCGGACAGGTACAGCCTGTTTAAAATGGGGTGCTGAACAAACTTACCGTATTGAGCATGCAAAACTGTTTGGTCCGTTACAGGAAACGACATGCCGACTCTGGGAGAAATATATGTATACGAATCTACCGTTCCATATCCTGATTCCTCCCGGTCTATGCGTCCATTCGTAAGATGTAGTTCGTCCCAGGATTCCGGAGCCTCTGAGCCAAAATTAAAACTGTCAAAACGCATGCCAATGTTCAGCGTTAAATCTTCAAGCTCAATTTTATCCTGAACATAGGCTCCTAAGATAACAGGCTCACCCGGGGGTGTTATCCCATTATCAAAATCATAATCGTCAGCCTCGTTACCCTGTTGATCATAACCAATGTTCATTGTATAGGCATTGCGATATGTGGTATAGAGCCAGTCTGAACTGGTCACATCAATGTAGTTCGGGTCATCCGACGTAAGCCCTTCATTGTTTTGTGCAGCCTTATTATAATTTTCAGCAATTTCCATTGGCTGTGCCAAACGGTAGTCACGCAGGGTGTGCTTCCTCCACTCAACTCCTGCTTTAATTTCATGGTTGTTAAGCTGGTTTACATAGTCACCCTTAATTCCAAGATAGCTCATGTCGCTTTTGCGATACTCATCGTAGATAACGCCCTTGTTGGTAAAATAGGCAAAATCCTGAATTGCTATAGGGTTTTTACCCCAATCTCTCAGGTACTCATTCCCTGGAGCTGTTGGGTCACCGTATGCCAAAATATCATCCTTGTGGTTATTGTCACCATATTCTCTCGAATACGAATAATGACTCATATTAACCTTTATATAGGACAATGCCCCCAATGACTGTGTTAAATTTACATAACCCGATGTGCTGCTAGACTCATACCACGGAGTGTTGTCACTATTAAGCAAAGCATATGTATAGGGATAGTCACCCTGGCTTATGGTTGTGCTTTCTCCAAGGTCGCCCCTTGATTCCTTAGAAGAAAATGTACCACCAGCCTTTAGGCGTAATTGCCCCAAATTTGCTGTAACATTACCAGCAATTGTGTTTCGGTTAAGCCCAGCATTGGGTTTTTTCCCATACATTCTCTCATAATCAGAAAACATCATTAGGGTTGTATCATTATAGGTTTTCTGAAACTGATAGTGTAACGCTGAAATTGCTGCGAGGGAGTCAACCAAGTCCAATGAAATCATCTGGCTCAACCTTTGAGCATCCGTTAGGCTAGCGTTTCCTAAGTCCAGAGCTGAGTCTGCTCTGAAATATTGAGATATTCCGCTAACTTCATCTAACGAGATGGAAGGGAAATAAGAGGTGGAGGGGCTTGCATCTTCATAGCTAATGTTTTCGAAACTTAAAAAATATTTTATGTTGTCCGTCAGCGGCCCACCCACATTAATATTCATCAACTTATATCCATAGCTGTGTAGATCATCTTTATTAGCAGTCGCTCCAGAACCAAGGTCTGTAACAAACTCAGCGCTGGCAATTAACTGATCTGTTCCTGTCTTTGTAGACGTATTGACCACTCCTCCATTTGAGTTTCCAAACTCTGCATCAAAGCCGCCAGACTGAAAAGCGATATCTTCCATGGCAGCATTGCTGACTACTGAGGTGTTGGATAAGGAAAATGGATTTACTGTATAAACACCATCAACATAATAAGCCATATCGCCAGAACGGCTACCCCTTACATAAAGTGCGCCTCCTGAATTAACAACGCCTGTTTGCATCGCCACTAAGTTTTCAACACCTCGCTGGGCAACATTGTTGATTATTTCCTGGTCAATAATTCGTGTAGTGTTTGTTGCTGATTTTTGTATCAGAGAGCGTTCTGCTACAATCTCAACTGCAGCACCCTTTACTGCGGACATCTGTAATGTATAATCAATGTCAGTTGTCAGGCTGGTTGAAACCTTTACGTTGGTTACCGTTACGCTTTGGTATCCAATATAATCCGAACGAACCGAGTATGTGCCCGACGGTACATCAAGAATATAATAGTTTCCATCGCTGTTAGATGCGGCCCCAAGGGATGTTCCCACAACGATCACATTAGCACCAGCCAAGGGGGTGCCATCACCGCTGACAACCGTTCCGGATATCTTACCGGCGGTTTGGGCAAAAAGCATCATGGGTAATAAAAGAGCACAAATAGATAAACTGGTAAGTTTTCTCATTTAATGAATCCTCCGAACTAAATAAAGATTATGGAAAGAAATAATAATATTTTATAATGAATCACTACACATATTTATTAAAAAAGCGTTTATTTCGGGCAAATCCCTGCCATTCCACATCACGCTTTGATGTGAAGATATAACATATTAAAAATTGATGTCAACACTTTTTTAATGTTAAAGGCTAATGTTTACTTTAGAGAGAGTCTTGATAATCTGCCTGAGTTTAGCACTACATTTATTGAAGAAAGTGCCATAGCAGCTTCAGCCACAACCGGATGGAGTAGTCCTATAACTGCCAGCGGAACAGCCACTATATTGTAAATAAATGCCCAAAAAATGTTCTGGCGAATCTTGCTGAATACAATTTGCGATAAAGCGAACGCTTTAGGTAGTCCCTCCATTCCTTTCCCTGTGAGCACCATGTCACCTGCTTCAAGAGCTATGTCCGTTCCGGTTCCCATAGCAATCCCTACATCGGCCTGTGACAGGGCTGGGGCATCGTTTATCCCGTCCCCAATCATGATTACGGTGTTGTTTTTATTTTGATAGGAAGCAATAATATCTAATTTTGCTTCAGGGCTAAGCTCTGCGTGCACTTTGTTTATTCCTAATTGTTGAGCAGTTTCTCTGGAGATTTCTTCTCCGTCCCCTGTGAGCAAAACGATT
>ERZ651768.2447-NODE-2447-length-12900-cov-5.292365_pt1 | contig 12900 bp, 10 predicted proteins | sample MGYA00514754_ERZ651768 | MGnify/ENA metagenome assembly ERZ651768 | reverse complement strand
TATGGTCGAAGATTCAAGGCACGGCATCTTCTTCGTCGGCTACGCCGATCCCGCGACGCCCGGCGGCCGGCTCAAGGCAGCGACGGTCGGGGAGACATTTCATTTCAGCGACAGCGCGGGCGACTTGGCCAAGCGCTGCGACGTGCGCGACTTAGACTTCACCGCGCACGCCAACCGCGAGGCGCTGCTGGAACTGGTCGGCCAAGTGGATCCGCGCACACTGATTCTCGGCCACGGCGACCCCGAGGCGCGCGCCTGGTTCGAGGAACAGGTCCGGAGCCGCTGGCCGAAAATAAAAATTCTCCAGCCTCAACCAGGCGAAGAGGTCGAGGTTTAAATCCAAAAAAACGGCGGTGAAGAGACGCTTGCATGCCTCTTCACCGCCTAGAGAAACGCAGCCTAAGCTAAACTGCCTGTTTCCCTCAGTTCAAGACCTTCGATTCAACCTTTTGGAGCGGTCGATCTGGGTCTTGGTTAACCGGTCGCAGCATCGGCAGGCATTTGCTGACTGCAGAACTGGTTCCAGCTTTGTCCTCCACCCGTGAACATGGGCAGAAAAAGAAACCCTTGGCCAAGCGGATGTGCTTGGCCAAGGGCACAAAACCGGTTTACGAGCCGTAACCCGACTCGCCGTGACTGTTCAGATCCAGCCCCTGATCCTCCTCATCCTCACCAACCCGCGCTCCCCCGGTCACCATGTCGGCGATCTTGAAGGCAATCAGCGCAACCACGCCGCTCCAAATGATGGTGACGATGACAGCCTTTAACTGCACCCAGAGTTGGATACCAACTTCGAATTTTTCAACTCCGCCAGCTCCAATTACTAGGCAACCCGTCAACAAGGCGCCAACGATCCCGCCGATGCCATGCACACCAAACACATCCAGGCTATCATCATAGCCCAGAGCCTTCTTCATAGAAGTAGAGCAGAAATAGCACGCCACACCGGCTGCAATGCCAATGACCAGTGCGCCGACAGGTCCGACACTTCCTGAGGCCGGCGTAATGGCCACCAGGCCCGCAACCGCACCGGTGGCAATGCCCACCGCAGTTGGCTTTTTAGTCACCAACCATTCCACGACCATCCAGGTAAAGGCTGCCGTAGCGGTGGCCACCTGTGTCACCAGAAGAGCCATACCGGCCGTACCATCAGCAGCGAGCTCACTGCCCGCGTTGAACCCAAACCAACCGACCCAAAGCATACTGGCACCAACTACTACCAATGGAACACTGTGTGGAGTTATCGCCGTGGAACCGTAACCCTTTCGTTTGCCCAGCATAATGCAGGTCACCAAACCAGCAACGCCTGCGTTGATATGCACGACTGTACCACCAGCAAAGTCTACTGCCCCCCAACCGGCAATAAGACCACCAGATTGCCAAACCATGTGCCAAATTGGCAAATATGAAAAGGTGAACCAAAGAGCCATAAAAACCAGAACCGAGCTGAATTTCATCCGCTCAGCAAACGCACCCACAATCAGCGCCGGCGTGATGATGGCGAACGTCATCTGGAATGTGAAATAAACTGATTCAGGAATGGTGCCGTCGACCGTATCAACCCCAACCCCTTTCAGAAAGAGCTTATCCCAACCACCAATGAATTGGTTACCATCTGTGTACGCCAGACTATAGCCATAAATGGTCCAAAGAATCGTCATCAGGCAAGTGATGGCGAAACATTGGACAAGGATGGACAACACATTCTTACTTCGAGACAGACCGCCATAAAATAGAGACAGACCGGGAATGGTCATAAATAATACCAATGCTGTCGCCACGATCATCCAGGCGGTATCTCCTGAATTTAGTGTTGCGGCTTCTTCAGCCGCAGCGGGAGCGGCCTCAGCGGCTGCGTCCTGGGCCATCAGTGATTCAACCGGCAACAATGTTACCGCCAATACGAAAAGCACACTCGTTAGTGTGCCAAATAGGGGGGTTTTCTTCATGCTCATTTAGGGTTATTGCGGCTCAACAACAATCGATCCGTGCCAAGCAACACAAACTCACCCGTCCTTTAGCATCGGCCCTGCCAACCCCAAAAGCCACGTTCCAGAGACTAGCATAACAGATTGATCATTAAAGGGTTAAAAAAAGAAGAGTCATCGGATAGCGAGCGGATAATCGCCAACTGTATGTCGGCTTTTTTTCGTGGTGTATATTTAGTAACAGTTGGGCCAAGTGCGGAGCTTCGGCTATCTCCCAGCCCAGTAGTCCACCACGAACACATCCTCCAGCACCGGGCCGACGAGCTCGACAAACTTTTTGTGGGCTGGATGGACGAGATAGACGTCGCGATCTTTCTCCGAATTGAATGTGATCAGGTAACAGTGCTTAAAACCCTTGTTGAGTCCCTCTGGACTGTTGTTCATCCCTTTCTCGAACCCCTTGATTTCGTTGATTTTCTTTTCCAGCGCGGCAAACGCCTTCTCCACCTCGGCGATCTGCTCCTTCGACGCTTCTGCCTTGTACTTGAAACAGACAAAGTGTCGGAGCTGCTTCGCCTTCTTTTTATCCGCTGCCTCAGTGGTCATACCCGCAAATAACATACCCAGGCCCACGGCCAGGCCCAACAGTCGTGAAATATTTTTCATGATTCAAAAGCGAACGACCGCCACACTCCCAAACCAACACCGCAACCGCAAGAACCGACTTGTCAGGGAAAAACAAGTCTTGAAAATCCGGCACGGAGTTGTCATCGTGCATTGCCCTTCGCGGGATGCGCGGTTAGCTCAGTTGGTAGAGCACTACCTCGACACGGTAGGGGTCACTGGTTCAAGTCCAGTACTGCGCACCATTCTTTCGTCTTTTTTTGCCTCCCCTCTTAAGCTGATTTCTGATGCTGAACCATACAGGTTTCGCGCTTGGCCTGACGGCTTGTCTGGGAGCGGTTTGCGGGTAACACTGGCTTTGGTGATTCCGCTTCGGCTTGCCATTTTGTTTTTGTTGGTCGCGACAACGCATGTTGCGGCGGCGCCAGTGGTGAAACGCAAGAACGAGACCTATCAGGTCACCGGCTCCAACTTGCGGGAGTTGAGGCAAATGATTGACCGCAACGGCCCGGTCAACAGCGATGACGGCAAACATTATGACGGGCTCACCGAGTGGTCGCTCACATGGGATTTTAATCTCAAACGCCGGGGGAAGGTATGGATCGTTGCCAGCCGGTCCGTCATTTTGGACGTCAAGGTCACGACGCCGCGCTGGACCGATTTCAAGGCCACCCCAGGCCTGCTGCAAACCCAGTGGAGGGCCTATCGCGCCAACCTGTTGCGGCACGAGGAGGGACACGCCAAGATTGCGCTCCGGGCTGCCTATGCGGTTGACAAATACCTTGGCACTTGCGGCGGTTCCTCCTCCCTGGAGAAACTGAAGACTGACATCCAGAAAAACACCCGCTTGCTGCTCAAGCAATACCGCAAAATTGACCGGAGCTACGACCAGCGCACCCTCCACGGCGCCACCCAGGGCGCCACGTTGGCCAAGGCACGGGAAGCTGACCAACTCACGCCAGCGCTTCCCGGATCACCTGGCCGTGGACGTCGGTGAGTCGGCGCTGGATGCCGTTGTGGTAGTAGGTGAGTTTCTCGTGATCGAGGCCGAGAAGGTGCAATATCGTGGCATGAAAATCGTGCGGAGTGATGACATTCTCGCTGGCCCTGAAGCCAAACTCATCGGTGGTGCCGTGGCTCGTGCCGCCTTTCACTCCGGCGCCGGCGAGCCAAGCGGTGAAGCCGTTGGGGTTGTGGTCGCGGCCGTACGTGCCGGCTTGGAACATCGGCATGCGGCCGAACTCGGTGGCGAAGACTACCAGTGTGTCCTCGAGCAGGCCGCGCTGTTTTAAATCACGCAGCAGCCCGGCGACGGGTTGGTCGAGTATCTCGCCGTGCACGTCGTATTGCTCCTTCAATCTTGAGTGGCCGTCCCAGTTGATGTTGCCGCCAGAAGCGTAGGCGCCGTTGAAAAGTTGCACGAAGCGCACACCGCGCTCGACGAGGCGGCGGGCGAGGATGCAGTTGTTTGCAAATGCGGCCTTGTTTTTGTTGGCGCTGTCGGAGCCGTAGAGTTTGCGGATGTGCGCGGGCTCGGCTTTCAGGTTGGCCGCCCCGGGCACGGTGAGCTGCATGCGCGCGGCGAGTTCGTAGCTGGAAATGCGCGCGGCGAGGTTGGCGTCATTCGGGAAGTCGGTTTGGTTTTCCTTTTCCAAAACCCGCAAGGCGGCGCGGGCGGCTTCGTCTTTGGCCGCGGAAATTCCCTTTGGCCGTTGCAGGAAACGAATCGGCTTGGTGCTGCTGAACGGCGTGCCCTGAAACGCGGCGGGCAGGAAGCCGTTGGCCCAGTTGTTTGGGCCGCTCTGCGGCATGCCTCGCGGATCCTCGATCGCCACGAACGCGGGCAGGTTTTGGTTTTCGCTGCCGAGCGCGTAGTTCACCCACGCGCCCATGCTGGGAAAGCCGTCGAACGCGAAGCCGGTGTTCATCACGTTTTCCGCCGGGCCGTGCGTGTTGGATTTGTTGGTGAGCGAGTGCAGGAAACAAATCTCGTCGGCCAGCGCGCCGATGTGCGGCACGAGATCGCTCACCATTTTTTCGCATTGGCCGCGTGGCCGGAATGTCCAGAGCGGCTGCGTGAGGTTGCCGTTCGGGCCTTGAAACGAGACGAGCTTTTCATTGCCGGGCAGCGGTTGGCCGTGTCGCCGGATCAGTTCCGGCTTGTAATCGAACGTGTCCACGTGGCTCAACGCGCCGGAGCAGAATACCTCAATCACGCGCTTGGCCTTCGGCGCAAAATGTGTGGGCCTCGGCTTGTACGGTTTGGCGGGGTCAATTTTCGGCAACTCGCCACGCGCCTCCTCCGCCAACATCGCGGCCAGCGCGACACCGGAAAAACCGTGCATCGTGTGGGTCAAGAACTGTCGGCGATTGAGGCTCATTGCAGATAGAGAAAGGCGCTGGAGTTGAACAACACACGACAGGCCTGCTCGAGGCCGTGTTCCATGGCGAGTTGCTGCAGGGCCTGCTGCTCGCTTGGCTTGGGCGCGCGGGCGCAGGCCAAGCGGAAGGCGAGGTTGATCTGCGCCGCCGCGCCGTTGCCAGCCTCGCGCCTCACGCGCCCGGCAAAAAACGCCGCCTGTCGATTGGCGAACGGGCTGTTGAGCAGGCTCAGCGACTGAACGGGCGTGATGGAGCGTGTGCGGCGCGGCTTCATTTGGCCGGCATCGGGGCAGTCGAACGCGCCGAAAATATCCACCGCCTGCATGCGAACCTTGTGCGCGTAAATCATCCGTCGCCAGCCGTTGGCATCGAAGGTTTGCTTGGGAACATAATCGGAGAGGCCGCCGCGCTGGTTGAAAAAATCAAACCCGCGCCCGCCCATTTTCAGGTTCAACTTGCCGCTGACGCTCAGCATGCCATCGCGAATGGCCTCGGCCTCCAGTCGGCGCGGTGGGAAACGCCAGAGCAGGCGCGCCTCGGCATCCACGCGCAATGCTTGTTCGCGTGGATGGCTCGCCTGCCGATAGGTGCGCGAGGTGACGATGAGCCGGTGCAGTTCTTTCAGCGACCAGCCTTGCCGGATGAACTCCAGCGCCAGCCAGTCGAGCAACTCGGGGTGCGTGGGCGCAGTACCCATTTTGCCAAAGTCCGACGGCGTGTCCACGAGACCGTTGCCAAAATGGTTTTGCCATACTCGATTGACCAGCACGCGCGCGGTCAGCGGATGGCCTGGCTGCGTGAGGTGCTTGGCCAAGGCTAAGCGGCGCCGTGGCTCGGGCGCACCTGGCGCGATCTCCGCTTGGCCAAGCGCTGCGGGGATGGCCGGTGCCAGCTTGGCCAGGCGCTGCATGGGATCGCCGCGCCGCAGCAGCCATGTGGTGTCGGGGGTCGTGAAGCTCGCGGCATAAATCTGCGGGCCGGCGGCAAGGCGGTTGAGTTCCCCTTCCGTCTTGCGAATCGTGGCAATGAGCGAAACCAACGCCTGCGTCTGCTCCGCGCTGAGATTTTTGAGTTTCACTTGGCTGGCCGCACGCGTGTCGTCGTTGCGCGGCAAACGATCCTCCGTGTGCGCGACCCTTTGCCACTCGCCATCGGGCCGCTGCACCTCGATGGTGTAATCGGCCGGCACACTGGAGCCGTCGTGCCACGTGATGCGCTTGAGCGTGGCCGGTTCGGCAAAGTCCACCCGCAGCCAAGCCGACCCTCCCTTGGCGGCGACCCACGGGAAGGCTTGGCGGCGATCGACCGAGCCGTCGGTGAGGTTTTCAAAATGCCGCGTTTGGTTGGCCAACGCAAAACTGGAGGCCGAGGGCCTGGCGCCGCCCGAGGCGAGCGCGGCATTGGTGCCGTCCGTTGTCCACGCTTCAAACTCGTACAGCGAGGCCGCGCTGCCGTTGGCGGTGGCGCGTATGTTCATCCGGATGGCGCGCGCGGTGACCGGGGCAAACTCATCGGAATGCACTGAGTCGAGCGGCTTGCGGAGTTCCAACTGCCCGCGCTGTGTTTCCAGTTTTGTCTTGAGGTCGGCGAGTTGTTTTTGTTTCGCGGGCACTTGGCTCGTCCACTCGTCGTTTTGTGCGCCGCGCAAACGCCGGTTGCCGTAGCGCAGCCCGGCGAAGACGGCCTGCATGCCGTAGTAGTCGCGCTGGAGAATGGGATCGAACTTGTGATCGTGACAACGCGCGCAGCCGATGGTGAGCCCGAGCAGGCCCTGGCTCACGGTGCGGATGACTTCGTCAAGTTCATCCTGCCGAGCCGAGCGCATGGCCTCCTCGTCGCGGCCAACCTGCCCGGGCAAATTCGCCGGGCCGGCGACGAGAAAACCCAGCGCCGCATCCGCGCCGGTGATGTCGCCGGCCAGTTGATCGCAAAGAAACTTGTCGTATGGCAAATCGGCATTGAGCGCGTGAATGACCCAGTCGCGGTAATGCCATGCCTCGGCCCGCTCGCCGTTGGTTTCAAACCCCACCGTCTCCGCCCAGCGGATGACATCCAGCCAATGCTGCGCCCAGCGCTCGCCGTGCCGCGGCGAGGCCAAAAGCCGGTCGACCACCTCCATGAATGCCTCGTCCGTGGGACGCGCATCCCGCGCAAACGCCCGCACCTCCACCGGCGATGGCGGCAGGCCGGTGAGGTCGAGCGTCACTCGCCGGAGCAGAGTGACGCGATCAGCCTCGGCCGAAAAAGTGAGTTTCTTTTCGCGCAGTTTTTGGACAATAAAAAAATCGATGGGGTGAGACTCCCCCGAAACGACCGCACACTTCATCGGCTGCAGCGACCAGTGCGGCTCCGCAGCCACCGCTGTGGTGGCGATAAAACACAGCAGGAGAAATGATCTGACACATTGCATTGCGGCTGGAACAGACTTTCCCAAGCGGTGAGCATGGTTGTCAATGCCTCTCAACCCGTTTGCAATCTGCAATGTTCATTTGAGCCAAAGGGATCGATCTGATATATTGTGCGGAGGGGGAGTTGCCGACTGCAGCCTCTTTTATCAAATCATTGGCAAAGACGTTAGTGGCTCACAATTCAACCAACAGCAGGGAACTTTTCCTGGACGCATGCAGCGGCAACGCCGTCACCCGCCCTCCCGTCTGGCTCATGCGGCAAGCCGGCCGTTCCCTGCCCGAATACCGGAAACTAAAGGAGAAACACACCTTCCTCGAGATGGTCCAGTCACCCGACCTGGCCACCGAGGTGACGCTGCAACCCCTCCGCCGGTTCCCCCTCGATGCCGCGATTCTGTTCAGCGACATTCTCGTCGTGCCGGAAGCGCTTGGCCAACCGTACAGTTTCACCGACGGCAACGGGATCAGGATGGAGTTCACCATCGGCAACCGGAAGGACATCGAACGGCTGGACACCTCGGGGCTTCGGGAGCGCTTAGCCTACTCACGCCAAGCGCTGTGCCAGATCAAACGGGAACTCAACGGACAGCAGGCGTTGTTGGGGTTTGCCGGTTCGCCGTGGACCTTGGCCAACTACATGATCGGGGGGAGCTCCCAGGACACCATGCTGGCCCGGCGGTTGTATCACGAGGACCCAGGCTTGTTTGAATGTCTGATGGAAAAGCTGACCGATGCCGTCGCCGACTATCTGGAAATGCAGATCGAGGCCGGCGCGGATGCCGTGCAGATTTTCGACTCGATGGGGGGATGCCTGCCACCGGCACATTACCCGTTCGCCTCGGGAAAATGGATCGGCGAAATCGTTTCCCGCTTGGCCGGCAAGGCCCCTGTGATCGTTTTTTCAAGGGGAACGCTTGGCTCGCTCGAGCACTTGGCTGAAACCGGCGCGCAGTTTTTGAGCGTGGACTGGACGGTCGATCTTGGGGACATCCGGAACCGCATGCCTGATCAAATGGGAATCCAGGGAAACCTGGATCCCGCAGTGCTCACGTCAACCCCCGAGGTTGCCGCAAGGGAAACCAACCGCATCCTGGAAACCATGCGCGGGTTTCACCGTTATATCTTCAACCTTGGCCATGGCGTGACCATGGACGCCAAGCTGGAAAATATAGAATCCGTCGTCACTACAGTGAGGAACTACCAGTGAACAAACTGTCAGTCGATCTGAATCTTGTCCGCAAATACGATGTCCCGGGGCCTCGCTATACCTCCTACCCCCCCGCGACCCGCTTCTCCGGGGAGTACGATGAAGATCGGCTTCACGAACTGATCCAGGCCAACAAGCAGTCGCAGAGAGACCTGTCGCTATACTGCCACATTCCCTTCTGTGAATCGCTCTGCTGGTTTTGCGGATGCACCACTGTCATCACCTCACGGCATCAGGAGGGCACCAGCTATCTGGATTATCTGGACAAGGAGATGGCGTTGTTCTGCAACGGGGAAAGCCCCAATCGGAAGGTCGTTCAAATGCACCTCGGCGGCGGCACGCCAACGTTTCTCCGACCCGATGAGATAAGGAAATTGGGATCAATCCTTCACCGGCATTTCGGGGAAACTCCCGATTGCGAAGCCGGCGTTGAAGTGGACCCGAGGCGACTGACGAAGGAGCACGTTGGCGCCCTGTGGGAGGCCGGTTTCAACCGGGCCTCGATGGGCGTCCAGGATAACAATGCCAAGGTCCAAAAAGCGATTAACAGGATTCAGCCCATGGAAATCACCCGCAACAGCGTGGACTGGCTGCGGGAGGCAGGATTTGAATCCATCAATATCGACCTTATCTATGGCCTGCCTCACCAGACGGAATCTTCCTTCGAAAAAACGCTGGAAGAAATAATCGAACTGTCCCCAAACCGGCTGGCGGTTTTCAGCTATGCTCATGTACCCTGGATCAAGCCGGCACAAAAAATACTGGAACGGGACAACCTTCCAACGCCGGAAACCAAGCTGAACCTGCTGAAGCTAATCATCGAAAAACTGACCTCGGAAGGCTACGTGTATGTTGGCATGGATCACTTCGCGCGTCCGGATGATGAACTGGCCGTTGCCCAAAGCCAAAAGACACTTCAACGTAATTTTCAGGGGTACAGCACATTTGGCGGCGCGGATATCCACGCCTTCGGGATGTCCTCCGTCTCACAAATCCCCGACGCCTACTGGCAGAACATCAAGGAATTGAAAGAGTACTACCAGGCTGTCGACGACGGGAAAACGCCGATCGCAAAAGGGTGCATCGTAACCGATGACGAGAAAAAATACCGGATAGTGATCACGCGGCTGATGTGCGACTTGAGCCTGGATTATGACAGTCTCTCGAACAGTCTCGATATAAACTTCCGCGAGGAGTTCGCCGACTCACTCGATGGCTTGGAGGACATGGAGGACGACGGGTTGTTGATCCGCGATGAATCGGGGCTGACCGTGACGGACACAGGGCGCTTGTTCATTCGCAATATCGCCATGAGGTTTGACCCCAACATCGAAAGCAGCAGCACAACCCGGTACTCGAGGACTATTTGAAACCGGTTGCGATCATAGGTGGCGGCATTACGGGCCTGACAGCTGCGTTCAGACTGGAACAGCACGGGATACCCGCCACTCTTTTCGAGGCTGCCGACCGTGTCGGCGGCGTCATCCAAACCGTGAGGGACGGCGAATACCTGGCCGAGTGCGGCCCGAACACCATCCTGGAAACCTCTCCTCTAATCGGGGAGCTCGTTCGGGATTTGGGCCTCGAGGATCGCCGCATTTATTCCAGCGATCAGGCCGGGAACCGCTACATCGTCCGTGACAAACGCCCGGTCAAGCTTCCCGAATCACTGCTGGAATTTCTACTCACCCCGCTGTTCTCATGTCGCGCCAAGGCCCGTTTGATGGTGGAACCCTTTATCCGGCGCGCGCCGGCTGACGTGGAGGAAAACCTGGCGTCCTTTGTGCGGCGACGCATCGGCCGCGAGTTTCTGGATTACGCCATCAACCCGTTTGTTGCCGGGGTGTACGCCGGGTCACCGGAACAGTTGTCGGTGCGCGAGGCCTTCCCCAAACTGCACGCCTTGGAGCAGCGCTACGGTTCCCTGATTTTGGGTCAAATCCTCGGTGGCCGCGAACGAAAACGCCAAGGCGGTGTCTCCAGTAAAAACGCCCCCAAGTTTTCGTTCGACCAAGGGCTGGAAACCTTGACCGACGCGCTTGGCCAACGGCTAAAGGAACAGATTCGCACCGGCCAAGCGATCAGTGAAATCACCCAACGAAACAACTCTTGGTCACTGGACCAAGCCGGGGACTATTCCGCGGTGCTGCTCGCGTTGCCGGCGTTTCGACTGGCGGAAATGCAGGTCAACTTTGAGTCGAAACCAGTCAACCTGTCGATGCTGGCCGACATTCAATACGCCCCCGTGGCCAGCGTTGTGTTGGGTTTTCATCGGCACGACGTGGCGCACCCGCTGGACGGGTTTGGCGCACTGAACCCGGTGGTGGAGCAATTGCACTCGCTGGGGACGATTTTTTCCTCCTCCCTGTTTCCGGGGCGCGCTCCGCTTGGCCAAGTTCTCCTGACGAGTTACATCGGCGGCCTGCGCGCCCCGCATCTCGTCTCGAAAACTCCGGATGAACTCTGCGACCTCGTGATGGATGACCTGAAAACCGTGCTTGGTGTCAACGGCGAACCGACTTACAGACACGTCTTCGTTCATCGCCGGGCTATCCCCCAATACGACGTCGGCTATGACCGCTTCAAGTCGTTCATGAATGAACTGGAAACAAACGTAAGCGGTCTGTTTTTTGCCGGGCATTGCCGCGACGGGGTTTCACTTGTGGACTCCATCGTCTCGGGCCATGAGGCCGCCGGCAGGATCGCCAACCATCTTAAAAAGACAGACTGACATGAGTGCAAACAAAGGAGTGTTGCTTGTGAACCTTGGGTCACCGGACTCACCGGCCGTGGGCGATGTGCGCCGATTCCTGCGCGAATTCCTAATGGACTGCCGGGTGCTGGACATCCCCTGGGTCGTCCGGTTCTTTCTGGTTCAATTCTTGATCCTTCCTTTTAGGCCAAAAAAAACAGCCGCAGCATACCGAGAAGTTTGGCTGCCTGATGGCAGCCCACTTGTTGTTACCAGCAAAAATGTCCGTAAGAAACTTCAGGCCCGGATCGACATACCGATTGAACTCGCTATGCGCTACCAAAACCCGCCGATCGAGCAGGCCGTCGACAACCTGCTAGAACACGGCATCGACGAAATTCTCCTGATCCCGCTTTTCCCCCACTACGCCATGTCCAGCTACGAGACCGCGGTGGAAAAAACAAGGGCCGTTTTCCGAAAAAAAGCTCCAGCAGTGAACATAGTTGTTCAAACGCCGTACTTCGACCACCAGGACTACATCCAGGCCTTGGCGGCGAGCGCACGCGAAACGTTGGATCGCGGATACGACCACCTGCTGTTCAGCTTTCACGGATTGCCGGAGCGTCAACTTAAAAAAACCGATCCAAGCGGCAGTCACTGCCTTGCGACAAACGACTGTTGCGCGGGTAATCATCCGTCACACAATACATGCTATCGCGCTCAATGCTTCAAAACTGTGGAAGCCTTCGTGAGCACGGCTGGCATCCCGCCAGAAAAATTCTCGGTGGCGTTCCAGTCCCGGCTTGGCCGTGATCCTTGGTTGAAACCTTATACAGATCTCGAACTCCCCCGCTTGGCCAAGCAGGGAATCAAACGGATGCTCGTCATTTGCCCGGCATTTGTCAGCGACTGCCTGGAAACCCTCGAGGAGATTGGCATGAGAGCAAAGGACACCTTCCTCCAAGCCGGCGGCGAAAGTCTCGATTTGATCCCCTGCCTCAATGAACATCCGCTTTGGCTGGGCGCTCTGGAAAACATGACCCGCAAGTTCCTCTCAAAAAACTGAATTGAGGAAAAACAAAACGACGATTGATTTGACTTCCCGTTATCCCGCCAAGTAAAAACGCTCCCCCGGTCACAAACCCGAAACATAACAAATGTACACAACACTGCTTCCCCTGCATCATTATCTGGCATACGCCGTCCTGCTCCTCGTCACACTGTTTACGTTCAACTCTTTGTGGGGGTGGTTGTCGGGACGGGACTCCACGGCATGTGACAAGAAACTCGGATTGGCTGCCATGTTAGCCGTCCACATCCAGTTCACGCTTGGACTCATTTTGTATTTGGTGAGCCCTACCGTACAACAGGCGTTTAAGGATTTCGGCCTCGCAATGAAAAGCAGTAACCTCCGCCTCTACGCCCTCGAGCATCCGCTGGTGATACTGATCGCCGCGGTGCTGATCACGATCGCCCGCATCAAGACAAAAAGAATCGACTCCAACTCAGCTCACAAGACGAACTTCATCCTGTATACCATCTCGCTGCTGCTCATCCTCTCCCGGATTCCCTGGGCCAAGTGGCTTGGGCTGTCATAACGCACCCCGACCCGCAAACCCCCCACTTACTGTCCGTGGTTCCAGTCCTGGGAAAAAACCC
>ERZ651768.2446-NODE-2446-length-12906-cov-3.828669_pt1 | contig 12906 bp, 9 predicted proteins | sample MGYA00514754_ERZ651768 | MGnify/ENA metagenome assembly ERZ651768 | reverse complement strand
ATTAGAAATGATTGTCGTAGATGAAAATGACAACGGTGTATTCGATACCAGTGAGGACCATATTATAGTGGGGCATATGGTAATTAATGGTACTCAGAAAATCTGGGCTAATACAGTGTTTAGTATAGATTTTAAAGACTTTTCTGACGGTACTATTTTACCTGAACCTGGTGATGTTTACCGTATCGATTTCAAACGTCCATTTTTGGAATCAGATTCAGTATTATTTTTTGTTCAATCGAGTACGGACCTAGATAAAAAATTATTAAATGATCAAATGGGTAATATTAAAGTAGTTCCTAATCCATATATTGCCACTAACGCGATGGAACCATTTCTATCAAATACTGCGCTAAACCAAAGACGTTTAATATCATTCACTAATATACCCGCAGAATGTACTATTAAGATATTTTCATCAAGTGGTGTTTATATTGATGAAATAATTGTGCAAAATCCACCTGACCAAGGATTGGTTCATTGGGATCTATTATCTCGCGAGGGGTTGGAAATCGCCGCTGGTGTGTATTTTTACCATATTATGTCATCAGCAACCGGTAAGGAGAAAATGGGCAAATTTGCCGTTATTAAATAAAATATTAAAATATGGCTATTAATGTTGAGAACCAAAATATTGACCAATTTATAAATCATAAACTATTAAGATCTTCAGGATATTTAGGATCAAAATAATGTGTAGAAATAATCATATGATTAATTCACTGTTAACGATCTTGGTTGCTTGTATTCCATATAATTTGCAGGCACAGAAACCGTTTAGAGTTGGAACCACTGCAGCGAATTTTTTAGAAATAGGATATGGTGCTGCAGGATGTGGTATGGGAGATGCCTATGTTAGTATGGCTAGGGGCCTGTCTGCGATTTATTGGAATCCAGCAGGATTGGCTTATTTAAATAAACAGCAAGCCTTATTTGTTTACCAACCCTGGTTTGTTGATTCCCAATCAATGCTTATAAGTGTTGGGTATAATATTCCTACTTTGGGTACTTTTGCAATATCGATAGTAAGTATGAATTTTGGCACAATGGAAGTTACAACTTTGGCGCAACAAGAAGGAACTGGCCAGAAATTCACAGCTGTGGATCAATCATTTGGTTTTTCTTATAGTAGAAAATTAGCAGATTCGTTTGCCACTGGCGTTTCATTGAAATATATATCATCCCAAATTTGGGATTTGAATGCTAGTGCATTTGCGTTTGATTTAGGCGTGCTTATCAATACATCGTTTTTTTCACCAACAGGGAATTCTCGCGAGGGATTAACAATTGGCATGAGTATCTCAAATTATGGAACTAAAATGTCTTATGATGGAATGCAACTATTATACCCAATTGATATACTAGAGGAAGAGGACGGAAATTATGCTTATGCAGAGGGACAGTATGCCCTACAAGAATGGGATCTGCCATTAATTTTCAGATTAGGTATTTCGGTTAACCTATTATATACAGATAATCATCAGATTACTGTTTCTACAGATGCTTTACATCCTAATAATAATAGTGAAGCACTAAATATTGGAACTCAATATTTATTAAAAATTCCGACTATTGGTAAACTATATATGAGGTGCGGTTATAAAGCTTTGTTTATGGACAGTTCTGAATATGGTCCAACATTTGGATTTGGTGTTCGATTAAATAAGTTATTCAATACTGGAATAGAAATAGGATATGCCCATCGTTCAATAGGAATATTGGGGGATTCAGAGAGTATTAGTATTGGGATCTATTTTTAACAGCCGGTAGATTCAAAACAATCGCGCATAATTATTAATAATTTTACTCTGTTTTTTTTTATTGTTAGCATCTATTATTTTGCTGGATGCAGTAAAAATGGTTTAAACACAAATGATCCAATTCTTGTGCGAATTGGAGAGAAAACTATCACGGAAAATGAGTTTATTTATCGAGCGGAGTACACCCCCAGACCTGCCTATTGCCGAGGTAGTACTAATATCCATAAAAAGATTGTTCTGAATTCATTAATAGCAGAAAAGTTGTTAGCGCTGGAAGCAGGAGAAGACAACGAATTTATTCAAAGCAAAAATGTACAAGCCTACATTAAAGGCCGCCGCGAACAGGCTATGAGGGAAATATTATATACAAAGGATGCCTATGAAACTGTGATTCTAGATACGACGCAAATACTAGAGACCTTAAATTTATCAGGACGAACCTACTCAAATACATACGTTTATTTTAAAGATTATGCCACTGCCAAGTCATTTATTTCCAATGCTCCAAAACTAGACAATCAAATAACCAACCAAAAATTTGTTTTCCCGACACATGAAAATATGCAGACAAGAACAGTTTCATGGAATGAGACCGAACACGATTCTATTTTTCAGGCCTTATATACCAAACCAGTTACGGTGAATCAAGTTTTGGGTCCTATAAAAATAGGTAATGACAATTATTTAGTATTATATGTGAATGGATGGAAGGATACCGCCATCATAACTGATAAACAATTCCAAAGCCGCTGGAGAGATATATCTAGCTACTACAAGCGCCGAATCGCACAAAGAAACTATGATGAAATTATCAATACTGTTATGCGTGGAAGATCAATTATCTTCGAGCAGAATACCTTTTTTAAGTTTACTGATATTCTAGCCTCAATCTATTTAGACTCTGGTAATAATAAAGAGGTGGATTTAAATAATATTTTAAGTCCAGATGTTGATAAAGAGCTTAAATATAGTTCATCAAATAATGGTCAAGAAAGTTTAAATAAAAATACTCTATTTAGACTTGATGGTCGTATTTGGACTGTAGATAATTTTCTTGAAAAACTAAAATCACATCCACTGGTTTTTCGTAAGAAAAATATACAAAACCATGAGTTTGGAGAACAATTAAAATATGCTATCATTGACGTGATTACTAATTACTACCTTACACAAAAGGCGTATAAAAGTGGTTATAATAATATTAATTCGGTACAACGAATTGAACAAATGTGGCTGGATTATATAAATGCATTATATAAAAAGAAACAAATTCTTAGTAACTCCCCGATGGATAGTAGTATAAAGTCAAATTATTTACAGTTAATTCAAACATATCTTGACCCTGTTGTGGATAGTTTACAAGCTAAATACAGTGAATTTATTGAGATTGATATCGATATTTATGAGGATGTGGTACTTTCCAGAATCGATATGTTAGTTTACCAGGATAATCTGCCCTACCCAGTAAAAGTTCCGAGTTTTCCTTTGCTTACAACCGATCATATATTAGACTATGGATCAAGAAAGTTATATAAGAGAGAAGCACGTATTCCCAATTGAAACTGCAATTCCTAAGTGTTAAGAAGGGACATTACTTTTGATAACTTTGATTGATTTGATAATGGTTAATTATTTAACTATAAGTAAAAATTTAAAGTTAGAAAAATTAGGTCAATTGCCAGATTATTTTACCAGATTTGGATGTTAATTGTAATACATTGTATTATCTAAGATGGCAAAATTATTTTTTATTAATAATGAAACTGTGGACAACACAAATAATAACCTGACCATTATATTATTTTAATAAATAGTATACTATTTGTAACCTTATCTTTTAAAATATAAGGTTGATCTAATAGATGGTATTTTTTTAGAAAGATAGGAAAACATTCAAACTAATAATCACTAAGTATCAAAATGAATAATAATGCATATGGGATGGTTTTTAGTGGAAGTGGAATTCCTATGAAAGCACAAGAATTTCCGATTCCAGATCTCAAAAATTCAGAATTATTAGTAAAAATAAAATATGCCACAATTTGTGGTAGCGACCTACATACTTATCAAGGATCTCGTAATACGCCAGTTCCAACTATTCTTGGACATGAAATAATCGGCGAAATTGAAATACTTCCAAGAGAGGGCTGTCTGAAGGATTATTATGGTAATGATTTAAAAGTTGGAGATATAATTACCTGGTCTGTTGTGGTTAGTTGTGGCGACTGTCATTATTGTAATAATGGTATTTCACAAAAATGTTCACACATATTTAAATATGGTCATGAACCTATTTTAGAGAATCATCAATTTAGTGGTGGCTACGCTGAATATTGTCATCTTGCCAAAGGGACTACAATTATTAAAGTTCCTGAAGGTATTCCTTATAAGGTTTTAGGGCCAGCGAATTGTGCAACTGCTACAACTGCTTGCGCATTTCGTATTGGTGGAGATTGTTCAGGGAAAGTAGTAATTGTTCAAGGTGTTGGAATGCTTGGATTAACAGCTTGCTCAATGGCAAGATATTTTGGTGCCAGGGAGGTTATCGCTATAGATATTGATGAAAAGAGGTTAAATACAGCCACCGAATTTGGTGCCACAAAAAAATTATTGATTGATAATAATCCGGATAATGTTATTAGTGATGTACTGCAAATCACTGATGGATATAAAGGAGATATAATATTTGAGATGAGTGGCACTTCCAACTCCGTAGAATTGGGTTTTAATCTTTTGAGTATTGGTGGACATTTTGTTTTAGTTGGATCCGTTTTTACACAACCACTGGTAGAAATCTCTCCGGAAAATATAGTTAGAAATTTATTTAATATACATGGAATACATAATTATACTCCTCAAGATTTAGCAATGGCAATTAAATTTCTAAGTGAAAATCATTTAAAATATCCATTTGAATCATTGATATCCTCTGAGTTTCCATTAAAAGAAGTGAATGAGGCATTTGAGTTTTCCATTGCTACGAAATCCCACCGAGTAGGAGTAGTGTCTAATTAAAACAGTATCGGAAATAGTGTTCTTATGAAAAGTGTTGAAAGAGGATTAATATCTCTTTATATAAGCATTGTTTTATTTCTGTTACCTTTTAATACAGGTGAATGTAGTGAGGATTCAATATTATATAATTCTTCCCTAAAACCCTTTTATCATGGTGTTGCTTCTGGAGATCCATTGACAGATCGAGTAATTATTTGGACGAGAGTAACCCCAAACCAAAACAGAAAAGTCAACGTCAACTGGATGGTTTCTAAAGATATATTGTTTAAAAATATTATAAAATCGGGGAAGGTTATTGCATCGAAAGACAAAGATTACACTGTTAAAGTAGATGTTATTGGTTTACTACCTGATACTCGCTATTACTATCGATTTAATGCCTTGGGAACAAATTCTATAGTCGGAATTACCAAAACAACTCCATTGAATAACATTGATAGTATAAAGTTTGCGGTTTTAACCTGTTCTAATTATGAACAAGGTTACTTCAATGCTTACGCTCGAATTGCAGATCGAAATGACTTAGACGCAGTGATTCATACAGGTGACTATATTTATGAGTATCCACCTGGTAAATATGGTAGCAGTACGTTTAATCCTATTGCAGGTCGAAGTTTTATTCCAGCTCGAGAATTGATTTCAGTAGATGATTATCGTCTTAGATATTCTCAGTATAGACTTGATGGAAATCTGAAAAGAGTACATCAGAATCATCCTTTTGTTGTCGTTTGGGATGACCATGAAATTGCGAATGATGCTTATGTTGAGGGCGCACAAAATCATCAATCTGAAAAAGAGGGCGATTGGGAAGAAAGAAAAATTGCCGCTAAAACAGCCTATTTTGAATGGATGCCAATAAGAAATGAAAAAGTAAATCGTACCATTAAATATGGTTCACTAGTTAAACTATTTATGTTAGATGAAAGATTAGCTGGCCGCACAAAACAGTTGAAAATGGATGATCTCGATTTATACAATTGTAACCGAACAATGTTAGGAACAGAGCAGTATAATTGGTTTATAGATAATCTGTTAAAAAGTGATGAGAGTTGGAAATTGGTTGTTAGTCAAGTCAATTTTTCAAGTTGGAATGTGCAGCGTACCCATATAAAGATGCCAAAACAAAAAGATAAATGGAGTGGTTACCCCTGTGAGCGGGATAAAGTAATAAATAATATAATTGATAATAAATTAGATAATATTGTCTTTCTTTCTGGTGATAGTCACTGCTCAATGGCATTTGAAATAACCGATGGAATATTGGACGGGTATGAAAGTAGTAATTATTCTGATTATCTACCTCTTGCCGTTGAATTTGTTACACCAAGTGTAACAGCTGCAAATCTAGATTTTTATACTACTGTAGATTCTGCTAAAGCCATTGAACGTATGTATATGAATGATCCCAAGAATAAATACTTGAAATATGTGGATCTGACAAATCATGGCTATTTATTGATTACGGTTACAGGAGCACGGATTAGGGCTGATTGGTATTTCGTTGATCACCTTGACCAATTATCTGATGAAGAATCTTTGGCAAAAACTCTTTATGTCAAAGATAAATCAAATCGACTGAGCGTTGATTATTAAATTTAGAAATGCCATAAATCGTCAATAACCAAATTAAAGCATCACCAAATTTTAGATATAATCAATATCGCATCTTGTTTGCGACAATGCTTTGTTATTTGTTTTATTACACTGGAAGACAAACCTTGGGTTTCGCCATCCCTGGTATTGAAGCAGAATTAGGTATTCAAAAAGATACGCTTGGCTGGTTGATCACAGCGCTGCTTTGGAGTTATGCAATCGGGCAGGCAATTAATGGTAATTTGGGGGACAAATACGGCGGTCGCTTCATGGTTAGTTTAGGAGCGATATTATCCTGTATTTTTAATTGGATCATGAGCTTTGGTATCAATTTTATAAGTTTAATTGTGCCTTGGGTTGGTAATGGATTTGCTCAGTCTATGGGGTGGGCACCAGGTAGCAGAGTTTTAATCAATTGGTGGGGAGAAAATGAGCGAGGTAAAGTTTTTGGGCTATATTTGTTTTCCGCCGGTTTATCATCTGTTTTGGCGTTTGTTAGTGCTTTAATTGTTTTGGATGTATTTGGTTTGAATTGGCGATGGATTTTTCGCTTACCGGTAATACTTTTGTTAATTGGCGGTGTGGTTTATTACCTAATAATACGGAATAATCCAGAAGATTTGGGCTTCAAACCTTTGGAAGATAATACCAATGATAAAACGGATGATCCGGTTAATAACAATGCAAAAGTAGAGACTATTTCTGAACGAAAAGATACATCCTTAAAGCGTTATATGGCTGTAATTCAGAATTGGCGTTTTCTATTAGCCTGTATAGCAATTGGATTCCAAAGTTCGGCACGTTATGGTTTATTATTTTGGGTTCCGGTTCATTTTTTAGGAAGTGATTGGAAAAGTTCAGACAGTCATTGGATAAGTGTAGCTCTGCCTGTAGGCATGGCCATAGGCGCAGTGATAGGCGGATGGATTTCTGATAAAATATTTAACTCAGTGCGCTGGAAACTAATGGTATCTTTTATGTTACCAGCTGGAATAATTTCATTTTTTATGTATTACTTACCCAAAGATCACTGGATGAGTATTATATTATTGTTCTTTTGTGGATTTTTTGCATATGGTTGTCAGTCTGCTTTTTGGGCATTGGCACCAGATTTATTAGGGAAAAATCGTTCAGGAACGGGCGTGGGAATTATGAACTTTTTTGCCTACTTGTTTGCGGGATTAGTAAATCCTATAATAGGCTGGGTAATTATTGAGAATAATCAAAACACCGGAATGGTATTTCCGATTGTTGGTCTTGCCTGTATTATATGTGCAATTGTAGGATTTATAATCAAACGTTAGATATACCAATAGATTTAACTATATAATAAAGGACAAAATATGGACAGAACAAAAATATTAAATCGAAAAACAAAAACATCGATATCATACAAAACCGATGAAAAAACAGTTCTACGTGGTTATGATTTGAGTGAATTGGCTGAAAAAGGATATTCTATTTATGACGCAATGTTCATTTTATTTCAAAATCGAATTCCAACAGAAAACGAAAAAAAAATGTTGAAATATGAAATGGGTGTTTTTTTGGAACATTCGATGTCACCATCAGCAGCTGCAGCTATCGGAGTCATTACTGGTCGTCCCAATTTACCAACTGCAATAGCTGCTTCGATTATGACCTTTGGTGGAGTACATGGTCCAGGGGCAGCACATGGCTATATGCTAAATAAATATCTACGTCGTGCCTTAGATGAAGGTAAAACGATTGATGAAATAGGCAAAATATTGGTTGATGAATATCTTGATGCCGGACAACCTGTTATGGGTATGGGGCAACCACAGCATGTTGATAGTGATCCACGTGCCGAACCGTTGCATGCAAAGCAGGAGGAATTGGAAGTAGATGGTATTTATCTGGAATTACAACGATCTATTGAAAAACATTTTCATGCCAGAAGGGAAGCTGAAGGTAAAAAACGAGTAGGTGTTAATGTAGTGGGATCCGGCAATACAGCATTATGTGATATAGGTTTTGCTCCTAATGCAGCTTGGTGTATAGGTAGTGTATCCCGAGGTTATAGTTGTGCAGCACATTCTTTATATAGTATGAAAAAAGGTCGTGCATGGGCTGCTTCTAAATCCGAACCGATGGTTCAAATGCTTGATTTAAGCATGATTAAGTATGTAGGACCAGATGATAGACCGGTACCAACTCAAGAAGAAAGAGAAAAATACGCTAAACGTCAAAAAGATGAAGGAGAATATAAAAAATGGGTGATATAAAAAAGAATATCGGAAATTTAAATGATCCTCGAATGCCATATAACTATGCTGAACGTGAATATGGTACCGTACCTAAAGATACTAAGCGGGCTCCTTTTCAATGGGTTTCAGAAATTGCTTACAAGAATGTCCATAGAATTGTAACCCGCGGGTATGATACCACGGAGTTAATGGAAGAAGGCTACGGTTTAGTGGATGTATTGTTTATTAATTTCCAATCGCGCATCCCCAGCGCAAATGAAGAAAAAATGCTAAACTATATTATGGTCTTAGCATTGGAGGATGGCCTTTCAATGCCGGCATCTATCTCACGTCTAGTCGGCAGATCAAAAACATTTCTAACTCAGGCGGCAGGAGCTTCAATTCTAGCTTTTGGCCATGCTTATGGCGCATTTTCTGCGTTTGGAAATCGTTTGGAAGAATATTCTGAAATTGGAGATAAAGAAAACAAAACTATATCTGAAATTGCTGAGATCATGGTAAAGGAACATTTAAACGATGAAGGGTTTGGGATTTCTGGATTGATGATAGAAGATCCTGCGGCTAAGCGGATGTTTGTACGTGCAAAAGAATTGGGCGTCTCAGGTAAATATGTTAAAATAATTGAGAAAACCGTAGAAGAAGCAAAAAAAGTTAGTTCCGAACCGGTTGATTTAGACATGCTTGGTGCTATTGGCGCAACAATGATGGATCTCGGTTTCACCCCTGAAGCAATCTGGTCGATTATTGCAATAACACGTTCATTTGCTGCTGGAGCGCATTATATAGAAGAGGTTGAACGCGAGGGATTTACCAAGTTTGGAGAAACGTTGACTCCCAAAGAAGTATATGATGGACCCGAAGATCGACCGGTTCCAACTTTGAAGGATCGCTCAAAATATGCTAAATCCGCTCAGACACACTCTTTGAAAGAATGGTCTGATGAATTTTCAAAAAGAGAACAAAATTATGGTACTGGTTATAGAATACACGAGGAAATAGAAGATCCTAGTAAAAAGACCTGAATTAATAAGATTGGTAAATAAAGTATATTAATCAGGAAATACCCTCGATTCAGTATTCAAGATAGTGTGAATATCTAACAAATTTAGAGGAGAATAAGATGTCGACAGATGTTAAAAAGATGTATGAACGCGCCACAGCAGCTTTTAAAGAAATTGAATTCTGGCCGCAAGATAAAGTTGATGAAATGGTTGCTGCTGTTGGTTGGGCTTGGCAAAAAGAAGAAAATGCAATGGCTATGGCAAAATTAGCTGTTGAAGAATCGAATATTGGTGTCTATGAAGATAAAGTTGCCAAAATACAATCTAAAACTCGTGGCAGTCTATGGCAAATGCGTAATGTTAAAACCTGTGGTTTAGTTCGCGAAGATAAGGAAAAAGGATTAAAAATATTTGCCAAACCAATGGGTGTCATTGCTAATATTGTACCTTGCACAAATCCAGAGTCAACGGTTACTGCATTAGGTGTAAATATATTAAAAACTCGTAATGCTATGATTGTTTCTCCACATCCTCGCACAAAAAAATGCACAAATTTAGCAGTTAAAATTGGGCGAAAGGCACTAGAAATAATAGGCGCTCCGATCGATTTAATTCAGTGTATAATTAATCCAAGCCATGCTAATGCTGTTGAATTGATGCAATTATGTGATTTTTCTGTCGCTACTGGTGGAGCAACATTAGCAAAAGTAGTACATCAAGCAGGTAAACCAAGTCATACCGTTGGTGCCGGCAATGTTGTTTCCATAGTTGATAGCACAGTTGATATTAATTCAGCAGCAGCGAAAATTGTAAAATCAAAAATCGCTAATAATTCAGCCTCCTGTTCATCGGAAAATGCTATTGCTGTTGAGGAAAATGTATTTACGGAAATGGTATCTGCATTACAAGCCGAAGGTGGTCATTTATGCAATAACGTAGAAAGGGAACGGTTAAGAGAATACTACTGGCCGGATGGGAAAAGTTTGAATCGTGATGTAATTGCGAAACCGGTTAAACATCTGGCAAAACAGGCTAAGATTAAAATACCTAAAGGTACTCGTTTTCTGATGGTTATGGGAAAAAAACCAGGCCCGGCGGATCGCTTTTCAGGTGAAAAGATATCCCTAGTATTAACTTTATGGAAATGGAATAATTTTAACGAGATGATCAAGAGAATTAAGGTGATGTTAGATTTTTCTGGTGAAGGACATTCTATTTCCATACACAGCACAAAGGAAGATCGCCATGTTGAGTTGGCGACACAAATGAATGTTGGGCGCGTGAATTGTAATATGCCTCATGCAATGGCAAATAGTGGTAGTTGGTTTAATGGGCAATCCTTCACTGATTCTTTAGGTGGCGGTACTTGGGCAGGAAATAATACCAGTGAAAATATCACATGGAAACATTTCTTGAATTATACTTTTCTGTCGGATCCAATTCCAGAATTTGTGCCAACCGATGAGGACATCTTTGGCAACTATTTGCAAAAATGGGGAAGGGACTAGTGGATATGTTTTGATTATTTTGTTATTGATAATTACTGATAATAATTTTTCCCTAAAGAAAATTTTGTATGTTTACAATTCAGCTGATATATGAAATGATTAAAGCAATCTTATTCGATTTTACTCAAACTCTTGTTGATTCTTCCAAAGGATTTCGGCTAGCAGAAAAAAGAGTAAAAAGAAATTTGTTCAAATACCTTGGTTTGGCAGATTGGGACAAATTCTTGAAGAAATACCGTCGGATTAGGTCCGAATCTCTACTTGAATCAATATTGTCAAAGAAAACCATATGGCAAAATGTATGCTTGTGCTTCAGGCAAAGAGAAGATAGATCTCTATTTGAAAATTGGGAATATGAATATTGGGGAATAGTTAATCATAATACCCTGCTATTTCCTGAAACATTGGAGGTAATAGATAAACTGTCTAAAACTCATAAATTAGGTATAATATCAAATACACAGCATCAACCCAATGGATTACGAAGTCATTGCTTAGATGGGTTTAAAGCTCTTGAATCATATTTTCAGTCTATTATCATTGGCGGAGAAAATAATATTGAACCAAAACCTGAACGGAGACCGTTCGATTTTTGTTTGAATCAATTAGGTGTTAAAGCAAATGAATCAATATATGTAGGGGATGATTGGATAAATGATATTTTTGGATCAAAGGAAGCTGGTTTACAGCCCGTATGGATCCAACATCGCAGTGTGAAACGTGAATGGCCCAAAGCAAAGTTTTTAGTTCCAAAAATTACTAGTCTTGATCAATTGTTAGATATGGCATTAATTAAATAGAAAATATTTACACAACTGAATATGGTAGATTACTTAGAAATGGGGAAAATTTAAGAATATAGACCACAAGAAGAATCAATGATAAATCCCAGAATATTTTTTTTGATATTGCTCACAGGGCTGGTAACATGTGCTGGAGATTTAACTAACTCTAACAATAGAGATATCATCATCCAAGACTTTGAGGAGTCTAATATAGTTGTCTCTGATACTGATTATGAAAATTCGGATACATTTGACCGTATTGCAAAAAATAATTCACTTTCTGAACCGTATTCCTTAGTTGTGAATGGTCAAGATATAAAAGTAAAAATTTACTCATTTAAACCCTATGATTCTTTGAATACAGTCACGTTTAAATATTGTGACTTAATTAATAGAGCTATAGCGTATAAAGAAAAGAACCCTGAATTAGAAGTTCAAATAAAATTTGCCATTTACAAAATAGAAAGAGATTTATATATTGGATTTAATCCAAAACACGATAGTTATGGTAAAGTTCGTGGTTATGATCATGGAGAAGAAAACTCGGAGAAATTAATCCTTTCATTAATTAAAGCAGCTAAGTTAAAGATCCATACTAGATTAATTTATCATAATCCTGCCGATGATTTAGGAATTGTTGACTATTTGCAAGTTTATATGGATGATTTATGTTTTGAATCAGTATCAGAATATGTACGTGATTACTTTTCTTATAAAAAAATATCATGGATAGAGGGAACTACCTACGGGCAGCAACATAATAAATTCTTACTGATTAATTATCATTCTGGTAATGTAGCTGATTATTCAAACAGTGTATATATTTCAACAGCCAATGTTGATCCTCACAATAATTATGGAAGACCAACTGGGCGGGAATGGGTTCAAAGTGGAATATTGATTAGTGGTAATTCTGGATTATACGCTGCCTATGAACATTACTTTGAAAAATTTTGGAATAATAATACTAACCGTTCCGCTTTTTGGAATGCTGTACGTTATGAGGGTGAATATAA
>ERZ651768.2444-NODE-2444-length-12911-cov-2.078931_pt1 | contig 12911 bp, 12 predicted proteins | sample MGYA00514754_ERZ651768 | MGnify/ENA metagenome assembly ERZ651768 | reverse complement strand
CCGGCCGGTTATTGGGTCGGCGCAAATCACGATGCCGTTGTCCAGCCACATGTAAATGTGGTCGCCATACACAATCGGTGTGGGCACGTAGGGGAGAGATTTTTGTCGTTTCCAGGCGATGTGCGTCTCGGTCACGTTGCCCTTACCGCCGACCTTCACCGCCAGCATCTGCGTGCCCCGGCCGCCGCCGCCACAGCTGCCGTAAACGATGCCCTTCCAATGCACCGGCATCGCCACGGTACGCAGATCAAAATTGCCCGGAGTACTCCACAGCACCTTGCCGTTGCGCGGATTGATGCCCATTAGCCCATCATCAAGACAGGAGTTAATCAGTTGTGGCTCGCCTTTTACCTCGATAATGATGGGCGTGGCGTAGGTCATGATCTCGATCTTGCGCTCAATTTTCCAGCGCTCCTTACCGGTGGCCTTGTCCAGTGCGGCAATGTAACCCGGGCCCGTATCTTGTTCATTGAGAATGATCACCAGATCCTCGAAGAGCACCGGCGATACCGCCGTGCCATGCCCGTGCTTGCTCAGCGAAGGCGGCAGTTGTTTGCGCCACTTTTCCTTTCCCGTCTTGAGGTCGTGCGCCACCATGAAATACTCGTCATTGTCGCCCCACGCCACATACACCCGTTTCCCATCCGTGCATGGCGTTGCGGAGGCGTAACTATTGAGCGCATGTTTCGGGTGCGTATTGCCACCGAGATGTTCGGTCCAGATTACTTTTCCGGTGTCTGTGTCAAACGCCTGCAACGCCCGCTGTTCACCTGCGCGCGCTGCGGAAGTGATGAGCACGGTATTGCCCCACACCACCGGTGAGGAATGACCAATGCCCGGCAGCTTCACCTGCCATTTGTAATCCTTGGCCGTCCATTTTACCGGCAAGCCTTTTTCGGTGCTGATCCCGGCACCATTGGGCCCGCGGAACTGCGCCCAGTTCTCTGCTGGTAAAAGAACTGCGGACAACAAAAGGAAGAAGAGAATTTTTTTCATGTCAAACAGTGTGCGGAAAATGCGACGCCCAGTGGGCCATACCCATTCAGTCAGCGTACTCACCTTGGTCGATGCCTCACTGAAAGTAACTGCCGCAATTAATGCGATCCCACCTACATTACTGCTTAATCTACTCTTTCCAGACTTGCATTCAAAAAAAAAGTGTAATGTTTTTTATCAACGTTAAAACCTCGAAAGCAAGTAGAGGGTTTTCTCATGCCTAAACCAAGGATGATCGAAAAAACGGATACTCCTCCCCATATACCCAGAAACACTGAAACCGCGCCGTCGGGTGAATCTTTCCACGGAACCGGAAGTCCCGCCCGCGCAGTCAAGCCCATCAGGACAGGAGTAAAAAAAACTGAAAAGATTATCAAAAATAATAGAAGCTTACCGGTAAAAGCCCTGACGGTCTTTGGTTTACCATTCACATATTCAACATGAGTCACCGCATGGCCAACTCCGGAAATCTGGGTCACAGGAACCCAATCAGGCAGCCCTTCATGCCAAGCGTTATCTGTGGGAAGCAGAGAGCCTTGGGCGAGGTGCTCGTTGATTTGATCAACGGTATAAGGCCCCATCTGCTGACCGCCTCGACTAATGGTTACCTGCACTTGAAAAAGTTTATCTATGTCAGCTTCTCAAACGAGTAAAAATGTAGTGAGGTGGGAGAAAGATCTCAGGGAACGCACGAGCGGTGGAGGTTAATCAGTTCCCCCTGAGAAAACCCTCCTCAATCAGGCGGGGCGTCGGTAGGGTTGGGGCATCATGGAAAACATCAATATCAAATCCCTCATCATTGGCGCACTTCTCACCTCAACCATTTTCCTCGGCGTGGCTGCGGCTCCGAGTGGAACTGGTACAGCCAAAGATGCTTCCGTGTGGGATGACAAGCAGGAGTGGGAAATCAAAAGAACACAACAAGACCAAAGCATTGGGTGGGAACCATTTGGTTGTGATAAGAATTATGTATTTTACCGCCGCCGCACCAAATAATCACTCCGCCCCCGGCTGACTCGCCCGATCCGCATTGAGTTCCACGCCTTTGGACTCGGCCAGTTGATTGTCAGCTGCGATTTCCTCAAAGGTGTCCTCAATGTCACCACCGGCTTCGCTGATGATTGAGCGGAGGCTTTTGAAACGGAAACGCCCCCGTGCACTCTGTGTCTGAAAAAAAGACGGCCACGCAAAGGACACCTGCCGCTTGCATCCCCAGAAGGACCCACGCTCCATCACTTCGATTTCCTCCTCCGTTTCGCGCAACACTCACGCTGGCGCTGGCTGTAGGTTGCGTTGGATACAAAGCTGAAGCGTCTGCCAAACTGCTTCACATACTCATTCACCTGACTCCGGCTGAGTTTCATCTTCTCAGCCAGCTCCGCTTGGGTGGTGCAGCCGGTTGCTGTTGGTGCAATCATAAAGGCAAAGACCATTGCCCGATCAGCAACACCACGTTCTTGAAAGCGACCATCATTCAACAACCACATTGCAATCTCACGAAGTGCATCAGCAAACTTCTCCACCGGATAAAGTGGTGGTTCCTCATGGGCAAACCCATCAAGCACTTCATATGGGAAGTCACAGAGTGGCACCCACTGATCATTGCAACGATCAGCGCGTGGCGTTCCTCCGGCATGTTCTCTCCTGTTGTCCATCCAAGACACATGAGCCAGCTCGCGACTCATACTTTATGTTACGTCCTTTAGACGGTTTGCACCAAAATTGATTGCAACTCATTGCGCTCAGTTCGTGTGTTTGCGCTCAGTTCGTGTGTTTGCGTTACACCACTTTGAAGGTTGTCACTCAGTTTGGAGAAAATTTGATCGGCAAATCGAATTGCCAATCATTCGTGAGCGACAACCGGCACCATCGATTTGTGCGAAGGGATGAAAAAGGGAGCGGAGGTGTAGTCACGTCCAAAAGCAACTATGGAGCCATACACCCTATTATATTACTTTTCTATCAAAGGTATAATGAGTCTCCTCCGTCTCCTCCACTCGCATTTAAGCACTGGTATATGCAGCTCAAAACGGAGGAGACTACTCTGCGCTGGAGGAGACTCAGTCACCTCCAAGAGGTGCTGACGAAATCATGTTTTGAAATAGTCTCCTCCGTCTCCTCCGCTCTAAATCGGCCTTCAAAGGGTGCATCCAAACGCCAGAAATTTTGTGTATTATCATGTATTGGACAAAAAAAACGTCAATTTTCAGTTATTTTTTTAACAGTGTGTTGGGAATCGAACCCAACGAACATCAAACGCCCTGTTTTCAGGGGGAATGGAGGTCTGGCAATTGAGAAATGGGCAACCTTCAACAAAACCTTCAATGGCTAGCATATGGAGAGGATGTTTGACGATATGGAAAAACAGTCTAAGAATCTCCGAAATAACTAGGATTTGGACTGCGAGTCCTTCCTCTGGAGCCAGTTTCGTTTAGGCCTGTTTCTTTAGGGCGTTGAAAATCTCCATGGGTAACAGCTCGCAGTATCAACCCACAAAAAACTGTTCCCTCTTCGATTGTTCGGTATCCTAAACACCCCATGCGGGTTATAATTTCAATTGCAGTATGCCTACTCCAGATCTGGATGGCTCAAGCACAGACAACAGGCCCAGCCAAGGGAGCACTCGTTATCGTCGGCGGGAATGATAAGGCCCAACTTTGCTTCAAGGAGTTTCTGAAACTTGCCGGAGGTACAGACGCCAAAATCGTGATTGTCACAACCGCTTCATCGAGTAGTAAAAGTTTTGATTACATCAACCACTCACAAGTGAAGGTAGCCAGAGAAATACTCGGACTGACAAACGTAATGGCTCTACATACTCACGATCCTGCCAAGGCCGATACCAAGGAATTCATTAAACCTTTACTCAAGGCTGATGCGGTCTGGTTTACCGGCGGTCGGCAGTGGCGGCTGGCAGATGCCTACCTAGGAACGCAAACTGAAAAAGCATTTAAGGAGGTACTTGCGCGCGGAGGCGTTATTGGTGGGAGCTCCGCCGGCGCCACAATCCAAGGCACATTCCTTATGCGCGGAGATACCAATGGCAGTAGTATTGTGATGGGCAATCATCAGCACGGCTTTGGATTTTTGCGTAATGCAGCGATTGATCAACACGTGATCCCGCGCTTCCGACATTTTGATCTCACCAAGGTGCTCACTGATCCAGCGGGAAAGATGGATAAATCTCATGACCGAGCCGCCTTGCTGGGGATTGGTTTGGACGAAGGCACCGGGATTGTGGTACGGCAGGATGAATGTGAAGTGATTGGTAAAGCCGATGGGGTCGTGCTGATCTATAATCCCAATCAATGGAAAACAAACACCCCACCCTATAAACGCTATCAACCCCTCTGGCGCGGGGCACGTTACAATCTCAAAGAACGAAAAATTCTAAAGGACGGCAAACCTCCTCTACCGAAATCAGCCCATCGGCCCGAAGGGTTTTATAAAGATATCTTCATGGATGGCGGTGTAAACCTGTCCAGCCGGAGGAGCCTGCCAGCTGCTGAATCGTTGGGGTTATCCTATGAACTCTATGCCGGGCGAGATCCGGACAAGCAACACTCGCTCTTCATTGGAAATTCACTCGATGAAAATGGTGTACTGCTCTACCCGGATGGACAGCCCCGCTTCAGACTAATATACGTGAACGGTGGAGGCGCGACGGCCCACGGTAAATCTCTTAAATCGGACGGGCGCAAGGTTTTCTGCCAGTTCTTTGAAAACGGCGGGAGTTATTCGGGGAGTTGCGCCGGGTCTTTCCTCAGTGGACGGAACACGAACGAGAAATCCGAGCACCGGCTTGGTTACCTGAACATCTTTCCCTACAACACACTAACCACCGGCATCAAGAAGACCCGAGTTGGCCATAAAATACCACACAACTCACCGCTGCTGAAGTATCGCAACTTCGGCGGCGACTATCATGTTGCAGATGTCTATCACAACAACGGCAACTGGCTCTCCCTTGATACACTGAAAAACATGAAGCATGTCGAGGTGCTCGCAACATACGATCACCCCAAGCACAAGATCCATGAAGGCGCGGCTATCTGGGCCTACAAGAAAGACAAATCAGCGGGGCGGGTCATCAATATCGGTTCACACCCGGAGGGAATCACCTCGGGCGAACGCTTGGAGATGACAGAGGCTTGCTTCCGATACGCCATCGATGGGGTAGGGGCCTCAACTCTCAAGGGTCGCCTGAAGAACGGTGTGGTGCATCGCATGAACAAGCGAACCTCGGATAAAGATCCAAAACACACATGTATCGGGGACCTGCAATACCATCACTTCGATTTCGATGTCAGCGACCAATCAACCAATGTTGTTGTCGAGTTGACGGGCGAAAAGAGATTTGATTTCTGCCTGTATCTGAACAAAGGCACACCTGCATTCCGCAGCAACGCAGATCATGCCGTCACAAAATCGGGAAGCACCAAGACACTTAATGCGAAGCTGACTCCCGGTCACTGGTTTGTCGGTGTCGAATGTATCACCACCGTGAAGGCCGAACTGGATGGATGTCGTGGTTTCTTTAATTACTCGGGTAATACTGCCGTCCTGAATGGAGCCGCATATCGGATCAAGCTTACTGCCGGAAACTAGCACACCTCAGATTCCAATTGGGATAGTGTGGAAAAGAGTGGGATGTGTTTTGGGAATCGAACTCATATGCAAGTTAAAAGTTTAACCGAAAAAGTGCACCTTTTAGAGAGGTGCTTCAGAATGCTCGCATTTTCTCAGCCTAGAGCTTCGGGCTTTATGTTCACCCATTTACAAATATGAATATTTAGAACGCCGTGCCCGCGCATGGTGGAGCGATCATTCGACCGGATCTTGTCGCAAGGCATTTTCCAATGACGTGGAGAAGATCCAAGCCGTGTCGTGGGACGGCCTGAAGTTTGGATCGTGTCCCGCGAAATAGAGCATACCTCTTCCAGGCCCTTTAAAGGGCGACCTCGCAAAGACTTTGGTTGAGACCAGTGTCGGTTTGGCGCGCGTGATGCGACCGTTGATCTCCTTCAACCGATAGTTCCCCTTTTTGTCGCGGATCGCATACATGCCGCCTGCGTAGAAGCCACCTTTTTTATTGGCACTCCAAAGGGGAAAACGATTTCCGCCGATCCATGATTCAAAGCCGATCAGATGAACCCTCTCCCTGGTTTTCGGATCCACGACGGGGAACATGTCGTTGTAGGCGGCGAGAATCATGTTGACCGGGTTCCCGTTCAGATACTTGCTCATCAACTTGTCCAGGTAGACCTCGCGCACGCGCGCGTAACTTCCGTCCTGCTTCGGATCCAACCGATAAATCGCACCACGAGATCGTTTGCCTTCAGCCATGGCAAACAGCAGGGAGTCGCCGCCGCCTCCGGGAGTCGCAATGGAAGTCAGTCCGCGAATTCCGCCGCTCGGTTGATTGGGCACTTTGGCGTAGAGGTCGCTCACGTCTTGAATGACCGTGTATGAGGGCGATTGGCCATCATTCCGCCGATAGATTTTTCTGCCGGCCGAGAACAGGAGTTTGCCGCCGGATTCGATGATCGCCATGGGACGTGTTTCCACCGGCCCTGACTCGGACTTCGAGTCCCACCGAATCTTGCCGGGGGCGGCAGCATCGTAGACCCCGGAAAAGATCCCCAGCTTGCCAATGGGAAGAAAGATCCGGTCAACACCGGTCACCTTGTCGTGATGAACCCGGATGGCTCTGGTGGCGCGGTCGTCCAAAACCTTGGGCCTGGGGCCGGAGAAAACCGTGCTCCTGGTCCACTTCCCCGTGGCGTCGTCCCGCGTGAACATCGAGATGGCGACCGAGTCCGGTTTGGGGTTGAAGGTGCACGCCACCAACAGATTGACCGGCTCTTTGAGCAACCTGCCACTGCCGTCCGTCCTGAAAGTGACCGACTTGAGGATTTCACAGCGCAGGTGTTGAGGCCCCATTTCCAGGTCAACGGTCCACCGCCCGCCGGACTTATCGAGCCTCAGCACCTGGGCCCAACCCGTGCTCCGGTCTTTTCCTCCATACCAAACGTTTCTGGAATCCTGCCAGTAGCTGTTGCCCGCAAACAACTTGCCTTTGTGTCCGACAAGATGGACGATCGTGGACCCTCCCATGAACTGCCCGTTGTCGTCGGATTGTCCTGCCCGATAGGACTGCTCCCAAACCGGAGCCTGGCCACTGGCGGAAACGACCATCGCTTGCGAAAGCAACCCCACAGCGATGACAAGGCGAGTTCTGGTTGTCATGCGAATTCCTTGTTCGGGGGTAGGCATCTGCGGCACCGAGCGGCGCCACTCGGGTGTTTGACCGTGCAAGATGGGTTTCACAGGCCCAAGCCTACTCAGATAGTTTTCATTTGCAAGGCAGAGGAGAGGCCCAGAAAGATCATTAACGTGTGATGTAAAACAAGGAACCGCCGCGGCTGGGTGGAGCTTATTACCCTGAACCTTACATCAATCGAAACTAAAACAGCTCTGCTCGGGATGTGTTTCTATTTTGAAGACTCTAATTCCATTAGTTATCATGCTATAATCCTTTCGATTTTAGACGTTCGGAAGGTCAACAGAATGCTCGATAATGCTTGCTGATTTGGTCACATGTGCATCATATGCACCACCCGCACCTGAAGGGAAAGACGCCGCACTTTTTTCGGATGCGGATACAATGATCGTGAATGAATCTACGATAAGGAGCTTATCTCAACGATGACCCGATTTCGACATTCCTGCATTCTCTTGCCGCTAGTGGTTGGTTTTGCAGTATCGGCTGGGCCAACCCTCCGAGCTGGCGACGCCGACACCATCCTCCAATCCACGGGGCTGAACGGTGGGCTTTGTTTGATTATTGGTGACGATTCCCTGACCCTTGGGAAAGATCTCGCGAAAAACAGCGGTCTTTACGTCCAGATCCTCCAGGCGGATTCGAAAAAGGCCTTTCGCTGGGGTCTCGATCTTGCCAAGAGCCCTCAGCGGGAACAGCTGGGCATTCGCCTTTCCGCTTTTGATCCCGACGAGTACGGCTCTCAACTCTTCAATCTGCTTATCGTAAACGGAAAAGCGGCGCCGGCGGAAACGACACTCAAGGATCTTCATCGCCTGTTGGTTCCGCACGGCACTCTCTTAATGAAGAAAATGCCGGCATCCTTCGCAAAACCCGCAAAACAGCTCGGCATGAAAAAGGGAAACGTCGCCGGCTGGGACGCTCTCCGGAGGGGAGACCTCCAGGAAAAATGGGAGATTGTTGACAGTTTGAAATGGCGGGCGGGCGCCAGGGCTCAATGGAGTGTGGGCTGGAAGGGGTTGTCGTTTGGGGCCGGAAAGTTTCTCTATTGCGAACGCCTGGAAGTTCCCAACGACGGCGCGGGAGCCCGAAAAATGCTCTTTGTCAGAGATGCCTTTAACGGTCGCGCCCTGTGGAACATGGACCTCGGCTACGACAACGACCGACGCGGTGGAACGACCCCCATCGCCATCAGTGACAATGATCGGGTACTGACCGTGGCGAAGACCCAAGACGTTTCAACCGTCATTGGCCTCGATGCGCACACCGGCAAGCTGCTTTTTGAACTGCCCCCCGCGGGGAACCCGGCAGCCGATAAGGTACAAAGCATCACCTATGCCGACGGTACGTTTTTCGTCTATGGCGCCGGATGGGTGAAGGTTGTCGATACCAATGGCAAACTGCTGTGGACAAAACGCTGGGGGCTGCGAAATCTTTTCAAGAATGGCATCGTGTACAACTATGATGGACGGCGACTTCTTGCCGCAAAGGCAGGTACCGGGGATCCTGTCTGGAATCTCGAGCTTAAGGCCTCCTGGCCCTATCCCATTTTTTTGACCGACGATTATGTTCACATAAGGAATAAGAATGACCTGTATTCCGTTGCGATGGCAGACGGCAAGCTCGCGCCGAATTACGAACACAAACTCATCCCGCCTTATCGGAATCGATACCGAGTTGTGAAAGGGGAGATCTACGACCTGTGGTATTACCCCTATCCCAAAGATGGGAAGAGTGATCTGTATTGGAGCAAAATCGATCACCAGACAGGCAAGCGCACAGGAACGGTGCGCGAAAGCGGCACGGCGTACACGGGAAACATGTGCGCGCCCCATGTATTCGGCCTCGGCGATAAGTTGGTTTATTTCTTCAACGTATGGATCGACCCGAAAACAAGCGAACGAAGCTTTACGTATCTGGCTCATCCTTCCTGTTCGATCGGCACTCGATTTGAAAACAACCTGTCCTACAACGTGCCAAGCCGGAAAGCCGGTCCCCTGCATGGAATCAGCGCCACCGGTCCGGCAGACATACGCTTTGATCACGAACCCGGCGGAAAGATTCTGGAAACGTTTTCGAGTCACGTTACATCAACAACAGCCGTAAAAACGACCGACTGGCCGCTGTTCAGAAACAATCCGGCGCGAGGCAACGCGGCGGAGTCCACGCTCGGATCGGACTTGAAAGTGGCCTGGGAAGCCGACATTGGTCTGGGCGGGCGAAGTTTTGGTGAAATGCATGAACAGCGCCTGGGCCTGACCCAGCCCGTCAGTGCCTGGGGCCTGGTCATTGTCGCCGATATCACGGCCCAACGAATCGTCGCGCTGGATAGCGACACCGGCAAGGAAAAATGGGGTTTCCACCCAGCCTTCCTCGAAATAGCAGCGGCTCCAGGAATCGGGAGCCGGGCTCCCGGATATCTCCTGCACCGGGAATTTACTCAATTCCAACGATTTGGCAACCGCCCTGACACGGATGTCATCGACCAGAATCTCCCGGTCCTTCAATTCAAAACCAAACTCCCTAAGGTGGGTTGACAGGAAAGCCAGCCGGAAATCACCATCGGCGGGTTCGGGAATCATCAGGGCGGTATCGGTCCCCTGGTAACGCATGTTGAGGTAGGATTTGACAAGAATACGTTCAGGGGAATGGCCCCTGGAAGCCAGTTCGGAGGTTCCCTCTTCGGCAAGAATCCAGAGACGATCGGCCAAAGCGGGATACGTGTCCGGGCTATAGACTGCCGCGGAAGGCTCCTGGCGTTCGCTGACTATGTCGGCCAGCCCCATGCCGTAGGCCGAGAGGATGCCAGCAAAGCGGTGAATGAAAATCGTTCCGATTCCCAGTTCGCGTGCCAGGGCGCAAGCGTGCTGCGCGGCAGCCCCTCCGCAACAGGCGAGGACGTGTTCTTTGATGTCGAAACCCCGCATGACCGAAATTTCGCGGATTGGCCGGATCATTACTTCGTTGGCCACCTTGAGAAAGCCCAGGGCGACTTCTTCGCGCGTTTTCTCAGCCTGCTCACGCGACTGGGACCATTCGTTGATTTTGTCGGTTAAGCGGTCAAATGCTTCGGCGGCCGCATCACTGTCCAGAGTCTGGTCCTGGCCAGGACCGAATATCTTTGGAAAATATTCCGGATTCAGTCTCCCCAGCACCAGATTCGCGTCCGTCACTGCCAGCGGACCGCCTTTGCGGTAGCAGACCGGTCCGGGATGAGCCCCGGCCGATTCCGGACCGACTTCGAACATACCTTTGCGGAAAAATAGGCGGGACCCTCCGCCCGCGGCAACCGTCCTGATGTTTATCTGCGGTGCCTGGATCCGGATCCCTGCGGTTTCAGTTTCATGCACTAGTTCATAGTCCTCACCGTAGCGGGAAACGTCGGTGGATGTTCCCCCCATGTCAAAACCGATCACAGGCATGTCCAATTCCGTGGTCATTGCATAACCGACCACTCCCCCCGCGGGTCCGGAAAGGATCGCGTTGCTTCCCTTGAACCCAGAATAATCGGTTAGACCGCCGTCGGACTGCATGAACAGCAGTTCGGTCTCTTCAAGACGGTCAGTGAATCCTGAACGGAAGCTGTCCAGGTATTTCATGATGTGGGGGGTCAGATAGGCGTCTACCATCGTCGTGTCCCCCCTCGCAACAACTTTGACCATCGGCATCACCTCGTGGGACAGGGAGACCTGGGGGAAGCCGATCCTGCGCGCCAGTTCCCCCACCGCCTGTTCATTGGCGGGGCAGGCATAGGAATGCAACAAAACCACGGCGACGCTCCTGAATCCGTCCTGGTAAGCTTCACTCAGGAGCGGCTCCAGTTCACTGAGGTCCGGTTTCTTGAGGAGGAGAAAGCTTTCTCCGGTGGTGCCTTCAACCAATTCCCGTCCCTCCGGATCTTCACTGCTGCCCAGCAGACGCACACGTTCGTCCACTTCATGAACACGCTCATAAAGCAGTTCCGGCTTACGGATCTCCAGGTCGAAAAGATCCGGACGAGTCTGGTTGCCGATCTGGAGTAGGTCCCTGAACCCCTTGGTGATCAGGAGCAACGTCCGCTCTCCCTTGCGCTCCAGCAGGGCATTGGTGGCGACGGTGGTGCCCATGCGGATCCATTCGATCCGGCTGGAGGAAAAGCCTTCAGCAGGAACGTGTTGACCGGACACATCCTCAAGGACCTTGCGGATACCTTCCCTGGGTGCATCCGCGTAATTTTCAGGATCTTCCGAAAGCAGTTTAACCACCCGGAAACCCGCTTCACCCGGAATTTCGGCGTAGACATCCGTGAAGGTGCCTCCACGGTCAATGGAGAAACGGAAACACGAAGGATTCATTTCACGAAAAACAGAGTTTATTCAGAATTCGACGACCGGAGGGCAATCAGGTATCAGAGGACTCATCGCTCGGCCGGGATACCATGCCCTGCCAGAGCTGCAGGGTGTCCCGGATCAGTTCCAACTGGTTCAGCAGGGATCGCTGTTGATCGGGACGCAGTTCGTTCCAGCCTTCCCTGATGATTCGCAGCACTTCATTCAGTTCGCGCTCCGAGTCACTCCGGGACCGGATCCCGAGAGGCCGGTCGGAACTCTGGAAGTGAATGAAGCGGGAGCGCCGATCCTCTTCAAGCAGTTCGTGGTAGTTCCATTCGAAGAGTAAGGCAATGCGTTTGAGCAGTTCTTCCTCCGGTATCGTTTTCCCTTCCTCGATCTGTTCGTAATACTCCGGACTGACCTGTAGCAGGAGGGCCATCCCCTCGATGGTCTGGGAGACCTTTTTACGCGCCTCCCGGAGGCGTTCCGTAAGCAGCTTCGGAGAGGAAACTTCGGGAACCTCAACCGGTTCCACGGGCTCAGCCGACTCCAGTATTTCTTCGTAGGAAAGCGGCGGACGGCTGCTGGGAAATAGCGGGTTGTGACGGTTAAGCAGTTTCTGCCGGGTTTCCTGGTAATTCCAGCTCAAGAGGGTACAGATGCGTCTCAGTAGATCATCATCCGGTAAGACGTCCTCCTCCAGTTTCAGGTAGTGTTCTTCAGAAATCCCCAGCAGCATGGCCATCCCCTCAGGGGTTTGCGCTACCTCGGTCCTAGCCTGTTTCAGCTGTTCCTGGAAAGTACGGACGCCTGATTCAGGATCGCTCCCGGGAGGCGCAGACGATTCGGTGCCCTCCTCCTTTCCCTGGAAAGAAACCTGCATGGAAATGCGCCTGATATCCTGGTAGTTCCATTCAAACAGCGAGCAGATACGCTTCAGCACATCGTCGGGAGGGATCCAGTCCTCCTCGAGCCGGGCATAATCCTCCGGAGACATCTGAAGCAGCATCGCCAGTGCTTCGACGCTTTGATTTTTCGATTTCCGGAACTCGAGAATCATTTCGTTCAATCTGGCCATCCCCTCCTCGTTTGCTTCCGGACACTCTCAGCCCGGTTGCGTTTTTTTCAAAGAGATTGCCGGTGACTCTGACCTTCGCATGGCGACGCTTGCCGGAAGCGAAAACTGCTTCTCCGTTGCCATGAAAATAGTTGTTAAGGATTTCCGTATCGCTGGAGACTCTTGTCCAAATCGCAGTGCCGACATTCTTCACGAATTCGTTCGATTGAATTCTTGCGGCCGCTGCATTGACGAAGATGGGGTT
>ERZ651768.2442-NODE-2442-length-12914-cov-4.442471_pt1 | contig 12914 bp, 15 predicted proteins | sample MGYA00514754_ERZ651768 | MGnify/ENA metagenome assembly ERZ651768 | reverse complement strand
ACTGAAGTGCCTCCAGGCAAGTATACTCTGGTGGCCTTCCAGGGATATACAGGTGGTATTGAGATTCCACTCACAGTAAAGGCCAATGAGCGGGTTAATGTAGAGGCTCAATTGAAAAAATAACTTTCTCTCTATAATTTAAGGAGGGAATTCATTTGGAAAAGGAGGCAAGTATGGGAAAAATTCATCCTGATCGGCTGGAAATGCATAAAGTCCTCGGAGGACAGAAGCAGAAGCCAGACAATACGATCAGTATTTCCAGGCGTACGTTTCTACACAAATCAATCATTTCTGGTGGTGTTGTGGGCGCCGCTACGTATGGTTGGTGGCCATTAATTAATACTATTGATATTGCCCACGCAGCAAGCAATATAAACTTTGCTTGGGTATCTGACACTCATCTTTATCCTAAAACCCTTAATACGCGTTTTGTAGATAAAGCGGAGCGTGCCTTTAAAGAAATTGAAGCCATGAAACCGGACTTCATGATCTTTGGAGGAGACCTAGCTCAGAAAGGAGATCCGGTTGAGTTGCAACTTGGAGCACAACTGCTGAAGGCAGTGACTGTTCCAAAATACTTTATACCAGGTGAACATGACTGGTACCTGGATATGGGTAAACTTTGGAACAGGGAATTTGGATCATCTCCTTGGAGTAGAAATATTAAGGGAGTTCATTTTGTTGGTTTGAACACGGTCGGCCAGGCACCAGATTACTGGAGTGCAAAAAAAATGACCCCGAAAGAGCGAATGGGGCATATGGAAGCTCTGGATGGTTCAGTGGCAGGTCCATGGGCAGGACTCGGGCAGAAGCAGCTTAGATGGCTGGACACAGATCTTAGTGGTTTGAAAAAGAGCACACCGATCGTCATCTTTACCCATAATCCGTTGTATGAATACTATCCGCCCTGGAACTTTTGGGTTCGTGACTGGCGTGAGGTTCATGAAATTGTCAGGCCCTACTCGAATGTGACCAATATTCATGGGCATTCCCATCAGGTGCTGTACAACGAAATAGGAAGTATGCGTTCCATAGGCATGCTGGCCACATCATGGCCGTGGCCCTATCCACCAGAAGGTGTTCCCAAACTGACAAAACCTCATGTCCGTGTTGATCCTGGGGATCCGTTCGATGGCGTTGGATGGACCAAACATCGTTGGACACAAAAGGATCGCATCGAGCATGACTATATGATGTGGGACAGGGATGTGTATGCTGATGCCACTTGGGATTCTGGCACAGGTGACAATCCCGGGTTGGCTCTTCGAAGCAGAGTAGTTGATAAGATCTGGCAGTATGAATAATCTAATCAACTTTGGTATTTGATCGGTGGCATGGCTTGTAACACATTTCGGCTGTGCTGGTAATTATTTTAACTTAAAACCGGAGGAGATATGTTAAATAAAAAATCCAATTTAATTTGGATCCTTGCTGTTGCTTCACTATTAATTGGAGTGACTCTGTTTCTTATGACAGGGCCAGTATCAGCACACAAAAAACGTCACTCTGCATCTGATATGCAGGCATTTGAAACTGCCTACATGGACGTGGTGAAAATGGGCGATGCTTTGTTCCATGGAGGAGGGCCTCAAAAAGAATTAGGTGTAACCCTGACCAAAACAGGTATGGCCTGTGCTATGTGTCATCCCTTTGCTTCGGATGTACATCCACACCAGTTTCCTAAATTTCAGGAACAAATGAGTGAAGTTGCTGGTCTGCGGGAAATGATCAACTGGTGCATCGAGAAGCCCAATGAAGGTGTGAAAATTGGAATTGACAGTGAAGCAATGATCGCCTTAGAGGCCTACATCATGTGGTCCCACAAGGGTACAGTAATTGAACCTGGAGTACATTAGTTTTACCTAGTTTAAGTGTCTGATAGCTCATTGCGGTTCATCCCCAGCAAAAAAAAGTTATGGGATGTCCGCATTGAGCATCAAATGAAGAGCAAATCTCCGTACAGTGCTTCTTAGACACTTTGATTTTTGAGTTTTGAATGACTGGATCGAAATTTCTACAACTGGTGGCCAACTGATCTGCTGTGGCGGATGTTTGGCAAAGTTTCCGGTCGATACCCAATTCCCATTGACCAAATTAAGGTATAAAGGCATAATGGCTGAGACTGCACAAGAGCGTCTTGACGCACTGGTCGATCAACCCCTGGTAAGGCTGTGGCTATACTGGGGTCTTTTCTGGCTAATGTTCGCTCCAACAATTGGGGTGACAATCTCAAGCTTCTTTAATTATCCAGATTACTTAGGTACTAATTTGGAACTTCAATTCGGGCGACTGCGTCCGATGCATGTCAACGGAGTCATATTCGGAGCTTTTTCGACACTTTTTATGGGGCTTTGCTATTACATAGTTCCGCGTCTATCAGGGGTACGAATGTGGCAGGAGAAGCTTGGCTATTGGTTAGCTTGGATCTGGAACCTTGGGCTCGTTTTGGGCATGATCCTTCTGGCAATGGGCTACAATCAAGGATTGGAAGCAGGAGAGATGCCGCTTCTTGCAGACAGCATCTTCTTTGTCGTCGTGACCCTGGCAACTATACAGTTCATCATTACAATTGCAAAGAGAACTGAACCACAACTCTATGTGAGCATGTGGTACCTTGTTGCTGCGTTTGTCTGGACAGTGCTTAACCTTATTCTTGGCAGTTTCATACTCCCTTACAGCATTTCGGGCATCAACAGCGCAGCCTTCCACGGACTCTTCATCCACTACATAGTGGGGCTGTGGATAACTCCAGCCGGCTACGTCCTCATCTACTACTTTCTACCAGCTAGTGTGAAAAACCCCATCTATAGTCACAAGCTGTCACTGGTTGGATTCTGGTCACTGGCACTCTTCTATCCCTTTGTAGGCATCCATCATTACCTCTACAGTCCCATTGCCGACTGGGCGGAGACTCTGGCCATAATCACTTCGATGCTGCTTATTATCCCAGTGTGGACTGTGTTGCAAAATTTCTTCGGAACTATGATTGGACGCTGGCAGAGTTTTGGAAGAAATCTGCCTGCAAAGTTTCTGATTATGGGATCACTCATGTACCTTGTAGGCTGCTTCCAGGGATCAGTTGAGGCTTTGCGTTCCCTGCAAGAGCCTACCCATTTTACGGACTTTGTTATTTCTCACTCTCACCTAACAGTGTTTGGAACTTTTGTAGTCTGGGCCATTGCCGGAACTATCTATGTGTGGCCTAGAATTCATGGCCAGGAACTCTGGTCATTCAAGTTAGGAAACTGGTCATTCTGGCTCATCACATGCGGCATAACCTTAATGGGGCTTGTGTTAACCATGGGTGGATTGATGCAGGGCACAATGTGGATGACTGGCACAGAGTGGCTGGATTCCCTGGTGGCAATGCGTCCCTATTGGCTGGTCCGGACCCTTTCAGGAATCAGTATGGATGTGGGCATCTCTCTACTCGTTTATAACTTAATGAGAACCGCGTTGGCTGGATACAAAGAACGTGGAGCCAATACAGAATTAGCTGGAATAGGGGAGCCCGCATGAACCTTAAAAACGTTGCGTTACTAGCTGGGTTTTTCTTTGCAACACTTGCTATTTTCACGCAAGGAGTTCTTCCAATGCTGGAGCCACAGTCCCGACAGATTAAGATCACCAAGGTGGTGCGTACAGATTTAGGAGAACTAAAATGGATGGAACACGAAGCCACTGACTATTCCAAATCAGAGCAGCTGGGCCGAGAAGTCTATATCCGTGAAGGTTGCTGGTATTGTCACTCCCAGTACGTGCGTCCAGTGACTGGGGAAACCCGTCGTTGGGGACCGGTCACCCAAGCTGGAGAATATGCATTTGATATACCTCACCTGTTTTCAACACGGCGCATTGGACCTGATCTTTCCCGAGTAGGGCTGAAATACAGTGACGAGTGGCACCTGGCACACTTCTGGGATCCACGCATGTTGGTCCCGGACTCGATCATGCCCAGATTCGCCAAGCTCTTTAAAGGCCCTTATGAGGCAAAACTTGTCGATGATTCTGAAGGAAATAGAACTCTGGACAAGGATGCCAACACGGGCAACCTGTTTGATTTTTCCAGCGAAGAAAAGATCCTGATCACTCCAAATGAGGATGGTCTTGTCTTTGTGGCAGAGCAGGGGAAATATCCCATAATCCATACTCCTAATGAAGAGTTCACCGGTGATACGGTGAGCGTTGTTTCTGAGAGCGAAGAACTAAAAGGTTTAGTTGACTACTTGCAGAAACTTGGCACCAACCGAGGTAAGTGGAGGGATAGATTTGAACCTCAATTAGTAGAGGCTTCGATGGTCTCCATTCCACGTTCTGAAGAATGGATAGACTACGGTAAAGAAGTCTATGCACGCAGGTGCGAGGGCTGTCATGGAGTTACAGGAAATGGGAATGGTCCGGCGGCGACTTTCATGTATAACTCCCGACCTCGGAACTTCAATGCAGGGGTGTTCAAGTTCAGACTAACTCCTTCAGGATCATTGCCTCAGGATGGTGACCTTTGGAGGACAGTTACAAGGGGTATCCGTGGGTCGGCAATGCCATCGTGGCATATGTTGCCGGACAAAGTCCGAATTGCTGTGATCCAGTATATCAAATATGAACTTGCAGTGGATCGAAGCGATCCTGATGCACCCTATCGTTACTTTGTCGAGGAACCTGCAGAAGCACCAATGTACATTGGCCTCGCTCCTCCTCCATCTGAGGAAATTGTGGCACATGGCAAAGAAGTGTGGCAGCAAGCAAAATGCTGGGAATGCCATGGCAATACGGGGAAAGGAGATGGAGAAAAAGCTGCAGGACTGGAAGACGACTTTGGCTATCCTATTCGTCCCGCAGACTTGACTTCCGGACAGTTCAAGTCCGGGCCATCAGTCAAAGACATCTTCCGCACAGTTACAACCGGATTGAGTGGAACACCGATGCCTTCATATGGAGATGCTTTTTCTGAAGAGGACCGCTGGGCTCTGGCCTACTTCGTGGTATCTCTCTCTGCCTTCATTGACCCCCTGACAGGTGAGCCATTGTCGATTTCACTAGAAGATCGGACTAATCTCAATGATATCTCTCTAAATGCACCTTCATCGAGGCTCGCATACAAACGTAAATCTTTTCTTGGTCTAGTTGGTGAGTATGCTGGAGAAGCCTGGGCAGAAAGAAAAGGCATTGAGTTACTCGAACCTTTAAAAAAATGAGGAAACAACCATATGCTTGAAGTAACAATGGTACAATTCCTTGTCGCCCTTTTCATGAGCATGGGTGCTGTGTGCATTTTCATCTGGGCAGTATTGTCTGGTCTATTCACCAATGTTGAGGAGATCAAGTATAGAGCCTATCATGCAGAAGTCAGCGAAGATGAGTGAAGATAAAAACAATACAGAATCAACGAACGTTGAAGAGCAATCCTCTGGTCAAGAAAACCTTCCTCACCATGAGCAGTTAGAGGATTACGGAGGGGGACATATTCAGGCCCGTCATGGCCGTATAAACAGCTGGCTGCTGGTAGTTTATGTCATCATGTTCGTCTGGGCACTCTATTATGGATATGAGTATTGGGGGGGTCTGGGTCCTGGTTTGGATTACTGAACAAACTGGTATATTTTAGCAAACTCACAGATTGAATTCCTCATAGAAAGGGAAATATGGTCGCAGCAAAACTAATGCTGGGTATTGCAGTGTTGAATCTCATTTTTCTGTTTATGGAAATTACAATGAACATTTTTGGGGTGGCCCTACTTTAAGAGGAAATAAAATGACGACTTCAGAAGAAATGGCTTTTGCAATCTTCATCATAATGACTGTTGCCTTCTTTATCTGGGTGGCTTATCTGGTAGTAAAAAAATAGGAGATATATCATCGGAAAGAACTGAACCCTGCAAATACTCCATGGAAGGTTTGACCTGCCAAGAGGTCAGCTATGTGATGACAAATTCTTCCAAAAATTCTTCGTTATAGATTGTTTAGAATTATGAATGCGGAATAACTCCATTTAGTTCCAACTTCACTGAAGTGTTTACACAATCTGTTATCTTTTCCTTTCAGCATCCCAATGTCCCACTATATTATGATTTTTATTGCCGGAATTGCCGGTAGTTTTCACTGCATCGGAATGTGCGGTGGGTTTGCCTGCGCCTTAAGGAGTGATCCAGCAGGACGTATGGCAACTCTTTACAGGCATCTGCTGTACAACACAGGTAGGGTGACAACTTATACGTTCATGGGGGGACTTGCCGGAATGGCAGGGCAGGCTATTTTCAGTTCAGGAGTTGGTGTAAAAGATCCATTTGGAGCAGGGCACAATCACATGACATTATCACAGTTTGGACCTCTTTTGCCTGAATCGCTAAGCACAGGGCAGCGCATTCTAGCAGTTTTTGCCGGACTGCTGATGGTTATCATGGGACTTCAGTTATTTGGATATTTAAAACGTCTTCACAGTTTCACTGTCGGCTTGGGCGGTACCACTTTGGTAGCTTCTTTGCGTGGCCTTCTAAATTCTCCCAGCCGCTCGGCCACCTTAGCCTTTGGAGTCTTCAACGGTTTCCTTCCCTGTCCGCTGGTTTATGCTTTTATCGCTCATGCCGCAGCCAGCGCAAACAGCCTCTCGGGAATGATGACGATGGTTTTCTTTGGGCTGGGCACCTTTCCAGCCATGCTCCTAATGGGAGGAGTGGGACAATGGGTCCAGCCTCGTTGGCGGCAAAGAGGAGTTTGGTTTGCTGGAGGGTTTATACTGCTATTGGGACTAATCACCCTTTTGCGTGGGCTTTTCCCTTTAACAGGACACTAATTATTTTCACCAATGATCAATAGCGTGGAAAACTTTTGCATTCACTGTTTACTACCTCTTGGTTCACGTCCCACTCGACGGACAGTGAATGGTGAAGAACATGCCTTTTGCTGCTATGGATGCTGTCTTGCCTTCCAAGTACGTCATGGAAGCCGTGAGGAGCCTGAAGCCGCGTGGTTACTGGTTCGTCTCGGTGTTGGAGGATTTCTCTCCATGAACATTATGCTGTTCAGCCTCCTGCTCTATTCCGGAACATTTGATATTTCCGATGCTGAGATTCTTCCAATAATTTATTGGTTGCTGGGAATTTTTGCGACTCCAGTACTGGTAATCTTGGGAGGGCCGTTTGTCCAAGAGAGTTGGGAAGGTGCACTTCAAGGCCGTTTGACCTCTGCTGTTCTGATTTCTTTGGGGTCTGGAGCTGCCTATGGTTACTCTGTACTAATGCTCTTTACTGGAGGAAGTCATATCTACTTTGATACAGCGACCATGGTTTTAGTCCTTTTCACGCTAGGACGTTATCTGGAAGCTGCCGGACGTGCCAAGGCCGTACGAAACCTGGCCCCGCTTCTGGAAGCTGAAGGGCAATGGGCAACAGTAATTGAAGATGGTAAAGAGAAACGTAGTTCCGTTCGAGAAATGGGAATCGGCATGGCCGTAAGAGTCCAGCCCGGAGAACGAATTCCTGTAGACGGTATCGTAATGGAAGGTTGTTCCTCCACAGATGAGAGCATTCTCACCGGAGAAAGCCGTCCAGTTCGAAAGCTGGAGGGATCCACTGTTTTGGCTGGCAGCATCAACCAGGAAGGATCTCTGTTGATCAAATGTGGTGCGGTAGGCACTGCAACCAGGTGGGGACTCCTCTGTGATTCTGTCCGTGAGGCTTTGTCCCAGCCAAGTTCCATCCAGCGCATGGCAGACAGGGTGGCGAGTGGATTCGTACCCGTAGTCTTAGGTGTCACAGCACTGACAGTCTTGTATTGGCAAACACAGGTTCCATTGAACCAAGCTATAATCAATGGATTAGCCGTCTTGGTCGTGGCCTGTCCTTGTGCCTTGGGTTTGGCCGCTCCTCTTGCTACTGCTTTGGGTTTGGGACAATTCCTACAGCGTGGTTGCCTCGTCAGAGGAGGGGAAGTTCAAGAAACCCTGGCACTGACCAGAGGAATTGCCTTTGACAAAACCGGTACATTGACCCAAGGAGCAACTAGCCTTGTCAATATTGAGAGCGAAGAAGCTTCTCAGGAAGAAGTTTTACAGCGAGCTGCAAGTCTGGAGCAATACTCTGAACATGCTTTGGCCAACGGGATTGTTGCAGCAGCTAAAGAGCAAAATTTAAAGGAGGCTCATCCGGAACGTGTTCAGGCGGTTGCAGGAAATGGGATTTTGGGTTATATTGAAGGAGAACTGACTGCTGTGGGCAGAGCAGAATGGATGAAAGAACAGGACATGGTACTTCCTTCCTCCTTGGCAAAAAGTCTCCGGAACTTCGAAAGTTCCGGGCAGACAGTTGTCTGTGTAGGATGGTCTGGTAAGATTCATGGCCTGTTGCTGCTAGATGACCTAATGCTTTCTGGAGTTCCTGCCACAGTACAGACATTGCGCCACCTAGGCATGCGTACAATGCTGCTCACAGGAGATCTTCCTGCAGTAGCCCGAAGGATAGCTAAATCAGCTGGAGTTGAAGAATGGAAAGCCTCAATGTCTCCGGAGGAAAAGTGTTCATTCTTGGCCGAATGGGAAGAACAATACGGGCCTGCAGTTATGGTGGGTGATGGTCTGAATGACGGCCCTGTTCTAGCCAAAGCAAAGGTTGGGATAGCTGTAGGCGCTGCTACTGATTTGGCCCGTGAAACTGCCGATTTAGTTTTGCCAGAAGGAGGGCTTAGCCTGTTACCGTGGGTGATTACACTTGCACGAGCTGTTCGTAGAACGATCCTAACTAATTTGATGTGGGCCTTTGGCTATAATCTGTTTGCTATCACACTGGCAGTTTTCGGCCTGCTTCAGCCAATCTTGGCAGCCGGATTGATGGCCGGTTCGAGCCTAATTGTTGTTTTTAATTCTCTGAGGTTGGAAAAGTTACCTGACATGCAGATTGACCTCGCACCTGCCAAGGTTAAAAGTACGAGTCCGCTGAGGCCAAATTTACAGAAAACACCTAAATTTGAAGATCAATAATAATGTTACTAAACGAGGCAACTTTCGGATTCGTTTAAAATCGCAATGAACATTAATTTTTTCAAAGTCATAAAGGTAGAATTGTTTAATTTCTACGTGGATATAAAAAAGAGGTAATCATGGATAGGTGGTAAAATGAAAATGAAACATGATAGTACCAGTTTGACGCGCCGCATTGTGCTTAGTGCTGCCGGATCATTGGCCCTGTCTGGAACTGGTCTATTCTTTTCCCAGGCCTGGGCATCACCGGAAGTTGAGCAGACACTAAAGAGCTTGTTTGGCAGCAAAAGCCCGGCAGATTCACCCCGTCTCAAACTTCACATGCCTAAGTACGCCTATGATGGCAGCCGTGTTCCATTTTCCGTTGAGGTAAAATCCCCTATGACAGAATCCAACTATGTCCGAGAGGTACATGTTCTGGCAGAAAGGAATCCCTTCCCTAGGATTGCAAGCTTCCATTTCACCCCGAGCAGCGGCAAGGCCTTTGCCCGAACCCGTATACGACTGGCCATGAGTCAGAATGTGATTGCCGTGGCCGAATTGAGCGATGGAAGCGTGTTGACCACCCGTAAATGGATAGAAGTCACTCTCAACGGCTGTAAGGAAGACTGAACAGAAAGGACAAAATAAAATGGCGGAGCCAAGAATGCGAGTGAAATCCCCCAAAGAGGCAAAGAGGGGATCATTAATCGAGATCATGACACTAATCTCGCACCGCATGGACACTGGGTTGAGGAAGGATCAGAAAGGCAAGGTAATTCCACGCTATATCGTCAATAAATTCATTTGTCGATACAATGGAGAAACTATATTCAGTATGGATCTGCACGAGGCCATTTCGGCTAATCCGTTGATTCAGTTTCATCTTTTAGCAGAAAACACCGGGACTCTTGAATTTATCTGGAACGAAGATGGTGGACAGGTCTATACAACAACTCGAGAAATCCGTGTGCTTTAAGAAGTGAATTGAATGATTTACAAAACTTACAAGTATTTGCAAAGGAGAGAACTTCTGGTTTTCAAGTTAGGAATGATTGGTATCTGCCTGACCGCTAACATGGCTCTAGCTCACTCCAATCTTCAAAAGTCGGAAAAACTTGAGATTTATGAAGGCATTGGCGGAAATTTCACCCTGCAAAGTTCACGCAATCACCTTGCCAGCTTGAAAGACTATCACGGACAAGTGGTTGTCATGTTTTTCGGATACACCGCTTGTCCGGACACTTGTTCCATCACCATGGCCGTTCTAAAACAAGTAATAGAGAAGTTGGGAAAGCGAATGGATCAGGTACAGCCACTTTTCATAACAGTTGACCCAAAAAGGGACACTCCGGAACAGATGAAAAATTATCTAAGTTTCTTCCATCCCAACTTCATTGGACTAACGGGAACTAAGGAGGAAATTTTAGAAGTGGCTGAAAATTATGGGAGTGCCTACATGAAAAACCCAACCATCGACTCGGAATCCAGCTATCTAATGATTCATACAGGCTATGTGTATCTGATTGATCAGTCAGGGCAAGTTAGAGCCATTTATCCTAAAAACACCGAAGTGAAGCAAATTGTTCATGACATTTATGGTTTACTGCTTTCGGGTTAATCCCTTAGAAGGATGAAATTATCAGATTCAAACAGGAAGTTAAAAACAAGCAATGCTAAGATTGGGAACCAAAAGAAATATAATAAAAAAGATTCTACCATTTTCGATAGGACTGGTGATGATAGGAGTTCATTATTAATTAATGACAATTCCACTTGGATAGATAATGGCACTAAAGGCTGTGATTATAATTCATATTTTTTGTGTTTCATGTATAACTGAAGCCTATACAAATTATTAACAACCTACCCGGTCAGGTCAGGGCCAGAAATGCTTCTTCTGCTTCTGAAAGCGCTTATTAGCATTTCTGCTCCATTCTTTCCTACAAGGCTCACAAGTTGAGCATTGAGTTCCTCCACAGATTTCTCTTTGACTATTTCGTGCCGATCTACAGGCCTGAACCCTGCTCTATCTAAAAGATCACGAGTTGCGCCTAAGCGTACACTCTCACTTTCGGCATTTTCAGCAGGATCAGATAGTATATTCAATGCCCTAGGTGCTATTTCAACAAAGTTACGATGTAACTCCTCTGTTATTTCATCTGCACACTCTCTGCGAAGCTTACAGGCCTGATTCCGAAGTGTATGCGTGTCTTTGTATCCAGCCTTCTTTGCTGCTTCCAGATGATCGCCTGAAAGTACATACTATTCAACGAATACCTGCCTTTGATTTGTTAAGTTAGTATTTGCCATAATTCCCATTGTATTTAGTTATTCAAAGTTTATAAATCCGAATTTCTTTCTCCCCCGTGAGAGAGACAGGATGAATATAGTGCTTGAAGCCCGTTTTGTGGACCCACCTCCTTTGTTAAATATATAATATTATAATATTACTTCCCTAAGCCAAATTATCTTAGAAATCCGTTTCTAAAGCACGCTGAGTAATAATTTGGCACCCATAGCCAGAAGACCTAGATGGCTAATATCGTAGAAAATCTGGTCACTTATATGAGTGTTTAACCATTTACCGATAAAAACGCCTATTGGAATTACAAGTAGCAACCATAGTGACACCGTAAGCGTTGCCTCTGAGAAAATTCCGATCTCAGCATAGAAGGGTACTTTCGCGATATTTATCACAAAGAAATAGACACAGAGTGTTCCAACAAAAGCCTGGCGTACAAGTGCATGCGGCAACAAAAATACTTGTGCAGGGATACCGCCTGAGAGTGAAACAAAGCTTGAGATGCCAGACAGCCCGCACCAAATTGCACCACGTTGAAATATGCGCCGTGATACTGAGGTGGCTATTTCCACTGAGGTTTGTTTCCTAGGCCTTATCCGTCGCCAACCATAATTCAAAGTTGTAATTATTGCGATCAACCCGATCAGCCCAGTCAGTATCTGGTCATTTAAATAGTCGAATAGTAGCCATCCTACAATCTCGCCAATAACACCAAATGCACACATTATCAACAAAATGCGCTTGTCAAGCATACTCCTCCAGATATAGACAACCCAAACATCAGTAACCAAAAACAGAGGTAGTAGTACTCCAAGTGCCAGTTTCGGTGGAAGAACAAAGATAAGAATTGGGACACTGAACGAACCCATAGCCCCCCCAAAACCTGCTTTCGAAATGGAAACAGCAAGTACAGAGAGCACTGCTAGAAACCAGAAATATTCAGGTGAAGTTTCCAATATCTCGAAACCATTTATTGACGACATTTATATTTCTTCTATTCGAGGTGAATTATTTCCTTTGAAGTGCTGCGGAGGACTTAACCGAAGGCTTTTCCGTTATGAGTTGTGAGCAGTAACTATTTAAGAACAAAGAGTCTATCTGATATCATCGGTGCTATCACGAAATAATAAAAAGATGCTTAAAACGCCCTCTATGGCAATATTCATTTCTTTGCCTTAAATGTTACTCTGAATGGTAGTTTGGTGCAATACCGAACGATTTAACATCGCTATAATAAATATTTTCAGAGGTGTTTATACCAACATCCTATTAAAAAATTTAAATGGATGTTACTATTTGTTCAATTAAATTAGGGTTATATATTTCTTTATCTGGAATAATAACATTTAAAAAATCTGAAAATTTAAGAGATATAGTAAAAAATTTACCAACAGAAAGATTATTAGTAGAAACAGATGCCCCATATCTTGCTCCAGAACCACATAGGGGTAAATGTAATGAGCCATCATATGTCATAAAAACCGCAAATTTTATTGCTGATTTATTAAGTATTTCTAAAAAAGAGTTTGCTAAAATTACGACAACCAATTTTTATAATCTTTTTAAGAAAATTTAGCAGATATTTATTTGCCACACTCCCACAACTCAAAAAATTCAAAATTCTTTTTTTTATAAAAATTATTATAAAATCTATCTAAA
>ERZ651768.2441-NODE-2441-length-12918-cov-5.490382_pt1 | contig 12918 bp, 9 predicted proteins | sample MGYA00514754_ERZ651768 | MGnify/ENA metagenome assembly ERZ651768 | reverse complement strand
CGGATTTTCAAGGATTAACCCCCTCTCGAAAGCAGACACATCATCTGACTGGTCATTGATGAACGCTGGACTCGCTACCCACAGCAGCGCGGTACGAATATACATCTCAAAATCACCCCGCAGTACTGGATACTCATTTGTATCAATCATGCGGACGAACCACTCGTCTGAGAATCCCCACGTCCCATGCAACTGTAGTGATGCCACCTTGTCTGGATGATTGATAGCCAGTTCCTGGGCCGTAGCACTGCCGAGGGACAAGCCACTCACGTGGGCTCGACTAATGTCCAACTCGTCCAGTAGCGCCGCTGCATCTTCAGCGAGAATCTGCATCGAGTATTCCTCTTTACCCTGAGGGTGGGTGGATTGACCAGTGCCTCGTGCGTCATATGTGATTACCGCGTAGTGGTTACGGTATGCTGAGACCTGCGCAGACCAGGTATTGTGGTCCGCTGCTGTACCCATGATCAGCAACAAGGGTTCCCCTTGCCCCTCAATCTCGTAGTACACCTTGATTCCAGTTGCAAGGTTGACAAAAGACATGAATGCATTCCTTATTTGAGGCAGCAATACTAGTTCACCACGTAAGTTACAGCCAAACGTCTGTCTACTGACCCGGTAGCGGTGATTTATTTGAATTCTAGAAGATGGCCGAATGAATATCCATGAAATGTAGTCCGCCACGATGTGTGCAGAGGTGGCTGGAATTATCCACCTTTGATTTCGAGTGCCGTCGGGAGCGTTCGGAAGTTAGACTTAGGCGAGATTACACGATTGAATAGAGGAGGTGACTCGCAATGAAGATCGGTGTGTACATTTTTCCAACAACATACTCAATCTCCATCGTCGATCTTGCCCGGGCGCTGGAAGACCGGGGCTTTGAGTCGCTGTTTGTCCCAGAGCACACACATATTCCAGTGAGTAGGCGAACGCCATTTCCCGGTGGTGAACCACTACCCCAGGAGTATTCGAACACTCTTGATCCTTTTGTCGTCTTGTCGGCAGCTGCCGTAGCGACCCGGACGCTTCGCGTCGGTACCGGAATTTGCTTGGTAAGCCAGCGCGACCCTATCGTGACGGCCAAAGCTGTAGCCAGCCTGGATGTGCTTTCCGGCGGACGGTTTGAGTTCGGCATCGGTGCGGGATGGAACCAGGATGAGATTGAGAACCATGGTACTGCGTTTGATAATCGCTTCCGCATCATGGTCGACCGTGTGAAAGCTATGCAGACAATTTGGACCGAGGAAGAGGCCGCCTACGATGGGCCATTCACGCACTTTGAATCTGTCTGGTCGTGGCCGAAGCCGGTGCAGAAACCGTACCCTCCAATCTTGCTGGGTGGCGAGACCAAATACAGCCTACGGCGGATTGTGGACTTTTGCGATGGTTGGTTGCCACGCGGAAACAAGATGACCGATCCGAGTGCCGGTATGGGCGAATTGCGTGTTTATGCAGATGAAGCAGGTCGAGACATGGATTCCATCTCGGTCAGTGTGTTCAGGGCACCGCCGGAAGAGTCCTACCTTGCGAAGTGTCGGGAAGCCGGGGTCCTGCGAGTTCTGTTGGCCCTGCCATCGGAAGGACAGGATGTGGTGATGCCGCTGTTGGATCGGTACACAGCATTGCTGACTGCATGATCTGTGAAATCTGTCCTGATCAAATCTACAGGTCGGCCGTTCGTTAGAAACGACCGAGATACTTTAATCTGATCGTAAGGCGGTGGGTACTAGGTAACGATCGGTATCACTGATGGAATGAGGACAATTGAATCGGTCCTCGCGAGTTGCCAATTCGATGTCGATCACCAAATACCAATCTGCTCGAGGAGCCCAATCAGGGCGTGACAGAGCGAATTCGTTAGAATGTATGAGAATTGTCGACAGCCAACAGCGAGGAGATCAATATGGACATTGGAATGACTATTCCTACGCGTGGGCCGCTGGCAGTACCGGAATCGATCGAACAATTAGCACGGCGCGCGGACGAACTCGGTTTTGCTTACCTCGCCGTACCCGATCATATTGTAGTGCCACGGAGAATCGACTCGCGCTATCCCTACAGTGCGTCGGGTGAGTTTCCGGGTTCCGCATCTGGGTTCTGTTTCGACCAGTTCAGTGTGTTGTCCTTTCTTGCTGCGCTGACCGAGAAGCCCCGATTGGTGACATCGATTACAGTGATACCGCACCGTGGTGCGGTGGAAACCGCCAAACTCGTAGCAACTATCGATGTGCTCTCGCATGGGCGAATGACACTCGGTGTTGGTGCTGGCTGGATGCGGGAAGAATTCGAGGCACTCGGTGCGCCGCCATTCGACCAGCGTGGGCGGGTAACCGACGAGTACCTGCAGGCATTTAAAATACTGTGGACCGATGACGATCCGGTGTTCGAAGGTGAGTTCGTCCAGTTTAAAAACATCAGTTTTCTCCCTAAACCACGGCAAAAACCGTATCCGCCGATATGGATCGGTGGTGAGAGCGGTCCGGCGTTGCGACGCACGGCGCGGTACGGGGATACCTGGTACCCAATCGGCAACAACCCCCGTTTCCCACTCGGCTCGATCGAGCAGTTTATTGGCGCAGTCGCACGACTGGGCGAAATTGCGACCGCAGAGAACCGTGATCCGGCGAGCATCTCGCTGGTGTACTGTGCGCTGTGGTTCGATGAGACAAAGACACTGACTCTTGATAGCGGCAGGCGCCAACTGCTGAGCGGGACGGTCGAACAGATCGCCGAGGATATTGCGGTACTCGCCGAAACCGGCGTACAGGGTCTAATGCTAAATTTTCAGCGGGACACGCTGGAGCAGTCACTCGATAGCATGCAGTACTTTGCCGACGTCATCTACCCAGCAATGTAACCGCCCATGAACTCAGGTCAACCCACATTCGTTGCTATCGTGATAGGTTTGGCGCCGGCGGGTCGGCTGTGGTCCTGAGTCACTGCTGTGATCGATCACGAGCGCTTCACAATGTTGCCCGAATTCAATGCTGGCGGCGTGGACTCAACCGGGAAACGTAAAGCCACGCTGGTTGTGGTGGATTCGACGGAGGTCGGCCTTAATCAATAAGTAAATCTGGTATTGTTCGCGCTGGGGGCATTGCGTGGGGCCCTAAGTGCTCTTATTCCGCGCCCAGATATAACCATAGTTCTTTCGTAGTTTCTTTATCTTTTAAGAAATCGGAACCGGACTCTAATCAAGACTCGAGAATGACTCAGGATTTAACAAAAGAGGTACAAAGGCGTTATCACAGGTTGCTTGAGGAGGGCGCCAACCCAAATGAGTGGGCTTATGCTTGGCGCTCCGAGTACAACCGAGGAGGTTTCAAGGCGGTTGACTTTCTCATGGAAGAGGTTGTCAATCCCGGCAAATGCATCGGTTGTGCAGCTTGCCTAACGATATGCCCGGTCGACGTATTCGATTACGTCAACGAGAAACCACAGGATTCGCGAAACAGTGCCTGTGTTTTTTGCGAGTTGTGCGTTGATGCCTGTCCGGTGTTGCGTCCGCCCGACAAGGATCTGCCCCGGCAAATTCAGTTACGCGAACCGAGTATCGACGATGGGTTCGGCCCTTACGCCTATGGGGTACTCGCGAGGACGACCCGGGAATACATCCTGAAAGAGGGACAGGACGGGGGTATCTGTTCAGCCCTCGCCATACATGGCATGCAGACCGGAGCGTTCAAAGGGGTCGTGGTAGGCAACGAAGACCCCGATAACCCACAGATGGGCCAGGCACAATTGGCGACCATACCCGAAGAGGTACTAGCAAGCGCTCGCTCCCGTTATTCATATCAGCCAAATACCCTGGCGCTGGTCGAAGCGATGGAACAAGGCATCGCGCCGCTCGCGGTCGTCGGTGTACCTTGCCAGGTAGATGGCGTGCGCCAGCAGCAGTTCTCGAGCATTCGGCTAGATGTAGCTGAGTGGTATCGCAAGAACATTGTGTTGGTCATCGGCCTGTTTTGTTCGGAGGCCTTCACAGAGGCAGGTATGAATTGGCTGGCCAGGGATCTGGGCGTTCCGAAACGGGATATTACGAACATCAATATAAAGGGGCGACTCGAAATTAAGCTGCGCGATGGACGTGAAGAAACACGGTCGCTGAAGGCCTTTGGTAAGTTTGCCCGACCTGCCTGTCTTTACTGTATGGACTACGCAGCAGATAACGCGGACATCGGGCTGGGTGGTATTGGACTCAACGGATGGACCTTCACGGTCATTCGAACCGAGGCCGGTCACCGCGCTTGGCAGGCATTACTTGAAGCAGGCTGGGTAGAAGTCAAGGAACTGGACGAGGTGCCAAAGTCAAAAGAACTCCTGGTCCGGCTTTCCCGCTACAAGCGCAACCGACCCTTGCCGGCGCTCATGCCGACACATTTGGAACGCGAGGCAATCGGCAATCTCGACCCGAAACATTACTATAGAGGCTGGGAAGATGGCTGTTCGGCGAAGGACTGGCGGCCTTTACCGCCGCCGCCAAAAAAGAAAAAGGCAAAGTCGAAGAGCGAGGAAAGCGCCCCATGAACCGCTCAAAGCCACGACTTGAGGACCTCAGTATCATCGTTTCCGGGCAGGGTGGAGACGGCTCCTTGACGGTGATCAATATACTGGCCGATGTCTTGCGATCAGTGGGCATGCGTGCTTATACCGAGCGTGATGTGTTGTCGCGTATCAAAGGCGGCATTGTTGCGGCCACATTACGCGCCTGTCATGTCGAGCGTCTGTGTATAGGCAGCCAGATCGATCTCATCGTCGTTTTCGACCTGTTTGCGATCCGCAAACAGGCTCACCGCCTTAATGATCGTAGCATCGTGATATACGATAGTTCTGGTGGCGATTTGCCGGATGATAGCGGTGTTCCAGAAGGTGCCCGGGTGATCGGCATTCCTTTCAGCCGACATGCGGTACGGGTGTTTAGGAGTGACATCTACAAGAACAGCATTTCTTCGGCGGTGGTGGGGCGCCTGATCGGTCTTAATGATGACGATATGCGAGCCGCGTTTGAGAAGCGTTTTGGCAGGCGCGGTGCTCAAGCTTTGCAATACAACCTTGACGCGCTGGCGGTGGGTCATGAGCTCGCCGATGAAGTCGGGTTGACAGTTGACGAAGGGCTTTATGAGATCGTTAGCGCCGATTCGAAACCCCATATGCTGATCACTGGAAACGAGGCAGTCGCCTTTGGGTTTGTCGTAGCGGGCGGACGCTTTTTTGCCGGGTATCCGATTACCCCTTCCACCGACATCATGGAGTGGCTGCAGAAGTGGTTGCCTCGGTTTGGCGGTGTTGTTCGACAAGCCGAAGACGAACTTTCAGTGATCAATATGGCTATAGGGGCGGCCCTTACCGGTACGCGCACGATGGTTGCGACTTCGGGTCCCGGTCTGTCGCTGATGCAAGAAGGCATCGGGCAACTGGGCATGGCGGAGATTCCGCTGGTCGTCGTTGATTCCCAGCGCAGTGGGCCAAGCACGGGCATGCCGACCAAGCCGGAGCAGAGTGACATTGACCTCCTGGTCTACGGAGGTCATGGAGACTTCCCCCGCATCGTCCTTGCGCCGGGTACGCCACAGGAGTGCTTTCACATCACTGTAAAAGCCTGCAATCTCGCTGAAAAGTATCAACTACCGGTGTTCATAGCCCTAGACCAGGGGCTCTCACAGAACCTCGCGACGATAGACCCGATCGATGAGGGCCAGGTGGTGGTGGAACGGGGCAAACGTTTGGATGCCGAATCGCTGGCTGGCATGGCAGTTTATAAGCGGTACGCTTTCAGCGAGGACGGTGTTTCGGCCTTCGCGCCGCCCGGTACGCCTGGCGGGATGTCGCTTGTCACCGGGAATGAACACGACGAGTTTGGCCAGGTCTCCACCGACCCCGGTAACCGTATGCGTATGATGCAAAAGCGTCAGAGCAAGTTAAAGACCATGCAGACTGACCTGCCGCGGGCGGTTACCCACGGTGTTGAAACTGCGGATATTGGCTTTATCGGTATTGGCATGACACATGGCGTGATACTTGAAGCGATGGATATCCTGGCTGCACGCGGTGTTCCAACCCAGTATCACCAGCCGCAGACACTATGGCCGATGCTTGACGAGACGCCGGATTTTACCCGGGGTTGCCCATGTGTCTTTGTTGTCGAATACAACGCAACGGGTCAATTGGCGAGACTCATCGTTGCGCACGGTGGCGCGGAGGCGCACATCGAAAGCGTCCTCGTCTATGACGGCGTGCCGTTACGAGCCGAAGACCTGGTTCAAAAGGTCATTGAACGCATGGATTCACGGAGACATAAGGCCGCATGACGGAGACATTTACGCCAACCCGACCCATCTGGTGTGCGGGCTGCGGAGATTTTGGTGTGCTCGAGGCGTTAATCACTGCTTTGGACGAGCTGCAGGTACCCGTGCATGACCGCATGTTCATTGCGGGCATCGGCTGTTCGGGTTCGTTGCAGAATTATCTGTCCTGTTATGGCTACCACGCCCTTCATGGCCGGGTTCTGCCGACCGCGACTGGCGTCAAACTTGCCAATCCCCAGCTTACAGTTGTCGGAGTGGGCGGTGACGGTGACGGTTATGCGATCGGTGGTGGGCATCTTGTACACGCGTTCAAACGCAACCCCGGTGTGACATATATCGTCATGAATAACGGCACCTATGGCCTGACCAAAGGACAGGCATCACCGACCAGTGTGGCCGGGTTCCAGGACAATATCGAAGAAGATCTCGATCCGATCATGCTGGGTCTGAGCATCCCGGGCTCGACATTTCTTGCCCGCGGTTACAGCGGCCAGCCCGCGCAGTTGCTGCAACTGACGCTTGCGGCGCTCAGGCATACCTCTGCAGGTCATGGGATGTCTTATCTCGAGGTGCTGTCACCCTGCGTGACCTACAACGATACCTACCGCGAATGGCGCACCAACGTTTTTAACATCGACAGCGAAGACGGTTACGACCCAGGCAACCGGGCTGGTGCGTTTGAACGTATGGTGGAACTGAGAGAGCAGGGCCGCCTGCCATTGGGTCTTATTTACCAGGGCGAACGCCCTGCTCTGGAGTCCCTGGCGCTTAACCCTGAATTTGTAGCTCCCGCCCGACAGGATCTGAACGATCCGGGTCTTGTTGCCGGTTATCGTGAAGCGATGCAGTCGTTCATCAGATAAATGGACCGGTCGACTGGCCTCGCACTGACGGCCATACCGGGAATCCCGCTGGTCACAACAGGATCCGACATTGTCGGGTTAATTCTTGCCGCGCTGTCTTCGCAGGAAATGTCACTTTGTTCCGGGGATATCCTGGTGATCACGCAGAAGATTGTGTCGAAGTCAGAAGGGCGGATGATTAATTTGTGCGATGTAGAGCCTGGCGAGCGCGCTGTTGAGCTCGCCCGCAAGACGGCAAAGGATCCCCGACTCATCGAGCTGGTGCTGTCGGAATCTACCGAAGTCGTGCGGGCGGTGAATGAGTTGATCATAGTGGCTCACAGGCTAGGTCTCGTCCTTGCCAACGCCGGGATCGACGCCTCGAACGTAGGCCCACAAGATCCGGTTGAACAGGTGATCCTTCTGCCGGAAGATCCGGATAAAAGTGCTCGTGAATACCGCGCACGGATAAAGCGTGAGACCGGCACAGATATTGGTGTAATCATCAACGACAGTGTGGGCCGGGCCTGGCGCATAGGAACTGTTGGTCTCGCGATCGGTGTTGCCGGCGTGCAAGCGCTGGAAGACCACCGGGGAAAGCCTGACCTTTTCGGAGTGCCGTTAAAGGTCAGTGAAGAAGCGGTGGCTGATGAACTGGCCAGTGCGGCATCGCTGCTGCAGGGGCAAGCAGGAGAAGGTTCCCCAGTGGTGCTGATTCGTGGTTTTAAGCAGGCCTCCGATGAGCAGTCTGCAGCGACCCTGATCCGCCCACGTGAGCAGGACCTCTTCCGATGAGCACCGCGGACATTGACATTGCGGGTTGCCGCTATGTTGTTTTGTCGGGCGGCATTGGCGGCGCAAAACTTGCTCAAGGACTCTCTTTGTGCCGACCCGCTGAGGAACTCTTGGTTGTGGGTAACATCGGTGATGATTTCGAGCATTGGGGATTGCATATCTCGCCGGATCTGGATACGTTGATGTACACGTTGGCGGGCGTTGCCAACTCAGAGCTTGGCTGGGGGCGGGCCGGTGAAACCTGGCATGTACTGGAAGGGGTTTCTGAGCTGGGTGGCGAGACTTGGTTTCGGTTGGGCGACCGGGACCTCTCCGTGCATATTGAGCGGTCGATGCGTCTCAAGACCGGCGACCCCCTGTCGTGGGTTACGGTCGATCTGTGCCGTGCGTTTGGTGTCGGTTTACTGATTCTGCCGCCGACCGATGACCGGGTGCGAACGATCGTCGAGACGCCGGGCGGCCCTTTGGATTTCCAGACCTATTTCGTTCGTAATCGATGTGAGCCGGTCATCACGGGATTGCGGTATGAAGGCGCGTCAGAAGCCGCTTTGTTGCCAGCCGTTATCACCGCTTTAGAAGACCCCGAACTCAAAGCTGTAATTCTGTGTCCATCCAACCCCTTCCTGAGCCTGGATCCAATTCTGGCAACAGCAGACCTGCGAAATAGGCTGCGGAGGTGTAAGGCGCCAGTGGTTGCGGTGTCGCCGATGATCGGTTCACGGGCATTCAAGGGTCCCACCGCAAAGATCATGGCGGAACTGGGCTATGAGGCATCCACACTGTCTATTGCCCGTTACTACGCTGATTTTCTCGACGGTTATGTGATAGATGGGGCCGACCACCACGTCTCGCCTCAAATCGAGGATCTTGACATTCGGGTTGAGGTAACCGCTACGCTGATGGAGACCTTGGACCAAAAGTTTAGCCTGGCTGCCGATGTGGTTGCGTTTTCTGAGACAATGCTGGGAGTTCCCCTGAGCTGAAGGAGTGATTTCAATGTCTGATCGACTCCCGTGGGCGGTCGTGCCGCTGAAGTCCGCGCAACATGCCAATAGCCGGTTGTCTTCGGTGCTGACATCGACCGAACGTCAGTGCCTGTTCGAGGCCATGCTCCTGGATGTACTGTCGGCCCTGGGCGACACCACCCAACTCGGTGGGATTCTCGCTGTTACTGATTGCCCGGTGGCCCGGCGCCATTTTCGGCGCGTCGGTGCAAGGTTGCTCAATGATCCGGATGAGGCGGGTCTGAATGCGGCCGTTTCGCAGGCAGCGTATGCGCTCGAACAGCAGGGTGTCGAAAGTTTTTTGACCGTACCGGGTGATACGCCGGCGGTCACCGCTGTCGAGATCGATCGGGTGGCGAGTTCAATTAATAAGAGCAGAGGGTTGGTCCTGGTACCGGCGAGGGATGGCCGGGGTACGAACTGCTTGGCGATGTCATTGCCGTTAATGGTGCCGCCACTGTTTGGCCCAGACAGTGTCGAGGCACATATCACAGCTGCCCGAAGACAGAATATTAAGGCGCAGCTGCTTTCTCTGCCGGGTTTTGGTTTCGATGTAGACACACCGGACGATTTGCTGCGGGTCAATGAGTTTTCCCAGGCCAGTAAGACGAATATGTATCTCGAAGGTATTCGGCTTGACCGGAGGCGTATTGGTTTGGAGACCGGCATACGGTCGGAATTTGCGGTGATGCGATGAAAGTGCAAGCGTTTCAACTGGGTCGCTTTTTGGAAAGACGGCCAGAACCGCAAGAAGCCCGGATGCTGGGTGCCAGCACAGAACTTAGCCCGCTTATGGAACTTGCTGCGACTTTGCGGGACCGAGGTCACGGCGATGTTGTGACCTATTCGCCAAAAGTGTTTGTACCGCTGACAGCACTGTGCCGGGATGTTTGTCATTACTGCACTTTTGCTAGGCAACCGCGTGAACTCATTCACACCTACTTGTCCGAGTCACAGGTGCTTGAGATTGCCCGGGCCGGGAAAGAGAGGGGCTGTCACGAGGTGTTGTTTACCTTGGGCGACAAGCCGGAACTTCGTTACCGCGCCGCAAGGGAAGCGCTTGAAACGCTCGGATTTGACACCACTGCCCAATATTTGGCCCATATTGCCGGCCGTGTTTTTGATCAGACTGGCCTGTTGCCGCACATCAATGCCGGCATCTTGGAGGCGGATGAGATGGTGGCCCTCCGAGAGGTCTCGGCATCGCAGGGAATCATGCTTGAATCGGCCGCCCACCGCCTGTCCGAGCGCGGTGGTCCCCACTACGGTTCGCCAGACAAGCAACCGAAGGTTCGCTTGGCCAACATCGAACTGGCGGGTCGTTTAAAGATTCCCTTTACGACCGGTATTTTGATCGGAATTGGAGAAAATCGCGCCGAGCGTATCGATTCTCTGCTCAAGATTCGGGCGTTACACGATCGGTATGGCCACATTCAGGAGCTGATCATTCAGCCATTTCGAGCAAAGCCCGATACGTTGATGGCGACATTCCCCGAGCCAGATACGCCGGACCTATTGTGGACAATTGCGGTGGCTCGAATCTTGTTCGGGCCAGATATGAATCTACAGGCGCCACCCAATCTTTCGCCGGGTGTAGAAGAGAAATTGATTCACGCTGGGATTAACGATTGGGGGGGCGTATCGCCGGTTACTTTGGATCACGTGAATCCAGAGGCGCCTTGGCCCAGGATTGCCGAGTTGCAGGCTAAAACCCACCGATCTGGAAAAACATTGATTCCCCGGTTGCCCGTTTATTCCAAATATGTCGAGGACAGCGCCAAGTGGTTGTCACCAGCGGTATCCAGCCGTGTTCATCGCTTGATTGATGCAGAAAGCTGGCTGAGGACAGATCGTTGGGTGCCCGGCGAGTTAGCAGAAGCACCATTTTCAGTCGCAGCTGTGCCAATGAAAAAAGCAACTGCGGATCTTCATTTCATTTTTGATCGAGTCATCCAAGAAATCGATCTTACCGAAAATGACATCGTTCGTCTTTTCCGTTCTCGCGGAGATGATTTTCTGGAAACATGCAAATTTGCGGATCAACTAAGGAGAGATGTCAACGGGGATGTGGTGACGTATGTGGTTAACAGGAACATCAACTACACCAACATCTGCGGTTATCGTTGCGGGTTCTGTGCCTTCTCGAAAAGCAGCAGTCGCAGCGGACCGCGGGATCATCCATACCTGATTGATCTTGCCGAGATCCGCAGGCGTACACAGGAAGCCTGGCGTCGCGGCGCAACGGAAGTCTGTCTCCAGGGCGGGATTCATCCGGACTTTACAGGAGATACCTACCTGTCTATTTGTCAGGCCATAAAGTCTGAAGTTCCCGGCATCCATATACACGCATTTTCTCCGTTAGAAGTAATGCAAGGCGCTCGAACGCTAAGGATTTCGGTGGCTGAATTTCTCGAGGCGCTAAAAAACGTGGGTCTTTCTACGTTGCCAGGTACCGCAGCAGAGATTCTCGATGATGAAGTAAGGCGAGTCATTTGCCCGGATAAGCTTACGACCAAAGAGTGGCTAGATGTGATTAAGACAGCCCACAAGACGGGGTTGCCGACCACAGCTACGATAATGTTCGGCCATGTAGACAAGCCGCAGCACTGGGCTCGTCATTTGATTCATGTTCGAAAATTACAGTCTCAAACTGGAGGATTTACCGAATTTGTTCCCCTACCTTTTATCCATCAGGAAGCGCCGATGTATCGGCGTCAGAATTGTCGAAAAGGCCCGACATTTCGTGAGTCTGTTCTGATGCATGCAGTTGCGCGAATTGCGCTCCATCGACACATATCAAATATACAGGTCTCGTGGACTAAGATGGGTAAAGCCGGGGTTATACAGTGCCTTCGAGCGGGAGCGAATGATGTCGGCGGGACGTTGATGAATGAATCCATTTCTCGCGCTGCCGGGAATCAAAACGGACAGGAACTCCCGCCGGGAGAGATGGATCAACTCATTCAAGACGCTGGAAGAGTACCGCAGCAACGTACAACTAAATATGAAAACCCCGAGATTGATCGTAGCCTGGAATCTTATAATGCACCGCCCCTCGCGTCCTTGCAGAATCAAAGTAACGGAGTGAAATTGAGCGACCTCCTGCAATCAAATACACCACCTGCGAGCAAGAGGAACAATAGTATTTCAACTGGCTGGTAACCTGGCAGATACTCGCAGTAACGCATCAGTTTTCGGTCAGCCAGATAGTTAGATAGAATTTGCTGAAGACCTGACCAAAACAGCCAATCGAGTCGTGTCGAAATCGACTTGACTCGACTGCATTAAGACGGCAAACACGCCTCCAATCGATCGATCGCTGTATTCAGCGTCTCAAGCTGATTGGCAAAACAAAGGCGCAACCATCCTTCTGGCGCACCGAACGTTGTCCCGGGAACCAGGCCTACGCGGGCCTCGCGAACCAGTTGTTTACAAAAGGCAAGTCCGTTCGTCATGCCCTCAACCGAAAAAAAGGCATAAAACGCACCTTCCGGCCAGCCGATCTGAATCCTTGGGTTTTTAGAAAGTCGCTCGTACACAAGATCACGGGCGCGCTCGTAGCGAGCGATCTGCGCTGCAATGAATTCTTCCCCTTCCCGCAATGCAGTGATTCCAGCGATCTGGGTAAACGTAGCCGCGCCCGCGAAATTAAACTCGTTCATCATCTCGAGTGATTTACCGAATCGGTCCGGCGTAATCAGCCATCCCAATCGCCAGCCTGTCATCGCCCACGGTTTTGAAAAGCTGTTGATCACGATCAATCGGTCTTCTGGATTCGCATGTTCAAGAAAAGATGGCGCGTGTTTCATGCCGTAGACGATTCGGGCATACACTTCGTCCGCAACCAGCCAAAGACCCCGCGAACGACAAAAGTCGAGGACTTCTTGCTGCTGGTCCGAAGACATCATCCAGCCGGTTGGGTTGCCCGGCGAGTTAACGAAAATCACCCGCGTTTTGTGATCGACTGCATCA
>ERZ651768.2439-NODE-2439-length-12923-cov-2.905262_pt1 | contig 12923 bp, 9 predicted proteins | sample MGYA00514754_ERZ651768 | MGnify/ENA metagenome assembly ERZ651768 | reverse complement strand
GTCGCTGTCGCTGGTGACGGTTTCCTCGTCTGAAAGAGCTTCTGTTTCCACTTGTCGAAATAGTACACTATTATTATCATAACAATAAAAATATATATATGATATATTATCAAACTAATAAGTAATGGAACTTTGTTTAGTGGTTTCGGTACCGGTCGGCAATTTTGCCAGTTGACGCCCGGCGTGTCGGATAGGCCAGTTGACGGCCTAGTCTTGATCCTGCTGACGCCTTCTAGGTGAGGAGTGCTGTGTTTCGACGTACCTGGGGATTAGCAAAATCCTCAATGACCGTAATCAGACTCGACCGAGAGCTACTAGTACTTCCCGTTCTTAACGCGGTCGCGGCAGTTGTTTTCGGTTTGGTGTTGTGGATTGTTGCTTCGGGTCTCGGAGCCGACTTCTCAGACACCTCCGATAGTGGCGGAGGAGGGATGATCGCCCTAGCAGTCTTGGGACTTCTCGGCATGAACGTCATCAACACTTTCTTTAAGGGCGCGTTGGTGTCGGGTGCTCATGAACGCTTCACCGGCGGTGACCCCACGATTGGTTCATCGATATCTGGAGCTGCGAGCCGCCTTCACCGGTTGCTGCCATGGGCGCTGTTGGCAACGACCGTCGGAATCATCATGTCGATCATTGAACGCCAAGGTGGACAACTCGGACGGATTGCTCGGGGCATGTTCAACATGGCATGGGGCGTCATCACGTTCCTCATCCTTCCGGTCATCATGTTTGACGACCTCGGACCGATAGCTGGTCTGAAACGTTCCGGTCAACTGTTACGCACCTCATGGGGCGAAAACCTCACAGCCCAAGTCGGCTTCGGCCTCCTAACTATCGCGATGGCTGCCCCCGGCATCATCCTTATCGCCGTCGGTGCTTCGAGCGGTTTCTGGCCATTACTCATCATTGGCGTGCTTGCAGTGATGTTCGCAATGGTTGTGGCAGCCGCATTGAACGGCATCTTCCAAACCGCGCTCTACCTGTTCGTCACCACAGGAAGCGCACCAGAAGGCTTCGGGGAACAACAACTGACCTCGTCGTTCAACGAAAAGCCGTACCGCTAACCCAGCACCTCAGCAATTGCCAGCTCAGCAATTCGATCAGGGTCATAGCCAAGTTCTTCAGTCAATATTTCCCAGTTGTGTTCGCCCCAAACTGGCCCCCCATAAACGACGTTTGCTGGGGTACGCGACAAACCGAATCGGGTGTTTTCCACCGTCGTTGTTCCCTGAGTCCCGTGGCCAACTTCGATGAAGTGGTTTCGATGAGCCAACTGAGGGTCATCAAGGCAGTGGTCGGTGTTTTGAACTCGATGGGCCGGAATGCCAGCACTCTGACATGTCGTCATTGCCTCGGTGCACGAACGCTCCGACGTCCATGCCCCGATCCTCTCTTCGAGTTCATCTTGGCGGGCGCGACGCGCATCAACGTCGAGTTCGGTGAGTTCCGGTGCGCCAATGAGTTCACACAAGGCCCGCCACTGTTGATCGTTAGTAACCACGACCGCGACCCACTCATCGTCACCCTTGGACCGAAACACCGCATGAGGAGCGTGCACATGATCGCGGTTGCCCATTCGATCCCACAGACGACGGTTCACAGTCCAGTCCAAAAGAAGCGGGGTCAGCTGTTGCATGGACGCTTCACCTTGACTGAAGTCGATGTATTGCCCCTGACCTGTACCCCGATGATGCTCGACGGCTGCCATCACACAACTCACAAGAAACCGCGGGGAAATGTAGTCGGTGTAGGCGCCAAATGGGCCGCTAGGTGAACGATCAGGCCATCCGGTCGGCTCAAAGAACCCCGAAATCGCGGAGGCCATTGTCCCGTAACCCGCCAATTGGGTGTACGGACCGGTTTGGCCCATGATGCAACTCGATGCCATCACCACATCAGGTTTGATTTTTCTCAACGACTCATAATCCAGTCCAAAACCCGTCATGCCTTTGGGTGAGAACGATTCCAACACCACATCAGCCCATCGAACGAGATCGTGTACCACCTCGATGGCTTCAGGTTTAGTGAGGTCGAGCGACAATCCTCGCTTGCCTGCATTCATGTTGCTGTACAGGGCCGAGTTGTCCGGTAAACCCACGTCGTTTCGAAAGGGTTGCAATGTTCGGGCCGTGTCCATGCGCGCTTCGGAATCGATGCGGATGATGTTGGCTCCGTAGTCGGCGAGGACTCGACTCCCAGCAGGTCCCGCCATCACCCACATGAAATCCAAAATCTTTAGTCCTTCAAGGGCTTTACCTTGACGGTCAGGTACCGGGGTGATTGCCACGTTGGGTGTTCTGGGTGGTTGAGCCAACACTTGGGTGGTGTGTTCCCCGATCGTTGGTGGCTTGGGGAGGGGGACTTGGGGAGTCTCAGAAAAGATCGCCATCCGCCCCGGAAAACGCACGACACGGTCGTCAATGTCGACGTCCTCCCACATGTCCCTCTCCGCCAGGTGGGGATTGTTCAAGACATCTTCGGCCGTTGTTACGGGTGCGATGAGTAACCGGCGAACGAACGCCTCTTCGAAGAGTTCAGCTTTGGTTTTGGTGGCGCAGAACTCCCCGATGACTGTTTTTACTCGGTCGTATTCTGCTACAGGTTCCTGACCCGAAAAAATGAGCTCCGCATAGTTCAACCAATCCTTATCGCGGGTCGCCTCGTCACAGAAGCCCTCCTCGAACACCCATTCCATCAGGTTTCTAGTGAACGGCCCGAGCGCGGGACCGAACAGAACAGTGAGGGAAATGTGCCCATCCGCGCATGGCCACATCAGTTGAACATAGATGTCGGAAATGGTGACTCCGCCGGCGGAACGGATCGCTTGGGGAGCGTTAATAGCTGACGCCAACATGTTGGATTGGCTTGCCTGCAGGGTCGATGCCTGAGCAGAGAGGTCTATGTGCTGACCTAACCCCGAATTGTGCTGACGCTCATACAGAGCAATCAGGGCAGCACCCACCCCTTCTGAAGATGCATGCATGTACGCCTGAGGGAGCGGGATGCGAAGGGGAGCGCGATCTAAATCTCCGGCCAGACTCATCTGACCCCCCGAAGCCATGATTGTCAGATCCGTCGCGGCCCAGGACGCTTTGGGTCCATCGTCTCCGAACGCTGAGATGGACAGATGAATGAGTGCCGGGTTTCTCTCACTCATCACCTCATAACCGAGCCCTAACTCTGTGAGAACGTCCGGTCCGAACGCGTCGATGACGATGTCGGCGCCATCAGTGAGGCGAAGAAGGTCGTCTCGACCGTCAGAGGTTTCTAGGTCGATAACTACTGATTTTTTCCCGCGGTTGTATGACCAGTACCACAGCGAAGTATCGGGTGAGACGACATCATCGGCGAAGGGTCCGACGGTGCGAGAATGAGAACCACCCGGCGGTTCGACGGTAATGACTTCCGCCCCTAACGACGCCAGTACGTGACCTGCGAGTTGCCCTCGCTCGTCGGCTAGTTCGATTATTCGGTAGTCCCCCAACATGGTCATAGGTTTGCACGCCCCGGTTGCAGTGTGAAGAGCTAGCTAACTATTTCCCAAAGTGACTTGGGCCATCTGGTCTGGGGCTACCTGGGGTTCACATTTTGTTTATTACCTCGGACGCGAACCGAGCGTAGATGTCGTACTGCTGATCGACTGGTGGGATGAAGTTGATGCCGTCCAGGCCTTGCTGCTCTAGATCTGTCAGTTGTTCGATGATGTCGCCGGGTCGGCCAACGATCGCACATTCGCGAATCAACTCGGGGGTAACGAAACGTGCTTCTTCAGGATCAAGATGGCCGTAGTGGGAGGAATGAACGTCAGAGACGGATCGGTTGGCGTCGCGTTCGCGTCGAAACGCCACATATTCCTCCCAGATTGACTCCACGAAACGCGGCGGCTGCGCGTTCACTTCCAAGAATCGGTCGTAGAGGTAATGGACGTTGACCATCACCGACGAACCGACCTCTTCAAGAACGCGCGGTGAGGTCAACGTTTCGTCAGAGTTGAGGAGCAACATGTTCACTAACGCGGTGGTTTCAAAGTCGTCGAGGCGTCGATTGGCGTGGTCAGCGCCTCGCTGAACGTTGGCTAATGCGTCGGGGATGCTGCCCCCACGGGGAATCCCTGTGATTAAACCGTCACCCAGTTCGCCGGCAAGAGCCTGGGATTTGGGTCCGAAGCCGCCGACGTGAATGGGAATCGGGTGTTCGATGTCGACGTAATTGAGTTCACGGCTTTGAAAGCTGACCGCATGGGTGCGCCCATTGGCTGTGTAGTCAACGGTTTCGCCATTAAGCAGCCCTCTGATGACCCGCAAATGTTCCGCATAATCAGCCACCCGCATCGGTAACTGCCCCATGCTTCGCATAGCAGTGTTCCCCGTTCCCACCCCCAGAAAAGTGCGTCCCGGGGCCAGCCGGTTGATAGTTGCGATCGCGTTGGCTGTCGTCGGCGCAACCCGCAATCCGGGAATCGCCACCCCTGAACCGACACGAATCCGTTCGGTGCGCTCCGCGACCAGAGCCATCACCACCCACAGATTGGACCGCAGAAGAGGGCTGTCCCACACCCAACAAAAGTCATAGCCGAAGCCCTCGGCCTGCACGGCAAGATCAACGTCGTCGATCCGACCGAGACTGACTCCGAACTTCACCGACTACCAGCCGCGATCAGTCAGTTGTTCGCACGAAACGAAATACAGGGATCACACGAGGGGCAGCTTTCTCCGCGTATTTACTGAAGATGGGGAGTTGTTCAGCTTGCACGGCATACAGCCGATCTCGCTCGTCACCTTCGGTGAGCACTGCGGTTGCCTCGTACTGCTCAGTACCAACCTCGAGGAACACGTCGGGGTTAGCGACCAAGTTGTGATACCAGTTCGGGTTGTTAGGGGCACCACCCATAGAAGCAATCACCACCAAGTCGTCACCGTTGGTGGAATAGGCAAGCGGTGAACACAACTCGCGACCAGATTTTGCGCCAATCATCGTCACTAACACGATGGGAGTTCCATCAAACGGAGGACCACACTTGCCTTCGTTCGCGCGGAATTCAGCGATCGCCTTTTCGTTCATTTCCAGAAAATCCACTGCCATCTCAGGCCCTTTCTGTTGCGACGAAGCAAGTGTACCGAGTGCACCGCGTCAACTATTGCTGACGAACAGCAATCAACAACACCGCGGACCGCCGCCAAAAGCTGCTGATTGAGAGACGAAAACTGGCCGCTGGATCTTAAGGGGCTAGGTTCGCGCGATGCGTGAGCGATACCTAGTAACCGGAGCGAACGGCTGCATCGGCGCCTGGACAGTACAACTTCTCTTAGCAGACGGCTGCGACGTGATTTCCTTTGACCTCGGAACTGATGAACACCGGCACCGTCTCATTAACTCAGGACAACTACCTGACATCGAATGGTGTCAAGGTGACATCACCAATCCCGAAGCCGTCGCGGAGGTAGTCGCTCGCTGCGATCGGGTTATTCACCTGGCCGCGCTCCAGGTGCCGTTTTGTCGAGCCGATCCTTCTCGCGGAGCTGAAGTAAACGTGAAGGGAACCGTCAATGTGTTCCAAGCGGCATTGACTCACGACGTCCCGCATCTCGTTCAAGCGAGCAGCATCGCGGTATATGGAGTTAACGGCGATTACCCCAATCCGATCGTGCCGCCCGACGCGCCCCGCCTGCCCCGCACCCTGTATGGCGTGTACAAGACTGCCTGCGAAGACCTGGCCCGCGTGTATTGGTGGGATCACGGTCTCTCATCGGTCGCGTTGCGACCCCACACGGTTCATGGCCCCGGCAGAGACCAAGGTATGACTTCCCAACCCACCGTCGCAGTAGAACACGCGGCCCGCGGCGAGACCTACACCGTCGACTACGGCGGCTCACTGGGTTTTCAATATGCACCCGACATCGCTCGAGCATTCATCGAAGCCAGCCGTCGACCGACCGAAGCGGCTCCAGCTTTCAATCTTCCCGCCGACACCATTTCGGTGCGAAGTTTTCTTGATGCCGTCACCGACACGACAGGGATCGAACTCTCCTGTGGTGATGTTGGACTGGATCTCGTAGATGAAGGCGCAGCAGACACATGGATCGAATGGATCGACGAATGGTCCACCACTTCGCTCCCGGACGCCATTCGCGAATCGGTCAACATTTTCTCGAACCGGAACTGAGCTACGCGGCACCAGTTGTGAGGTTGTCGGTCGTCACTTCGATCGGCTCGTGGCTCGCGATGACATCGATAATTCCGCTGCCGGTCCCCAAAAGATGCAAAACATGATTGACAGTTGCGTCTCCCTCAATGTGAGTGACCGTCCCCTGATTATCGATAGCGGCTGTATAGGAATACCGTTGCCGTACCCAGGCGAAAAGGTCTTGAGGTAACGTGCGGCCATAACGCCAAAGACAAAACACGTTCACTTCGAACATCAGCAACGGCTGGTGACGCAAAAGAGTGTTCTCCGCGCCCCGCAGAACCGCTAACTCTCCGCCTTCGACGTCGATTTTTATGAAGTCAACACGATCGAGGGACAATTCAGCCATTGTCTCGTCAACTGTCACTACCGGAACCGATACGCCGCCAAGTTCCTCCGACAAAAACCCCCAACCACTCCCGTTTCCATCCTCATGAAACCGCCGTGTCCCCGACTCGGCTCCGACTCCTTTTTCGACGACAGTGACCGGGGCGCCACTCGCTAGGCGAACTGTTTCCCGTAACGACGGATGGACGGACGGAGCGGCTTCAAAAGCGATCACGTGCCCGGATGGGAACCTTTTCGCAAGCGCCGCCGTGACAGCCCCTATAGAAGCTCCGATGTCAAGAATGACTGGGTCGTTAGGAAGTACAAGATCGGCAATTCGAACCGACGGTTCAAATATTTCACGTCGCTCCAGGCATTGCTGGAAATAGAGGTCGTTTGACGCGCCGGCCACCTCGACTTCGATGCCCGACACCCGAATGGTGCCTGTCTGTAGATCATTTTCCACTGCGATGAGGGTAGCCAACAGCGGTAGCGTGGCGGTTTCGGTGCACCAATGGGAGGTCGCTATGCCGATCGCCCTCGGGTTACTGGGGTCATTAGTGATTGGGTTCTCTGATTTTTTTGCCCGATATGTGGCGCGCCGAAATCATGCCGCGACTACCGCGGCAACCGGCCTGGTATTTGCGTCTATTGCCGCGATCATCGTTGCCAGCCTGGGGCCGGGAAGACTGCTCGGATCTGACTATTTGCTGGGCTGCGTATCAGGTCTCGCGAGCGCCTGCGCGCTAGGACTTCTCTACCGAGGTCTTGCGGTGTCGTCGGTTGCGGTGGTGTCACCGATCGTGGCGGTCATGCTTGGCGCTGTTCCCATGTTCTGGGAACTCGTCACCGGAACAGTGCCCAGTGCCGGAGTGCTCGTTGGGGTGGCAGTAGTCCTTATCGGTTTAGCGGTCACCACATTCGACCCGGCCCTAGGCAAGCGAATCAAAACTGGCGTCATTTTGGGCTTCTCGTCTGGGCTTTTGTTCGGTATAGGGATGCTGTTTATGGCACAGACCAGTGCCGCAGGAGGACTTTGGCCTGTAGTTGCCCAACGCAGCACTGCCTGCATCATCCTGGTGCTGTACTGCACCGTCAGAGGACTCCCACGATTTGTACGCGGTTACGCGTTACGTTTCTCGGGCGCAGCGGGGGTGCTTGGGTCAATAGGTGTGCTGTGTTACACCGCTGGTTTTCAACGCGGTTCAGTGACTGCTGTCGCGATCGCCGCGTCTTTGTTCCCCATACCAACCGCGTTGCTCGCAGCGACCTTCGACGACGATTCCCTGCGGTGGTGGCAAATACTGGGTATTGGAGTTGTTGTCGCAGGTATTGGTCTGATCGTGAGAGGCTGATTGGCTTTACGAAACAATCTTGTCTCTCGAGAGGTATGGCATGACCTCGTTCGCGAACAATTCCATCGAACGCATCGCCTTGCCGTGAGGCATGTCTCCGACTTGGAACTGGGCCATTAAAGTGCCCGCGCCGCACGCCGCGAGATTCTTTTCGAGGCGTTCACCTACTTGCTCCGGTGACCCAATTAACGGCTCACCCGGGGTGAGAGTTGGGCCGCCGCTGGCGGCTAGCTCCCTCGCGATCTCAATGCGAGTCTTGTATGACTCCGCAGAGGTGTACCCCGGCGGAAAGAACGTCGGGAGGGGCAGGGTGAAAGCGCGCTCTCTGAAGTATTTGACGTGGGGCTCCAACTCCGCGGCAGCGGCTTCTTCGCCATCAGGATGAACGTAGACAATTGAGGTAAACCCAAACTGCTCCGGCCCGGCTTCGTAACCAAAATCTTCGCTCGCGTATTGGCGGTACCTGTCGTAAAACTGTTTTAACCGTTCCATAGGCACGAACGTGCACGTCAACGGGTATCGATGTTGCGCGGCCCACTCCAAAGTTTCAGCTGATCCCTGCGAAGGAACCAAAATAGGGGGGTGTGGTTGTTGAAGAGGCCGAGGCCATACGTTGACGTAGCGGAACTGATAGTGGTCACCGTCCCACGAGAACGGTCCGGGTTCCGTCCAGGCTTTCACGATGAGATCGTGGGCCTCAAAAAATCTGCTCCGACTGCGAGTGGGGTCCAAACCCATGGAGTGATATTCGGCACCGATGCCCCTAACGAAGCCTGACAGCACCCTCCCGCCTGACATCACATCAAGCATGGCGACCTCTTCGGCGACTCGCAGTGGGTTGTCCCGAAGAGCGATTCCGTTTCCGAGAATCGCGATTTTCGCGTTTTTGGTCCGGTTAATGAGTGCTGACGCCATGATGTTCGGCGACGGCATGAGACCGTAAGCATTTTGGTGGTGTTCATTCACTACCACCGCGTCGAACCCAATCTGATCGGCAAACGCGAGTTGGTCTAGATATTCCGAATAAAGCTGTTGCCCCAAAACCGGGTCGTATTCACTGTTGGGGTACACAACCCAAGCCGACGAATACTTTTCGCGAACTTCTGGATCGATTTTCGGGTACGGCATCAAATGGAACGCGTATAACTCCATTTCACTTCTCCAAAGTCAAATAAAAAGAATTCACCAACGCAGCAGCTGCCGCGGGTTCATCGAGGGGAACGAGATGACCTGCGCCAGCAATGGTTGTAAATGACGCGTCAAATAATTCGGCGTACCGCTCGGCGTAACTTGATGGGGTCAGTCTGTCCTGATCACCAACTGCCACCATGATGGGACAATCTGCATGGTGGGCGCGCATCGCGAGCCGAGGATCGTAACTTCTTTTCCACATCAATCGAGCTTGTGTGGCCAGATCAGTCCACACCGCGGTAGCAAGATCCGCGTCACCGGTCATGGGGTCTACTTGACTGCCGTCAAGACTGTTAGCCAAATATGAGAATGCTTCAGGCAGTTGCATTATGAACAAATCAGGAAGAGGTTCGGTGGGTCTCAGCCCCATTGGCCCAAATAGCACCAACCCTTTGATGAGCGACGAAAAATGGATCGCCAGGTCGCTCGCAATCCAAGCTCCGATGCTGGTCCCGACCACTATTGGGTGATCGACTTCCAAATGTTTCAGTAAGTCTTTGTAGTGAAACGCTAGATCGGTCATGTCAACTAGCCAATCCGGCGTCTCTTCGCCCCCAAATCCCGGGTGGATCGGTGCGAAAACTTCGAAGTTCGCAGCAAGACGTTCGTGGAATTCCGACCAGGCTGAGGTATTGGCTTCACTATGAAGTAGAAGAAGAGGCGGACCTTCACCTCCGCGCTGCACTCGCGCAGGCTGCGAAGGCAAATTGACGGTGATTATCTCGGACATATCAGCCCACATTCACACTGGCACCCCCGCAGCGCCTTTTCTGTGGAAGCCAGCCTAGTGTTGTAGGGGAGGTCGCGGCTTTGTGCGTCAAGTGCCACAGATCGATCGTCTGAGAGGGTTCACTGGACGCGGGTATTAGGGACGCCCCGGTTTTATGAATGACGGCTGGAACTTTTGGATTGACAGAGGTGGCACCTTCACCGACATTGTCGGTCGGTTGCCCGATGGGACGGTAGCCACCCACAAGCTTCTCTCTGACAATCCGCGCCGTTACTCAGATGCTGCAGTTCAAGGCATCAGAGACCTTCTTGAACTTTCTTCAGAAGAACCCCTGCCTCTGAACAAAATCGAGTCAGTGAAGATGGGTACCACCGTCGCCACTAACGCACTTCTTGAACGGCAAGGTGAACCGACGTTGCTTGTCACCACTGAGGGATTCGCTGATGTGCTGCGAATCGGCTACCAGACCCGGCCCGATCTCTTCGCTCTCGACATCGTGGTCCCTGAGATGCTCTATGTCGATGTGTTAGAAGTCAACGAACGAGTAAGCGCGGACGGTCAAGTTCTGATCCCATTGGATGAAAAAGCAACTCGTGCTGGTCTCCAACACGCACGAGAGCAGGGGATTAACTCGGTGGCCATTGTCCTTCTCCACGGCTACCGCCACACAACACACGAGATTCGCGTCGGAGCCATCGCTCGTGAAATGGGATTCGATCAAGTTTCCGTCAGCCACGAAGTCAGCGCGTTGATGAAGATCGTCCCGCGAGGCGACACCACAGTCGTTGACGCCTACCTATCACCCATCTTGAGACGTTACGTTGCCCAAGTAGATCAACACCTCCGCGAACATGACCCAAGTCCACGTCTGATGTTCATGCAATCAAACGGTGGACTTACTGACGCCTACACGTTTCATGGCAAGGACGCCCTTTTGTCAGGTCCAGCTGGAGGTGTCGTGGGAATGGTGCGTACCGCTCAAAACGCTGGCTTCGACAAACTCATCGGATTCGACATGGGAGGCACCTCCACCGATGTCAGCCACTACGCCGGAGAATTCGAACGTGCCTACGAAACTGAAGTGGCGGGGGTGCGTGTCAGATCACCGATGATGGACATCCACAGCGTCGCGGCCGGAGGAGGATCGGTTCTCCACTTCGACGGGAGTCGCTTGCGAGTAGGCCCCGACTCCGCTGGTGCTGATCCGGGACCCGCCTGTTACGGCAATGGAGGGCCACTCGCCGTCACTGACTGCAACGTGGTACTGGGCAAACTACGACCGGAGTTCTTTCCCGCTGTGTTCGGACCGGAAGGGAATGAAGCGCTTGATGAGCGAACCACACTCGCAGCGTTCACATCAATGGCACGCGAAATCACTGATTCGACTGCAACCCACCACACCGAAACAACCATCGCGCAAGGCTTTCTCGACATCGCCGTGGACAACATGGCAAACGCCATCAAGAAAATCAGCATCGAACGCGGCCACGATGTAAGCGACTACACACTGGTGTGTTTCGGCGGCGCAGGAGGACAACATGCTTGCATGGTCGCCGACCGCCTGAATATCAAAAAAATATTCGTACACCCACAAGCCGGTGTTCTTTCAGCATTGGGTATCGGTCTCGCGGACATCCGTCACTTACGAGATGAAGCTGTCGAAGAACCGCTCAACAGCCAAACACTTCAGCGCCTCGATCGTCGATGGAAAGAACTAGAACGCGCAGGAGGCGACCACCTCGTCACTGAAGGCGTTAACTCTGACGCTCAACAACTCATCCGCCGCCTATCGCTGCGCTACCAAGGGTCCGATACCGCGCTACTCGTGCCAGCTGGAACTTTCGACGAAGTAGCGACAGCTTTCGAAACACATCACCACACTCGGTTCGGCTTCGTCTCACCTGACACCCCGGTCATCATCGAATCAATGCAACTTGAATCTGTCGGACTTGCCGATCAAGTTTCAGTTGCCGAACCGATATCAGATGCTCGCGACCCTCTCTTAGGGGTCTTTCCGACGACCATGGCCGGAGTTCAAGCTGACACTCCGTTCCTGGAAAGAAAGCACCTCACCCCAGGCACACCCATCAATGGTCCCGCAGTTCTGGTTGAACCAAACGCAACCACGGTGATCGAACCAGATTGGCAAGGCCGAATCGTCGACAACGGGGACCTAGTAATCGAACGCGTCGCAGCGCAAACACTGCGCTCAGCAGTTGGCACCGACGTCAACCCGGTCCAACTAGAGATCTTCAACAACCTCTTCATGAACATTGCCGAACAAATGGGCGTCGTCCTTGAAAACACAGCAGTGTCCGTCAACATCAAAGAACGCCTCGACTTCAGTTGCGCGGTCTTTGACCCTTCTGGAGAACTCATCGCCAACGCCCCCCACCTTCCAATCCACCTCGGATCGATGAGCGAAGCCATCAAATCAGTCATCTTTCACAATCCCGATATGGATCCCGGCGATGCATATGTGCTTAACGCTCCCTACAACGGAGGCACCCACTTACCAGACATCACTGTGGTGAAACCCGTCTTCGATGACGCCACGGGTAACAGAATTTTTTATGTAGCCGCACGCGGTCACCACTCCGACATCGGTGGAGTAGTGCCCGGTTCAGCGCCAGCTGACTCAACCACCATCGAAGAAGAGGGCCTTGTCCTCGACAACGTGCTACTCGTCAAAGGCGGCCGATTCTTAGAACAAGAAATCAACGACCTACTGACCTCAGGACCGTGGCCGGCAAGAAACCCAACTCAAAATGTCGCCGACCTCAAGGCCCAGGTGGCGGCCTGTGAACGGGGCGCAACCGAACTCCAACGAGTGATCAATCATTACGGGCTCGATGTGGTGCATGCCTATATGGGTCACGTGATGGAGAACGCGGAAGAGTCAGTCCGGCGAGTAATCGCCGCGCTCACCGATTGTGACTTCGTTGGAAAGATGGATGATGGAAGCCAGATCGCAGTAAACATCCGAGTCAACATCGAAGAACGTACCGCTGTCATTGATTTTGCTGGGACCAGTGGGCAACATCCAGGAAACTTCAATGCACCCAAGGCCGTATGTCGGTCAGCGGTGCTGTACGTGTTTCGGTGCATGGTTGACGACGCCATCCCCCTCAAC
>ERZ651768.2438-NODE-2438-length-12923-cov-3.956485_pt1 | contig 12923 bp, 9 predicted proteins | sample MGYA00514754_ERZ651768 | MGnify/ENA metagenome assembly ERZ651768 | reverse complement strand
GTCCCTCCTCTAATTTACAAGCCGTTCTTCGAAGACCCTTTCACGAATATCAGGCAGATGATGTTTCCAGTTCTTGCTGTGGGCTTAGCGTCTTCTGCAGTAATCAGTAGACTCATGCGTTCAATGATGTTGGAAGTCCTATATCAAGACTATATTAGGACTGCGCGATCGAAGGGTCTGTTGGAGCGCAATGTCATTATCCGACATGCGATGAAAAACGCAGTGGTACCAGTGCTTACGATGTGCGGGTTTCACTTCAGTGCAATACTAGGCGGCGTGGTGGTGATAGAAACCGTGTTCAATTTGCCTGGAATGGGCCGGCAGTTGTTAGTTTCTGCATTGACCAGGGACACTGACATGGTGCTCGGTATCGTCTTGGCGCTGACCGTGATCCTATCCGTGTGGATTCTGATTATTGACATAGTTTACGCTTTCGTTGACCCAAGGATTAGATATCAATAATAGATGGAATTGGAAGAGAAACGATTCCTAGGTTGTAGGCAAGGGCACTTCGTCTCCAGTTTGTGGATTTACCTGTTAAGACATCTTAGATTGCATATATGCAATCAGTCTCACTATTACAAATCAAATAGGTTTCTCAAAGACCTTTCTGATAGTTGATACAAATCTTATCTCTGTACGAGGCAATACATGTGCGAAATCTCGACATATCTTTTTGGATTCTTGGGGTCAATCAATGGTGTTAGTCCCTATTCATATATCCCGAATCTTTCCCACTGGAGGATATCAGATAGAGTTTTCGAGTTAGTTCAGACTCAGGGACTTCGATCTGTAAGCAAAATACTTTGTCTATATATTGTGATGGGTGTGGCCTTAGCTCGCTCCAACGCCCCGTAACCTAGGATCCAACTTATCCCGTATGGCATCGCCAAACATGTTTGCACAAAGTACCACAACGGTTATCGTGAGTCCGGGAGTGATTACAAGATGAGGATTTTCGTAGTAGAACGCATTCGCGCGGGAGAGAAGGTTACCCCAGGAAGGTGTTGGTGGGGATATTCCTATACCTAAATAGCTCAGTGATGCCTCTAAAACAATAGCGTTCCCAACATTCACGGCGAGCATAACAATCCAGGGCGCCCATGAGTTTGGAACTAGGTGTCTGAATATGATTCTCCAATGGCTTGCACCTATTGATTGCGCGGCCTCTATGTACTGCGAATCACGTAGCGTTAACGCATGTGATCTGAGTAATCGTGAAGCGTATGGTGAAATCCCAATTGATATAGCGAGAATCACGACTGGCACAGTAAACCCGAGCGCAATAGTTATCGCCATAGAGACTACTATGCTGGGGATAGACATCAGAGTATCAGTTAATCTTTGAATTATTAGATCGGTAGGACCACCAAAATAGGCTCCTATAATGCCAAATATGGCTCCGAATGCGATTCCTAAAGTTGGGGCAATTAAACCAACAGCTATAGACACTCGCCCCCCGTGAAGCATTCTTGTGAAGAAATCCCGACCGATATCATCTGTACCCAGTATATGTGTCGCGCCCGTTCTAGCCTCCGACATCATGGGTAGCAATCTCATAGATCCGGATTTATCACGTTCGAAAGGGGTCCATAAATCAGCTGAAACAACCATGAACAGCATGACTAAGAGGATCGCTGCAGCCACAGCCGCGGATGGAAATGTGGAACAGAATAGAAGTGTCGACCTGATGACACTGCGTACACTTAGGCTGGATGCGGGAACCGTATGCCCGTTGGAGGGCTCTTCAATAGTCGTCATAATTTATACCTGAGCATATTATTGATACCGGATTCGCGGGTCTACTATGGAATAAATTAAGTCGATTATAAGAATCCAAATAGATAAGATTATTGTTAAGGCAAGGACTATACCGACGAGCATGTCGTAATCCCTGGCTCCGACAGAAACCATCAATTGTCGACCAAGACCAGGAAGGTTAAATACGTTTTCAATAACTACCACTCCTCCCAGTATGTAACTGAAGTGGTATCCGCACATAGTTATTACAGGTATGATCGCATTCCGTATCCCATGCCTGACAACTACCGTAAATTCGAGCAGCCCCTTAGCCCTCGCAGTTCTTACATAATCCTGATAAAGAACTTCAAGCATCATCGAACGGGTCAATCTGCTGATTATAGCGGCGGATGCTAGCCCTGCAGTCAAAACAGGAAATGCCATCTGAGTCAAATTCGTAAGAGGGTCTTCATAAATTGGCCTGTATAAGACAGGTGGGGCCCAGTTAAATGACTGTGAGGCAGTCACCACAATCAATATTCCTAACCAAAAAGGTGGGATAGCCAAGGCAGAAGCAGTTATGATCCTTATTATTTGATCGTAAACTGACCCTCTTTTCACAGCAGATATGATGCCAAGTGGAATCGCTACTCCAAGTGAAATAAACATCGATAGAACAGCCATAGTTAGAGTGGTTTCCATTTTATCTATGACTGTTTCGCTAACGGCGCGATCCTGGAAGTGGGAATATCCCAGATTACCTTGAGCAACCTGTAATACCCATCGTCCATATTGGACCACGATAGGATCATTCAAACCAAGATCTTCTCTAAGCTTGGCTTTAGTCTCAGCAGACGCTCCGCCTTCTGAGGTAAGGGCAGTAACTACATCGCCCGGTAGCACTCTGAGCAAGAAAAAACACAAGGTTCCAGCCAGAAAAACTGTGGGTATTATGAGCAGTATCCGCCTGACTATATATCTGTACATATGCTACATCTGGTGTCTGTAGGATCTAATTTTACTTTGCTAAAATGATGCGCCCCGTCTGATTGTTGGTCCCAGACGGGGCGCGAAGCCTCTGTTGATATCTATCTTACCTGATTACCACTATTTATTTAGACGCCTCAGGTGCGTCGCTGTCCAGCCACAGGTCTTCATACTTGTTGTTGCTGAAGAGCTCCTGGGCCGTGTTGTGCATGTTGTGTACATAATGCCACCAGGATTTGTTGGAAACCACTCCGTAATAGGGTAACGTCGGTACCCACTCCTCAAGCTGTATGCGTTCCATTTCTGCAAACAAGGCATCCCTTTCTGATCCGGGTTGCATCTTCTTTGCTTTCCCCCAGGCTTCCAGCCAGTTATCTGGCGCGTGCCATCCGCCGTTACGTCCTCCACCTGGTGCCAGCATGATGTCGATTACAGGAACGATTCCTGCATAACTAGGCGCTGTGCCGCCATTTGCGGCATCATATCTTCGCCCTTCAACCGCGGCAACCATGGTGGTCCAGTCTTGGGACACTATGCTCACCTTTACGTCACAGCATTCCATCATGTCCTGCGCAATTAATTCGGCGTCCTGTACCCTGAAGCCAGGGGTTATCAATTCAAATTCCGTAAGACCAGATGCCTCGGCGTATGCCTTTGCCTTTGCTACATCAGCGTCCCGAGTATCGGCGTTATAGCCAGGGTAGCTGGAAATAACTTCATAAGACGGGAATAGATTGGAAAACCAACTAATCGGATTGACAGGGTTTTCCTTACCATTAAATTCTATGATCCTCCCCCTGTTAACACCGTAAAAGAGAGCTCTTCTAGCATCTATGTTGTCGAAGGGCGGAGCTTCATTATTCAACTGAACGCTAGCCACGTCGATCATGGGCTCAATGCTGAAAGTAAATTCCCCTGGATTCTCGTCCATTATTCTCTGCTGACCAGGGAATTGATTTTCGATGAGTCTCGCGGCATCAAGCTGCTTGGTCCGCAGGGCGGCAACCTCGACTTCCGGATCAGCGAAGGTGAACGTTGTTACCTTGTCTAGGTAAGGGTAGGAATTCCCATTAGGGTCCTTCCTGAAATAGTTCTCGTTCTTGACAGTGGTTACTGATACGCCTTCCTCCGAGTCTTCGTAAATCATGGGGCCGGTACCAATCATCAATTCCGGATCGGGAATCGTATTGTTATTCGCCTCAAGAATATGCTGGGGAAGAATTAAGTGCCAACCATTTGCCGTCTCAGCTAGGAAGTCTCCAAAGGGTTCACTAAGTGTGATGTCTAGGGTACTGTCATCAACTTTTTCCATTGAGTCAATTAACGTGAGGGCCCCAACTCTGGGCTGGATCACCCCTTCCGGTGGGCTTTTCCATCGGTTATACCCGTAGATTATCTGATCAATGTCAAAAGCTGTTCCATCATGCCATTCGGTTAAGTTCTCATCGATAGTAAATGAGTATGTTAGGCCATCATCACTGACATCCCAACCGGTAGCCATATCATTCCATATTTCTACGCCGTCGCGTGGTGAGAACTGGAGTAAGCCATTCCAGATCCGGCCACCGTAGTGAAACAGCGCTATCCACGTACTGGTCTGAGTGTGGTCCCACTTCGGTGGGAAACCTGTACTACCGCCGTAACGAAGATGTCCACCCATCTGGATTCCGCCGGCAGCCTCTTTAGCCGCAGGTTTACTCGCAGTAGCAGGGGCGGGCTTAGTCATCGGTGCCGTAACCGTTGCCTGGGCGCTTACTGGGACCAGGCTCTCCGCTGTAGGAGCCGCAGCTGCCGCAGAGTCATCCGAGTCTGATGAACTGGAACAACCAAGTATAGCCAGCAGCGAAATCGCTACCAGCAACACCGTTCCCCCGAACAAACGCAATCTACCTTTACTCATCTATTGTGTCTCCTGTGAAAAACTTGCTTGAAATGCCGTTACATGTTGGTCAAAAATCTTTAAATTGGTCATTTACCCGTGGGAATATACTTTGAACATGGGCAAAATGCAATTGGATTTCGAACAGCAAACTCAATTATACATAGATAACAATTTCTGGTTTAGCTGAATTTGGGATAGGACGGTTTGCTAGCAGGCATGTGCATCAGCGCACCTAAGAGGCCTAAAGCAGCTAAAAGAGCGAAGGGAACAAGATAATTCCCTTGAAGGTCAAAAAACCTGGCAGCAAAGAGTGGTGCTATCAGCATCATCAAAGACATCGGGACCATCATAATGCCGCTTATGGTGCCGTAAGACTTATATCCAAAATAATCTCCCCTGATTGAGTTGGCCATAGGAACCCTCCCCCCGAACCCAATTCCAAATATAAATGAGGCCAATGCCAATACCGCAAGGTCCGTTGAGATTACAAACATAACGAAGCCTATGGCCTGCAATATCCCAAGATATCCGATGGCCTTATGTTTCGCCACCTTGTCACCTATAAAACCGAATGTGAGCTGTGTCACACCGGATACCAACATAATCCCCGACCAAACGTATGAAGCCTTTTGAAGTGTGTAACCTTGATCCACCAACATTGGTATTAGGTGGACAGAAAGGGTGCCTAAGAGCATGGTACAAAAGGCATGGCCGATCGCTATTAACCAGAATGCTTTTGTCTTCATTGCCTGTTTCACCGTGTAACTCACCTGAACATCCTGGACGAGGTTTAATTCAGACTCCCGCTGACCTTTTGCCAAAAGTTCCTCTTTCCCAGTAGGAAAATTTGGGATCGGAACACCATCCGGTAACAACCCGTAGTCTTGGGGTCTATTTCGAATCCCCTTCTTAACTGGAAAGGCGATTACGAGGAAAAAGATTCCAAATATGAGAGCAGACCTGCTCCAGCCGAAGTTACCAGCGTGAACCATCCAGGCTATAACCGGGGTGAAAATAAACCCACCGAGTGAAAACCCACCGCTTGCAATTCCCATCGCACTGCTCCGCCTTGCCGAGAACCAATTATTTAGTGCAGTCATTAAGGGGAGCCAGGTGCCTGCGACAGTCACCAGCATCAGAACGCCGAACGAGATATAGAAAATTGTTAAAGAATTCGTCCTGCTAAAAAGCAAGAAGGACAAGGAAACGAAAATGAGGCCCACAAAAACAACTCTACTCGTTCCATATTTATCGACAAGAAACCCTGCTATCGGTCCAGCTGCACTGCCCTCAAGATGACCCAGTGAAAAAGCGATCGCCAGCTGAGTTCTTGACCACCCGAAATGGGTTTCCAGGGCTTTTATCCACACTCCTATCGCCCCAAATGACGGAGTCGCGACTACTGCCGTCACAAGAACAGTAAGCACGACTAACCACCACCCATAGAATATCCCACCGGAAGTCGTTACGTGTGTTTCTTCAGGTACGGATCGTCTTGTCAATTAAAACCTTTATTGGAGGGTCAGTGTGGTATGAAGAACAGTGGTCAAAACCAGAGGGCTTTCTACAAATCCCTCCTCATCATGCTAAAAGTTTGAGCCGTGGAACCGGTGTTTGGCTGAGCTGCCATGAAAAGAGCAAGGGGAACAACGTCTTCCGGCTCTTTGACCCATTCGCTGTCAATAGCGTTTACCGGATTCTTTTCTTGTGCCCACGATTGATTTGCCCCTGGTGTGTTTACGGGCCCCGGAATCAATTCATTCACAGAAATACCATCTTCCCAAAGTTCCTCTGATAAAACTCGGGTCAGCATCCAAACACCCGATTTTGCGCAAGCATATGCGGAGTTTCCAATCCGGCCCCTATGCCCAATTCCTGAACCCATCATGATGATTTTCCCTGATCCTGAAGCCCTTAAATATGGAATCGCCAGTTTCGCACATATGTATGCTCCCGTGAGATTGAGAGTGATTGTCTGAATCCATTCGGAACTGTCACTGTGTTCTACTTCGGCAGGGTAGGGGTTTCCACCTGCGTTGACGATTAAGATGTCTATTCTTCCCGAATCAGCTGAGGCCTTTTCGAATAACTTTTTTACATCCTGTTCGTTTGTTATATCTGTTTTCACAGCTACCGCCTTGTTGCCGGAGCTGTTGATTTCATGAACCAGCGTGGATAACTCAGCTTCTGACCTGGCAGCGCAATATACAACAGCCCCTTCCTGAGAAAAACCTTTGCATAGCGCCCTTCCGATTCCGCGACTGGCTCCGGTTATAACCGCTGTTTTACCAGCTAATAAGGTGCTCATTATCTATTTCTCCTCTATTGTCGTTAAGTACAAGGGGCGCAAAGAATCCCAATCTTTCTTACGAACATATATAACCTGGCTTTCCGTCCAATAAATCAATAATCAAAAATGCAGGTAAGATAATACAATCACTGACGGGTCCTGTAAGCAATATCCGTCCGATCTCATGAATTGTTCCATAAAGAGCTGATCGCACAACTCACACAGTTAAGCTTGTAACTCATGTCAATTTTTCCCTTATTTAGACTAGACTCTGACATTCGGAAACGCAGGTTTGTAGGTGGGATATTCGTTCTCTTAATTCTTCTTCTATTCTTTAGTCTTAACCGTTTTCCGAAATTGGACACAATTGAGGCAGATCTCGCAGTAGTCGCCTCATCTGCATCGGAGTGTTTCCAAGGTTTCTGTATTGAAAATGTGGAACGAAGACCTCTTCTTGAAAGATGGTGGGGTTTTTCAATTGAGTACTTAAAGAATGTATCAATAGGAATGTTATTTGCCTTTGTTGTGGCTGGGATCACGGAGGCTTTCTTGTTCCCCCCGAATAGAGGGGAGCGCTTCTTAGGCTCAGGGTTTCGGGGAGTTTTGAAAAGTGTGATCATCGGGCCTGTAGTTAATCTGTGCTCGGCCTGTATCGTGCCAATTGCGAATGGATTTAGGCGCAGCGGGTCTGGCTTAGAAACAACAGTAGCAATAACACAGAGTTCATCTACTATGAATTTGTTGGCTCTCTTCATGGCGGCTATGGCGTTTGCTCCTACGATAAGCATTACACGGATTTCACTCAGTGTTCTCGGATCTCTGTTGCTCGGTCCCATTGTGGCATGGGTTTCCCGTCGGTCTAGACATGAGACGGCGGACCCTCTTGATGGATCACCATCTGGCCTAATAGAGGTTGCTTCAGTACCTGATGGGGTGAGTTGGAATGAATCATTAAGCAATGCTTCATTACAATTTGTTAGAGCAACTGTGGGGTTCCTATTTAGGCTAGGTCCGATAATGGTTGTTGCTGGCTTCGCGAGCGGATTTATCATCCAGTGGATCAGCCCGGATACAATCACTGCTTGGATAGGGGATGATATATTAGGAGTGTTGGTCGCTGCCTCAATTGGCATACTGATAAACGTTCCCCTAATGTTTGAGATACCTCTAGTAGCTGCCATGTTGCTGGCAGGTATGGGAACAGCGCCTGCAGGAGCAATACTGTTCACGGCAGCTGCAGGAGGTCCAATTACTTTCTGGGGCCTTTCCAAGGTGATGCCCCGACGGGGAGTCATCACCCTGGCCTGTTCAACCTGGGCATTTGGTGTGACTGGCGGATTAGCCTTACTTTTTGTCACTTCCTTGATGGAAGAAGAGAGAAGTTTCTCTTTCAAGGCAGACTACACCGCTGAAAGCTCACAAGGATCCAATACGCAGGTTCTGGAAGTAGAGACTGCAACATTAGACGGATTAATTTCGCTTGCCGATGGGTACAAGGTGAAGGAAATACATCCATTTCTTGACGTCACCGATTCCGCATTGAATGGACCAACGGAGGTTTGGAATCCCCGGCCTGGTGTAACTATATTTGATTACGACAGGGATTCGGACCAGGATTTCTATGTAACTAATGGGTACGGGTTTGGCAATTGGCTTTACAGAAACGATGGGAACGGAACATTCACTCAAGTAGGAGATATAGCAGGTGTTTCCGTAAGAGAGAGGAACAGCACGGGAGTAGTAGCCTGCGATATAAACAATGACGGGTTTCAAGATCTGTACGTCGGCTCCCAGGGTAGCATGTTGGATAGGCGGGATTTCAGGTCTTCCGTGGAGGGAGAACAGAATAGGGACGTACTCCTTCTAAATAACGGGGATGGAACATTTTCGGATATAACTGATAGCGCCTTTGGCGATGAAGTGAATATTCGGTCCACGATGACTGTCGCGTGTTCAGACGTGAATTCTGACGGTTGGCTTGATATCTATGTAGGGAACCTCGCGGAGGATGAATATCGCAAAATGCACGTTCCCTACCAGGCGGGGCATTTCAACATGCTGTACGTTAATCGCGGTGATTTGACCTTTTACGAACTAGGTGAAGACACTGGAATCAGAGGAGAGCAGATAAGACTGAGAGATTTCCAAGAAGAGCCGATACTCTATAAAGATTTGGAAACTGGTGAGGAATACGAAGGGTACGATCCTGCTCAAAAAGATGCGACTGGGCAAAGGGTTGGGGATCCCACAGGCCAAACTCACTCTGTTCTATTCTTCGATTACGATGGAGACCTTGATCAAGATTTATGGGTAGCAAATGACGGAGATCGCCTCCACCTATATCGTAATGATTCTTCGGAATCATTAATCAAATTTACTTCCGTCTCCGAAGAGATGGGAATCGATAAACTAGGTGCATGGATGGGCTTCGCAGTAGGGGATTACGACTCAGACAGTGACCTTGATGTTTTCGTCACAAATATTGGATTTCATCCAAGGTTAGAAAAGCCGTCAACTGTTCCTCAACCAGATTGTTCATACTTTGATCAATTTGAATGGGGCACGTGCCTTCATTATCTATTGAATAACAACTTTGCTATCAACTCAAATGTTTCCAGTGAACTCAGTAATAATACATTCGTTGATGTTGCTGAAGAGATTGATATTATTCCGAGTCGTCTGATGCCTCCCCCTTCCCTCAACCTTGAAAACATCCATCCGGATCAGGATAGTCCTAGAGGATTAGGAGCTTACGAATTTGGATTCGGCGCTACTTTCCTTGATTTTGACAACGATCGAGATGACGACCTCTACTGGCTTGGCTCCACCGTAGATAGGGGCGAAGCTCCAGGCGGGCAGATATTTCCGTCCGCCGGAAGAATGATGGAAAACATTGCACCCGGATTGTTCAGGGACGTGACCATCAAATCTCAACTTCTAGATGTAAGTAATGCTCGCTATCACAAACTCAATGAAGACGATATCTATAGTGACACTAGTCTTCATAGAATTTCTCCTATGTACCACGAGAACGGGAAATCAGTTGTGCATGGTGATATCAATGATGATGGATACCTAGACCTTATCGCCACCAACAGCAAGGGAGCCTTGTGGGAGGATGAGAGACAGGCAAGTTACATAGAGACTGGAGGTCCCATTTTCGTTTGGATAAATCCAGGAGGTGAAAACGGTTGGGTGAAAATTCGCCTGGTTGGTCGCATGTCTGTGGATGGCACGGGATCAAACGCTGACGGTATCGGGTCCAAAGTGTACGTGACAGTGGAAGATGCAGAGACTGGAGAAATCCATAGGCAAGTTCAGGAAATACGGGCGGGTTCCAGTTATCTCTCGATGGATACTGTCGAGGCGGAGTTCGGTGTCGGGAATTCAAAGTCGATAAAGGCTATAGAAGTCTACTGGACCAGCGGGGTTTATCAAAAACTCGAAAATATTTCCATAAATCAATCAATCGAAATAGTCGAACCTAAGGAATTCTGAGTCCAACCTGAGGTAGCTTGCCTCATTTGCAACGTAGGAGATCGTTACTACTATGACTGACAGCGAAAGTAAATCAAATATGCCTGCCGCCCCATTTGGCATAAAGGATGATTTGTTTGCTGGCCTTCCTGCAATCAAGCATCATCGAATTCTTGAGCTACTTGAACCTCCGTCACGAAAACAATTGAAAAGAGTTTTGATCGACACGGACACATACAACGAGATCGACGATCAGTTTGCACTAATCCACATGCTCTTGGCACAGCAACAACGTTCAGATCTGGAGGTCGTTGCAATAACTGCAGCACCTTTTCACAACGTCGCCCGGGACACGAAAAACTACGAACACGGAATGTTGCTGAGTTATCAGGAAATACACAGGGTTTTGGAGAAGCTGGAATTTTCCTGGGATGGACACGTGTTTAAAGGGGCGTCCAATCCAATGGTTATTTCCGAATCAACGCCGATGGAGAATGAAGCAGCGGATGCAATCTGCGAAATTGCTTTGTCCGGGAGTGACTGCGATTCTCCTCTATACCTAATAGCTTTGGGAGCACTGACCAATGTTGCTACGGCCATAATTAAAAGACCTGAAATTCGTGAGCGTATCGTGGTTTGCACTCTTGGGGGGGTCCCATTCAACCTAAATGGGTTTACCGATTTTAATTATATGCAGGATATGCCTGCGGCACAGTTCATCTTTTCTTGTGGCGTTCCAGTGGTACATTTCCCTGGATATTCTGTGACAGATAATCTTAGAACCAGCCGTTGGGAACTCGAAGCAAACCTGGGCGATAGCGCGGCAGGAATTTTTCTTATGGAAAGATATATGGAGTTTGTTAAAGACTATCCTGGAAGAAGTAAACCGATATGGGATTTGGCACCTGGCATATGGGTCATCGATCCGCAGTGGTTGCTGTCAGAGGTTAGGCACTCCCCCCTTCTAACTGATGAAAACCGATGGGTTGACAAGATGGATAGTCATCCAGTGCGAGCAGTTCGGTGGATAAATAGAGACGAAGTATTCCGAAATTTCTACGAGTTACTAAATACAGAGTCTTGACCGTGTTTCAGAGCTTTGATTCCCTAGCTCATAGTGGCTGAAACACAGGATCACATTGGAAACCACTAAAGATATCGTGAGTGATTCAAGATGGATTTCTCACAAAAACAAGGGAGGGATTGATGGGACGGGTTCAGGATAAGGTAGCAGTTGTGACAGGGGCCGCAAAGGGTTTAGGTGAAGCCATATCGTACCGTTTAGCTCAGGAAGGCGCCAAGTTGACCCTGGCGGACATAGACGAACCGGGACTGGCAACTACTGCCAAAAAGATAGTTGAGGGCGGAGGTGAGGCCGTGACATTTGTTGGCGATATCACTGACGAGGGACCTGCCTTTCAGTTAATTGAAACCACCATTGATCATTTTGGACGAATTGACATTCTTGTCAATAATGTCGGGGGCAGCAGGAATTCAAAAATTTGGCATATGTCAGTTGAAGATTGGGACTATACGATGAGGTTGAATCTGCGGGGAACGTTTCTTTGTACTCGAGCCGCCGTGCCACACATGATTAAACAAAAACGTGGCAAGATAGTTTGCCTCTCATCTGGTGCTAGAGAAGGCACGCCATGGACTGCCTATTATCAGGGTGGTTCGGCATATTCCGCCTCAAAGGCGGGAGTTCACGGCTTCATGCGTGATTTAGCCCTTGAACTTGCCGAATATAACATCAATGTGAATTGTGTAGCGCCGGGGCCTATCGACACTGAAATAGCCGGCGCAAATCTACGAACACTTAATGAGACGGTGGATTTTAGCCCTGATCGAATGACCCCGCTCGGTCGTTTAGGGGAACCTTTCGAGGTAGCGAATGCGGTGCTATTCTTAGCTTCAGACGAGGCATCATATATTACGGGTCATACACTATCAGTCACAGGTGGCCGTTAAGAAATTCGTAAGTTCACCTGTCGATTCTAATTCAGCTACGAGAAGAGAAATGATGTCGATATCATTTGACAGGGAGAAATTGTACTCCGACGCCAGATCAAAACTGGCTGTTACGACTCGCTACGCGATACCTGAGAGTAGAGAGAGGAAAGGCATACGTAACCAAAGGTTCCGGTGGCGACATTGTAACAATAACCCTTTATCCTGATGACATCATCGAATAACGGGGCGTCACTGGAGCGGACTAGCAACAAATCGGATCACCTTGAAAGCCCTGGATGTACAAATTTCAACCGAGCAACTACCTAAAACCCAATAATCCTGTAAGACCTGCTATGGGCTCGCCTATCGATACGTCTCAGAGACCTTTTCCAGCTGGTGAATGTAATGTCTGAGTTAACTCTGATCGACCTCGTAAAAAACGGGACTATGAACGCAGAAATCGCGGCTACGCTGGCCTCGATCACTGCCCAGCAGCACTCGTTTGTGGTCGTGGCAGTGCCTCGTTTTGCAGGGAAAAGCACTGTCACGGACGCCATGTTGCATTGCGTACCAACCGGCCTGCCCGTTCATCGA
>ERZ651768.2437-NODE-2437-length-12924-cov-3.749280_pt1 | contig 12924 bp, 13 predicted proteins | sample MGYA00514754_ERZ651768 | MGnify/ENA metagenome assembly ERZ651768 | reverse complement strand
GCTGCTGCGTCCCTCAAGGGCATGGAACATAATATTCAGAGCACGATTGAGTACACAAGAGAACGGGAGACATTTGGAAAGCCAATATTAAAAAACCAAGTGGTGCAGTTTCGCTTGGCAGAGTTACAAACTGAGATTGAAGCCTTGCGTGCACTGACCTACGCTGCGGTTGAAGAATATATCCATGGCAAAGACGTCTTAACCAAAGCTTCAATGGCAAAATTAAAGTCCGGTCGACTTGCTCGCGAAGTCAGCGATAGTTGCTTACAATTTTGGGGAGGAATGGGTTTCATGTGGGACAGTCCACCGGCTCGTTCCTATAGAGACTCAAGATTGGGCTCCATCGGGGGTGGCAGTGATGAGGTGATGCTTGGGATTATTTCTAAACAGATGGGTATCTTGGGTTAATTTGAACTGTCCCCTGATATCACTTTTGACCTACTAGCTAAAGTAACATCGTTGATGCTCAAGTTGGAGCTTATGGTTCAAAATTGGAACCAATTCTACCCAAAGATAAAGTTTCTTCAACAGAACCTTTAAGTTGGACTCGGTGGTGGAAGTATCTGATTCCTAATTTTTCTGGGCTTGTTTTTCAGCCCTTTGCTGTTGCCTAGCTTCTTTCCGTTTTTGCCATCTTGACTTTTCTTCTTCAACAACGTTTTCACCTGATTGATCGATTATTTCACCATCAGTAGGTGCGGATTCATCTGTGTCTTGATTCTGCGTTTGATTCATGATGACTCCAACCATTTCAAGAATTTGCTCATCGGTCATGTTTTGAATGAAAATACGTTGCTCGTCATTCAATGCTGGATCTAATAAAGCTAGATTTCTGACCTTGTCTGCAACAGCTGTTGGGTCTGTCTCATCGATGATCTCATCATCACCAGGTTTAGTAGGTTTAGAAGGAATTATAGATTGCCCCCCTGAGAGTGATGTTCCCCCAAATACACCGCCTGTATAGAGTCCAATTGCTGCCGAGGTAGCATTTTTAAATACTGATTCTACTGATATTCCTTTATCTTCTTCTACTTCTGAATCCTCGGGAGAGGTATCTTTTTCAGCCTCTTCTGTTTGTTGCTGATCAGTTTTTCGTTGCTGCTTGGCTTCTTTCCGTTTTTGCCGCCGTGATTTTTCTTTATTTGCTTCTTTAGAGCGATTTGAAGATTTGGTGTCAGCCTGTGACGGCATGGACCTAGGCTTCACCCCTTCGTCAAAGTAATTCGGGGGATCTTCTGCGCATGGTCCTAATGATTCTTCTACATCAAAACCTATTGCAGAGCTATCGTATGCCAAACTGTATTGGCTAAGTGTTCTGTATTCAATTGTTTGATCAATCAATTCCAACAACTCCGATAATTCATCATCTTTAATATTTTCTATTTTATTGACTGTTTTATTAACCGCGGCTGTATTGTTCGAGATTTTAGGTGCATTGTTCCTTTTTTGATTAAATGACTTGGTTGCAAAAACATCCGGGATATTGAACACGGATCTATCTTGTAAGTTTTTTAGGGAATCAGGAACAATCAATGCAGGCACAGAAATGCTTTCTTGGTATTCTTGAGGTTCATTACAAGTCAGAACTGAACCTTCAAAGAAACTACATCCTGACAAAGTAGAAAAAGTCACAATTAATATATGTTTTATTTTAATTGGGGTGTTCATTTGTTTTACTTTTTGTTGGTACCTACATTATTACAAATTAAACTTTAGTTCCGTGCCATTTTTTTAAGTTTCTAACTACCTCTTAATCCAAATAGCAATCACTCTATTTTTGAAGTAACAAAAAACTAAGAACAAAAAAGATTGATATTTTAATATAAAATGGGGCGATTATGATATTAACTTCATAAAGACCTTGGATGTTTTTGACAATAATAGAATTGGTGGAGCATATATGGTTAAAGTAAAAGTTGGAAAAAAAGTACCTGACTTCAAAGCAGCGCTAACAAAAGGTTCAGAATTTGTTCTAAGTGAGAATTTAGGGAAAAATATCATTGTTTATTTTTACCCAAAAGACAATACTCCTGGATGCACTATGGAAAGTGAATCATTTAGAGATCATTTTCAATCATTTCGCTCTAACAATGCCGAAATTATAGGTGTATCCAGAGATTCTGTACAATCTCATGAAAAGTTTATTCAAAAATACGCTTTCCCATTTAACTTGATTTCCGATGAAGATGAAAAAGTATGTCGACTATTTGATGTGATTAAGGAAAAAAATATGTACGGCAAAAAATACATGGGCATTGAACGAAGTACATTCATCATCGATGTAAGCGGAATTCTGGTTCATGAATGGCGAAAAGTAAAAGTTAAAGGCCATGTTGAAGAAGTATTAAAAACCCTTGAACAGATGTAAAAAATGCTTCAAAAGTATGTATAAATTCTGTCTCAATATTTTCATATTCTTATTTTTTTTTATTCAAACAAGCATTAGCTATTCAGAAATTGAACTCCCTGATTTGGGAAACCCTTCGGATATTTATATGTCTAAGATGGATGAACCAGCAGTGGGAAGAGCATACTACCGAGAAATGCTGAAAAAAGATCAAGTAGTCGAAGATGCATTGCTCCAAGAATATATTCAGCATCTGGGGGAAAAACTGTCATCTAAGGTCCAAGAAGGCGATTATAAATTTAATTACTTTTTAGTTCCCCAGAGTACAATCAATGCATTTGCATTGCCTGGCGGTTTCGTCGGAATTCATTTGGGCCTAATTTTAAATGCGGATACAGAAAGCCAACTTGCCTCAGTTCTTGCACATGAAATCAGCCATGTAACTCAACGTCATATTTCCAGACAAATTGGTAACAGTGTACCTAACTCAATTCAAGGTGGTTTGGTTCTCTTGGGTGCTATTTTACTGAGTGCGATATCTGGAAGTAGTGAAATTCTAGAGGCAGGTTCATTGTTGGCCCCTTCAATTATGCAACAAGGCCAAATTGATTTTACCAGAGAAATGGAAATTGAAGCGGATGCTACTGGTATTAAAACATTGGCATTATCTGGTTACAACCCATATGCAATGGCCGATTTTTTCAATAAATTATCCTCAGGAGATGACCCGAGAAACGCTGCATCAATCGAATTTTTAAGAACCCACCCAACATCTGTTAACCGTGCTGCCTCTGCACAAAAACAAGCAAGAAAATTGACTGTCAAAAATATCGATGATTCACTGGTTTTTGAATTAAGTAAGGCGCGAATTAGATATCTGTTTAACAATACCTTGGAAAAAGCCAATCAATACTTTAAATTAAATACAGCTGGAATAGATGTCACTCAAGACAACCTCAGTCATAAACAGGTTGGTAATTTATATGGATTGGCGCTTACATACATTGATTTGGGTCAATTTAACCAAGCAGAAAATATATTAATGCCGCTCATTTATACTTATGAAGAATACAATCATTTCCATATTGCGTATGCACATTTACTAACCCAACAGAAACTGTATAAAGATGCCATTAACTATTTAAAAAGCATCATGGCACTCTCGCCTAGGAATATACCGATAACGCTAGATTATTCTTTAAATGAATTGAATTATGGTGACGCTCAAACAGCACACAAAACCTTATTGGATTTATTCAATAATGTAGTCCCTTCTCCTTCACAAATTAAGTTAATCGCAAAAGCAGCAAATTCTGCTGAAGATTATGCCGATTCATTTTCATATATGGCTGAATACTATCTAAGCATAGGCGGTTTTAAAGAGGCTATTGAACAGTTACAATTGGCTTTGTCTATTGACTCTATTAATGATATTCAAAAATCAAAATTTATAGCTAGACTCCAGGAAATAGAAGATTTTATTGCAGAAAATGAGGATTAAATGTTAAACCATTCTTTTCTAAAAATAATATTGTCTTTTGGCTTATCTCTTATTGTACTCTCGGGCTGTAGCTACCAAAATGTTTTAACAAACGACGAAAACGATCCTCTGGAAGCAATAAACCGTAATTTCTATGCATTCAACGACAATTTAGACAAAATTATAGTTGAACCTACTGCTGATGGATACGATTTCGTAACACCTAATGCCTTTCAAACTGGGGTCAACAACTTTTTTGATAACTTTCAATACCCAATTACTATTGCCAATCAACTGCTTCAAGGCAATATAAAATTAGCATCACAAGACACTCTTCGTTTAATCATTAACTCAACAATCGGTCTTGCTGGTTTGTTTGACCCAGCAAAAAATATGGGCTTTACCAAACACGACGAAGATTTTGGTCAAACCTTAGCTGTCTGGGGGGTAGGAGAAGGACCTTATCTGATGCTTCCTTTTATAGGGCCATATTCACTCAGAGATTTAACCGGCAATGTGATCGATTATGTTTTTGATCCATGGATCTATGTGGACGGTACCAACAGGAAAATTAAACTAAAAGCAATCGAGGGTCTTCAAGATAGAGCAGATTTATCAACTATTGAACATGAACTGGATAATTCTTATGACCCTTACAAATACATTAAAGATTCATATTTCCAAAACAGATCATACAAAATAAACAATGGGCTATCTCTCGAAGAAGATGAAGAAGATTTGATTGAATTTGATGATTTCTAATTTTCCAGTCTAATGATGACCGATTCCAAACCATTTTCCTGAATTTCAGCACCGTATTGGTTTTTATAATTCTTTATATACGACACACCCTCGATACGAACGTCGTAAAAACGCCAACCTTCTTTAAACTTTCCAAATTTAAAATTCATTGGTATGAGTTCACCTTTGTAATCAACTTCAGATTTAACGGTGGTTTGCTTTGCATTTTGTAAATTTTCATTGTGAGGTAATACCTTGATCTTGGAAATGTCAAAATTTAACATCGTAATTGCGTAAGACTCAACCAAAGATTGATACAAACCTTCTGTGAATCTCCTTCTTTGTTCTGCACTAGTATCCACCCAATGTTGATCCAAAACCAGTCTACCGGCATATCTTTTATGAAAATAAGGACTTAATGACTCGTCAATAATACTGTATAACTCCGCTCTAGTTTCTTTCAGTCTCTTCTTATTTGCTTCATCTCCGAGCTCTATTTCCAACAAATCAATTGATTTTGTAATCATTTCATAAGGGGATAATGTTTCCGAACCCAATATAGGAAAGGTGCAAACAAGTAGCAGCCCCATGATAAGAGATTTAATTTTGCTTGATACCATAAATTGCTTCCAAATTAAGCGGATTCCATCTGTGGATTATAACTTCCGGTTCTTGCCAGTCCATTGAGCTTAGCTCTTTTTAATAACTCTGCTTGAGCTGATTCTATGTTTTCATTCTCCCCTGCCCAAGCTTTAAGTGGACAGGCTTGCAGTGCCCTGCCGTATGAAAAAGATAATTGCCAAGGATGTGGTCCCAATTCATTCATAGCACTAAGATGCGCCGTCGCTTCTTCAGAGGTTTGTCCGCCTGATAAAAAAGCGATCCCTGGAACATCTTTCGGCACATGAGCTGTCAAACAATCTACCGTGGCACTTGCAACCATAGCAACATCGGCACGATTGGCAGCATCACTTCCTGAAATGATCATATTTGGTTTTAAAATAATTCCATTCAGCATAACCTTTTGATTTACAAGTTCTGAAAACACACAATCCAAAACTTTTGCGGTAATATCGTAACAAGTCTCTAAACTGTGCTCGCCATCCATCAAAACTTCAGGCTCAACAATTGGAACCATGGCTGATTCTTGACAGAGTGCAGCATACCTAGCCAAGGCGTGTGCGTTGACTCCAATGCATGTCTCACTTGGAATTCTACTGGCAATTGTGATCACAGCTCTCCACTTCGCAAATCGAGCACCTAATGAATAATATTCGGATAACCGTTCCCTGAGCCCATCCAGCCCTTCAGTAACTTTTTCTCCTGCACATCCCGCTAGCTCTTTTGCCCCTTTGTCAACTTTAATGCCAGGTATAATTCCTAAAGAATTTAAATACTCTGGGAAAGCAACACCTGTATCGGTTGATTGCCTTATGGTTTCATCAAATAAAATTACACCACTGATGTAGTCTGAAATACCTGCAGAAGTGAATAACATGTTGCGATAAATTTGCCTGTTTGTCTCTGTTGATTCCGTATTAATATCTTTGAATCTTTTACCTATGGTCGGCGTGCTCTCATCAGCTGCAAGAATACCTTTATTTGGTGCAACCATTGCTTGGGCAATGGAATTCAATTCATTTGAGTTCATTGTCATCTCTCCTAATTTCTGTCGTTGATTATAACGAATCACTTCTGTCAATTTCTATCACATTTTTCAGAAAAATAAAGAAATATACACAAATCCCCTTTATTGGACTAAAATAGTACTAATTAGTATAGGTAAACAATGTCTTATGTTAAGAATTAATAAAATGACAGATTATGGCATGCTGATTCTAGGGAATCTTGCAGCCAGTCATGACGGCTATTATTCTGCCAGTAATATAGCCTCCTCCACTCATATTTCACTGCCAACTGTTCAGAAACTTCTAAAAAAACTAAACAAGAATAAACTAGTCGTCTCAAAACAAGGTCCATTGGGCGGCTACGCTTTAGATGAGGCAACTAAATTAACCAGCGTTTCTAAGATCTTAGAAGCCCTTGAAGGAGACTTATCATTAATGGAATGCAGTGCTAAACAAAGTACATGCGAAATAGAAAATTCCTGCCAAATTGGAAATGCATGGCAAATTATTAGTCAAACTATTTTTTCATCTCTAGATAAATTAACTCTTCTGGATCTCATCAAACCTTCACACATAGAGCAGTATATTCCATCAGAGATACCGATCCATCAGAACCAAAAAAGGCAGTAGAGCATGGAGTCTAACAAACAAAAGAAGAATAACCCTGAGCTGGAACAATTCATTGATAAAAAATATCAGTATGGCTTCATCACTGATATAGAATCAGAAACGTTACCACCTGGTCTTGATGAAAACGTGATTCGCTTGATTTCAGAGAAAAAAAATGAACCAGAGTTTTTGCTTAAATGGAGATTAAAAGCTTTTAAATATTGGCAAAAATTGGAGCCGCCGACGTGGGGCCATTTAGAAATTGATGACATCAACTACCAGTCTATTTCATATTTTTCGAAACCCAAACAAGAGAATGCACCCAAATCGCTTGAAGATGTGGATCCAAAATTGTTAGCTACCTATGAAAAATTGGGTATTCCACTCCATGAAAGAGCAGCACTAGCAGGTGTTGCTGTTGATGCTGTTTTTGATAGCGTTTCAATTACCACCACTTTTAAAGAGAAACTGGCAGAAGCGGGTGTTATTTTCTGTCCCTTCTCAGAAGCAGTAAAACAATACCCAGATTTAATAAAAAAATATCTTGGGAAAGTTGTTCCTTATAGAGACAACTTCTATGCCTCATTGAATGCGGCAGTTTTTACTGATGGTTCATTTGTCTACATTCCCAAAGGCGTACGCTGCCCCATGGAATTATCGACTTATTTTAGAATCAATGAGGCGAAAACAGGTCAATTCGAAAGAACTTTAATCATTGCCGATGAAGGAAGCTATGTTAGTTACTTAGAAGGATGTACCGCGCATATGCGGGACGAAAATCAACTTCATGCTGCCGTTGTTGAGTTAATTGCCCACGATGATGCAGAAATTAAATACTCCACTGTACAAAATTGGTACCCAGGAGATGAGAGTGGTCAAGGGGGGATATATAATTTTGTCACAAAACGTGGAGATTGCAGGGGTCACAACTCGAAAATATCGTGGACACAAATTGAGACCGGTTCCGCTATTACATGGAAATATCCCAGTTGCATATTAAGAGGCGATAATTCGGTTGGCGAGTTTTATTCAATAGCTCTTACAAATAACTTCCAACAGGCAGATACCGGAACAAAAATGGTGCACATAGGTAAAAACACCAAAAGCAAAGTTATCAGCAAAGGAATTTCAGCAGGACATAGCCAAAATAGTTACAGGGGTTTAATTGCTGTATCAAAAAATGCAGAAGCTTCAAGAAATTATACAAACTGCGATTCACTATTAATCGGTGCTGATTGTGGCGCTCATACATTTCCATCCATGGAGATTCATAACTCTTCAACCATACTGGAACACGAAGCAACTGCATCCAAAGTCTCTGATGAGCAATTATTTTATTGCAGGCAAAGAGGCATAAACGAGGAAGACGCCATTGCTTTGATCGTAAGTGGGTTCTGCAAAGAAGTATTAAATGAGCTTCCAATGGAATTTGCGGTTGAGGCAAGAGCATTATTGGCAGTTAATTTGGAGGGTGCTGTTGGATGAATAAACCAATAAATATACTATCAATTGAGAATTTAGACGTCTCCATAGCAAATAAAACTATAATCAACGATCTGAATCTGAAAGTAAATTCTCAAGAAATTCATGCCATCATGGGGCCCAATGGATCTGGGAAAAGCACGTTTGCAAAGACGTTAGCCGGACACCCTGAATGCCTAATAAGCAAGGGTAAAATTACTTATTTTGGAACAAATATTACCAAACTAGACATAGATGAGAGAGCCAACAAAGGAATTTTTTTAGGTTTCCAATACCCTATTGAAATCCCAGGGTTATCAAATACAATTTTTTTAAAAACTGCGCTTAACGCCCAAAGAAAAGCTCAGGATAAAAATGAAATAACAGCGGCTGAATTTTTGAAAGAACTACAAGACAATGCACAGTTAATGGGTATAGACCAGAGTTTTTTACACAGGGGTGTTAATGAAAACTTTTCTGGTGGAGAGAAAAAACGAAACGAAATACTTCAAATGTTGATGCTAAAACCAAAATTATCCATTTTGGATGAAACAGACTCAGGGTTAGATATAGATGCGATGAAAACAGTTGCAAATGGTGTGAATCTTATGAGAAAAAGCGACTCATCAATTATTTTAATTACTCACTATGAACGGTTACTCAAATATATAAAACCTGATTTCGTCCACGTTCTAAGTCAAGGTCATATAGTTGAATCTGGCGATTCAACTCTGGCTAATCAATTGGAGGAGAAAGGCTACAAATGGCTTCTAAAAAAATAAACTCCTATCTCAATGAGTATACCGATGATCCGATTGATTATTTTACAAAGAAGATTGGGATTAAATGGCTAGAAGAATTAAAAGTAAAAACACTCATTGATTTAAAAGAAAGAGCTATACCTTCAAAGAAGGATGAGAAATGGCAATACACTGATATTGAACCTTGTATTGAAAAAAGTTTTGAATTATTTGCAAAAAGAAATGTCCACAAAAAGTCAAAGAAAAGCAAACCATTGATGGAAAAAAATAATGATAAAGACATTATTATTTACTATCAAAATGGATATTTCTTTTGTCGGCAAAACTTACCCAACTACATAAAAACATTGTGTACATCAGAAAATCCTGAAACTTTTAAATCGTTATTTGATAAAACATCATCAAGCCTCATTAGCGATATCAATACACTGATGTTGTCCGATGCGCTTGTTATCGAAACGCTTAAAAATCAAAAGATAGACGATATCATTCACATTGTTATTTGCTCTGAAAATGAGGAGAATATAAATCCTAGGTTCATTTTCAAGTTACGAGAAAACAGCTCGATAACCATCTTTCAACACCAACTTGCTTCACACGCTTCAGTTGTAAACAACTTGTCAGATATATACTGCGGGGACAATTCCTCGCTGGAGATATATAAAATAATTGATGAGCACGATAACGGATACCACATTGATACTCAAAATATCAAACTAGCCAAAAACAGCTGTCTAAATCTCTTTGCTTTGGATTTAGGGGCTGATATTTCAAGAACTAATATCAATGCTGATTTGGTTGAGAAAAATGCATCCATTAATATCAATGCCCTATTCTCCTCAAGAAAAAAATTACACATAGACAATCAAATAATGATTAAACACCTAGCAGAGGAATGTTTTAGTTCAATGGACTACCGTGGAATCATACGAGACAATTCTACTGGCGTATTCGGTGGAACAGTATATGTAGATAAGAATGCGCAAAAAACTCAATCAGACATGACTAACAGAAACTTACTTCTATCCGATAATGCCAGAATCAACACCAAACCTGTTTTGGAGATCTACAATGAAGATGTTCAATGCTCACATAGTGCAACATCAGGTCACTTAGACTATGACAAAATCTTTTATATTCAATCAAGAGGCGTGTGTGAAAAAGAGGCAAGAGATATGTTAATTCAGTCTTTTGCCGACGAATTTATTAATAAGATTACCAACCGCAGAATCAGAGATACCTTTCAAGAAACTATTACACAATAAATATAAAGATGAGCAATAAGATTGTGTTAAACAATAACAATAATAAATTTAACCCGGATATCATAAGAAAAGATTTCCCAATACTTGATCAAGAAATTAATGGCGCTCCGTTAGCCTATTTAGACAATGCAGCATCTACACAAAAACCAAAAGCTGTCATTGATGCCATCTGTAATTATTACAATAAAGACCATTCAAATGTCCACAGAGGTGTTCACACTCTGAGTGTCAGAGCAACAGAATTATATGAGCAATCACGATCGAAGATTGCTCAATTTATCAACGCAAACTCTTCCAATGAAATTGTTTTCACAAAAGGCACAACGGAATCAATTAATATCCTGGCAAGCTCACTATCAAAATCTATTAGCGAAGGAGATGAAATATTAATCTCAACCATGGAACACCATTCCAATATTGTTCCCTGGCAAGAACTCAGCCTAAAAACCGGTGCCAATTTAAAAGTAATTCCAATCAATGAACTTGGTGAAATTAAACTGGATCATTTGGAAGGCATGTTAAATAATCAAACAAAGTTAATCTCAATAACCCATATTTCGAATGCATTGGGCACAATTAATCCAATTAAAGAAATCATTAAAATGGCCCACCTTAAAGACACAAAAGTCATAATTGACGGTGCTCAGGCCATTGCTCATCAAAATATTGACGTTCAAGATTTAGATTGCGATTTCTATGCTTTCTCAGGTCATAAACTATATGGTCCAACAGGAATTGGTGTTTTATATGGGAAAGAAAACCTATTGGATGAACTCCCACCTTACCAATTTGGAGGTGAGATGATATTAAAAGTAACCTTTGAGCATACATCCTATAATTCACTTCCATATAAGTTTGAGGCAGGCACACCTAATATAGCAGACTCAATTGGACTGGGCAGTGCCATTGACTATTTAGAATCGATTCCCTTTGATTTATGTCAACAACACGAAATGAGATTGCATGATTATGCTCTAGAAAAATTAAAATCGGTTGAAGGGCTTAAATTGATAGGTGAAAGCAGTGAAAAATCACCAATTATTTCCTTTATTATTGAAAACATTCACCCACATGATATTGGAACAATATTAAATCAAAAAGGCATTGCTGTTAGAACAGGACATCACTGCACCATGCCGTTAATGGATTATTTTTCAATTGCTGGAACGATCAGAGCTTCGTTTAGTTTTTATAATACGATCCAAGAAATAGACCAAATGATTGATGCCTTGGATACTGCTTGTAAGATGCTTGCTTAAATGAATCAAGAATTAGAAACATTGTACCAAACTACCATACTGGATCATGGCCACCATCCTAGAAACTCTGGAAAACCAAAAAAATTCGATCAAAAACTGGAAGGTTTTAATCACCTCTGTGGTGATAAGATCATGATTTATTGCAATTGTAATCAACACGAAAACCTTAAGATCTCATTTGAAAGTGTGAGTTGTGTCATCTGTACTGCCTCAGCTTCTCTGATGACAACAGAGCTAGAAGATGCTTCAAAACAACAAGCAATTGCACTGATCGATCAAGTATTAAACGGACTAAATAATGCGTCTTTATATTCAAAAGGATTGTCAGATCAACTCTTGGGTCTCAGTGGTGTTGTAAAATTCCCATCCAGAATTCAATGCGCCACTCTACCTTGGGAAACGACTCAAAAATTAATATTAGAATCTGGATCATCTAATAACGGAGAAAGCGATGCTAGATCGTGACGAAGTCATCACTCTTTTAAGGGATTGTGAAGTAATCTCTGTTCCGTATGGTGAAAAAAATACTTTAAAGGAAGGAACAGAAGTTGAAGTTATGCAAGCAATGGGGGGCTCATACACGATTTATACTAGCGAAGGCATGTTCAGGATAAGTGGTTATAACGCAGATGCGATTGGTAAAGAAATTGAGCCGCCACCTTCTGTACCAACAAATATATCGGATGAAGAATATGAATCAAAAATCTGGGAACAAATGAGGACCGTCTATGACCCTGAAATACCAATCAATGTCGTTGATCTTGGTTTGATCTATACTTGTAAAATTAAGAAGAGTAATGCCAATGAATACTCTGTTGCCATTGAAATGACTCTAACCGCCCCAGGTTGTGGCATGGCAGATGTATTGGTTGAAGACATCAAAGAAAGAGTCGCAATGCTACCAAGAATTGCCAAAGTGGAAGTGGCGTTAGTCCTAGACCCACCTTGGAGTATGGAGATGATGTCAGAGACCGCCAGGTTAGAGGCGGGTTTAATCTAGTTCTATTCTATCGAACAAAAACAGTAATAATACATGCCTCTGGGATCGTTAAAATCATTCAGTAGATTTGATTGCTGCTCAAAGGTTTTAATAATAGGAGGCAATGAGTCAGAAGTTATAGAGAATCCAATAAAATCCAAAAAAGATATCATCTTGGTCATGATGGAAAAACCAAAATCAAATTCAAAATCCATCTCCCTTTCAATCAACTTGACTCCATAATCATCTTCATCGAGTTCAGCCAGATTTCCTGCTGCCAAGATCGCATCTTCCAGATCGCCTAATTCATCAATCAAACCAATTTCCAAAGCTTTCTCACCGATCCAGACTCTGCCCCTTGCAATCGCATCAACTTCCTCAACAGACATGGATC
>ERZ651768.2436-NODE-2436-length-12928-cov-3.064120_pt1 | contig 12928 bp, 13 predicted proteins | sample MGYA00514754_ERZ651768 | MGnify/ENA metagenome assembly ERZ651768 | reverse complement strand
AGCGTCATCTGTGTCAGTTAAGGTAACTGTTATTGTATCCGCGTTCCCTGAATCTTCGGACACGAGTATGGATTTAATAACAGCGGTCGTTGCTGTGGGTACAGTGTACAAAGTCGTTGCACTGGTACTCGTTAAATCTACTTTTTTATTTACAAATGTATTAGCCATTATGCCATAAAGAAGCTTTCCGCTTCTGCCTCGTCTTTTAAATCCTGTTGAAAGGATGTGTTTAATTTTTGTACTATACTATCAACGTCCCTAACAAATGATTGTTGTATCTGTTGATCGTATTTTTCTAAAGGTTGTGTTAATGATTGTACTATTCTAGCCATTATATATCCTTTGGTTCTGAAGGTAATGCCTTATCTACATTAGTACTTCCTTCATTTAATTTTGCAAAATTTGGAAATGTTTTCATATTGTCTTTTCTTGTTTTTATTGAGAGTTTAGTAATATGAGTTTTTTGTGAAAGCTTACTATAAGCATTGTTAAAGGCTACATGACCATCTGAACTACCAGAAGCCAACAGAAATATATCAATACCTCCTAATTTTTTTATTATTGGACCTCCATCGATGTTTAAGAACAGTACAGCAACTTATATCTCCTCTCTCTACATACCGGATGAAAAGATAAAAGTGATAAGCAAGTTTATGAAGGAATTTAAGACTGTTTCAGTTCTATCAATTGATGCGATTATTGACCGTGTTAATGAGATTATCGAGCAAGTCTCAAAAGCTTTAGAAATTATTCTAGGTCTAACTGTTTTCTCTGCCATGTTTTTAACGCTTGCAACTATTCAAGATGGTTTCAACATAAGACTTCACCAATCAGCCATTTTGAGAACTTTTGGAGCCAGCACTTCTCTCCTGCAAAAATCTACTGCGCTTGAATTCGCCTTCTTGGGTTTATTAGCAGGTTTACTAGGGTCCATACTGGCTCAGACAGGTATATTTTTCCTAGAAACACAGGTTTTTGAACTCACAGCTACTTTTCATGGAAATATCTGGATCATGGGTCCAATCATAGGAACTATTTTGATCTGTGCTCTAAGTACCTTATTAATTTTTTCAATTACAAGAAAAAATCCTAAAGAAATTATTTATAACTCGTAACTGTCCAGGTTGTTACCAAGTGTCAACGTTGGGTCTTTTTTTAACCTCTTTGACTGGTTTAGGGGGTAAAGATTTTAAGGCAGCCATGATCCAGACCCTAGTTTCAGCTGGGTCAATAACATCGTCTAATTCAAAATGCGAGGCCATGTTAACTGCTTTCCCTCTTTTATAACTATCTTCAACCATTTTTTCATAAGTTTTTATTCTTTCAGCGGGATTTTTTATGGCTTCTAATTCTTTTCTGAAACCAAGCTTCACTGCGCCTTCTAATCCCATCCCCCCGAATTCACCCGTAGGCCAAGTAACGGTAAAAAGAGGAACTTTAAAACTTCCTCCCGCCATGGCTTGTGCGCCCAATCCATAAGCTTTTCGGATAATTACTGACATTAAAGGTGTCTCTATGTTAGCGCCCACAACGAACATTCGAGCAGCGTGTCTTACCAAGGCTGACTTTTCACTTTCAGGACCTACCATGATTCCAGGACAATCAATTAAAGACAAAACAGGAATATCAAAAGCATCGCATAATTGGATAAATCTAGAGCCTTTGTCAGCTCCAGGGGAATCAATAGCACCTGAAAGATGTCCAGGATTATTAGCGACTACACCTATAGGTCTTCCCTCTACTCTTATGAATGAAGTGATCATGCCTGGACTCCAATCTTTCCTTATTTCCAGAACAGAGTCTTCATCTGCCATTCCTTCAATTACCTTCCTCATGTCGTAATACCGGAGTCTATTTTCAGGAACAGCAAATCTAAGGTTTCTTTGATCTGGAGCCGTCCATTTTTCTTTGGTGCCTTGAAAATAGGATAAATATTTCTTCGCAACTGCTACCGCTTCTTTTTCATCTTTAACTGCTATGTCGACAACTCCATTTGGCACTTGGACTTCCATGGGGCCTACTTCTTCAGGAGTAAAAATACCCAGTCCACCTCCTTCAATCATGGCAGGACCACCAATTCCAATATTTGAGTCTTCTGTAGCAATAATGACATCACAACACCCTAATAAAACAGCATTGCCAGCAAAACATCTTCCTGTGGTAATACCAATGACAGGAACTAACCCAGATAGTTGAGCAAAATAGGTAAATGCTAAGCAGTCCAGTCCAGCCACTCCAGAAGTATCCGTATCACCTGGTCTTCCTCCACCACCCTCAGCAAAGAGAATGGTAGGTAATCTGTTTTCTTCAGCAATTTCAAACATCCGGTCTTTTTTTGCGTGATTTTGCTTTCCCTGAGTTCCAGCTAATACCATGTAGTCGTAAGACATAGCCATTACCCTTGACTGCTCATCAGGAAATAAATCACCATTAACACGCCCTAATCCGCATACCATTCCGTCTCCGGTCGTATTTTTGATTAGATCTTCTTCGGTCCTTCTTCTCCTTTGTGCCGCTAGAACTACTGAACCATATTCTATGAAACTGCCTTTATCACATAAGTCCTCAATATTTTCCCTTGCAGTCCTATGGCCAGTTTTTCTCCTTTTTGCTATGGCATCCGGTCTGTTGATATCATGCCCAGCTTGCTTTCTATCGATTGCCTCTTGAAGATCAGGGCGAATATAGTCTAAATCTAGTTGCTCTTGTTTATTGGATTCAGGTATCTCTACATCAGAAGTCTTTATGTAAATCAGAGGGTGGTCCTCGTAAACAGTATCACCGGTATTTACGGTGAGTTCCCTTACTTCTCCACTAACTTTGGACAACAATTCATGTTCCATCTTCATCGCTTCCATAATCGCTACCGGCTTACCTTCCCATACTTTGTCTCCTGGCTTTACTTCAAAGTTTACTATTAGGCCTTGCATTGGGGCTTTTATTGCAACCATTCCTTCCGGTAAATCTTCTATTCTCATCTCGATTATATTTTGGGATTCAAATGAAGTTAGTGACCCTCCTTTACCATGATCAAGAACTGCCAAGGGGTCGGTGCTATCTATTTGGGCTCCAGCGAGTTTGGCTCCTTGCTTCTTTCCTTTAGATTTTGGTTCTGCCTTAGCAATAACTAAGTCTTTTATGTTTTCATCTAAGAAGTTGGTATGAATTTGATTTTTCTTTAAAAGAGGATGAGTAACTAAATTTTTTAGTAGCTGTAGGTTCGTCGAGACTCCTTCAATTTCAAAATCACACAGGGCCCCATACATTCTCTTTAAAGCTTTTTGGTAATTATCATCTGGGTTGTGAGTGATAACTTTAGCAATTAAAGAATCGAAGGCAGGATTAGAGCTGTAACCTGTGTAACCATAAGTATCTACCCTTACTCCTGGTCCTGAAGGTAAATCAAATCTATGAAATATTCCTCCTGAGGGTCTTGTATTACCGGATTCATCTATGATTTCCATATTCACTCTGGCTTGAATAGCAAATCCTTTTGGCTGAGGTATGTCATCTTGATTTAGTTTTAATAGAGACAGTGTTTTGCCTAATGCAATTTGAATTTGATATTTAACAAGATCTACTCCTAAAATCTCTTCCGTGACTGTGTGTTCTACCTGCAATCTGGCATTTGCTTCAATAAATTTAAAACTTTTTCCTGAACTACTTACTAAAAATTCAAAGGTGCCAAGTCCTTTATAATTAACAGCCTCTGCTAATTTCACAGCTGCAGCAGTTATGTTATTTCTTGTTTTTGTTTCTAAAATTGGGCTTGGAGCCATTTCTATAATCTTTTGATGTCGTCTTTGGATAGAGCATTCCCTTTCACCCAAATGAGTCACTGAGCCCGTACCATCGCCAATAATCTGAACTTCTATATGACGGGTTTTAGGAAGATACTCTTCTACATACAAAGATCCAGAACCAAACGATGCTTTGGCTTCAGAAGATGCCCGAGCAAAAGATGATTCAAGCTCATCAAGATTATTTACAAGACGCATGCCTCTCCCTCCACCACCTTTTACTGCTTTAATAATTAGTTTAGAGTTCTTTTTTAAAGACTTATAAAACCTTTCAGCTTCTTTCAATGAAATATTCCCTGAAGACCCCTTAACAGTAGGAACTTTATTCTCATCTGCTAATTGCTTGGATCGAACCTTGTGACCAAAAAGTCTAAGAGTCTTTTCTTGAGGTCCAATAAAAGTGAGACCTGCTGCTTCCACTTGTTTGGCAAAATTTGGGTTTTCACTGAGAAAACCATAACCAGGATGTATCAAATCTACTTTATTGTTTAATGCGATGGAAATAATGTCCTTGCTATCCAAATATGCTTTTGCACCCTCTCCTTTTAGCTGGTAACTCTCAGCCATTTTAGAAACATGCAAGGAGTCATGATCATCTTCCGAATATATGCCAATGGTCTTGAGTCCAAGATCATTAGAAGCTCTGGCAATTCTAATTGCTATCTCACCTCTATTGGCTACAAGTAATTTTTTCATAAAACTATTTTATTAATGCTGAGGTTCGTTATAAGCAACAGACCTACCTCCATCAACTACCAAATCATGACAGGTAACAAACTTTCCTGCATCACTGGCTAAATACAAAGCCGCTTCAGATATGTCTTCAGCTAATCCAGTTTTTGCTAATGGTACAGCTTTGGCGAGATTTCCTTTTAATTTTTCCATTTTTCTCTCATTCTCTTCGTCTGAAAGAGTATTAGCTCTTTGCGAACCCCCCCAGAATATGGGGGTAGCAATTGCTCCTGGAGAGATGGCATTTACTCTAATGTTAAATGGACCAAGACTTACTCCTGCCATTCTAGTGTAATGAGAAACTGCAGATTTGAGAGCTGAGTAAAGTGGTGAGCCTTGTCCATAGACATGTCCCGCAACACTAGAATTATTAATAATACTTCCACCGCCTACTGCTTTCATTGGTTCTACCGCATACTTTATTCCCAAAATGACGCTAGAGAGTAGGCCTAATCCATAGTCAATTTGTTCCTGAGAAATTTCTGATACATTGTCAGCAGTACCATAACCCGCATTGTTGAATAATATATCCATTTGCCCGAAAGTCTTGATTGTGAAATCTACAGAGTCTGATATTTCTTTTTCGATAGTTATATCAGCTCTTTTATAAACCACATTCTCTCCTAAATCGTCAGCAATTTTTTTTCCCTTTTCTTCTGACCTACCTGTGATGACTACCTTGGCTCCTTCTTCAGAAAACAATCTAGCCGTATCCTCACCTATTCCGCTGGTGCCCCCAGTTATTAAAGCCACTTTCCCTTTAAGTCTTTCAGACATAACTTCTCCTTATAAAGATTTATTAATAAGTTAACCTTTAAGAATACCTATAGATTTCCTGTTCCTATCAAATCCTGCTCGGGAAACACTTGACCCATCATGTCCACCTAAAGTACCAAAAGGAGAAAACCCTAATACTTCTTTTTGTTTCTCAGTTAACCTTTTAATTACTTCGTCCCTTACGCTATATTGAGAATTTTCTTGAGGTCTTATCCACGACTGTAAATAAGCAATGGAAATGTTACTTCTCACTTTTCCTGAACGATTCAAACCATTTCCATGCCAGACTCTTCCTTCCCAAACTATGGCTGATCCCTTAGGAGCAGTAATGGATTTTGCCATGTCTTGATATTTTGAAGAGTTAGCCAGTTTGTAATCAATTTTTGGCCACTTATGAGAACCAGGAATCAGGCGGGTACCACCATTCTCTGGTGAATTATCCGTTACCAGCACCATTGTGTTTGCCATAACAGGAAAATCTAAAGGATGAGGAACCAAGGGCCATTGATCCATATGCAAAGGCATTTTTTCATTTCCACTACCATTCATGTGCGCTCCCATAGAACATAAAACTACGTTTTCGCCAATAATGTGATTTATCAAAGGGAAAATCTTTGGATGATCTATAAGGGGAATAAAGCAATTTCCTTTATTAATCAAGTTCCAAACAAGTCGACTAACCTTTTCTTCATTGGAGCTTTTAACGCCATAGCCTTCATCACCTCTTGATTTAGTTCCAACGTTGTTTTTTTCCTCTCCGGCAAATTGCTCTTTAAGCCTCTTATCCATAATGTCCACTTCTTCAGGGGAAAAGACATCTTTAACGATGCACACTCCGTATTCATCTAAATGACTCTTAGCTTCTTCCAGATCACCTGTTAGCGGAGGGTAATTCAAAGGCTTTGTTTCAACTTTCATAAATTTTCTCCAATTGATCTAAACGTTATAAATGCGCTCAGCTGTTCCGTAAAACATTTGATGTGTTTCATTATCAGAAAAATCTGAAACAATCTTCTTCAGCCCGTTATACAGAACGTGATAAGAAAGAGATCTTCTATCTACTGGGAAATTACTTTCCATCATGCATCTTTCCGGGCCGAAACAATCAATTGCATGAAGATAATACCTCCTTTGGGCTTCAACAAACTCATCCGAGGTTGCGGGAGTGACTCTTGTATCCCAACCAAAACCATTGTCGGGCATGGCCATTCCACCTATTTTTATAGCTACATTTTCTGACTTGGAAATTTCTTTTATGTCTTCTTTCCACTGAATAAAGATCTCTTCTTTCTTATCTGCGTAAGGACCAACCCCAAGAGGCGTTCCAAAATGATCCAATATAATTTGAGTATCAGGCACCTTTTTTACCATTGCAGCAAAATCTTTGTTTTGATAGTGGTAATGCCAGGTATCATAAGTAAAGCCATTCTTTCCTAATACTTTTATTCCAGTAAGAAAAGCAGGGTCTTCAAAAATACCTTCTGGTGCTTGCCCCGGTATGCTTAAAGCTTCAGGATGTTCTGCTCTGGCCCCTGCGTGGCGAATCCCTCTAAATAAGCCCTGAGAGGCTTCTTGATGCGCTTCTAACACTTCTATAACCTCTTCACCTAAAGTTAAATTTGCTCTTGAAACTATTCCAGATATAACAGCTCCTTCTGTTTTTTTGCTTTCTTTGACTTGTTCGACAACGGCTTCTGTTTCACCCACTACTTTTAAATGTTTAGGGCCATCTTGTTTGTAAGACCATCCGCACTCCATAAACACCGTCTTTGTAACATTGTGGCCTGAGCCTGTATCAGCTTGTAATTCCGTAACTAGATAAACACTTCCGCGGTCATGCCATAAGTGATGATGTGGATCAATGATCGGTCTTTCCGGGTCAACTATATCTTCCTTGACCTGAGCTAACCATTCTTCACTGCCTATATTTATTTCTACCATTTCTCCCTCAAAAATATACTTTAAACTAGAAAGATAATTTAAAATCACCTTAGAAACAAACTTTTATCAGAAGGTTAATAAATTAAGATTAAATAAAAGGAAGAAATATGAAACTTTACAACTCAATTGGTCCAAACCCTCAAGTAGTTAGAATGTTCTTGGCTGAGCTTGGTCAGGATTTAGAAACTATAGAAGTAGACCTGATGGCAGGCGAAAACCGACAAGAAGAACACCTTAAAAGAAATCCATCTGGACAAATGCCGGCCTTAGAATTGGATGATGGCAGTTTTCTCGCCGAGATAACAGCAATATGTGAATATCTGGACGAAAAACATGGCACTACAGATTTAATAGGCAAATCAGCTGAAGATCGAGCTGAAACCAGGATGTGGACAAGAAGAATCGATCTACAGATCATAGAACCCATGACAACAGGTTTCAGGTATGCCGAGGGATTAGAATTATTTAAAACCAGGATGCGAACCATCCCGGAAGCTGCTGAAGGTCTAAAGTTGATAGCTCAAGAAAAAATCCTCTGGTTGGATGAGCTAATGGAAGGTAAAGAATACATTTGTGGAGAACGATTTACCTTAGCTGATGTTATGTTGTTCTGTTTTCTCAACTTTGGAACTACGGTGGGACAAGCTATAAACCCTGACGCAAAAAATATTCTTAGCTGGTTTGAAAAAGTAAATAAGAGACCTAGCGCTTCAGCCTAGTACTTCTCATTTAAGATTTCCTTCTTTCAGTAATGTTGCCAACAAATGCTTGGTCATTTTCTGTTGTCCTCTATATTTAGTTCATCTCTATGATTTCTGACATAGATTATCTCTGGGATTCCGAAGAGGCTAAAAACTAGAAAAAAAATGAACCATGCCTTGTCTCCCCTTTTAGCAGCTATCCAACAGGCTTTGTAGGTCCAATAAATTTCCCAGATTACCAAAATAACTATTAATAAAACCATTTGTTAATTTTCGTACACTCCTTAAAAATTAACAATCTTACTGAGGGTAGTGCCCATCATTGCATCTTGAAATCTTGTTAAGCTCCTGACATTACTTAAAATTAGAGGCTCCTTTACTTCCTTTTTAAATTCTTCCCTTTTTAGTAGATTCTGGTACCAGTTAAAAACCTTTGGATGTATCTTTTTGAAAGGATAACCGGAAAGAATAAGTCTATGAGTATAGATAAACCAGGCAATGTCTAATATAGACAATTCTTTGCCTAAAAAATAAGGCTGCTTTGTTAGATCGGATTCAAATTCGTCATAAACTTTTTTAAACTTAAGAGCCGATTGGATAACTGACTCATTGGTGATTCCTTTTTTATTAAAATCTTTATAAAACTTCAATTCCATGGCCTTGTGGCTATCTTTTTTTCCTTCTATGGTTCCTAAATCTTGTTCAAATTTTTTTAGTGAACTCTCTTTCTTTTTTCTTGCTAGGTTCCCAAACAGGAAGCGGAAACTTAAGTTCCTGATATCAATATGAAGATCATCTTCTTCTCTGAGTAATTTTGGAGCTAATTCTTCGCACTCTTTGGGGATTAGCATGGGTAGGGGAAATTTTTTTTCTAAATATTGGATGATGTCGTTACTTTCTATATGCACACCTCCATCATCTACCAAAACCGGTACCAAGCCTCTTGGATTAATGCCTAGAAACCAGTCAGAATAATTTTCACCTACAGCTAAATTTACTGGATGTGAAACCCAATCTATGCCCTTTAGACTTAGAAATATCCTAGTTTTTTGTGAGCAAGAGGAGCCACTAAAATGCAGTAGATTGATGCCTTCCCACTTTAAAACTTCTTTGGTTCGAATATCATCTTCAATTAGTTGCGTCATTATTTTACTTTGTGAGAAAGGTAAGTATTTCTCCTATTAGTTCTTCGTTGATAGGAAGGTCAGAATTGCTGTAAGAACTTAAATTTTCTTTTCTAGCTAAAGAAGTGTTCTTTAGGATATGGTTCATGCCTTCTATTATCCTTAACTCTGCCCTATCGTTTGCATTTGCCAACAAGTGAGCATCTTCTACACTTACTTGAATATCAGTAGTTCCTTGGATAATTAAAGAATCTATTTTTAATTTGCTAATCTCTATTGAAGGATCGTACTTAAACCAGGAAATTAAATATGGTTGTACGGATGGTCTAAAGAGAGTCTTTAGAGAGAGGGAGTAAGAAGGAACCTTTACGGTTTTGCCTAGAACTAACTCATCTATGAGGGGATTCGCTAAATAAGAAATTATTCTCTGCTCACTAAGTTGCTCTTTAAGTATCTTGTCTGCTGATTTTCCTGGTCCGGCTAAAGAAATAAACTTATCGGCACTTGAATTCTGAGCAGCTAACATCCCAATTAGAGAACCTTCGCTGTGTCCGATTACAACGAATTTACTAAATCTACCAGTTTCCTTTAGCCATTTAAGCCAGGCAGAAGCATCTTCTACGTAATCTTCAAAACGAAGTTCTGATTCATCTAAATCTTTAATCTTACTTTCAGCTATTGCTCTTTTGTCGTATCGAAGAGAAGAAATTCCATGCGATCGTAGTGACTCTGCCAACATCTTTAGCGAATTATTTTTAAGATTGTGTTGATTTCCATCTCTATCTGTAGGCCCAGAACCAGAAATAAATAATGCTACTGGGCTATTTATTGAATCAGGTAATAGAAGAGTGCCATAAAGAACTCCTTCCGATATTTGTAATGAAACTAACTCCTCTTCAGCTGTCACTTTTGAAACAATTAAAATTAAAAAAGATACCAGTATTAAAAGAAAATTTTTTAGAGACATATCAAAGAAACAGGAGTTCTATCTCCTATAAGTTTTAAAAAATAAAGCGATTCCAGACAAAGCACTAATCACCGCTAAGATCGAAAAAATTTTAAGCCAAAAATTATTAAAGTCGTCTCTTTCAGAATAATCAATAATGTGGGCACCCCACAGAAAATCCCATACCCTCCAAGAATCAGACCTAATGGCAGTGATTTCACCACTAAAGGCATCAACATAAACATTTACATCGTCATCAGTTAACGTGCTTACTTTATATATTGGTAGATTCCTTCCTCTAAACTCAGCTCCAGGACCAGCTCTTTCTATCCTAATAACCTCTAAAGGAGTCAAGTTTGTGTTTCTAGTAACAACCACCTTTGCTTCCTCTGCATTTAATTCTTTAAGCTTTTTACCTTCAAGGTCTGTGTAATGACTTACTGACTCATCTTCCACTTTAATAATCCACTCATCTAATCTTTGAAGGAAGCTTATATTCTTTGCAGCAAAAGCAACTTCTACATTATCTAAATTTAATTCTGAACTTTTAACTTCAACTAAATATTGCTCTCCTCTTATCAACTCGATCTTATTAAAAGCAAAAAATACACCTGAAACTGTCCATAACAATAACTGAATAGAAATAACCAGACTTAAGTATTTATGAAATAAACGAAGCATAGAAGTGTTATCTTAAAGTTAATGCAGTTGATGTGAAATGAATAAAGTGTTGTTAGCTTAAACTAACGCCCGATAGATATTCATGAAAATTAAAAGTTAATAGGGTTAAAAGTATGCCAAGAAAAACGGACAAGGCATCAAACATGATTCTTGGGGTTAGTTCCTTACTTTCTGCTTTTCTAAGCTCAGAAATTAAAACCGAAATAATTGCATAGAAAAGAAAAGAACCAAATAAAATAACTGAGACCGTATCGGAGTTAGTCAACAAATGTAAAATTGACCAAATAGCTATCCCTAAGGACATAGGGTGTTTAAAAAATTTCTTGATAAAACAAGGCATATTTGCAGCTATGAGAAATGTTAAAGAAAAAAACATGATGTATTTAGAGTAAATGTAGGCATTTCCTTTAACTGTATACAGAGAATTGGAACTAACTTCGTACCCAAATATTATTAGCAAAAGTCCTAATAGACTGATTAAAGAGTAGATCCCCATATAGACACCCTCACCCAGTCTATTTTTTAGGAAGTCCTTTAGTTTTGTTATTAAAGGAACTAAGTGAATCCCGAAAAAGATTATTATTCCTGAATAAAACATCTTGTCTACATTGTATTCTTTTAAAGAAGAGAGTTAATGAATCAATATAGTTTATAGGTTTAAAAAAGTATACTGAAGGTAGATTGAAAAAAGAAAACTTACCCAGAGAGATGAGTAAGCTAATTAGCAGAAGGCGCTTCCTTGGATATCTTGCTTTTGGAACAGGGATACTGGTTTGGCCTTTAAATGTTAAAGCAGAAACTAAACATCATCTTATTGTAGGAGCTGGCATTGTAGGAACATCAATAGCTTACGCTCTACAACAAGCGGGAGAAAGGGTTACTCTAATAGATAAAGATTTTCCTGCTGCTCATGCCAGCGGCAAAACCTTTGCATGGATTAATGCATCCTATCCTAAACAACCTCTTAATTACCACCTACTATCAAGGTTAGGTATAGACGTTTACCAAAAATGGGATGCTGCTCTTGGATTGGAGATCGACTGGAATGGTTCTCTGGAGTGGTTCAAAAATAATGATGAAAATAAAAATATGCTAGAGCTAGTTAAAGTAATTCAGGGATTTGGGTCAAACGCAGAAATCATCAGTAAGGAAGAAGCATTGGCAGATGAACCTAAAGTACTTTTGAATCAAAAATTGATTGTAAGATCTCCTAGGGATGGTGCTATTAATCCTGTTAAAGCAATTAAAAAAATGATTCAAAAAATTAAGAGTAATGGGGGTAAAGTTATTTTCCCCACAGAATTATTAGAAGTGGCAACAAATAAAAAAGGAGTAATAGCAAAGACATCACATGGACTTATTACAGCAGATAAAATCGTTTACGCATGCGGAATAAGTTCTAATCTAGTAGCTAAAGGTGAATACTTAAAACCTTCAACGCCAGGACTTATCGTTACTAGTAAGCCTTTTAGACAAACAATCAAGAAAATTGTAGTTGGCCCAGGTGTCCACCTTCATCAAAGAAGAGATGGCGTGGTCATTCTAGGAGAACAGGGCAACCCTCCTACTAATCATGATCAAAGACTTTCTCAAAGACCTGAACAGTTTCCAAATCTGCTTGTTTCCTTAGAACACGGTCAAAGAATAGTGAATCTAGCAGCTAAATTCATCCCTCAGTTTAAAGATTTAGAAATTGAGAAAGTTGAAATAGGCTGGAGACCTTTACCTTTGGACGGCAAACCAGTGGTTGGCTTTTTAAGCAATCATGAATATTTGGCGACCATGCATAGTGGAATCAGCTTGGCACCAATAATTGCTGAATTAGCAAGAGATGAATTAATGTTTGGCGTAAAAAGTGAATTATTAAATGACTTTCGACCACAAAGGTTTTAACGAACTAAGCAATAAAAAATAACTTTTAATTTTAATTTGATTAGTAGTAGTAAGTACACAAAAAAAACCCGGACATATTCCGGGTTTTTTTATTGAGACTCTTAATTAAAAGTCTAATCTGTATTGAACTGAGATACTCCTAGGCGGTATCCACTGTAAGTAATTCCTTGCACGGTATGATGGGCTTTCAGCTGAGAATCTGAATGCCTCTGTTCTTTTATCCGTTAAATTATCAATGGAGAGTTGTACATAACTAGACTGATCTATTTCCATTCCAATATTTAAATTAAGCTTGGTGTAGCTTGGTGACATATCTTCAGGATCTTCAGCAAA
>ERZ651768.2431-NODE-2431-length-12955-cov-10.323575_pt1 | contig 12955 bp, 10 predicted proteins | sample MGYA00514754_ERZ651768 | MGnify/ENA metagenome assembly ERZ651768 | reverse complement strand
TCGGCGTGCACGACCACGGCTTCAACAACGTCTCCACCTACGGCAACCTCCGCCGGCTCATGCGCGAGGGGAAGATCAGTCACGACGCACGTGAGATGGAGTTTAACGAACTGGCGCTAAAGGTCTCCGGCGCGGTGCAGGCGGCGCGCTGGACCGACATCCCGGGCGGCGGCTATATTTACTCGTTCAACGGTCCGCACTCGCTGTTCATCGACACGATCCGATCGCTGCGCTCGCTCGCCGTGGCGCATCAGCTTGGCCACGTGTTGATGGGCGAGAGAGACAGGAAGATTTCACTGCTTGAGCGCCTGGTCCAGCATGCCGAGGCGACGGCGGTGTATGGGATTTATTACGGCGAAGGCCGCGACGCATACGACGTGTCCGGCCGAACGGCTCACGAGAGTATTTTTAACTTGAATGACGGCAGCTACCGCTGCCCGAACTCGCAGCAGGGTTATTCGCCGTTCAGCACGTGGACGCGTGGCCTGGCCTGGGCGCTCTGCGGTTACGCGGAGCAACTCGAGTTCTTCCGAACGCTCAGGGACACTGAATTTAGGGCGCTCGGTGGTCGGCGCAAGATGAGCGCCATGCTGCTGAAGTCGGCGATGGCCACTGCTGATTTTTACATCCAGAACAGTTGTACCGACGGCGTTCCCGCCTGGGACACCGACGCGCCGCAACTGCATCGCCTTGGCGACTACTTGGCCAAGCGCTCGAACCCGCACAACAACTTTGAGCCGGTCGATTCCTCGGCGGCGGCGATCGCGGCACAGGGCTTGGTTCGGCTGGGCAACTATCTCGTCAACACCGGTAAAAAAGCCGATGGTACACGCTACCGGCAGGCCGGCTTGACCATTGCCAACACCCTGTTGCAGGCGCCGTATCTCTCCACGAGTGCCAGGCATCAGGGCTTGGTGCTGCACTCGATTTATCATCGGCCCAACGGCTGGGACCATATCCCGCGCGGCAGCAAGATCCCCTGCGGCGAAAGCTCGATGTGGGGCGACTACCACGCGCGCGAACTGGCGCTAATGCTTCTTCGCGAGGCTCGAGGTGAGTGTTACCTGACCTTTTTCGACTACTGACCTGACCGTGACCGAGCCGTTCAAACTCACGCGCATCCCGTCGCTGAAAACTACGGAGGCATTCCGCGAACACATTGCGTCGCTTGACCTCGACTTGCCATGCGACGACAGCATACAGCTCGCCGCCCAGTCGCCCTTGGCCAAGCCGCTTGACCGCATCACGCTTGGCGGCAAAACACCAGGCAATCGCATCGCCGTTCACCCGATGGAGGGCTGGGACGGAACGACGAGTGGTGGCGTGACCGACGAGATGACGCGTCGCTGGCAACGCTTTGGCGAGAGCGGCGCCAAGCTGATCCTCGGTGGCGAGGCGATGGCGGTGCGGCCCGACGGCCGTGCCAATCCAAACCAACTGGTCATCAACAACGACAACCTAGCCGGGATCATGAGCCTCCTCGACACCCTCCTCGGGGCGCATGCCGAGCGGTACGATTCGACCGATGACCTGGCGGTTGGGTTTCAGTTGACCCACTCGGGACGCTTCTGTCGACCGAACGAGAAAAACAGGTTTGAGCCCCGGATCGCGTATCGGCATCCGATCCTCGACGCAAAATTCAAAGTCACCAGTGACGAGCAAATCCTGACCGACGACGAGGTCGGTGAACTTGTCAGCAGCTACGTCCGCGCCGCGCGGCTCGCCGCCGGGGCGGGGGCCGACTTCGTTGACCTGAAGCATTGCCACGGTTATTTGCTACACGAGTTTCTCAGCGCCCACACGCGGCCCGGCAGATACGGCGGCTCGTTCGAAAACCGTACGCGTATCATGCGCGAGATCATCGCAGGCATTCGTGCGGACGGAAACGACATCGACGTGATCGTTCGCCTGAGCGCGTTCGACTTCGTGCCGTTCCGGCCCGATGCGGACCGGTCGCAGCCGGGTAAACTCGGCCCCGGCATCCCGGAGGATTTCTCCCACTGCCTGCCGTACCATTACGGATTCGGGTTGAATCCCGACAACCCGCTCGAGGTCGATCTCGCCGAGCCGATTCAGTTCGTGAAACTGTGTGCCGAGTTGGGTGTCAAGCTAGTGAGCCTCAGCGCCGGTTCGCCGTACTACAATCCGCACATTCAGCGGCCCGCCGCGTATCCGCCTTCTGACGGCTATCAGCCGGCCTACGATCCGCTCATCGATGTCGAGCGGCAGATTCAAGTCGTCCGCCAAATCCGCGAAGCTGCTCCCGCGAATCTGGCCATTGCCGGTTGTGCCTACAGCTACCTGCAGGATTTTTTACCGCACGTGACGCAGCGCCTCGTGCGCGAAGGGTGGGTGGATGTCGTCGGCTTGGGGCGGATCATTTTGAGTTACCCGGACATGCTATCCGAAGCGATGGCCAACGGCGCGCTGATGTCCAAGCGCATTTGCCGCACCTTCAGCGATTGCACCACCGGCCCGCGCAATGGGATGATAAGCGGCTGCTTCCCGCTGGATGAGTACTACAAAAACCGTCCCGAGTTCGATCAGCTCAAGCAGATCAAAAAAAGGCCTTAGCGGACCGCCGTCGATAGTGATTGTTCATCCCAGCCAATTTCCCGATACCGTTCAGAGGCAGTTGCTCGACGGCCTGCGGCTTGGCCAGGTGCCGCCCAAGTTTTTATACGACAGCGATCGCCAAACGCAGAAGTGGCTTGCGGTGCACCGGGCTCATTCGCCCTCGCGAACCGATGCCGGTGTGCAGTCGATTTATGATTTGGCGTTCGACGAGTCGCTTGGCCAAGCGGTGGGCGAGTCGGTTTGTCTCGTTGGCTTGGGCTGCGGTGGGGGACAAAAGGACACGCGCTACTTGGACAAGCTCAAGTCGATTCACCCGGTCGTCGACTATGTGCCTTGCGATGTCAGCCAAGCGATGACGCTGGTAGCGCGCGAAGCGGCAACGGCGGAGTTGCCGCCCGAACGAATCCATCCGCTCGTGTGCGACTTGGCCAACGCGCCTGACCTTGGCCAAGTGCTCGACGGGATGCTGCCGCCGCAAACCAGGCGCGTGTTCACCTTCTTTGGCATGATACCTAACCTCGAGCCGGACGTGATCCTGCCGCGCTTGGCGGCGTTACTGCGGGAGGGCGATCCGTTGCTGCTCAGCGCCAACCTCGCGCCTGGCGACAATTATCGAAGTGGCGTAGAGGCGGTGCTGCCACAATACAACAACGCTGAAACACGCGACTGGCTGCTGTCGTTTCTCGTTGGCTTGGGAGTGCCGGCGCCGGCGGGGCAGTTGCGATTTGGCATCGAGGAAGTTGACAAGTTGCTGCGGGTCGTCGCCGATTTCGTGTTTTCCAAGGCGCTCGAGCTGACCATCAATGGAGAGCCGGTCGAGTTCATTGCCGGGCGCTCGTTGCGGCTCTTTTTTTCCTACCGCCACACGGAGCGAACCCTGGCTAGGAGCCTGGCAAAGCATGGATTCAGCATCGCTGCCTCGCAGGTTGACTCCTGCGCCGAGGAGGGCGTTTTTAGAGCGGTGCAGGTTTAGCTGTCGCCGTATTCTTCTTGGCGGACCGCGGTCGCGGCGTCGGATGCGTTACGGCACGGGGAGTTCGTCGAGGATTTTTTGGATGATGGTCTCGGAGTTTTTTTCCTCGGCCTCGGCCTCGAACGTGACGGCCACGCGGTGGCGTAACACATCCTGCGCGACGCTCTTCACGTCCTGCGGCGTGACGAATCCGCGTCCGTGCAGGAAGGCGTGCGCCTTGGCCGTGAGTGTAAGCGCGATGGTGGCGCGAGGTGAGGCGCCCAACTGGATGAAATCGGCGATGTTGATGCCGTAACGCTCCGGTTCGCGTGTGCAGCAGACCATGTCCACGATGTAGTCCTTGACCTTGTCGTCGGTGTAAATGTTGTTGATGACCTCGCGGGCGGTGAGGATGTCGTTGATCGAGATGACCTGCTGCGTCTCCGGCCCGGCGCTGGTGCGTCCCATGAGGTCGAGGATCTGGCGTTCCTCGTCGCGGTCCGGGTGAGTGATCTTCACCTTGAGCATGAACCGGTCCACCTGCGCCTCGGGTAGAGGGTAGGTGCCTTCCTGCTCGATTGGGTTTTGCGTGGCCAGTACGAGGAACGGTTCCGGGAGCAGGAAGGTCTTGTCGCCGATGGTGACCTGCCGTTCCTGCATCGCCTCGAGCAGGGCGCTCTGCACCTTGGCCGGAGCACGGTTGATCTCGTCGGCCAGCACTAGGTTGGCGAACACCGGTCCCTTCCGCGTGCTAAAGCCGCCGGATTGCGGGTTGTAAATCTGCGTGCCGACGACGTCGGCCGGGAGCATATCCGGTGTGAACTGCAGTCGAGCGAACTGAGCGTCCATGCAGTTGGCAAGCGACTTGATCGAGAGCGTCTTGGCGAGGCCCGGCACGCCCTCGAGCAGCACGTGGCCGTTGGCCAGCAGGCCGATGATCAATCGCTCGACGAGCAACTTTTGCCCGATGATGACCTTGCCAAGTTCCCCCAACAACGGCTGCACGAAGGCGCTGGCCCGTTCGACTTCCTCGTTGATGGCTGTGATCCCTGCGTTCATGGGCGGCGGAGTATCGGCATTTTCAGACATTAAAACAAGGTACGGGCGCGCTCGATGTCGCGCGAAATTTGGGTGGCCAATTCGTCGGTCGAGTCGAACCGCTGCTCGTCGCGCAGCCGCTCGACCAGCTCGATCTCCATCGCCTGGCCGTACAGTTCGCCGTTGAAGTCGAGCAGGTGAGCCTCGAGCTGCAGCGTCGGCTCGGGGCTGGCCAGGGTCGGTCGCAGGCCGATGTTGAGCACGGCGCGATGCGTCGCCTGGCCAAGCCGGGCGTGCGCGGCGTAAACGCCGTTCGGCGGCAGGACCAAGCCGTCGGTCTCGAGGTTAGCCGTCGGGAAACCGAGCTCGCGGCCTTGGCGCTCGCCCTCAATGACGGTGCCCTCGATGGCGAATGTGCGCCCGAGCATCTGCCCGGCGTCGTCGAGGCGGCCGTCCCGCACGGCGGCGCGGATGCGCGTGCTGCTGACCGCCTGGCCGTCGAGCGACACGGCCTGCAGTCCGTGCACGTGGAAGCCAAGCGCTTGGCCAAGCGTGCGGAGCAACTCGACGTTGCCGTCGCGCTTGTGGCCGAAGGTAAAGTTTACGCCGACACAAATGCTGTGGATCGCACCGAAGCCGTCGGCGAGTTCGCGGACGAATTCAGCGCCGGGTTTGCGGCTGACCGCCTTGTCGAACTTGATGAGTAGCGCTGCGTCGATGCCCAGCGACTCGATGGCGCGGAGCCGCTGGGCGCGGGTTTGCAGCAGGGCAGGGGCGCGGCCGGGCGCGATGACGCTAGCCGGGTGGCGGTCAAACGTCACGGCGACGGAGCGAGCCTCGTTCCGGTGGCTGTCCTCGATGGCCTGCCGCAAGACTTGCTGGTGGCCGAGGTGCACGCCGTCGAACATCCCGATGGCGAGGCAGGCCTTGCGGTCGCCGTTGATCAGCTCGTCCGGTTGGTGGATGAGTTTCACGGCTCGGTGGCGGCGGAAAGTTTGAGCATGGGGATGACGCGTCTGGCTAGGTCGCCCGGCGATAGCGTCGTGAGTTCCTCGAGCTGGGTGGCGCCACCGACTTTGAATTTGCCGGAGACGGTTCGGCGAAGTCCGGCCAGGTGCGCACCACAACCAAGCGCCTGGCCAAGATCATGCACCAGTGTGCGGACGTAAGTGCCCTTGGTGCAGGCGACCTTGAACCAGGCGTACGGCGACTCGTAATGGCTGATGAGGAATTGGTAGAGGTGAACGAATCGTTCCCTGCGTTCGACTTCGATGCCTTTGCGGGCGAGCTTGTACAGGGGCGTGCCGTTGATCTTGATGGCACTAACCATTGGCGGCAGCTGTAGTTGGTCACCGAGAAAGTCGTTGGCCTTTTCCTGCAGCGCGCCGATGGTAAGGCTGGGTACAGGCCTGGTTTCACCAATTTCGCCCTCGGCATCGTAAGTGTTGGTGGTTTCGCCAAGCTTGATCGAGCCGACATATACCTTGTCGTCGGCCATTATTTTTTCGGAGAGCTTGGTTGCCTTGCCAAGCAGGAGAATGAGCAGGCCGGTGGCGGCTGGGTCGAGCGTGCCGCAGTGGCCGACTTTCCTGATGCGGTAACATTGGCGGACGGTGTCGACGATGTCGTGCGATGTCGGGCCGGCCGGCTTGTCGATGAGGAGTGCGCCGTCCAAGGCGTCGAATGCTTGCATGCTCATGACTGGCGGTCATCGAGAGCCCTGCGAACGGCGGCGATCACGCGGTGCTGAACGCCTGTCGGTTTGCCGGGGATGCGTGCGCCGGCCGCAGCCTGGTGTCCGCCACCGCCGAACTGGTCGGCGATGTCACTGACATTCACGTTTTCGTCCTTGGAGCGTAGGCTGATGCGGGTCAGTTCCGGCTCGAGCTCCTCGAAGACACAGGCGACGACGACTGGCTCGATGGCTCGGACGTGGTCGATCAGCCCCTCCGTGTCGTTGGGGGTGGCTCCGGTGCAGGAGAAGTCCTCCTTTTTCAGCCAAAAGTAGGCAATCTGGTTGTCGTGTGTGAGTCGGAAATTGTTGTAAACGCGCTTCAGCAACTTGACGCGCGAGAGGGGGTAGGACTGGTAAACCTCGTCGCAGACGGTGGCGAGGTTGGCACCTTTCTTTACAAGGTCGCCGGCGGCGTAGTAGGTCTCGGGCAGGGTGCTCGGGTACTGGAATGAACCGGTGTCAGTCGAGATGGCAGTGAACAGGCAGTCGGCGATGCGGGGTGTGATTTTCCAGCCGGCCTGCCTGATGAGCTGGTAGACCAACTCGCCGCTCGATGGTTCCTTGCTGGCGATCCAGTTCACGTCGCCGAAGCGGGTGTTGCTGGCGTGGTGGTCGATGTTGATGAGTATCCGGCGGTTGGCGATGTGCTCCTGCGCAGTGCCGAGCCGCTCGATGCTGGCCGAATCGACGGCGATGACGCAGTCGAACTGGCGCTTGATCGGCCTCGGCGTCTGAATGAGCTGATCCGGGTCGAGAAACCGCAGTTTGGAGGGAACCGGATCCTGATTCCAGCACGTGACTTCCCTGCCTTGGTCGAGCAGCGCTAGCGCGAGGCCAAGCGTCGAGCCAATGCAATCGCCGTCCGGCCGCATATGGCTGCAGACGGCGATGGTGTGACTCTCGCCAATGATCTCGATGATCCGGTCAATCGTTTTGAGTCGGGCCTTCGTCATGGGCATTGTCGGGGGGCGATTCCTTCTCGAGCTCGTCCAGAATGTGGAGCACCCGGTCCCCCCGGTTGCGGTCTTTGTCGAGGGTGAACTTCAACCTCGGCGTGTAGCGTAGTTCCACTGCTTGGCCAAGCTGGGCCTGGATCTTTCCGGCCGCCTTTCGCACGGCCCGAAACGACTTATACTGGGCCCGCTGATCGCCGATAGAGGAGACAAAAACGGTGGCGGAATGGAGGTCGTTCGAGACGCCGACCTGGCTGACGCTGATGAGGCCAAGCTCGACCGGGAACTCGCGCCGGAAAATCTCGTTGAGTTCCCGCTTGAGCAGCTCTCGCACGCGCATGTGGCGCAGGTTGGGCATGGCTAGACGAGTAGTGGGTTTACAGTGACTGGGCGATCTTCTCCTGCGTATAGCACTCGACGATATCACCCTCCTTAAAGTCGTCGAAGCCGTCGAGGCGAATGCCGCACTCCATGCCGGAGCGCACCTCGTTGACTTCGTCCTTGAAGCGCTTGAGCGTGTGGGAGATGCCCTCATACACTAGGTCTCCCTTGCGGACGACGCGCATTTTACCGCGCACAATCTTGCCGCTGGTGACGGCGCAGCCGGCGACATTGCCGCCCTTGCTGAGCTCGAAAATCTTGCGTACCTCCGCTTGGCCGGTGACGACATCCTTCATCAACGGGTCGAGCAGGCCTGACATTGCCTCCTTCACCTCGTCGATCAACTCGTAGATGATGGCGTAAAGCTTGATCTGGACGCCCTCGCGCTTGGCCACCTCGCCGACACCGGTTTCGATCTTGGCGTGAAAGCCCAGGATGACCGCTTCCGATGCGCTGGCCAGTGTGGCGTCAGACTCGGAAATGGACCCGACGCCGGAGTGGACGATCTCGGACTGCACCTTGTCCGAGTCGATTTTTTTGATGGTATCAACAATGGCCTCGACCGAGCCTTGTGTGTCGGCCTTAACGATGAGCTTGAGGATCTTGTTCTCGTCCGCCTTTGTCTGGCTGAACAATGTCTCCAGAGTCATCTTGCGCTTACTTGAGATGGCTTCGTCCCGTTGCTTTGCCTCGCGCTCGTCGCAGACGGTTCGGGCTTCCTTTTCGCTGGGCAGAATATTGAACTCGGCGCCGGCCTCGGGCACACCGTTCAGGCCGAGCACCTTCACGGCAGACGAGGGGCCGGCTTGCTTGATGCGCTTGCCGTCGTGGTCCACCAGCGCGCGAACTTTGCCAAAGTGGTTGCCGCAGACCATGACGTCACCGACCTTCAGCGTGCCCTTACGGACGAGCAGCGTGGCGGTCGGGCCGCCGGCCTCCATGCCGGATTCAACGACATTTCCGACTGCCTTGCGGTTGGGGTTGGCCTGCAACTCGAGCACTTCGGCTTGGAGCAGGACCATGCTGAGCAGCTTGTCGACATTAGTGGCTTTCAGCGCGGAGATATCGACAAAAATGGTTTCGCCGCCCCACTCCTCGCAGACGACGCCTTTTTCCTGCAATTGTGTGCGGGCCATTGTCGGGTTGGCGGAGGGGTGGTCGATCTTGTTGACGGCCACGATGATTGGGACCTCGGCGGCCTGCGCGTGGCTGAGAGCCTCCATCGTCTGCGGCATGACTCCGTCGTCTGCGCCAATGACGAGGATGACAATGTCGGTGACATTGGCTCCGCGGGCGCGCATGGCGCTGAACGCGGCGTGGCCCGGCGTATCGAGGAAGGTGATCTTCTCGAGTTTTTTTGGGTTCTCGGGGTGGGGGACATCGATGGTGTACGCGCCGATATGCTGTGTGATGCCGCCGGCTTCCCCGGCGGTGATGTTGGACTTGCGGATGACATCGAGCAGCGTGGTTTTGCCGTGGTCCACATGGCCCATGATCGTGACGACCGGGGCGCGGTGTTGCAGATCCTCCTCACTGTCCTCGGCGTCGAGCTCGACTTTTTTCTTGGTCGAAGTCTTGACGAGGCCGGCACCGCGCTCGCGGCGTTCAAGCCGGAAGCGGAAGCCGTTCTTGGCGCAGATTTCGCGGGCGACTGGCTCCTCGATGGATTGGTTGATGTTGGCGAAGACGTTGAGCGACATCAGGTCGGCGATCAGCTGGAACGGTTTGCGCTTCATCTCCTCGGCGAGGTCGCGGACGATGATTGGCGGCTTCATGGCGATCAACGGGCCATCAGCCGGGGCCTCGTACTTCAACTTTCGCGGGTCATCCGCAGGCGTCGGAGTTGCCTGCTCGGTTTCAGTGGGCTTGGCTGGTTTCTTTTCCGCCTTGTCCTTTTTCTTTTTGTGTTCGCGCACCGCCGGGCGCACCGGCATGTTTCCCAGTTCAATGAAGCCCACCTTTTTACCCAGATCACTGGGTTCCTCTTCGGTATCCTGAGCCTCTTCCGGCTCGGTGCTTTCCTTGGCTTCTTCTTCTTCTTCTTCTTCTTCGGGTTCCTCTTCGGGCGCGGTGATGATCACCGGCTCGGCTGTGGCTGTGGTCTGCTCAGGCGCGGGCACGGATTCCTGGGTGCCGATGATTTGTTCCTCGAGGTACTCGGCGGTTATTTTGTCGAGTGTGCTCGAGGCAACCTTCGCGTTGGTGATCCCCAACTCCTTGGCCTTGGCTAGGACATCCTTGCTGGGAATCCCTGCCTTTTTGGCAATCTCGTAAATGCGAACGGGCATAAAAAATTGTCTGCTAGCGCCTCACCAAGGGTGAGTTGCCGCTTAAGCGGCGGGGCAATATCCCCGGTTACTCGGCCTCCTTTGTCGGGGCTTCTTCTTCAGTGGTTTTTGGCTCGGCGGCTGCGTTTTCATCGGGCTCGGCGGCGGCTTCCGGGGGAGCCTTCTCTGTCGGCGGGTTGACGCTCGATCCGGCTCGGCGATCCTTCTCTGCGCGGGCGGCGGCCAGGACCGGTTCGGCATGCTCCGCGAGGCCCGGGATATCCGCGAGGTCTCCAGCCTCGACGCCGATCAGGGCATCCAATGTCAGCAGACCAGCATGGACGAGGGCATCGGCATGCTCCTTCTCGATCCCGGGTATGGCGGCCAGTGCGTCAACGGCTCCGGCGACCTGTTCCTCAAATCCGACGCGGACCTCTTGCTCCGGATCGATGTCAATCTGCCACCCGGTGAGTATGCTGGTGAGGCGGGCGTTCTGGCCACGGCGTCCGATGGCCAATGAGAGTTGATCGGGATCAACCAGGATATGGATTCTTTTTCGATCCTGCTCAACCTCCAGCCGCTTTATTTGGGCTGGGGCTAGGGAGTTGGTCACGTAGGTCTCGATGTCTGTATCCCAGCGGATGATGTCAATTTTCTCGTTGTTGAGTTCCCGTACGATATTTTTCACCCGTTGTCCGCGAAGACCGACGCAGGCGCCGACGGGATCCACTTTTTCATCCCTCGAGTGCACCGCAAGCTTGGTGCGGAAGCCCGGCTCCCGGGCAATGGCCTTGACTTCGATCGTGCCGTCGTTGATCTCGGAGACCTCGAGTTGAAACAGTTTGAGCACAAAGTTGGAGTCCCTTCGGGAGAGAATGATTTCAGAATTGCTGTCTGAACCTTGCATGGCTTTTACCAGGCATCGGATGCGTTCGCCCCGCTGGTATTCCTCAGTGGGCACACGCTCCCGGTTAGGCAGGAGGGCTTCAAATTTGCCCAAGTCAACGAGGACATCCGAGCGGTCGAATCCCCGGACCTCGCCGCTGACGATGTCCCCGACGCGGTCTTTGAACTCGGAGTAAATCAACGCCTTCTCCGCCCGGCGAATGGCCTGCATCAATGCCTGCTTGGCATTCTGGGAGGCAATCCGGCCAAAGTTTTTCGGGGTGACTTCGACTTCCAGTTCTTCATCCAGTTGAGCGCTTGGTTTGTGGCGTAGCGCGGACTCGAGGCTTATTTCGCTCTGTTTGTCGGTGACTCTCTCAACCACGATCAGGGAGGCGAAAGCGCGGATGTCACCGTCCTTGCGGTCGATTTCGCACCTCAGTTCCCTGGCGGGGCCGACTGCCCGCTTTGCCGCAGAGACCATTGCGTCTTCGACAGCGCTGATAAGGATCTCCCGATCGAGGCCTTTTTCACGCTCCCAATATTCCATGCTGGCAATAAATTCCGCATTCATCGTTATCGTTTGTCGACAAGCCCTAAACCGTTCGTACCGAACAAAAAAGCCGGCAGATTGCTCTCCGACTTCACTCACTCTCAACAAAATTGACTGACTACGCTGACACCCGGCGGGTGGCAACCGGCTCCAGGTTAGTCGTTCGCGTTGAGCAGCGTCAAGTGCAAAAGGCTGTCCGGATTGGCTGTTTTTTTGGATTTTTAAAGAAAAACAACCGTTGAACACGAATTTGGGTTTCCCGGCCGGTTGCCCACGGGTAGCTTAGGGCGGAGTGGTGGAAGATCGACCGAAGGAGGCGTGGCAGCCGTTGACATTCGGAGGCGTAGCCCGGTTTGCCGCGGCCAGTTGCTGGCGGTTACTGATGGTGGAACTGGTCTTCGCCCTGATGGTTGCGGCCACGGCGGTGTGGTTTGTCCAACAGGCCTGGGTGCCGGTGATCGACAAAACTATCAAGCAAATGCCGCCGACCGGGGAGATTCGCGGCGGCCGTCTCGATTGGCCAAGCGGGACCGTGCTTCAGCAAGAGGGGCCGTTTATGCGGATCGCCGTGCGCCCGGGAGGCTTCACCAATGTCGAGGAATCGGCCGATCTTGTGCTGGCTTTTGGCTCGAGCGATCTGCGGATTGGAAGCAGCCTTGGGCTTGGCCTGTTGACGCTGCCTTATCCCATGGGATGGATCCTGTCGTTCAACAAAACCGAACTTGAACCTTGGTGGGGGGCTCGTTCCCATATGGTGCTGGCAGGGCTTGGCCTGCTGGTTGTTTTGGCGCTGCAATTCGTTTGGTCCGCGCTGGGTTTGCTGTACATGCTTCCCGTTAAGATTTTCTCTGTCAGTCGAGTGGACTGGGTTGGCGCCATAAAAATAGCCATTGCTGCACAAATGCCGGGCGCGTTAGTGATGAGCGTCGGCATCGTGTTATACGGCCTAAAGCAACTCGATCTGGTGGCTCTGCTGGTCGTGTGGGGTGTGCACTTAGCCTTGCCGTGGATGTATTTGATGTTTTCCCCGATCCTCGCCCCAAAACAGCCCAAGCCGCAAAAGGCCAGGTCGAAGAAAACCCAGGTCAAACGTGATCCAGGAGACAATCCTTTCGACGATACTTCAGGGAATTCAGGCAACCCCTTCGGCAGCGATTGAGGAGCCCAGCGCTTGGCCAAGTGCTAGTCGGGAAACCAAGCCGAAGGCGGGACGCTTGCCAATTTCAATAGCCAACAATCGAGACATTATGTCACATATGACTCAAGTTTAAGGTTGTATTTGTCTAGGTAAAAAATAATCAAGTGACTGGCTTTCAGTTATTTAACTGTTTTAATTGACACTTGGCATCTGGGTTGCTTATGGGTGGGGGAATTTGTTATGGGAAAAGTTTTAGGAATTGATTTAGGTACGACCAACTCCTGCATGTCTGTCATGGACGGCGGGGAGCCGCTCGTTCTCGAGAATTCAGAGGGCCGACGGACGACGCCCTCGGTTGTGGCATTCACCAAGGACGGCGAACGTCTTGTGGGCGATCCTGCCAAGCGTCAGGCGGTCACCAACCCCAAGAACACGATTTTCTCCATCAAGCGGTTCATGGGCCGCAAATTCGACGA
>ERZ651768.2428-NODE-2428-length-12959-cov-3.337758_pt1 | contig 12959 bp, 11 predicted proteins | sample MGYA00514754_ERZ651768 | MGnify/ENA metagenome assembly ERZ651768 | reverse complement strand
CGAGCGGTCGCTTCGGGTCTCCCGGACCGGGGACGTGTCGATGGATACTTCTCCGCCAACCGCATATTGCCAGCCATCGGGCCCGGTTTGGAACTCAAACGTTGGGGCACCATTGGCATAGGGGCCCGCGGCGGCAAGATGGGCCTGCTCATGGGCTCGCACTCCGGCATCCCGCGCCCGGAGCTCATTCAGTATCCGGCGCTCTTCTTCAGATAATTCTAAATTGGTTTTGGGGCCTGTTTGGTCGGTTGCGTTTTCCTGTTCTTCTTCCCCATTTTCCGCCTCACCGGTTTTGAATACACCGCTGGCAAGAGAGAGGGATCCTTGAGACAGGCTGACACGGTCTTCTTCTATATCTCTTTGGAGCGCGTCCTCAAGCCGTGTTTCTTAATCACAATCTTCGCACTGGCCTGTATTTCCCACAAACCGAAGTTGCGGATATGCTTGAATTATTTGAGCTTTCATGTTTTTGACTGATTTTTAATACAGTTATCTGTATTGGCGCTATCAGCAAAAATTCTTTGAACTTGAGTCCCAATATAAAAAAAGTGAGTCGCTCCTCCAATAAGCATTCGGGTTGACAATCGTTATGTTTAATGATATATAACGAAACAATATTTATATATACAAGGGAATAGCGGTGGGAAATAAGAGATGGCTAGGGGCATGGATGACGGTTTGGATTCTAAGTGTGCCTGCTATGGGCGGGTCGGAAGCGGTCCATGTCGCGGTCGCGTCCAATTTTTTGAATCCCCTTAAGGAAATTGCCAAACGTTATAAGCAGGATACGGGAAACACGCTGATCCTGATTTCTGCATCGACCGGCAAGCTGTATGCCCAGGCCCGGCATGGTGCTCCCTTTGATATTTTGCTGGCGGCGGATGCAAAAAGGCCGGCCCTGCTGGAGCAAGAAGGGGTGGGTGTAATGGGGACCCGGTTCACCTATGCCGTAGGGGCTTTGGTTTTATGGAGTTCGGATGCGGAAAAAGTACGGGGAGTGGAATCTTTAAAGCAAATGGCCAAGGGGAAGCTGGCGATTGCCAATCCGAAAACCGCTCCCTATGGCAAGGCGGCGCAGCAGACCTTGGAGCAGTTAGGTATCTGGCAAAAACTGCGACCGTTTCTGGTGCGGGGGGAAAACATTTCCCAAACCCTGCAGTTTGTCGCTACCGGAAACGCCGGGCTGGGGTTTGTAGCCAAATCACAGGTGGAAGACCCACGCTTCAAGCTTAAGGGAAGCCGGTGGGAGGTGCCCCCCAGTCTGTATGACTCGGTTTCCCAGCAGGCCATTTTGTTAAAACCGGGGCTTGCCAATTCTGCCGCAAAACAGTTTCTGGAATATTTAAAAGGCCCCGCTGCAAAAAAAATCATGCGGTCCTATGGTTATCGTTTTACAGAGAAGTAACGGTTCTCGGAGTAGTAAAGGGCTCCGCTGCAAAAACAATTATGCAGTCCTAAGGTTATCGTTTGTTAGAGGAATAAGAAAATGGATTTTTCCCTGATTGATCCTCAACCCATTTGGCTCTCACTACAATTGGCGGGAGTTACGGTGTTGATTCTCTTGGTGCTGGCCACTCCGGTAGCGTGGTGGTTGGCGCATACCCGTTGCCGTTTCCGGGTGGTGGTGGAAGCGGTGGTGGCTTTGCCTCTCGTTTTACCTCCTACGGTGTTGGGATTTTATATGCTGATCCTTCTGGGGCCGCATGGCTGGGTGGGTGGTCCGGTCCAGGCTTTAACGGGTTCTTCGCTCTCTTTTTCTTTTGCGGGACTGGTTTTTGCTTCCTGCGTTTATTCTCTGCCGTTTGTGGTGCAACCGCTTCACAGCGCTTTTGAATCTGTTGGAAAAATTCCTTTGGAAACCGCACAGTCGCTGGGCGCTTCCCGCTTGGACGCTTTTTTTTCGGTCATCAGTCCCTTGGCTCGCCGGGGTTACCTGACCGCGATTGTATTAGGGTTCGCCCATACCCTCGGGGAATTTGGCGTGGTATTGATGGTGGGTGGCAATATTCCAGGAAAGACCAAAGTGATTTCCATTGAAATTTATGACCGGGTTGAAGTGCTTGAGTATGCCCAGGCGCACATCCTTTCTGCGGGACTGCTCCTGTTTTCTTTCCTGGTTCTGGTGATGGTTTATTCCATCAACCGGCGACTACCGGTACAGGTGACATGACAGATTTATTAGAAGCAAAATTTAGAATGCACTATCCGGAATTTAACCTGGATGTGGAAATGAACCTCCCAGCCGGAGGCGTTACGGTGGTATTTGGTCCTTCCGGTTCCGGTAAAACCACTTTATTGCGTTGTCTATCGGGACTGGAAAGGGCTCCTTCGGGATTTATGAAATTGGCCGACCAGGTTTGGCAGGACGAATCGAAAGGAATATTTATTCCCATCCATCAAAGAAAAGTGGGTCTGGTATTTCAGGAGTCCAGACTGTTCCCGCATTTGAGTATTCAGGAAAACCTGCTTTACGGTTACCAACGCACTCGGCCGGTTGAGCGCAATCTCCATCTGGATGAAGTGGTACAAGTGCTGGGGTTGGCGGCTTTGTTAAAACGCTATCCGGATAAATTGTCGGGGGGAGAAAGGCAAAGGGTGGCGATTGGACGCGCCCTGCTCACCAGCCCGAAACTATTGCTCATGGATGAACCTTTAGCCTCACTGGATATGCAACGGAAAGCCGAGATTATCCCCTTCATCAAAAGAATAGAAGATGAGTTCAAGACGCCTATTATCTATGTCACGCATTCGGTGAATGAGGTGCTCCAACTTGTGGACACCATGGTGATTTTGCAATCGGGAAAAGTGGCAAACTGGGGACCGGTGGAAGAAGTATTCTCGGATGTCCGGTTGAGGGAAGTGCTGGGAGATGAGCAGTTGGGAGCGGTGCTCGAAACATCGATCTCGGAGCACGATGAAGAATTTGGGCTCACCCGGCTAGATTTTATGGGGCAGACCCTGAACGTTCCCAAACAAAATATTGCCGTGGGACAAAACCTGAGGGTTCATATCCACTCCAAGGACGTTAGTCTTTCGACCGCTTCTCCTGCAGGGGTTACCAGTGTTCTGAATATTTTGCAGGCGAAGGTCAAAAAGGTCGGCATCCTTGAGCCCAAGGGATATTCCGTAGACATTGAACTGGATGCCGGTCGGCCGATTTTGGCAACGATCACCAGAAAATCTCTTGCCAATTTAAACCTCAAACCGGGTCAACCGGTTTTTGCTCACATCAAAGCCATCAAAATGGTGCACTCCCCCACTGGGCATGGGGCCAGCTAGCAATAGCTTTATTTGGCGAGCAACAACTCATCTCAGCTTAACGAGCTCTTGCTAAGTCCCTCCCACGGGGGTGGGCTAGTGAGGCAGGCAAATGGCAATGGTTCCCTTAAGCCGAGAAGAATGCTTGAAAGTGGTAAAAAGCTATTGCACATTGGCTCCACGCCTACTGGGTTAGTTTAAATCCCTCACGGCACGGACGCCGCCATTGGTGCAGCTTGTAAGGTTGCGCCAGAAAGCGCGGCCCGTTACGAAATACGCAATGCGGGTGCAACAATCTGTCAGATCATTTTCACTGTATTCTGCCGACCAGTACCAATAGGCCGCGCCATCGGCGAATTGTTCCGACAGGGCCAGGGGTTGGTCCGGGTCGTGGTCCCAGGCTATGTTGTTTTCCTTGGTGTCGTCATAAATCATTCCATATTCAAACACCATGGGTAATCGCCAGTCGGTATAACCTCCCGTCTTAAGATTTTTGACATAGTCTTTCGCCTGATACCAGTTCAAACATTTTCCGAGATCAGCATAACTGTCCTTTTGGGTCCACATCAATCGGGTCTTGGTTTCGGTCAGTGTTCCATCGCCATTATCAACCAGATGAACCCGGGACTTTGGCGGTGGGGGAGGTACCCAGGGCGGTGCCTCATAAGGTTCGGCCCAGGCAACTACCGCGTTCAGTATGAATACGGTGGCAAGAAGGATTACGTTCATCGATTTCATCAGGAATAAAGTCCGGCGACCTGGTTCTTATAGCCATTAAAAGGCAAAGTTTTCACGGTTTCTTCTTTTCCAGGAACCCGTTCGAAGGCTTGGTGCCAACGGGCATAGGGAACTTCCGGGTGGACATTGGCATCAAAATCGTATTCCAGGGGTGAAAGGGACCTATAAAAAGTCTCCGGCTCCTCACGGGTGAACTCGATGCGAGCAATGGATTTGATACTTTTGAATCCATATTTCCACGGAACTACAAGCCGGATCGGTGCGCCATGCTGACCGGGGAGTGGGTGGCCATAAATTCCTGTTGCCATGAAAGCCAAATCATGCCGGGCTTCATCGAGTCGCAAACCTTCCGTGTAGGGCCAGGGTTCCCAGAACCTTTTTTTCTGTCCCAGCGCGATTATGGGATCCAGAAATGTGGTGAATTTTATATAACGTGCTGAAGAAAGCGGTTCGAGCTTGTCAATTAAAAGGCGCAGGGGGAATCCGGTCCAGGGGATTACCACGGACCAGGCTTCCACGCAACGCAGTCGATAAACACGTTCTTCCTGAGGAAATTTTCGTGCCCAAGATTCAATCTCGATGGTTTGCGGTTTTTTGACAAGCCCGTCTACCTCAATTTGCCAGCCATTGGTCTGGAGTTTGCGGGCCAATTTCCAGATCCGTTCTTTTTCAATACCGAACTCATAAAAATTGTTGAAACGGGAGGCAATGATTTCCGCAGTGATGCCAGATGGGGAAGGGTTTGGCGATTTGGATTCGGCAGACCAACCCTTCGTAAACGGGGAGAATCCGTAAAAGGCCGCCATTGCCGCCGTGCCAAATTTCAAGGAAGTGCCTAAGAACTCCCGACGGCGCACAAAAATGTCCTCCGGCGTTACTTCCTGTTCAGGGATTCGCCACGATTGAGGAATTTTAATTCTCATCACATTCAACCTTCCACTAGGCGTGACCGGCGAGCCGCCGGTGGCAAAGAGCAATAACTTTTGCTGGCTAACAACCGTGTTCTCGGTTCAATGAGCCATTGCCTAGTTCCCTCCCCCGGGAGTGGGCGGCTAGTGGGCGCAACGAAACCCCAGTGAATTCAATTTTACATGCGGTGCCAGTTGAAACCGCATTCCCGGTTGCGTGTACCAGATGCTATTATACCAGCTTCCCCCCCGCACACTTTTTCTAAAACCCTTCAAAGGACCCAGGGGGTTCTTAACTGGTGACTTCCTGTAATACGACTCATCGTGCCAGTCGTTCAACCATTCCCAGACATTGCCTGCAAGATGATGAATGCCATAGCCGTTGGCAGGCAAGGTATCCACAGCGGAGGCCCCGGCATTTACCGGCAAACTGGTGCGTGCCGTTTCCTGTGAGCCCGAAGCGCCTGAATTTTCTACCGGGCCGCGCCGGGCCTTTTCCCATTCTGCTTCGGTGGGTAGTCGCCGGTTGAGACTTTGGCAATAGGCTTGTGCTTCATGCCAGCTGATCCGGGTCACCGGGCAATGGTCACAGGATGAGGCGGAGCTTCTCTGGAAACTAGGATCAAAGGCCTCGTAGTTCTGGTTGCTGACTTCAAAACGGTCAAGGTAATAATCATCCAGCCAGACTTTGTGTTCGGGACGCTCGGCAGGTGTACCCTGATCGGTACCCATCAAAAATTCCCCGGCGGGAATCAGGACTTCATCAGAGGGTTCAGCATTGTTGGCCAGAAATGCCAGCAATATGAAAGCACGAAAAATATTTTTCATTCCCCTTAAGGCCTCTACATTAAATTTCACTTTCGCGGATAGTCTTTAAAGGTTTGTTGCGGATCACATCCAGGCTACTCAAAATTCCGGTGGTCACCGTGATCAAAACCGCGAAACAAAACGCCCAGGCAACCGTGGCCGGTTGAACATGCCAGTCGGATTTGATCATGTATTTCATCACCGCCCAGGAAAGGCCCTGTGCGAGCCCAATGCCCACCAATGCGGAAATCACTCCCAATGTGGTGTATTCGATTCCCAGAATGGAGGCGACCACTTTGCGCCGGGCTCCCAGTATTTTCAGTATCGCCGACTCCCGCAAGCGTCTGAACTTGGTGGAAGCGATGGAGCCGGAGAGGATGAACAGTCCGGCTGCGATGGCGAATCCGGACATAAAATCGACAAGGGTGGTCAATTTGGCTATGGTGGATTCAATGGTGGTGATGATATCGCGTGTGCTCAAGGCGGTGATGTTGGGCAGGGCCTCGACAACAGCGTGTTGCAGTTGCAACTCTTTCTGGTCGGGGACATGGACTGTGGCCACATAGGTGATCGGCGCGTCTTGCAAGGCTCCTGGCGAATAGATCATGTAGAAATTTGTGCGCATGTTGCGCCAGTTCACCTTGCGGATGCTGGTTACGGTAGCGGTAGCAAGAATGCCCTGAATGTCGATGGTGAGTTGCGATCCGATTTTGGCCTTCAATCTTTTTGCCGCGTCCTGTTCCAGGGATACTTCGGCGTTTTTGGACCGGACCTCATCCCACCATTTCCCTTCAATGACCTCGTTATCTTTCGGGGGTGGGCCGGCCATGTAGGTCAATACGAATTCGCGGTTGATGAACCATTCTTCCCGCCTCTTATCCTTATATTCCCAGTTTGCTATTAAGTTGCTATCGATACTGTGCAGGCGCGAACGCACCAGAGGTATGAGGGTCCGCTCCGCTTCCGGCGCGACCCGCTCAAGAACTTTGGTGAAAATTTGTCTTTGGTCGTGCTGGATATCAATGAAAAAATAATTCGGCGGGCTCATCTCGGTGTTCTTGTTCAGCATGGTCAGCATATCCATTTGCACCAGGCGCACTGTAAGGATCAGCATGATGCCCATGCCGAGACAGGTGATGATGGCGGTGGCCTGGTTATTTGGTCGCATGAGGTTGGACATGCCATAACGGCGGACCATGGAGCCGGAAGGCGGTAACGCTTTCAAGAGTTTTAAAAGAAGCCAGGATGCCAGCGTAAATACCCCTGCTGAAATTGCCAGCGCGGAAAGAAAAATCAAGCCGCGCTTTATGGATTCCGCCTGCCAGCAAATCATCGCTGCCAGGCCCAACCCCAGTGTTATAGCGGAAACCCAGCGTTCCCATCGGGTGTTCCGTTCTTCTTCCTCGAAATTCCTGCGGAACAGGCGAAGGGGCCGGGTTCTCACCGCCTGGACCAAAGGCCATAGGCAAAACAAAAGAGTGGTCGCGCAACCGAGAAGAAGCGATTGCAAAGCGGGTATCCAATAGAAAACCGGCTCCAGTTTTAAATTGATCAATCCTTCCATTTTGGTTGGAAGCAGGAATGTGAGAGCGAACCCGAGGCTCACACCTATAATACTGCCTGCCAGACCCATCAGCATGGACTGGAGGAGATACACTTTGAACAATGTCCTAGACGAAGCCCCTAAACAATTCAAGATCGCCAGCGTATCGAGTTTCTGTGACATGAAGGTCCGGACGATCATGGCGACACCGATTCCCCCCATGAGAAGAGCGATGACCCCCAGTGCGCCCAGATATTGGCCCATCCGCTCGATGGAACTGGATAAAGAGGACTGCATGTCCTTGTAGGTGCGGATGGAAATCGACTTGTCCTTCAAACCCCGTTCCAGAAGCACCAAGGCCTTTTCCAATTCAAAGTCGGAAGGCAGTCGTATAAGGGTTCGATGTTTGATCCGGCTTCCGGGCTGGACCAATCCGGCTTTGTCTAAAGAAGCGCGGGAAATAAATACGCGTGGGCCAATGCTGAATGCTCTTGTAATGCGATCCGGTTCCGAGAGCACCACTGCGGTGATACGCACTTCAGCTTTTCCCAGAGAAAACTTGTCTCCCAGTTTCAAATCGGTTTTTAACAGGAAAGAAGGCTCCACCACGGCACCGCCATTAGCTAATAACTCTGCCAATGGTTTTTCCGGTTTGTTTTTGAATTCTCCATAGAAAGGATATTGTGGGCCGGTGAGTGGAACGGCTTTGAGTTCGGTAATCAGGGAGGCCGGTTTCTCTCCAGTCTTCGAACTTTTGAATTGCGCCATGCCGTGTAGTTCCTTGATAAAGAGGAACTCGGTTTCTGGGGGTAAAATCTTTTCCTGGTAGTCCAGGTCTTCCTGGCTTTGTTCCCAGCTTCCTTTGATGGCGAGATCGGCGGATAGAAGCCCCTTTGCCTGGCCTTGTACGGCTTCACCCACCAGGTTGGAAAAACTTTTCACCGTCATCACCGCGCCCACCCCTATGGCGATACAGAGAATAAAAAACAACATCCGTCTCCACGCGCCGCGCGATTCGGAGAGAACCAATGCAAAAAGTTGCCGAAGGTTCAATTGCGAAGGTTTCATAGGTTCAGCCGATCCGAGATGATTTGCCCATCCTTAAGGGTCAGGATGCGTTGTGAGCCTTCGGCGACATGCAGTTCGTGCGTCACCAGGATGATGGTTGCCTGTTTTACCCTATGCAGTTCGAGCATGAGCTCGATAATGCGGTCGCTGTTTTTAGAGTCGAGGTTACCCGTGGGTTCGTCGGCGAGAATGATATCCGGCTCGTTGACAAAAGCGCGGGCCAAAGACAGGCGTTGCTGTTCCCCCCCGGAGAGCTGAACGGGATAGTGATGCAGGCGATCACTAAGACCGACGGTGCCCAACAGGTCGTTGGCCTTTTTTGTCGCGCCGGGAGAGTTGTTCAGTTCTGCCGCGAGCACAACGTTTTCCAGTGCTGTTAAAGTAGGGATGAGGTGGAAATTCTGGAAGATGAAGCCGAACCTTTTTCCGCGCAGGAGAGCGAGTTCATCCTCATCGAGTTTCGTGATATCCTGCCCATCGATCACAATTTGACCACTTGTCGGGGTGTCCAGTCCCGCGATCAGGCTGAGCAGGGTGGTTTTCCCGCTTCCCGACTCGCCGGTGATCGCTAACAACTGGCCGGTGGGAACGGTGAGGTCGAGGGATTTCAGGATTTCGACTTCGTGTCCGCCACCGCGCAGGGTTTTTACTAATCCGATTATTTCAATCACAATCTAATACCAATGCGTTTAAAGGTTTTATTTATTGTATTATAAAAAGATGCGGATGATTTTGCTAAACTTTAATCGAAAATTCCGGGTGATTTTCATGCTCGGTGTGCTTGCCGCATGGTTCCCGGGAACGGTTTTATCGAAGGAGAAGCCTGTGATTTTAGCTTTGGGAGACAGTTTGACGGCGGGGCATGGCGTGAAAGAGGAAGAAAGCTATCCTTCCAAATTGCAATTGAAGGTTGCTTCTGCCGGGTTTCCTCACAAGGTGATCAACGCCGGGGTGAATGGAGACACGACTGCGGGCGGGGTGCGGCGTATCCGCTGGTTGATAAAGCACGAACCGGAAATCGTCATCCTGGCGCTTGGGGCCAATGATGGTTTGCGCGGGTTTTCCGTTGATGAAATACGCAGAAACCTGGAACTCATGATCGGAGTTTGCCGGAAAAATAACGCCCGGGTTTTACTTGCCGGAATGAAGGCTCTGCCCAATTATGGTGAAGATTATATGCGGGAATTTGAAACCGTTTATTCCGAGCTTGCCGATAAGCACAATTTGGATTTTCTTCCCTTTTTGCTGAAGGGGGTCGCAGGGGTCCGCGAACACACCCAGCCTGATGGACTGCATCCTGTCGCCTCCGGTTACCGCATCGTCACAGACCTGGTCTGGCAACGCCTCGAACCGATGCTGAAAAAAGCGGAGGACGGTGATTAGCAATATCTTTTTCCCCCTTCTACCCTTTCAGAGCATGAAGGCAACGGAAGGGATATCACAGGCTCATGAAAGCTACGGTTAAAAATCACGTCTGCGAGCAAACGCTCTCTCGACCTTATGAGCCGCCACTATCAGCCCCCCACTTAGACACTCTCAGTGTTTCGCTTCCTCAATCCATTGCATCAGTTTTTCATAGCAAGTGCCGGATTCCAACACGGCAAGGGCCTGATTAAATCCTTCTTGAGCGGTGGCAAACAATCCGGCAAGGTGGGCCAGCGTTCCGGCCTGACTGGCGATTTGCAGGCTTGCCAGTCCTTGGCCTGTTTTCAACGCGTTTTCTCCCATCTTCACTAAGGTCTCAAGCGTGGATTTGATCGGCTTTAATTCCTCCTGGGCCTTTGCGATGCGCCGTGCCGTTTCTTCGTCATACAGGGTTTTCAGGGACAGGGATTCCTGCTCCGCCTCCCCGTTGTTATCTTGAATAAACATTTTCGTTTCTTTAACGCCAAACAGCGTGGTGCCCTCCATGCCGTTTCCGATTATAACTTTGTCGAACTGGCTGAGTTTTCCGATTTCAGTGAGCGCGATTTCGTAGCCCCGGTGAAAATAGGTGGTAGCCAGAATATTCTTCCTGGCTTTGAGGGGCATCAAAATTTTTTCCAAAGTGGCCAACATGGGGCGTTTGACGATTTCAATGCGCAAAGACCGTAAACCTTCCAATTGTGGCAGGGTGTGTGAGGTGCTGAGATAACCGAACTGGTGTTTTTCCAGCAAGGGGCGTTTCCCCCGGTCATCTCCAACCTTATAGTGATTCTGCAAAATCTCCTCGAAAGTGATGCCGAATTTCGGCGGTAATGGGAGTGTCGAATGGCCATAGACCGGAAGGCCAAGTTGGGCTATAACCGGAATGGCGTAAAAACCGAAATAGGGAACGCGCTCGAATCCATCAAAGGGATCAGCGATTTGCAGAAGCTGATCCAGGTCAATGCTAACCGGGGAAACCCGATTTTGCATGGCACGCCAATAGCCGATATTTTCGGGCACGGTTTCCAGTTTCATGCGCGCGGCAATGAGGAAGACCCCGGCGCGGATTTTTGAAACCTGGTCATCGAGAATCAGTGACAGGGCATCTTCGGCTTCCTCTTCAGTCAAGTCTTTGCTCAAACGGGGACCGGCCGCAATTTTTTTCAGGTAGGCCTTCATTCTTGTTTCTGGGTCCGTTTGCGGCATTTGGCGCAGTTTCCTTATCTTGTGATAGGTAATTAGAGTATGATATTATCTCTTAATTCATTACCCCGCGTAATTTTTTTTAATGGTGTTTATGCAGGTTTCTTGTTTATCCGATTCGACTCTCGATTCGACCCTTTCGCGTAACGGTTTACGGGTGCTTCTTGTCTACCCTAATACGCGGGATGTGGCGATGGCCAACCTGGGTTTCCAGAAGGTTTATTCTCTGTTAAACCAAATTGAAGGGGTGGTGTGCGACCGCTATGCCTTGCCGCTTGGGTGGAAGCCAGAAACTGAGTCCCTGGAGCGCGAAGCGTTGCGTTCAATAGATTTAAAAATGCACCCGCTTGAGTTCGATGTCATCGCGTTTTCGATTTCGTTTGAGCCCGACTACCTCAACGCGGTTTTAGCCTTGAAATACTTCGGCATTCCCCTGGACCGGGACAAGCGGGATGCATCGTTCCCGATGATTACCGCAGGGGGATCGGCGATATTCATCAACCCCGAACCGTTGGCGGAATGCATGGATGTCTTGTTCATCGGTGAAGGGGAAGGTATGGCCGAACGTTTTTTCGGACTACTCCGTGAAAATGAGGACATGGATCGGTTCTTCGAGCGTGTTGTGTCCATTCCCGGAATTTATTTGCCGCAATCTTACCGTCCCAGGATGGAGAAAAACCAACAGGTCGGAGTTTCGCCGATGGATGGGGTCCCTCCTCGTGTGACGCGGCATTGGGTGGAACAGGAAGAGTCGCTTTGTACCCACTCGGTCCTGCATGATGAAGAGTCTACATTTAAGGATATGGCGTTGATGGAAGTAACACGGGGGTGCATTTGGGCCTGCCGATTCTGTACGGCGGGTTTTATATACCGTCCTCCGCGTCTCCCCGACTTGGAAAAAACTTATAGTTCCCTGGAAACCTTGCTCACCGGAGTGGGAAAATCGGCGAAGACGATAGGCCTGGTTGGACCGTCTGTGACAGACCATCCGGACCTTCCAGCACTGGCACGGAAAATTACAGAAGGGGGCAAGACGCTTTCGTTCTCTTCCCTGCGGATGGAAACGCTCACCGATGAGCTGGTGGATCTGATCCTTCAGAGCGGTCAGAAAACACTTACGGTGGCTGTGGATGGGCCTTCCGAGAGAATGCGGGATGTCATCAATAAAGCCGCCACCGATGACTTCATTGTCGAGAAGTGCCGGTTTTTGACGCGCAAGGGAATCCTGCATTTAAAAATCTATTCCATTATTGGACTGCCTCAGGAGACCGAGGAGGATATTGACCAATTCATTCGGTTGGTCGAGCGGGTCCAGGCGGCGTATGTCGAGGAATGCCGTGAACGAGGAAACATTGGCCGAGTGACCATCAGCCTGAGTCCGTTGGTGCCCAAACCGGGAACGCCTTTTCAATGGCACCCGATGGAAGAGGTGAAGAGCTTGAAGAAAAAGTTTGCCCGGGTGAGAAAGGCCCTGGGTAAATTGCCGCATCTGAAAATGAGTTTTGGTTCCCCGAACGAGGCCTACCTGCAAACCTATTTGTCGCGGGGAGACCGAAATGTACACGCTTTTTTCAAAACCTACCTGAATAACGGTCACGATGCCAAGAGCGCGTTGAAAAAGCATTCCACCGACCGGTACGTATACCGCCAGTATGGAAAGGAAGACTACCTTCCCTGGGATATTGTTGATCACGGCTATCGTAACGGTTTCCTGTGGGAGGATTATCAGCGGGGATTGAACGCCACACGTACTCCTATTTGCGATACCTCAATCTGTAAAATCTGTGGCCTTTGCCACTAACCACTAGTTACTAGCTGTAGGGGCAGTGAGCAATAGCGTTATTTGGCGAGCAAGAAATATAGACTGCTTGACAAGCCTTTGCCCAGTTGCCTCCCACGCTAATAGGCGGCGAGCAGATATGTCTTTTGATATTGAAAAAATGCATAAGCTTCCTGTCGAAGCGCAGTTCTTCGATGCGAACGAGATCTGGTATTTCATGAACCGTTGGGCCGTTCGCCTGTTATAT
>ERZ651768.2426-NODE-2426-length-12962-cov-9.072565_pt1 | contig 12962 bp, 9 predicted proteins | sample MGYA00514754_ERZ651768 | MGnify/ENA metagenome assembly ERZ651768 | reverse complement strand
ACGAACCATCGAGCAGGCATACGGGGTGATCAACACCCGCATCATCACCACCAGCAATGACAACCTGATGGGAGTCTATGGCACCGGTCTGGACAGCAACTCTCAGCCGATCGTCAACTTCGACTGGCCTGACAGGGAGATCATCTGGACCACCCCGGACTGCTCCGATGACTCATCCTCGGAAGACAGGTGGGACCTCTGCATGTGGTCCGAGAACGTCTACGACATGGCCATCGAGTTGGAGCCCGGCCAGTCGGATGAGGTCACCCTAGAGCCCGGTGAGTCCAGTAATGTGGAGATGATACTCCACGGGATTAAGATACCTGGCGACAGCGACATCGTGATTGCAGATTCATATGGCGCGCCCGCCGGCTGGTTCGTCGATGTGGGTTTCTCGAATTCCTATCAGTCCACCACGACCCTGATTGTGGGCACTACCAACGACCTCGATCTGTTCCTGCGGGCTCCGAACCTTCAGGAGGTCAATGAGGACCAGACATTCCAACTTACGGTCACCGTGACCTCGTCGACCAAGGCCGAGGCCACTACCAGTATGGCCATTCTAGTCAACCTCGTCAATGAGGCCGACTGGGGCGATGATGACGGAGACGGCGTCGCCGATTACGCCGACGACTGCCAGTTCGGAGACTCTGGTTGGACCTCTGAAGTAGACACCGACCACGATGGTGACGGCTGCAGGGACTCCACTGAGGATCTGAACGACGACAACGACGCCTATCCCGACGAGTACGACTCTTGCCCATCAGGTTACATGGGCGAGCACATCGATTTGGACGGCGATGGCTGCGACGACCTCCATGAGGACCCCGACAACGACGGCGATGGCGTCGAGAATCACCTCGACCTGTGTCCCAACGGGGCGCAGTACTGGGGAGCCTTCGCCGAGGATCACGATGGTGACGGTTGCCGCGACGCCGACGAGGACGACAACGACGACAACGATCCATACCCCGACACGGAAGACAGCTGCCCGGAGGGAGTGGTGGGGTGGACCAGCACCCTGTTCGACCATGACGGCGACGGTTGCCACGACCTACAGGAGGACGATGATGACGACAATGACCAGATTCCCGACAGCGACGACCTGTGCCCGGTCGGTATGACGCTGTGGTTCTCCGAGCCGGCCAGCGACTACGACTCGGACGGCTGCCACGATGTGGCAGAGGACTTGGATATCGACAACGATGGTGTGCTCGATGAGACCGACCTATGCCCGCGGGGCATGCTGGGCTGGACATCCACGCCACTCAACGATTGGGACTCGGACGGCTGTCAGGACAACTTCGAGGACAATGACGACGACAACGACGGACTGTCCGATTGGTCCGACGACTGCATCCGCAGCGCATCCTCACCACAAGCACATGTCGATGCCGACGGCGACGGCTGTGACGACAACACCGAGGACGACGACCTCGATAACGACGGAATCAAGTCGGCCTACGACAACTGTGAGAACGACCCCTCCTCTGATTGGGTCTCCACACTCGCAACCGACTACGACTCGGACGGTTGCGAGGACTCCGTAGACTACGACGACGACGGTGATGGCGTTCCCGACGACGTGGACCAATGCCCGACCAGCATTTCGGTTAACTCCGACTTCGATCGAGACGGCTGCGACGACGAGACTGAGGATTGGGACGACGACGGTGACGGCGTTCCCGACGCTAGCGACAGCTGTCCGTTGGGCCTGATTAACTGGGACTCTTCATCCGGCAGCGACATCGACGGCGACGGATGCATGGACTCGCTCGAGGACAACCACGTCTCCGGCAGGATACTGCATACTATGCGCAGCAACGCCTTCATGATACTGATTATCAGCAGCGTGACGGTTTTGATGCTCGCAGGAATGGTACTATCAGTGCAGCGCGGACGAGGCAGGCCCGAGTTCGCTGACCAGACTTGGGCTGTCGACGAATCGATGCGATCCGAGATGTCTCTAGAGTCCCCAACTATTGAGAAGCAAGTCAGGGATCTCTCGGATTTAGGCTACTCCACCGAGGTCGCTCAGGCGATTGTGGACAACGAGGAAAGTGCACGCCTAAGGAGAAACTAACCATTATTGAGCACCTGTGAAGTATTTTCATAACCTCATCTAGTTGCAGGAGGATTAGGGGGACAAAAAGTGAGGGCAGTCAGGGTCGAGTGCGCCATTCCCTCCATTGAGCACGATCTAAGGGCGCAGGCAGCCCTGCGGGCAGTGAGTTGGGATTACCGAGGAACTCTCGATCAGATGGACGGCAGACTGCGCGTGATGTGCGAATGCATCACCATGGACGGAGGGTGCCCAGCACCAGGACTCAGTATAGGCGGCATCACGGTCGTCGAGATCCTTGAAGAATGGTCCTCGGACTACCTGACCCATCATCTCGTCGTGCTGGAATTCGATTCTGACACGATTGGGCGATTCTTTCGCTCTAGAGATCTGACCTTGCTGGCTGGCACCAACTTCACCTCCAGTGGACTGGTGGTCCAAGTGGCAGGCAGGCAGGCTTCTATGGTGTCGTTCCTGAACGCAATCAGGAAGGCGATACCAGTAGAGAGAATCACGACAGCGAAGGCTTCTGATGGAATGGTCCAGAAGGGACCCACCCTGCAGCAGCACAGGATAATCAAGGTCGCTCACAGGCACGGCTGGTACGAGGTCCCCAAGAAGATCTCAATCAGGGGCCTTGCCTCTAAGTTAGGCCTGTCCAAGTCGACAGTGGCAGAGCAACTGGTCAAAGCAGAGAGCGAGATTGTAGGCGGTTTCCTGAAGAAATCGCGATAATCATACGAATGAGTCCAATCGCGTCTGACGACCCCTCTTGACGAACCAACTGTTGCGCAAGTCGTCAGGGGCTGATACCCTGGGAGCGACGTAGTCGATGGCCTGCTTGAGCGAGTCGAACTGCCTCGGAGCCCGCTTCACCGCCTCGCGAACGGTCTCTCGAATCAGCCAGACCCCGACTGGAGCCCAGTATCCCGGACCGATGTCGCGCCAGATTAGGCAGCCGCCCGAGCGCCGCATCGAATCCATATGCTCGAGCACACCCAGCCTTGCGGAGTAGTAAGCGCCGGTTATCTGGTGTGCGTACTCGCTGCGTGGTTTGAGCTCCTCCCAGTCCCCCAGCACCTTCCCGGTGCCCGTCCAGAGACTACCCCTAGTCCATGCCTCGAGCATGTGGAAGGCCCACAGGCCAGGTGTGAGGATGATATGGAACACGTTGTCGAGGTAGGTGGCCTCGTAGACCAGCACCTTATCGAGTGAGGGATGGTCCCTGACCCTGTCCCAAAGTCGCTTCCCAAGCATGTCATCCGTGGCTGTGATACCCCATCGTGTGGGGACCAACTTCCTGCTGCCTTCCCTACCTAGCAGTCCGGACGAGAGCAGGCGGGAAATCTGGGCTTCTCCAATCGATGCCTCGGTTAACTCGCGCATCGCATCGGCAGCCAACAGGTCGTCCTCGTTGGCAACCGAGTCGACCTTTCTAGGGATGCTGGTGTGGCCGACCACCTCGGCCCGCAGCACCTCACCAGAGGGGCCGAGGGGGGTACTCATGCTGTCGAATGTGGGATTCACCCCGACCATGATTGGCTTGGCGAAGTCAAGCTCCACATCCACGCTCTTCTCGGCCATCGCTATCTCCTGCGTGGTCTCCAACATGGCGTCCGGTGAAGCGGTGCTGCCGACAGGCATCACACTACCACCCGTGATGAGATTGGCGTGACGGGCGGCAACCTCCTCCAACGGCCTGCCAAACAGGTCGGCAGGGTCACCACTGGCCAGCGGCGTGGCATTGGAGTCGTCCGGGACCCAAGCCGCGCTCGGACCAGCCCTGACATCCGGGTAGCCGTACCTGCCTACGAACAGCGATGGCGGGCTTGGCCCGACCAGCTCGCTGACCGAGCCGGATTGCACCACGGGGAGCCTACCCCTGATGTCAGCGAGCAGAGGGCACGGGGAGATGCCACACATACCCCGAGTGCCCCGGCACTCGATGCACTCGGGAAACATCGGTATACAATCGCAATCGGATGCTCTTAGGCATACTGCTCTGCAAACGCGGCGAGGCGGCATTCAAAGGGACCACTCCGCTCCGGCAGACGGGGAGAGGGATGGCTCGGATTCCAGCGGTCATACTGCAGCATTTCATCGGCCTCTCGGACTACGAGCGCAGGCTGGCCATAGACAAGGCATCCAGAGAGCTCGGTATGACCGTCGAGCAGATCGAGGCCGAGATCGAGAACTTCCAGAGCGATGGCTTCAACCAGGACCAGCCTGTCGCAACCTCTCCGGTTGAAGCGCCGCGCAAGGAGTCGATTTTCAAGAGGCCGAAGAAGCAGAAGGAGGGCGGACCGGAGTTCGTCGATGACTCCCACAGGTACCGATTCCGATACGACCCCAGCATAGTCGGCAAGGCCCGTCAGGAGAAGGCGACCCAAGCCATCGCCTGCCCGCACTGCAAGGCTGCACTTGGGATCCCAGAGAAGCGCCCAATCAGGGTCACCTGCCCCGCATGCATGATGGACTCGACCTTCGAAGACTAATCAGACGCCCCAGAACCGGTTCTCTCCAGTGATGCCCTCGTCCTCAGTCACCGACTGCACGGCCGTTCTCAGTAGGTAGTACGCGATGATTGCGAACACCGGCATCCCCCAGGTGTCCGAGACGCTCTGGTAGTCGAGGTTGAAGTCCGATCCCCCCATCTCGATTAGTATGACCACCAGTGCGGCCTTGGCGAAGAAGTAGACCACCATGCCAAGACTGAGCAGCAACACACTGCGTCCGGTGAAGTTGCCCTCCTTCCACCTAAGCACGCCCAGAGAGAGCGCGAACGAGAATGCGGAGACGACGATCCACGTGAGAGCCTCGTTGATGGCGATGGCCCAGACGGCTATGTCCCTGTTCACCGCGTCGACGTTGAATTCGCTGCCCAGCCAGGCCACGTAACCGTCAATCTCGATGTTCGTGGCTGAGAACACCTGGTAGGCGGTGAGGATTGATAGGAGCACCGAGACGATCGAGAGGCCCCAGAGCAGGGACGACCATATCCCACCGGTGGCGCTCTCCCGCATGTCGATCATCAGGCGCTCAAGCTGCTGCTCCCATCCGAGCCCCTTGGCGAGCACCCAGATGCCGATGAACAGCGGCATCGCGCCGATGAGAGCGCCACCGCCCGGGATGATGAGGCCGAGACCAAGAATCATCAGGAAGATGGCGACAGGAACCAGCAGCTTAGCTCGCCAGCGCGGGTCGTCGATGGCCTTGGCGACGTAGTAGTAGGTACTCTCGATGCCCTTGGATTGCCTGACGATTACCTTCTCGACGTGATCGACGCGCACCCTCGAGGTGATTATGGGAAGCGAAGCCTCGTCATCCGCCCCGTCGGTGATCAGAACGGCTGAGTCAGGCTGGAACTCCTGGATGACCTCGTCCAGTTGCATTGCTACGGCCCGGTCGCTGCGCGGACCGACCCTGACATCGCCTGTCAGCAGGGCGATTTGTATCTCATCGTCGCCCTGAGCGTTCTCCACCAACTTGTCGTGGTGGTTCAGGGCTCCTAGGATGGCATTAGTGTCAGATTCCTCAGGGTCAGCTATGCCCAGTTTCAGTGCGGCCGTAAGAGTGGCCTTGCGACCGATGACGGGACCTCTGATGCCAGCCTTGACTCCGAGGTCGTTGTCGCGGTCGACAGTCAGTACGAGAGTCCTCACCATGCCTACTCATCCGGTATGAGCCGCGATGTAATGCTGGCCCATATCAAGAATTGGCCGACTCGGACTCGGACTCGGCGACTTCAGGCGCTTCCTCGGCCTGCGAACTCTCGCGGTAGCGACTGCGCTGCTTGGCTCTAATGTACTTCAGTGGATGAGTCAACCACTCTTGGTCGCACAGCCTGTCATCACCCGGCTGCACAGGGCACCTAGCCGAGGTCTTCAGGGCGGCGCAGCCGTGTGGCGTGTAGTCACGCTCGTAGATCTGGTTCACCTGGTATGAGGTGGTGTCCGCGCTGTAGTCGGGGGCGTTGGCGAAGAATGAGCAGGTCTGTTCCTGCGACATCCCGATGGACTTCGAGAAGGCAGCTAGGAAGACCCTCCCGACGTGGTTCACATTGACCCCCTGATTCAGTTCGGATACCGCCGATTCAAAGCACGGCGGCCAGTCCTCCCTGACCGCAGCCGTCATCGGCATCTCCGCCTCGACGCGCTCGGAGAGCAGCCCAGTGATGCGCTCGACCGGATCGGCGAACAGAGCCGCGAACTCCTCACTCATCCTGTCCATCCTGTCTGTGCAGGTCTGGTTCAGGTTCTCTCGGATCCTCTCCTTCAGCAGCCTCGCAGTACGCTGCCTGCTGCTCTCACCCACAGCCGCGTCCATGCAGACCCATCCCCTGATGACCGGCCGGTTAGCCAGATGCCAATAGGTGCCAGAGATTCTTGGGCACAACTCGATGAAGTCAGCCATAGGGATCCAGTAAACCACTTCGTCGGAGCCCGAACCCCCCTCGCTTCTGATTCCCGACAGGTAAGAAGCCGCCAGCAGTTCGAAATTCTCCGTGTCCATGCCGAACAACTGATCGGCTCTGGTCGCCTCGCCCTCTATCCACCGAGCCAGCAGCCTCTCGTTGAAGGAGGCGCAGACGACCAGCATAGCGTGCAGGAACGAAAGCACCTCGGTCATCCTGCCTACCTCGGTCGACAGATCGACAGTGGTCGCTATGTCAGCGCCGTCCTTGTGCATCACGCTGTCGAGCAGGCGCAGCCTGCCCCGGGTCCTGACGTCTTCCAACCAAGGTGCGTCAATCAGGTCCTCGACCGAGATACCATTGCTCTCGAGCACTCTGCGCATATGCTCTCTACCTTGGGGCAGGAATGGATAGCGGGCTAGTAGGACCTCGTCCTCCACCGACGGCAGTGCAAGCGGCATAGGCATTGGCAAGCAGTGGGCCGCGAGGGTTATTCAACACTCACCGTACCCTTCTACTGGAGCGAGGCCAGATGGACAGACCGACCGACCTGCTTCCCGTCGACGACGAACTGCTCACCATCCAGATGGAGGTCCGCGAGCACTTCGGATGGGAACTCGACGCCGACGCCAGCAGCGCTCGATCCATGCTCGAAGCGGTCGAGGCGTCGGAGATCGACGTCTGGGCCCGCCCGCGCAGGGCCGCCACCGTGGCGGGCCTGATTCGGAGGATGGTGCTCAGGCCCACGGAAGTCGCAGTCCTCGGCGCGGCCGTGGAGGCCGACGAGGTTCTGCAAGTGCTCGAGCGACCGGCCCTTCTGGTCGCAGCCGACGGTTCCGCAGGCGTCCTCTCGACGCTGCCTGACTCGACGGCGGAGCGAGCATGGTCGCGCCTAGCATGCATAGTCAGCGACGGTGACGGTGGCCAGGGGACTATCGAGGCGGTCAAGCGAGGGATTCCGGTCTTCCTGCACGCCCACGGCGACAACCTCGCCGAATGGGAGTCACTGCTGGAGATAGCCGCAGAGGCACCAACACCCTCGCCTCTGGTGCTGACTCATCAGACTCCCGCATCGATTCCCGGCATGCACAATCCCGGAGGATTCACCGACGGGGACCGGGCCGCCTGCGTGATTCGCTCTATGGGTGTGCCCAAGGAGACGATCACGATGCTGGGTACTAGGATTGATGTCGTAGGCAGGTGGTCTGGAGTGACCGAGGCTGAGACCAAGATGGAGAAGCTTCAGTGGATGGACGGGGTCCTGCGGACCCTGGAAATTGATTACTAGACGAAGTCGTTGAGCGTCATCACGGTGACCGTGTCGTCGCTGAACAGAGAATCAACGCTATCAGTCATCCAGTTGACGCGCTGCTTGGTGTAGTCATCGACGCCGTACCTCTCGATGACGTTCCGGGTGATCTGGATGTACTTGCGAACCGCTCCCTCTGAGACCGTCAGAACGACGTTGCCCCCGCACAAGGAACTGTCACCATCTCTCGAACCGACCAGACCGCCACCGGTTGATACGGTCTGGATGCACTTGCCCGCCAGAGGCATCCTGCGATAAGAAGCGGCGCACTTGACGCAGCGGACCTTCTGACGTGTGAAGGCCATGAGGTTTCCACGCAGGTCAGGAAGGAAGTGGGATTCGATGACCTGCGAGGCTACGCGCTGCGCGCTAACAGGTCTCAGACAAGTCCCGAGAGCCAGTTGTGCGAGCATCTTGTCCTCCATCGTCTTGAGGGTCTTGTACGACGAGTTTTCGGGTCCGGCGTCGAGTCGACCTGAGTCATGGGTCCATCCATACCCCCGAATCTCACCGACCGTGTCGATTCTGTTGCTGACCAAGTCGACGAGGTCTTCGATCTCGCTCGGGTGCGGCTGTGACTTAGTCGCCTCGTAGAAGGCCCGGCTGTAGGACCATGAACAGTCGACATTGAGGGCCTCCTTGTCGATCTCGCTCGGATTGATGCGCGTGCTCAGCACAAGCGGAGCGTCCATCCGACCGCCCCTGCCTGCTGGTAGGATTGACTTGGAGAAGTTCAGCAGACCGTCGAGCAGCATCATCAGGCTATCCTCGTCACCGTCGCAGTTGCGCCGTTTCGCAGCGTGGAACAGGGGGTGGGCGTACCCGGCGGAGGCACTGGTCCAGCCGATGATCCGGCACAGCACACCGCCCGATGTGTGTGGCGCGAGGCCGATTGCCAGATGGCCAACCAAATCAGACTCGTCAGCGACCTCGTAGAAGGGATCCATCTTGTAGAACCGCACTAGCAAGTCGTCGACGAAACGGCATATGTTCAGGAGGTGGTCCTTGCCTAGGATCGAAGGCACGAAGTCCTGCGGTAGAAGCTCAAGCAACTGCTCGTCTGAATTGAGAGGTGCGCCGAAGATGTCGTGAGAGTATCCCAGATCGTGCAGCTTGTTCCAAGGGGTGCCGATTTCACTAGGTCTGAAATGGGTAATCGGGACATCGCTCATATCGTAGCGCGAGGTGCCGTCGCGGAACACCGATACCTCGTGCTTGGCTCGCAGTAACCCCTTTTCGATTGGCTCTGGCGTCTGTCCTATCGAGATCAGGCCTTTGACCGCCTTGATTCTGTTCGGCACCCTGTCGAGCCCGAGTGCACGCCTCTTGACCTCCAGTATGCCACCGAGTGGAACACTGGTCCTCTGACCCATCCTGCGCCTGTTCCGGCCGCTTCGCCGCTTCCTTACCCGGGTGCGCCCACCGCACTCAGCCACCTCGCCGGCGACCAGCCGGTTGTGACATCTCAAATGTGGGGACTCCTGCCCACATTTGTCGCACACGCGAGGCCCCATCTCAACCCGGATGACGCCCTTGCCGGCGGCCTGTCCGAGCAGTCGCTGCGGCCCGCCGTTCTCGCCTATTGGGTACAGAGCGTGGACCTTCGGCTTCATCTCTCGAACTCCTGCCTTCTCCGGCCGACCCATTCGTGAGCCCACCCTGCAAGGCGCGGAATCCTCCCACCGCAATCCGGAGAGCCGCCTGACCAGCCACAGCGAACGATCTACTCCGTGCTCGTCCAGCAGAACTTGCGCGGCCCGTAGGGCTGTGGTATCGGCAGGCCCAGGGTCCTCGATCTCGCTTGCAGCAGCCTTTCCAGCTGCATCGGTGTCCTGTATCCCGAACCCTTCCTGCCTCGCTGCTGTCTCGGCCTTCATCCTGACGACCGCTCGCCGACCTCCTAGGTCCTCCTGGCGAGCGCCCTCTTGTGCGATGACCGCTGTCGCATCACGAATCCTACTCACTCTGTCCTCGATGTGTGATTCGGCCTCGGTTGTGATACGCAGAGAGCTGCCGTGGACCTCGAGTCCGAGCCCCTCGACTAGTCCCTCCCAGTGAGATGCTATCACGATGTCATCGCCCTCATGGAGATGCTCGACCCCAAGGGTCATCAGAGCCGACTTCAGGATGCCGTGGTTGTGCACCATGGTCCATCGGGGCCAGATTCCAGTGGAGGGGGCCGGCAGCCCGATATCCTCGAAGAAGGCGTCTGGCGACCAAGTGGCGGCGCCTCCGTTCAGGCGGAGCGCCCCGTCCTCGATGGAAGAGCCAACAAGCGCCTCGATGACTGTGGGGGCGAACGACATCGGCATGTCGGACCACCACAGGTTCCACGGTGGTGGAACCGCCGCGCCGTACTCCAGATTCATGGCTCGCGCAGACTTCCACTCTACCTCCATGTCGCGCAGGTACAGGAACCAGTCCCGCTGACGCCAGCTGCGGTCCAGCGCACTCTCTCCACCTCGCTCTATGGCGCCGTTGAAGGGCATCCCCGGCGGCAGTTCTGCCCTATCCAAGCCGAGCATCTGAGCGAAACCGTCGACTTTGTCTGGGTGATCTAGAGCTTCCGCAAGATCGGCTGCCCACCAGTCCCGGTTGTAGGCAGAGGGAACAAGGTCCTTGTTGTTCTCGAGGAACTCGCCGAATCCCGACAGCATCTCCCCGGAGTCCCAGATGCTGATTACTTCCTGAGAGCACTCCTCCCATTCCTCGGGCGTGGAGATCCTGCGGAAGGCACCGTCACTGAGCAGTACCGTGGGCCCGTCGATATCAATGCACGGGGTGACAGCGCAGGCTTTGCCCGGCCGCTCCGTCTTCATCTGAGTCCCCACGGAAAGGAATCCCCCCAGTGCCTGCATCGACACCGGGTTCACTCCGGCGGCGGCAAGCCCGGAAGCACGACTCCTGCCGTATCTGAGCCTGAACCCTCCGGGCTCGCAGGGCTCGCCGAAGACCGGTCGTCCGGCGATGACGTCCTCCATGTACCGGCTCACTTTGGCAATCTCACGCTTATTGATGCCGCTAGCATCGTCGGTCTTGCCTTTGCCGACGAACTGGGCTATGAAGTCCCATCCGGGTATCTCCAACCTCGTGGTGTGCTTGAGGATCTTCGGAGCCTTGAGGCACAGCCCCTCTCCGATGACCAGCATCACACCTCCGCGAATCCTAGTACGAGGTGAGTCGTTCGAATTCACGATATTGCGGACCTCCTTGTAGCCAGCGCACTCCTGCTTCTCAGTCTCCTCTCCGTTGATCATCACCGGGCAGGCCCGCACGATGACCTCGATCTCCTCAGGAGGAGGCTTGTACTGCAGGCCGACGCGGTAGAGACCGAACTCCTCCTTGACCCGCTCTACCTCCGGTGTCGTCGGGACGTACCTGCCGATGCCAAGCTCGCGACGGATCATGTCTCCAATCAGGACTCCCAGTGCCTGGGCGGTGCCGCCCGCCGCCCGAATCGGGCCAGCATAGTCGATTGAGAGGAACTCGGAGCCATCGGCGTTGTTCATGATGCGAACGCCGCCGATGCCCTCGAGCGGTGCTACCAGAACCGCTTCGGTCAGCACAGCGAGACCGACTCTCAGTCCGGAGTCGATGGCCTTGGTGATATCACTAGTCCTAGCGTGCATCCTTCTTGCGACATCCAGCGCAATCTCGATGGCTGCAGTCTCCCTGTCGGAGGTCCTCAGGAGGTTGCGCAGGTCATCCTCGATGCTCATCCCATCGAGGTATTCTTCGAGCAGCTTCTCGGTTCTGCTAGCGAGGTCGGCTGTACGTGGAATCTCGATTTCTTCTGTGAAATCAAGGCCTTTGGCCTTGGCCTCGGTGGCGATGAGATAGACCTCATCTGCACGTCGGTCCAACCAGCTCTGGTACGACGCGCGCTCGTCACTCAGGCGGGCCTCGTCGTACTCCGCAATCTGTCTCTTATCCGCACTCATGTAGACACGCTCCGCTGCCGAACATTCCCATACCGAGAGAGGCCGTCCAAGAACATTCACCGGAATGCCCGTCAATTGGCCCGTCTGGAGTGCGAACCTTCATCCGACCCCTGCCGAGCCGAAGCGGAGGAGAAGATGGCGTCAACCAGCGTGGATGAAGCGAGGTCGAGACTGGTCGACAGGGTCCGCGACTTGGCTTACTTGCACTCTCCTGACGATCCATTTACTCTAGCCAGCGGGCGCCAGAGTGCCCACTTCTTCGATATGAAGCCGGTTATGATGGATCCCGATTGCGCCCATTTGCTTGGTGTACTAATCCACGCCGAAATTGAAGGCATCGGCGGCGTGGACGCGGTCGGCGGCCTCGAGCTCGGCGCCGTCCCACTCACTGGTATCGCCATCGCCAAGGCAGGTAGAGGATCTAGCCTGCGTGGCTTCCTCGTGCGCAAGGAGCCGAAGGGACGCGGCGGGCGAAAGACCGGCAACCCCCCTGGCATCGAGGGATCGAGCCTTGCTGCTGGTGACAGAGTAGTGCTTCTTGAAGATGTGACTACAACTGGGGGGTCGGCGTTGCAGGCCGCTGCCAGACTCAGCGAGATGGGCTGCGATGTCGCCGCCTGCATCACCATCCTCGACCGTGAGGAGGGAGGAGCAGAGGCTTTCGCAGAGGCCGGAATCGACCTCAGGGCGCTGATATTGAAGTCAGATGTCGCGGGTGAGTGAATGAGCCAGCACATCATCGACTCGAGCGAGCCCTACCATCCCGAGAAACTCGACAAGAAGGAGTATGTGGGCGCAGCTGCCTACTTTGAACTCGACATGAGGGCAGGCGTAGTCCTCGAGGTGGAGGAGTTCCCTGAGATGCGTAAGCCCTCGTACAAGATTCGTGTCAACTTTGGACCGGTAATCGGGAAACTATGGAGTTCCGCGCAAATCACCAACTACTCGCGAGCCCAGTTGATTGGCCGCACCGTGGTAGGCGCAATCAACCTCGGTGACAAGACCCTGCCCACGGGATTCATCTCTCAGTTCCTTGTCCTCGGAGCACTCGATCCCGATGGCACGGTTCGTCTGCTTGAGTTGCCCGACGGAGTTCTCCCCGGCTCCATGGTCGCCTGATTATTCCCGCTGGTGCATGTAGCAGTAACCGGACTTGCGGTATACCATCCTGCGGCACCTTTTGACAGTCTTCGCATCAATATGTAGGCAGTGGATCTGTGATTTCAGGAACTCTTC
>ERZ651768.2425-NODE-2425-length-12964-cov-2.669977_pt1 | contig 12964 bp, 11 predicted proteins | sample MGYA00514754_ERZ651768 | MGnify/ENA metagenome assembly ERZ651768 | reverse complement strand
TGCCTAAGAAGTGTTGGCGGGAGTGCGAGGGAGTCGAATCCACCTACCCCGCTCGTCACGAGGCACAACGGATTTGAAGTCCGCAAGAGCCACCGGGCCCCTTCCACTCCCCCGATAGACTGCTGGTTTGTTTAGCCGGCCAGCACCGTGTCTATCTTGCTCTTCAAGACTCCCTCGGGTACGGCGCCGACTATCTGATCAACCGGCTGGCCGTTCTTGAAGAAGATCAGGGCGGGTATGCTCCGGATGCCATACTTCATGGCGATGTTAGGAGCGTTGTCAACGTCCAGCTTGCCGACGTTGATCTGACCGTCATAGTCTTCCGCCATCTTATGCACGGTCGGGGCAATCATCTTACAAGGACCACACCACTCAGCCCAGAAATCCACCAGTACGGGCAAATCCGACTCTAGGACTTCCGCATCCCAATTGTCCTCGTTAACTTCAAAGGGTTCCGACATTGTTTATGCCTCCATAGCATTTTGGTTTACGTATACTTAGATGCTTTGGGGACCGTTGCGGTTCATTTAAGGTCTCCCGAAAAGCCTCCCAGTTTCGCCCAGTTTATACCGGAGCCAGACTAAGGTCAACATCGCGGAGTCGCTCTTTGGTGGGCCAATCCCCTCCTTAAGAAGGAGGGGGTTTAGGGAGGTTAGGCTCAACCTGAGGTGACGACCCCCTGTAGTCCCCCCTTCTAAAAGGGGGACATAATCTTGGTCTTTTGGGAACTCCTAACGGTTTTGAGAGCTCGGAACTGAACACGAATCCTTGGCTTTCGGCCCTCCTTACTTGTATATTGTTCTTCAGGTGCTTAGTTGCAAGAACAGAAATTAGTTAAAGGTCAACAGATTTCCCTGTCCCTGGTCTCCTGGGGCCGCTTGGGCGAAGCCATGGGCCAATGGGAGGAGACGGACGTCTTCGTGACCGGTGGCATACCCGGAGAGAAGGTGGTCGCCGAAGTCGTCAGGGTGCACCGTCGCTACGCCGCAGCATCAGTGATAGAAGTGCTGGAAGCGTCGGAATGGCGGGTCGAGCCGCCTTGCCCCTACTACGGCGTGTGCTCCGGATGCCAGTGGCAGCACGTGGACTACCGGCGCCAGTTGACCGTCAAGCAGGAAAAGGTGGCCGACGCTTTGCATCGGGTGGGAGACTTCATCGAACCTCCGGTGTTGCCGGTAAGGCCGTCGCCCATCCAGTACGGTTATCGCAACCACGCCAGGTTCACCATCAGCCGGGAGGGCGACCTGGGGTTCGTGAACCGCCAGACCCGGCAGTTCGTCCGCATCGATAGCTGCATGCTGATGCATGATGGAATCAACGGTCCTCTGGCGGAACTGCAAGGTAAATGCGCCGAGACCTCCCAGCTTTCCATAAGGTCGGGCGAGAAAACGGGCGACACCCTCGTGCAGCCGACCCTGATCAACCCGGATATCCCGTTGATTAGCGGCCAGAAATTCTACGAAGACTCCATCGACGGCCATACCTTCCGGGTGTCTTCTCCCTCCTTCTTCCAGGTCAACGTTGAGCAGACCGTCCAGGTCGTTCAGGTCATCCGGCAGGCCTTGGATGCGAAGGAAACGGATGTGCTGCTGGACGCTTATTGCGGCGTCGGCACCTTTGCCGTCCTCATGGCGCCCTACGTCCGTAAAGTTATCGCGATAGAAGAATCCTCGGCGGCGGTGTCTGACGCCCGGTTGAATACGGGCGGAGTGGCCAATATCGAGTTGGTTCTGGGCAAGACGGAAGACGTGCTGTCAACCCTGTCGGAGAAGCCCGACGTCGCAATCTTGGATCCGCCCCGGGCCGGTTGCCATCCTCGGACGATAGAAACCCTGATAGAGTTGGCGCCGCCCAAGATAGCCTACGTGTCCTGCGACGCAGAGACATTGGGTCGGGACCTGAAACTGCTCTGCGAAAGCGCCTACACCCTGCGGCAAGTGGTCCCCCTGGATATGTTCCCCCAGACGCACCACGTGGAGTGCGTGGCTCTGCTTACTAGAAAGGACTCGGCTGACCAACTGATATTGGCGTCAGGGTCGCCCCGCCGGAGGGAGTTGCTTACTGGTGCGGGTATGGATTTCCGGGTCGTCCCTTCTGACATCCCCGAGGATCCGCTGCCCGGAGAACCTCCCGCTAAGATGGCGGAACGCCTATCCCTTGAGAAGGCCCAAGCCGTTGCCGCCCGGTTCAAGGATGGGTTCGTAGTCGCTGCTGACAGCATGGTGGTCCATGACGGCAGGGCCTACGGCAAGCCAGAGGACGCCGATGACGCTCGGAGGATGCTGCGGGAATTGAGAAACACCCGCCACCAGGTGGTTACTGGTATCACCGTGATTGACGTTGCGAGTGGGCGCGTTCTTACCGATAGCTTGGCCAGCGATGTCGTTATTCGGGATTTCTCCGACGCCGAGATTGACTCATCCATCGCCACGGGCACCCCGATGGACAAGGCCGGAGCCTATGCTGTGCAGGACGAAGATTTCCGTCCGGCCGAATCTTGGGACGGTTGCTACACCAACATCATCGGGTTGCCGATGTGCCGCCTAGCACAGATGCTCACTGAACTTGGATTCGACGGAACGTTGGGAGAGCCCATCGCCGGTTCGCCGGAATGCGGTCCCACTTGCCCCCATAGGAACTCGGACACCCCATGAACATCATGGGAATGGGCATAGTGGAGCTTGCGGTGATTTTCCTGGTGTCGTTCTTGGTTCTGGGACCGTCCAAGTCCATCGACATGGCCAAGACCTTGGGCAAATTGATTCGGGATCTTAAAAGCGCCATGGCGGACATGACTTCAGCGATCGACTTGGATCAGACGCCCCCTCCGGCGGCCCCCCAGAACAAAGAGCTACCCGGCACACCGGTAAACCTGGAAGAAAACACTCCGGGCAACTCAGAGGATGAGTGACCACCAGCTAACCCTGGTCCAACACCTGGGGGAGCTTAGGAAGCGCCTTTTTATCTCCGTCTTGGCCCTTCTGGTGGGTAGCGCCGTATCCTTCGCCTTTTTCAAGCAAATCATCGAACTGTTGGTTCGGCCCGCCCGGGACATAGGCGGGGACGCCGGAGCCCAGTTGATATATACCGAGGTCACCGAGTTGCTGACCACCAGTGTCAAGGTGTCTTTCGTTGGCGGAATCATCCTAGCCTCTCCGGTGATTCTCTACCAAGTCATCATGTTCGTTGCGCCGGGGCTCACAGGAAGGGAGAAACGGTACCTGATTGCCTTTCTGCCCGCAGTCCTGGGAGCATTCGCCGCAGGCATCGCTTTCGCCTACTTCGTCATGACCCCTCCGGCGCTCCACTTCCTACTCACCTTTGGCGGCGATGTGGCCACTCCTATGATAAGGGTCAGCAACATCGTCAACCTGATGATTCGGTTGCTCTTCTGGATGGGGCTGGTCTTTGAGACACCCTTGGTTATGTACCTCTTGGCGCTACTGGGTATCGTCAACGCCCGGGTTCTTGGACGGTTTCGGCGTTACTGGGTGATTATCGCTTTCATCCTGGCGGCGATAATCACGCCGACATTCGACCCGTTCAACCAAGCCTTGGTGGCGGTGCCGCTGCTGGTGCTGTACGAACTGGGCGTTCTGCTGGCTCGCTTGGCGGGGCGCAAACGAACTAAATCTGAAGCGATAGTTCCTTTTTCCGAACCTGACTGACTGTTTTGATCTCGCCAGTGCTGCCCACGAAACCGATAGTGTTAATTAAATAAAAGAGACCGGCAATCGCCGGTCTCTTTTATTTGCCTGATTCTTGAAGGTTTCTTAGAACCCTGAATAACGGTTTTCTTCGTCCGTCTTGCCGGCGGTCTCGGTCCCAACCGTTGGTTTTTCCTCGTCTTCGCCCGTGACCGAACTCTTGAAGGTCCTGATGCCCTTACCCAGGGAGGAGCCGATCTCCGGCAGCCGCTTGGCTCCGAATATCAGCATGATTACTAACAATATTATGAGTAGCTCTGGTATTCCCAGCGGGCCGATTCTCATGGCAGTCACTTTCCTTCTAAGCAGATTCTATCTGGCCTTAGGGTTTAATGATAACAAAAATGCCTGTCCCGGCACAATCGTAGAGCCTGCTGGATTGCGCCGTCTTTATCCCGCTGGACAACCCGTGGCCTCCGACGTAATATTTCCTCGTGTCTCCCAACCATCGGACTCTGAGAAACTGTTTGCGTGGTGAAGTTCCATCTGGGCAGGCAGATCTATCTGACCTGAAGCACACAGATCGAGTTGCTAGAGGTGGAGAATGGCAAAATTAGCTTTCTATACATTTGCTGTCCTCGAAGAAGCTTTCAGGCATCAACACAGTAGGGGTTTCGTAGACAGAATCACTGGCGTTTTTGAGTCCGCTGAGCAGGCCTCGAGATTCGTGGAGCGTGCGGACTCCGCGCGCCATGAAGGTCAAGATGCACAATGGGGAGACCCACTGGCCACCCCGCGCTTCAACGCCCGGCAAAGGGATGCCCGCCGAGATAACTCTCCCGAAGTGTCTCCCGATGATCATGAAGCCGCGACGCTTTCTCTTTGGGATGATTTGGAATCGGTCTACGCATTTGCCTATTACGGCAGGCATGCCGAAGCGCTGAAGAAACGTGAAGATTGGTTCGTGAAACCGGAGTGGCCTTCGTTCGTAGCCTGGTGGGTGGAGAACGGCCAGATCCCCACGTGGGAAGATGCCTGCAGCCGGTTGGAACTTCTCAACAATGAAGGTCCCACCCCACACGCCTTCGATTTCAAGACACCCTTAGACTCGGCCGGAACACCATGGCGGATGGACCGGTCGAAGATTCAGGAAAAGTCCGATCAGGTGAAGATGTTTGACGAGAATAATCCGACCGGGATATAGTCCGGGCGAAAACGAGGCAGATTCCGGAACAGCCTGGCCTCGATAAATGGGTCAATTTCGGGGAATGCCAGCCTAGCTAGATGAAGTATTTAGGGAGGAACCATGAAATACGATGTTGTGATTGTCGGCGGCGGGGCCGCTGGATCGGTGTTGGCCAGCAGACTGGCTGAAAACCCGAATACCTCTATCCTGGTGCTGGAAGCCGGGAATGATTACCCGGATCCGAATAATATTCCGGACGAGATAAAGTTCGGCGGCACAAGATTCGCGGAATCCCCCGACTCGGAACATAACTGGGCCTTGCGGGCGATTATCACAGAGGAACAAGGGGAGATTCACGTGGCCCAGGGGAAGGTGATTGGCGGAGGGTCGTCGATCAACGGACAGGCGATGCAAAGGGGCCTGCCCGAGGATTTCGAGTCTTGGGCGTCCATGGGCAACGACGAATGGTCCTATACCAAAGTCTTGCCCTTCTTCAGAAAAAGTGAGCATGACCTGGACATTCGGGATGATTTCCATGGCACCGATGGTCCCATGCCGGTAAGACGCCGTCAGACGGGCGACTGGCCCGACATCCAGAAGGCCTTCCGCTCCGCCTGTTTGAAGTCGGGTTTCAGCGTCGTCGAGGACACGAATGGCCCGGACCCCGCCGGAGTTGGCGTGTCTCCGTCCAACAACATAGACGGCTTGAGAATCAGCGCCGCCATATCCCATCTAGCTCCCATGCGCCACTGTCTCAACCTTACAGTGCGGGGCGGGGTGCTGGTCAGGAAGGTCTTGTTTGAGGGTAAGAAGGCCGTAGGCGTGGAAGTAGAGAGCGGCGGCGAGGTCTTCAACGTTGAAGCGGACCGTGTTGTGCTGAGCGCCGGGGCTATCAAGTCGCCCCATCTGCTCATGCTGTCCGGTGTCGGTCCCAAGAACCAACTCGAGCGATTCGGAATACCCCAGGTTCATGAGCTTCCCGGAGTGGGGCAGAACCTCTTTAACCATATGAGCGCCCAGGTAACCTTCAAGGTCAAAGATGGAATCACCCTGGGTGGTGGTGTCGACTCCGCCCACTTCGGTCTGCACTACACCTCCAACGGGTCCAGCGAAGCCAACGACATGTTGTTGAGGACGACGCCGGTCGTCGACGAACGAGAAGAGCGCGTCGCCGGTGTACGGACTAAATACCTGATCGGCGATGTGCCTCCGGAACAAGTCGCGCGCATATCCTGCACTCTCGGGCTGCCCGACGGCGCGGGGACCGTTACCCTGGCCTCCGCCGACCCAAGCGTTCAGCCGGCCTTTAACTACCGCTATCTCCAGCATCCTAACGACATTCGCCGAGTGCGGGAAGGCGTGCGTATGGCCATCGGAGTTCTGGAATCCGACTCGTATAAAGACGTGGCGGATTACCGTATTCTCCCGACGGATGAAGTCTTGGCCGACGATGCCGCTTTGGATCTCTGGCTGCGCCAAACCGTGGGAACGGCCAGACACGTTTCGGGGACCTGCAAGATGGGACCTGATTCAGACCCGATGGCGGTGGTTGATCAATACTGCAGCGTCAAGGGATTGGAAGGGCTGTCGGTCGTCGACGCTTCGGTGATGCCGCGAGTGCCCAGGTCCGGCGGCGCTCACGCGACGGTGCTTATGATAGCGGAAAGGGCCGTTGAGTGGATCGAGCCCAGTTAAATCCGGCTTAAGGCCGTTCAAGACAGGTAGTTGATAGACGGTGGGGCCCCAAAGATTGGTGGCTCCACCTGTTCTTTCAGAGATTATTCAATGCCGGGTGCTCACCGGGGGATTGCCTGGTGGTTAGTCGATGGTCAGCACGATTTTGCCGAAGTTCGCATTGGTCTCCATGTACCGGTGAGCCTCGGCAACTTCTTCCAGCGCAAAGGTGCGGTCAACAACAGGCTTCATGCTTCCCGAGGCCAGGTGGGGCAATATGTGCCGCTTGAACTGGGCGGTCACAGCCAACTTCTCTTCTAAGGAACGGCCCCTCAAGGTAGTTCCGCACACCTGCAGGCGCTTGGCCATCAGGTCGCGTAGGTCCACTTGGACCTGGCCGCCTCCCATCAATCCGACCTCAACTATCCTGCCCAGGCTGGCCATGGAAGCTATGTTCTGGTTCCAGTAAGGCCCGCCGATGAAGTCGATCAGAACGTCTACTCCCGCCCCGCCGGTTGTTTCTTTCACCACGGCCGCAAAGTCTTGCTCGTGGTAGTTGATTCCCACGTCCATGCCCAGTTCAGCCGCTCCGGCCAGCTTCTCTGCTGAACCGGCGGTGCCGATGACGAACGCTCCGGCATGATAGGCCAACTGGATCGCCGCCGTACCCACTCCGCTGCCTGCCGCATGGACCAACACCCGTTCCCCCATCTGGAGGTTGCCCCGGTTGAATAGGGCGTCATAGGCGGTGAAATAAACCTCCGGAGTCGCCGCAGCTTGCACAAAATCCCAGCCGTCGGGGATGGGTATAGCCATGCGGTGATGGGTGATGGTGCGGCTGGCATAACCGCCGCCCCCTAACAATCCAAAAACCCTGTCTCCCTTCGCCATGCCGAACACCCGCTCCCCGGCCTCAAGAACGACTCCGGCAAATTCCAGGCCCAAGATGTCCGAGGGGATGCCGGGGGGAACGGGGTAGTTGCCCTGACGCTGGAGAGTGTCGGCCCGGTTCAAGGCGGTGGCTTTAACGTCGACCAAAATCTCTTCGGGGCCGGGTCTGGGGTCATCGACCTCCATAACCTTCAGAACGTCGGGACCACCAGGCTCGGTTATAACAGCTGCGCGCATGGATGTTGTCCTTTTATATCTTAGTCTGTGAGATCGGGGAACAGTTTATCACCCTGTAAATATGCGTGTCGGGAAGCCGAGTGCACATCATTACGTACCATTCTAAGTGAGCTAAGTCTGAGGACGAAAACGCAACACCCAAAGCATTAGAGGCGGATGCGTAGATTATCCAGTGGTGCAGTGTCGGACGCTTGTTACGAACGATTCCCAATTGAACCCTATCGGTTTGCTATGGGGTGGATGGCAGGAGAAACTCCGTACAGGGTATGCCCAAGAGAACTGGACGTATGGTACCAGTATCACTAGGATTCTTGACGCACGGGGTATAGATCTGGTCACAAGCGTCTAGGGATCGATGGCGAGTTATGCGGGGAGCGGCATCTTACCATGGATGGCTCAGCGTCAAGGAAGTCCAAACTAAGATTGAACCATATCGACTGATTGCCCAACCCTTATTGGTCGGGATCTGCTGGCTCAATATGACGTTTGTCTGTCCATTGACAACGCACTCTCATAACAATCACCGTGCAATTCTCCACAAGACATAACTTGTATCCCCCCGAGGCCGCTTGTATACTACACAGCCGTGAGCTACCGGATGATTTGCCCACAGAGCGCAGTCTTCAGGGGATGTCAGACTAGATAATGAGCACGGATTCGAACTACGACTTGGTGGTGATTGGGTCGGGGCCTGGCGGGTATGTTGCGGCGATCCGCGCCGGACAGTTGGGGCTCAAGACTGCGATTATAGAGAAAGAAAGCCTTGGCGGGGTTTGCCTGAACTGGGGCTGCATCCCCAGTAAGGCCCTCCTGAAGAACGCTGAGATACTGTCCTACATCAACCGGGCCGACGACTTTGGATTTAGTTTCGATAATTTCCACGCCGACTATTCGGTGGCTTACACCCGGAGCCGGCGGGTAGTTAACCGCAACACCAGGGGCGTCGCCTTTCTGTTGCGCAAGAACAATGTGGAGCATATACAAGGTACCGGCAAGCTGGTTAGCGAAGGTGTGGTGGAGGTTGCTCCGGACGGTCAGAGGCTCAATGCCAAGAACATTATCCTCGCCACCGGCGCTCGTCCCCGGTCTATCCCCCCTCTTCCCGTTGACGGCGACAAGATTATAACCAGCCGGGAAGCTATCGTTCTCGATCAACTTCCCGCCAGCGTCGTGATTGTTGGCGGGGGCGCCATCGGCGTCGAGTTTGCTTATATCTACCGGATGTACGGAGTGGAAGTTACCATCGTCGAGTTGCTGCCCAGGTTGGTTCCCACTGAAGACGAGGACATCAGCCCCATTCTTGAGCGCAGCTTTGACCGCCACGGGATTAAGATTATGACAGGAGCCGGCGTGACCGGCGCCGTGCCGGGGGCTGACGGTGTGGCGGTTACCGTCGCCAAGGAAGGGGCCGAAGAGGTTCTTAACTGCGAGAAGGTGCTGGTGGCTATCGGGGTTCGGTCCAACATAGAGGATATAGGGTTGGAGTCGATGAGCATCGCTGTTCAGGATGGCGGTATCCAAGTAGACGACGTGATGCGAACCAACGTAGCCAACGTTTATGCTATCGGCGACGTCACCGGAAAACTGGCCCTCGCCCACGTGGCCTCGGCACAGGCTGCCATCGCCGTGGAGAATATGGCGGGCCTGGAGACTCAGGACTTGGATTATGGGTCGATACCCCGGGCAACCTATTGCAATCCGCAGATCGCCAGCTTCGGTCTGACGGAAGCCCAGGCCAAGGAACAGGGGCACGACGTGCAGATCGGGACCTTCAACGTGATGGCCAACGGCAAAGCGCTAGCCATGGGCGAGTCTGAAGGGATAGTTAAGCTGGTGACAGACAGCAAGTATGGCGAGCTATTGGGCGCGCACATGATTGGCCCGGAGGTCACCGAGTTGCTGGGCGAGCTGTCCCTGGCCAAATTATTGGAAGGCACCACATTGGAGTTGGGATGGGCGGTCCATCCCCACCCTTCGATGTCGGAGATGTTGAAAGAAGCTGCACTAGCGGCCCAGGGACGGGCCATCCATATGTAGTTTATCCGGTTCTGGCGGCGTTTCTCCGAGTCAAAGCTCACGAATTACAGCAAGATTGCAATTAAATAAGGCGTGATTCGCCTCGCCTTGCAGCTATTTTACGGCGGCGGTATACTGGGGGCAACACCATGAAGTTTAATAATTTAGATATTGCGCCAAAGGCCGGGAGCGCGGCTCCCTTCTTCAGCGCAGCGTTTTCGAATCCCGAAGATTGACATAATGCGATTGGATAACCCAGAGGGGTAGGGTGGTTTTACGGGTACTTAATTGGAGCCTCACTAAATCTAAGAAGTTATCCTCTCAAGCCGGGTGACTGTGTTTGGATGCTAGAACAGCGATGCCCGGCGAGCCGATGCAAGGAGCGAATCGATGGCCCTGGCAAGTTTTGATTTCGCGATAGCGATCGGAGGTGAAGCCGGACAGGGTATCGCCACTCCGGGCGATATTCTTGCTCGTATCTTCGTTCGGCGCGGACTCCACCTGAACACCTACAACGCCTACCAATCCATCATCCGAGGCGGCCACATCTTCCTGTACGTTCGTGTCTGTGACCAGGAGATACACACTCATGGTGACAAACTCGACCTGCTTGTGTGCCTGAATCAAGATACGATGGACCGGCACTTGCAGCTCATGGGTCCGGGCTCGGCGGTACTGTATAACGGCGACAATATCACACCCGGCGAAGCGGCCGATGGTGTGCAGATGTGCCCCTTGCCGGTAGCTGAATTGAGCAACACCCGCAACCGGTTGTCCCAAAACACCATGGCCGTGGGCTCTGCTGCCTATCTGCTGGGTTTGGACTTCGAGGTTCTTGAGGAAAGTTTGACCCTGCGCTTCCAGCGGCAGGGTCAGGCAGTCATAGACGAGAACGTTGGCGTAGCCCGGGCTGGCTACGACCATGCGGCAGCCAACTTCAAAGCCTTTGCCCAGACTGTACCCACAGGGCCCAAGCCGCTGGCGGTTTGGTCGGGCAACGACGCACTGGCTATGGGCGGCGCGGCCGCGGGCGTCAAGTTCTATGCGGCTTATCCGATGAGCCCGGCTACGGGGGTCTTGCATTGGATGGCTCAGAACGCCCGGAACCTGGGCATCATGGTGCGACAGGTTGAAGATGAGATTGGTGTGGCCAACATGGTCATCGGGGCCGCTCACACCGGCTGCCGGTCTATGTGCGCCACTTCCGGGGGCGGATTCGCTCTCATGACCGAGGCCGTGGGCGCAGCGGCGATGATGGAGATTCCGTCGGTTTTCATTAATGTTCAGCGCGCCGGTCCTTCGACCGGAGTGCCTACCAAGACAGAACAGGGTGATTTATGGCAGAGCCTGGGGGCCAGCCAGGGAGACTTCGAGCGATTCATCGTGGCGCCGCTTAACTCTCTTGACTGCTTCAACGTCATGCCGGAGTTGTTCAATCTGACGGACAAATATCAATGTCCCGGCATCGTTCTTTCCGACCTGCTGTTGGCGGAAGGACGGTTCAGTGTCGACCCGGACCTCATTGACATGCACCCGAAGATCGACCGGGGTGAGTTGATTACTAAGCCGTCGGCAACCGACGGATATCTGCGATACAAAGACACTGACAGCGGGATATCCCCGCGTGCTCTGCCTGGACTGGAAGGCTACGTCCACATGGTGGTCACCGACGAGCACGATGAAAATTCATCGCTGATCAGCGATGAATTCACCAATCCGCATAAGCGGCGCAAGATGGTGGAGAAACGGGGGCGCAAATTCAAGCCAGCGATCAAGGATATAAAAGCACCTGGATTGGAAGGCGCGGCCGATGCCGATATCACGCTGGTTGGCTGGGGATCCAGCTATGGGGTGATTAAAGAAGCGGTGGATATTCTGGCTCAGCAGGGAGTTGCTGCGAATCACCTGGCAATCAAGTGGATCGTTCCTTTCCACGGCGAGGAGATAACTGAGATTCTCTCCAAGTGCAAGCGAGTGGTAATTGTGGAGAACAACTATTCCGGTCAGTTCTATCGATACATGAGGAGCGAGACCGGTCTCAGTGTCGCCGGGCATATCCGGAAGTATGATGGGGAGCCATTTATCCCCCATCACATCGTCGATGGTGCCCTGGCTCATTTGGCGGAAAAGATTGAATGCTATGTGCCTTATCAAGAGGCGATTACATAAAGGGGTAGATGCATGACGACGACTGTGTCGACTACCGGCGATAAGCCGGAGATTGAGCTAACGGCAAGGGATTTCAAAGGTCTGGTTGATCCGGACTGGTGTCCTGGGTGTGGGGACTTTGGTGTTCTCAACTCACTACAGAGGGCCTGTGCGGAGCTTGGGCTGAGACCCCATGAGATCATGGCGGTCAGCGGGATAGGTTGTTCATCCAACCTGCCGGGCTACTTTAACTCCTACGGCATGCACACGCTTCACGGCCGAGCTCTGGCCGTGGCAACCGGCGTGAAGATGGGAAACCACCGGCTGCACGTTATCGCCACCGGTGGCGATGGCGACGGGTATGGCATCGGCGGGAATCACTTCACCCACACGGCCCGGAGAAACGTTGACCTGACCTACGTGGTAATGAACAACCAGATATACGGGCTGACAACCGGTCAGATATCGCCCACCAGCACCTTGGGGATGAAGACCAAGAGCACTCCCTTCGGCAGCGTCGAGGCACCGCTAAACCCCATAACGTCGGCGATTATGAACGGGGCAACGTTCGTCGCCCGGGGCTACAGCGGGGACATCAGGCATCTGACCGATCTTATGAAACAGGCGATTCAACATTCCGGGTTCTCCCTGATTGATGTTTTCAGCCCTTGTGTCACCTTCAATCACGACAACGGCCATCCGTTCTTCAAAGAGCGGGTAACCAAGTTGGAGGACGAAGAGCACAACACCAGCGACTGGAAGACAGCTTGTGAGAAAGCGATGCTCTTCGGAGACACTATCTATACCGGGCTGTTCTTCAAAAAGGAAGCTCCTACTCTGGATGGCAGCGAACCGGTTCTCGACCAGAACGAGCCTTTGGGCCACCAAGCCTTGGGGTTGGACAAGGAGCAGGCTCAGCGGATCGTCGACAGAATGATGTAGGCTGGGGCACGGATTTGACTAGCTTCGAAGGCGGCCGCGAGGCCGCCTTTTAATTTTGAAATCTTTACTGGCCACTGCCGGAATCGCAAAAACATGTTGAGCCGCCTTGCCGCGCCAACAGCGGTGCTTTAATATCTATCCTAGAAGGCTTGTTTCGGCATCACTTTGACGCGGACTCCGACGCTTAAACGTCATGCTGAGCCAGCCGCAGCGGCGAAGCATC
>ERZ651768.2424-NODE-2424-length-12968-cov-54.760531_pt1 | contig 12968 bp, 9 predicted proteins | sample MGYA00514754_ERZ651768 | MGnify/ENA metagenome assembly ERZ651768 | reverse complement strand
CCCTCTTCTAGGTCCAAGTCGAACAGTGCGGGGGAGGGGAACTCGCTGCTCTGCAGTCTGGCCAGCACCCTAGCCTCAACCGAGAGACGCTGGCGGGTCAGGCTCCGGTCGAGATCGGGGTGCCTGTAGCCTCGTGGTCGGCGCATTTTCAGCACTGCGGCCTTACCCAGCCACGAACCCGCGGTCACAGTGGCCTCGGCGCCCTCGTGGAGCGTTTTTTCCGGCATCCACATCGGAATGCTGCCTGAGGCCATGGTACTCCGAGATGAGATGCCTTGAAAGCGGTTGCACCTAACGAGAGATTGGGAGACATGACAATCGAGCTTCCAACTGCCCCTTTGCCCCGTGGTAGCCTGATTCTGGGCTATTTTTCCGACATTGAGATAGAGAGGGAGGCGTATCGTCTCCAAGAGGTCATCAAACAGCCGGTGAGGTGGGGTCTGGAGACATGCAGGGCCATCGCACCGCTCACTCTGGAGATCAACCAGCTGAAGCGTGAGAATGACGTCTTCCTAATCGCCCACTCATACCAGACCCCGGACATCATCTACGGCGTCGCCGACTCAGTCGCAGACAGTTACGCTCTGTCCAAGGAGGCCCGAGACGCTCCGCAGCAGACCATCCTGTTCTCGAGCGTTCGGTTCATGGCTGAGACAGCCAAGATCGTCAGCCCACACAAGGTGGTCCTGCACCCTTCGCCCGAGGCCGGCTGCTCACTAAGCGACGGGATCACCGCACAGGACGTACGTGACCTGAAGCAGGCGTATCCCGGTGTCCCGGTCGCCTGCTACATCAACACCAGCGCTGCGGTCAAGGCCGAGTGCGACGTCTGCGTGACCAGTAGCAATTACCTGAGAATCTGTGAGAGGCTGCCTGGCGAACGCCTGATATTCGTACCCGACCGTTTCATGGGCAAGCACCTACAGAACGCGCTCGCCGGTAAGAAAGAGGTCGTCGTCTTCGACGGCGAGTGCGAGGTCCACGCGGTTTTCACCGGCGACAAGATTCGCTCATGGAGGAAGCGCACCGCTGACCTCGGGATGGAGCTGATGGTCCTCAGTCACCCTGAATGCGATGCCGACGTGCTTGAGGAGAGTGATTTCGTCGGCAGCAGCGAGGTCCTGATGGAAGAGGCTCTGCGCCTAGCCTCGGAAGGGAAGAGGGACCTCATGCTCATCACCGAGTGCGGCACGGCGGACAGAGTCATAGCCGAGTCCGATGAGGAGCTGAATCTGATTGGTGCGTGTGTGATGTGCCGCCACATGAAGGTCACTCAACTCGAGGATATCCTGCAGGCCTTGAGGAACCCCAGACCCGAGCAGATCATCGAGATCGAGTCGGACGTCATCGACAGGGCGGGTCATTGCCTCGACGAGATGTTCCGGCTCGCCGAGTAATCAGCCCCGGCGCTCCGAAGCGGCCTGATAGGACCATAGGAAGAGTAGCGGGATCAGCATCAGAATGGCTGATTGCAGAATCACAGAGGAGTAGGGCTGGAAGGTCTCCTCCGAGTACACCTTGAGGACCGAGACTCCATCGGCATCGACCTCGACCCACGCCACGTTGTTCAACAGTACCTGTGGGTCGGACTGGTCGACGTCCTCATCGAATGTGATGGCCAGTGTGGTGTTGTCCGCGATTTCATGGAGGTAGACATCCCTGTTAGTGACGATGTCCTCGGGATCGAGTGAGGGGTCCCAAAGCGGAATCTGCAGGAATGCCACTCGCCCGTGCGCCACGCTCGGGGAAGACGACGGCCACACCGGCTCGGAGATCATTGTCTGCTCGCCTGTCAGGATGTTGACCAGAATCGTCCGATTGACCGGCCCGACATCGACCACTGCAGTCACCCACATCGGATCCATGGCGATGTCGACTACCTCGGCGTTCTCGTAGTCCACCGCGACTCCCGAAACCTGCTCGAGGTACTCGTCCTGTGGTCCGGTCGCACCAGCATCCAAAACTAGGCTGATAGCGATTCTTGGCCCCTCGAGCGAGGTGACGTTGACAGTGGGCTGAGGGGCTGTGGTGTCTGCCCATGCGAGTAATTGTCCCGAGGCTGCGACTATCGTGAACGGGGCCCCTGAGAAAGTCATCTCGATTGGACTCTGCTCCCCGTCGATAACCTCCAGTGAGTCCTCATGGACTATCACCAGCAGCGGCTCTCCGGAGATAGATTCCGCTATCGCCACGTCCAGCACCGGATTGCTCTCAGTCCGACTGAACTTGGGGGAGAACTCGGTCTCGTTGGACTGGAGTTCGTAGAAATCCACCCTCTGGGCGTCATGCAGCGCTAGGAACGGACCCGAGATGGAAACCATCGGAGCTGTTTCCCACGATGCCCCGGAAACTACGCTGCCGACCTCGTCGCTGACGTTCCACACGCTGATTTCCAAACTTCCATCCGGTACCTCTTCGACTGAGACCAGCCATCCGTCGGAGCCAGCCGCAGAAGTCGGCCATTCCACGCCCTCGACCGGGAAGTCCTGATGGGTAGCATCCCAAAGCAAAACGAAGCCGGTCGAAAGTAGAAGAGTGGCGATGATTACGCTGGTCTGCCTCTTGTTGGGTTCCTTTAGAGGCTCGAAGACTGAGGACACGCTGCTCAGGGTTCCACGGAACGACTTGCCGGGATCTGCGATGGCGCGGGCGAGCCGCCGGCTGAACAGACGCTCGTCGGCTACCCTCCATATCGGCGAATGAGTCTTCGCCGTCAGTTCGACAGCGAGGATGGCGACGGCCATACCGCCGATGATGTCGACTATCCAGTGTATGCCGAGGTAAATGATTGAGAAGGCGGTTACCAGCATGAAGGCGATGAGGAAGTTCCGGTAGTTCACCCACCTGCCGTCTTCATCCCATCTCTGCATGGTCAGCCAGATAGCGAAGGGCAGACCGATGTGCAGGCTCGGCATGCCGTTCGAGAAGGGGTCGATTCGAGTGAACCAGTTGTGAATCTCGGGTGTGAGGTCGTACGCGATGGTCTGCATAGCGGGAATGTGGTCACCGGTCACTCCAACGTTGAAGAAGAGGAAGAACGGTATGGCGATTATGTAGACCCAGAACATCGACAGCGAGACTCTGTCGGCCATGTGTCTGTCATCGAAGTATATCGGGTAAAGGAAGGAGGCGAAGGTTGCCGTCATGAATCCCATGACGTAGAAGTGGGTCAACATCTGGTCCAATGCGGCGTTGCGCAGTTCCTGCTGGACCCACAGGACGATATCCCCCTCTATGGCGTAGACATAGGGTGTCATGTCGAGCTTTGTGCTGGCCATCAGGACTCGGTCCATCCCGTCCAGCAGATCCTTCCACAGATAGACGGAGAAGACCACGATCATATGCGCCCAGTAGCGTCTGAACATGTCGATGAAGCCCTCGAGCCTGAGTTTCGCATAAGGCGGCTTGAACAGCGGCATCATCGCTATACTGAGGATTATCGCACCTGTTATCCAGGTGATGTAAATGCCAGTGCCCGCTGCCATGCTCCTGACCTAATCGAGTAGCGAGTGTGCCATGAAATCGACCCCTGCGGGAAAACCGTGGTCAGGTTATGCGGACCGGGGGGCCCGTGCTGTCCTCGAGGGTGGACAGCACGTTGTCCACTATGGCATCGAAGGCCACCGCGGTGTCGCCATTCGGCTCGGCGACGATACGGTGGACGCCATCGTCTCCGCCCCTGACAATACCGGGATCGAATGGCAGAGCGCCGAGGAAGGGGACTTGAAGTTCGGTGGCCGCCAAAGCACCGCCTCCTGACTTGAACACGTCCAGTGTCAGCGACCAGTTCCCATCCTCGTCCGTATTGGCCTCGATAGGAGTCCCGTTGGGTCCCATGACCGATACCTGTGAGTTGGGCTCAGCGGTCCCGCGGATGGTGTAGCCGCTCATGTTCTCGACCACGCCGAGGACGGGGACCGAGAGGGTCTTGGCGAAGTTGATCGACTTGCGACTGTCTAGCAAGGCTACCTCCTGGGGCGTAGTGACAATGACGACACCGTCGATACCAGGCAGGTTCTGACTGACTGTCAGTGGTTCGTCGCTGGTACCAGGGGGGAAATCGACGATGAGGGCATCCAATTCACCCCATGCGACATCGCCGATGAACTGCTGAATGGCCCCGAGTTTGATCGGCCCTCGCCAGATCACAGGCTTGTCCGGATCCTCGATGAGGAATGCCATCGATATAACTCGGAGTCCGTGTGGGCCGACAGCGGGGAAAATCTGGCCGTCCTCGACATTTAGTTCGGCATCATCAAGACCGAGCATCTTGGGAACGTTCGGCCCGGTGATGTCGATGTCCATCAGACCGACCTTCATCCCTCTGCGGGCTAGCGAGAGTGCGAGCCCGGTGGCAACTGTGGATTTGCCTACGCCGCCCTTGCCTGAAAGTACCATGATCTTGTGCTTAATCTCCTCATCGAGTTTGGTAATCCTGAGTTTGCGCTGCATCTGCTGGTAGGCCTGCTCCATCTGCGCACGCTCCTCGGACGAGGCAGCATCGTCTTGTGACTGCTTATCGCCGCCACCCGAATGGTGACTGATGGGTGAATCTGCCATTGAACCGATGGCGGCATGGTGCGTACTTCAACCCTATTCAACCACCTGTATCTGGGCCTCAGGGGAGAAAATGTGGTTTGGTTCATTAATCCTGAACACCGCAGGGGTGGTATGCGTCTGCTGTTCGTATGCGTCGGCAACACCTGCCGCAGTCAAATGGCTGAGGCTCTGGCCAAGCACAAAGGGCATGAGGCCCAATCTGCGGGAACTAGTCCGGGCGGTGCGGTTGCACCGGAGGCCATCGAGGTCATCGGAGAGAAGGGTATCGACATGGGCGGCCAGTACCCGAAGTCGGTCGATGACATCGATACGAGAGGTTTTGACCGTATCATCAGCATGGGCTGTGGTGTTGAGTGCTCCCACCTGCCTATGGACGACGACTGGGGGATTGAAGACCCACACGGCGGAGACGTTGGCCTCTACAGGGGGACTCGTGACAAGATAGAGGGGCTCTTGGACTTGTTAGAATGAGGCAAACCGACGCTTAGAAAAGTGATTCTCGTTTCCCGGAACCTGCACGAGTGTAGTGTAGTGGTTATCACCGGGCGTTGCCAACGCCTGAACCCGGGTTCAAATCCCGGCACTCGTACCATCACTCTAATTCCGAGTTCCTCAGAGACACAGCCACAGCGGTGATTCCGAGAGCCATCAGCAAGCCCAACACAACCAACACCAGGGTAGTCGCATTGTCACTCACCCAACTGCCCCCTCCTCCACCGGAGTCAGTCTTCTCCAACTGCAGGGTATGACTCTGCAGGGAATCTGGAGTCATCGACTGGTAGGTATCTGTAGCGCGAATCTGGATAGTGATATTGCCCTCGGGCAGGCTTGAGCGGACATCGAACTGGATGGTGTACACACCGTCCCCGGAGAGTCTGTCGCCGCCGGTCCCGTCATCGACCATAAGCAGCCACTTGTCGGAGCTCCCGATGGGAGCGAGTCTGCCGATTCTCGCTTGAGCGGAAGAGACGCCGTCAGGATCCTCTATCGTCGCCTCCAGCGTGTGCGTGATCGTATCTCCGCTTTCAGGCACGTGAATCGCCTCGACCTGTTCGCCATCCCTCAACACGGAGACGGAGTTGATCCAAGGAGCCTCGTTGACGATGGTCAGTAAGGGGGCGTCCTCTGGATATCCGTATCGATGGACGTGTTCTGCCATGATGGATTCGCCCTCCCCGTCGGTGATTCGCACCGGGACTATTCGCTCTCCAGGAGCCATGCCGTATGGCACCGTGAACTGGCCGCTCCAAACGCCGTCGGACTCGGTCAGCGGGGTCAACTCGCCACCGGCGCTCAACAGGTCGATGCCGATGGACTCGATTCCGTGTCCGTCGACTGCGGTTATTCTCACTTCGACCGAATCGCCGCGCGGGACCGAGTCTGGTGTGAAGACGAGTGACATCATCCTTGGAGCTGCGTTAGTCAATTCCAGTGTGGCTCCCTCCTCAACATAGACCCAAAAGTCCTGCATGCCTACTGTGACATCCATCAGGCCGTACTCCAATCCATCGTATACAATGAGTGCAGTCCAGATGTCGTCGTGGATGGTATAATCGCCGAACAGACCGGAGTCCGACAGCTCGACGATTCCCAGGCCCATCCGAGTGAGATCGGCAGTGACTTCGGTGACATCGGTGTCGAAGTCGTCCACGACGACCTCGAGGTGCGCCGAATCGCCCTCAGTCAGTAGCCTGCCTTCACGGAAGCCGATGGATATCATCGCCGGGGGTGTGTTCTCCTCGGCGGTGATGACAGAGGGTGAGAGGACCCGGTCCACCATCTGATGCTCAACGAAGGCAAAGCCCTCGCCCATTGAGCCGTTCTCGCCCATCTGGATCTGCACCCAGCGGTGGATCTCGTTGAGTAGACCTGCCAGCGGACCCTCGTTGACGACACTGCCCGAGGCGTGGCTGCTCTCGCTGTAGTCGCCCAGCCACTCAGCGACCTCGACTGTGTGGCCGTCCAACTCGACATCGGAGATGGTGGTGACCACGATGCTCAGTACCATTGCATCGTTTCCGACCAGTGAGAAGCGGTCACCGACGAGCACCATCTCGGGGGCTGCGCCCGTCTCCCTCGAGATGTGGTTCTCGAACATGACCTCGGACTCGGGAGCCTCGGCCTGCGTGATAATCGGCGAGACCTCGGGGTACTCGTTGTTCACCGTGCCGTTGTCCTCTATGTACTGGTAGCGGATGGTCCGGTTACCCCAGTCCGTCTGCGGGACCGTGAACTCGTAGGTCAGGTTGTGCTCTGCCTGCCACTCTTCGGTAATCGGCCCGATTGGGGTGGCCGAGACATTGAACCAGAACTCGTTCTCGATCTTGTCAGCCTCGAACAGAGTTCCAGTCGCGTTCTCCTGTGAGCCGGAGTCCACGATTCTCCTGATGAGTCCGAAGCTTCCCGCGGCATCGCCGTCGTAGGTGCCGTCGACTCGGATCGTCTCCGCTACGGTCTCGCCGCCCTGGCTCTCGAAGTGTATCACCGGGATGGTGCCCTCTACATCGACCTGAAAGAACTCGTCCCTAATCTCAAAGCTGAATTCACCGCCTCCCAGTATCAGGAAGTGTTGCTCCTCCCGGATGCCGTCCTCCCAGCGCTCGAGGATCCTGAACTCATCGAGGTCGAAGGAGAAGTAGTCTCTGTCTGCCCCATTGAGGCGGAGCGTGGCGTTGGCCTCGATCTGGAGGTGCTGAAGGCGCCTGCGGTCGTCCTCGTCCCAAGTCTCGAAGTAGAAAGTCGACAACTGACCGAACCCCCCGCCGCTGCTGTTGTTGTCGCCTCCGTTGAATGAGAGCCACCCTGTGCCGTCTATCCTGAACCTCTCGGTCAGCTCGCCCCCAGACCAGGAGCGCAGGACGTAGACGTCGTTGACCTGGACCTCGACCTCAAAGCCGCTGCTCTCGCCCTCCTCGCCCTCTTCGGAGGTGTTGAGGTAGAGTGAGCCGTTGCCGCTCATCTCGAAGTCCTGCTGCAGAAGATCGTTGCCGTCGTAGGTCTCGTTGAGCCATATCCTGTCGAGGTTGAGTTCGAGTTGCAAGCCCTCGGAGCCGTTCATGGCATCGAGGGTCAGGGTGCCGTTACCGAGCTCGTTGGACTCGAGGATGCTGCCGGTCCTCTTCTGCCAGCCTCGTCCCTCGAACTCTATGCCCTGGCCGTCCTCTGCGCCTTCCATCGACCACGTGGTCTCACGGGTTATCTCGTGGTCGGCGATTGGCTGGTTCCAGTTGGTGATGTCGAGGACTCGCGAGCAGCTCGCCTCGCCAGTCTCGACCGAGATCGAGACACGATCCTCGAACTCCGGCTCGGAGTCGATGATGATGTCGACCTCGCCGCCTGCGCTCACCACCGTCGCGTTTGAGATGGTGGCGATGACCTCCCCCTCACGGATATGCTGGACGTCTACGGTGAGAGCACTAGGCGAACTGCCGTTGGTGAACTGGGGGTCGAAGACAACCAGATAGCGATGCAGGACGTCGTAGGTCAGGTTCCAGCCGCCGTCCCAGTGTTCCTCTACGTCCCAATCGACCAATACGGTGCAAGTAGTGGGGGCGCTGTCGTCAGTTGCAGTGACCATGGCTGCAGGCCCGCTGAGAAGCAGGATAGCAAGCACTGCTAGGGCGGTGTTCGCGCGAGGCACGGAACGTGCCTCGACCCTCAAGATATGAACCTCGTGGGTTATCGCGTTAGTCAATTCCTGCCCGACAGGGGCTAAGGCTCAGAACAGTGGTTCCTCGTAATCGTCGTCCTCGCCAGAGCGTTCTCGCCACAGCGAGACCGGGACATCCTCGTAGATGCCGGCGTACGGATCCTCCTCCTCCCCGGACTTGACATCCTCGGTGGACAGGCGGGCCAGCTCCTCCGCGTTAGCCTTGAACTTCCAGTAGTGGATCCTCCACTCTCGGCCATCCCAAAGAGTGGTCTCCTCGGACTCAGTGGTGAGCAGGTCGTAGTCCTGCAGCTGGTAGAACAGGTTGCGGTCGGTGGGCTCGAGGGCATTGTCTATGATACGGTTCGAGAAGCCAAAGAAGCCGAGGGCGTGCTCGGCAATCGACTCGGCCACGACGGTCTCCATGTCGATGTCGACTTTGTGTCGGATGGCCTGTGTGAGTTGTGCTAACGTCAAGCCCATCGCGTCTCCCTCCAGTGATGTAATATGGAAGGCCGCGCTATTTCAACCGTCTCTCGCTCAGCCTCGATTTTCGCCGTTCTTCGCTCCGAAGTGGTTAATCTGTCTCCTACTTTCGCGAAGTCATGGAAGACTCGGGAAGACCTCGTTTCCTAGGTCTGGAGGAGTCTGAATCGGGACCATGGGATGCAGTGGTTCTATCGGTGCCCTTCGAGATGACGACGAGTTGGGGCGAAGGCACTGAGCATGGACCTGCAGCGTGCATCGAAGCCAGTTCCCAAGTCGAACTGTACGACCCCCTGCTGCCGGATGAGCTTCCCTGCGGACTTGGCATCCACACCGCCGACGCCTGGGGCTCCAAGGCCCCCACTCTCAGAGCTCAGTTGGATTCCATCCGGGACTATGCCGCCAAATGGCTCGACGGCGAGCAGTTTCCAATCGTCCTCGGCGGTGAGCACGGCATCCTGCCGCCGCTTATGGAGGCGGCATCAGACCATCCTGATCTGGGCGGCGACCTCGAGCTGCTGACCCTTGTTCAGGTCGATGCTCACGCCGACCTGCGCGACGAGTTGAACGGAGAGCGTTTCTCGCATGGCACGGCAGTGCGCCGCGCGCTCGATGCGGGAGTCGGACGGGTCATTCAGATTGGCACCCGGGCGCTGTCACGAGGAGAAGCTGCCTTCGCTGCAGCGGACGGTCGAGTCGAGACCTGGTTCGCGCGCGACTTCATGGGGGTGTGCGACGGACAGGCTGGCTGGGCCAGGCTGACCGAGCGCATCGCTCAGATAGAGGGGGCCGTTTGGCTCACCTTCGATGTCGACGGATTGGACGGAGCATTGGTCCCCGCCACGGGCACTCCGGTTCCCGGTGGTCTTTCTCACTGGGCCGCAGTGGACCTCATCGAAGGGCTCTTCGCAGCCCCCAAAAGCACAGTCATAGGCGCTGACGTCAACGAGATAGCCCCGGGTAAGGACGACTCGCTCACTCAGTTCAACGCGGCGCTGATTGCGACCAAGATACTCGCCTGCCACACCCTGTCACGCCTTAATCAGAAGGATTGAACGGGCTCCGCCCGCTCCGATTGCCATGCAGCGTGCTGCGGCGCTGGCGCTGGTCGCCCTCATTGTCGCTGGAGGTGCTGCTCCCGTCGCCAGCGCTCAGCAGCCAGACCTCACTCAGGAGCACTGGTACCACAGCTACGCCACTCTGACCCTCGATGTGCAGGCATGGGAAGATGACTACCCTGAGGTGGTCCGCTTGGTCAGTGCGGGGACGACCCTGTATGGAAGACAGCAGTGGGTGCTGCAGATCTCCGACTGGTCGGTCGAGAACAAGAGCGATGGTTTGCCCAAGGAGAAGGTGTACATCGACGGCGGGCACCACGGCAACGAGCACCTCGGGACCGAACTCGCATTCCTGACCGCAGAGTTCTACATCGAAGGCTGGGGAAACGGCGATACCGAGGTCATCGAGGTACTGCAGAGCACCGAGATCCACATCATGGTGCTGCTCAACGCCGATGGCAATGACGCCGACACACGATGGAACATGAACCAAGTGGACCTGAACCGCAACTACGACCACCACTGGACTACCGACGAGACTGCGAGTGGGGATGGGCCGTTCAGCGAGCCGGAGACCAGCAACAACGCCGACTACATGCACGAGTGGGTGACCGACGCCGACCTCTACGTCACCATGCACACAGGCACGTGGATTCTCGCATATCCATGGGGCTTCACCCCCAACATGCCCTCGGACTGGGAGCTCTTCGAGTTCATCCGCGACGACATCCACGAGAAAATCGACGGCGAACTGCCGATCCGCAACGCCAACGCCGGCATCTACCCAACTCACGGCACCAGCCGCGACTACGGCTACGGCGTGATGGGCTACCCCTGCTTCACCTTCGAGACCGACGACGAGCAGTTCCTGCTTGGCAGCGTCCAATCTGTCAGCGACCGCCTAGAGCTCGAACTCGAGGTCATGCGCTACCTGATCTCGAACGTCTGGTACTGGCGGGCTAGGCTGAGCGTAGACTCCCTAGAGGTCTCAGACAGCCATGTCGACCTGAGCGTTTCCAACATAGGACGAGCCAGCACGGCCAACGTCACTGTGCACTACATGAACGAGATGGGCGAGGTTCTGTGGCACTCGGACAACTTCAGCGTCAATGCGAGCAACCACACCGATACGAGGCTGGATGCGAGCGGGCTGAGTGTGGTTGCAGGCGGCCACTTCGAGCTTCACTACCAGAAGCGTGTGATTGATGCCGCCCTGTGGGTCAACGAGCCGGTAAACGAGAGCGTTGTTGGCGTTGTGAGCGATGACTCGTGGAACTTGCTCCCAGCACCTTCGCTGCTGCTGAGCATGGTCGCAATTGCTCTCGCAGCGATAAATAGGGAAAACCGCAGGTTTGAGCAATAATTCGGATTGTTTTCATAACAAAACGATGTTAGAACGTCGTTTTTACAATACAATTCTTTGTATATCACTACCGAATCGGCGAGTTCGGCGATATCATGGAATGGAAGAACAGCGAATTCGGAGAAATAGGGGATCAACTGGTGCTACCGCTCTTCGAGGGTGTTGAGAAGCCCCCAAATAACTCCCTCTCAGGACTGAACAGGAGCCAGCGGACCCTCGTAAGGGAAGCGATAGCCTCGGATGACTTCGAAGGGAAAAAGGGGCAACGGATGGCTGTCTGGACCCCTGACTGCAGAGTGCTTCTAGTTGGCATGGGCGAGAAGGGCGAGTTCGGGCATGGGAAGGCCAGGAACATCGGTGCGCGGGTGATGGGGGCCCTCTCCAAAAAGAAGGGGCTCTCGGTCACTGTCCGGTTCACATCTGGATGGTCGAGCGAGCGCATGGTCGACTTCGCTGAGGGCATGATGTTGCGCGACTACGAGTTCCTCGAGCACCAGAAGGTCGGCGATGAGCACATCGCCGAGCCTTGGAGCGTCGACTTCCAGGCGAGTGCGCGCCATCAGGAGGCACTCACAGAGGACCTCGGACGGGTTCACTCGGTGGTTGGAGGGGTGCATCTCGCGCGCGACCTCGGAAACGAGCCGGCCAACGTGCTGTATCCCATGGAGTACGCACGCAGGGCGGTCGAATGGGCCGAGGGCAAGGACAACGTGGTGGTCGAAGTATACGATTGGGACAGGTTGCAGGAGCTCGGCATGGGCGGCCTGATCAACGTCGGCAAGGGCAGCGACAGGAAGCCCTGCATGGTCCTTTTCACCCTCAATCCAGACGCCGACGAGGGCGTACAGCGACCGTGCATCGTCGGCAAGGGCATCACCTTCGATACAGGTGGGATCTCGATCAAACCGTCCAAGGGCATGTGGGACATGAAGTACGACATGTGCGGGGCCGCGACAGTCTTCGGGCTCATGGAAGCCCTGCACGCAACCGGTTACGAACGTCGGGTGAATGGAATAACCTGCATAGCCGAGAACATGCCTGGAGCCGGCGCCTATCGGCCAGGTGATGTCTTCGAGACCTACTCTGGCAAGACCATCGAGGTGTTCAGCACCGATGCCGAGGGCCGCAACGTCCTCGCCGATGGGCTGTGGAAGGCCGGCGAGCTCGACCCCGAGTACATCGTCGACCTCGCCACGCTGACCGGTGCCATCGTGGTCGCGCTGGGCAACCAGATCACTGGTATGTGGGCCAATGAGGAGGGCATCGGCAAGCGAGTCCGGAAGGCTGCTAACAGGTCCGGCGAAGCGGTATGGCGCATGCCGCTGAACGCCCAGTTCCGCAAGTACATGACCGACTCGGCGTTCGCCGACATCCGGAACGGCTCGATCGGCGGGGGCGCAGGCTCATCGAACACCGCGGCCTCGTTCCTCGAGTTCTTCGTGCCGCACCGCGGCTACGACGAGGACGCCGACAAGATCCCTTGGGTGCACCTTGACATTGCTGGAACCGCGTGGGGCCCTGGCTCGAAGGCCCGCTCCGAGGGCGCTAACCCACTGTTCCAGTTCGGTGTCTCGGGAGTCCACGTTCGGACTCTTCACAGGCTGGTCACCGAAGGTTGATCACTCGTCATCGTCTGAATCTACGACCTCGAAGTCGGCCTCGACGACGTCTTCGTCGCCGTCCTCAGTCTGCTGTTCGGCCATCTCGGCGGCGGCCGCCTCGTACAGTTTGGTCGAGACGCCGTGCATCTCCTGCTCGACTTCACTGATCTTAGTCTGGACAGCGGCCTCATCGAGGTCCTCGACCTCGATGGTGGTCTCCCCATCCTCCTTAGTGATCAGCACCCTCAACT
>ERZ651768.2423-NODE-2423-length-12971-cov-3.268342_pt1 | contig 12971 bp, 7 predicted proteins | sample MGYA00514754_ERZ651768 | MGnify/ENA metagenome assembly ERZ651768 | reverse complement strand
AAGACGAAAATTTTACCATACCATGGGGATTGCTGATGGGAGGGAGCAATTCATGCATTTTATAAAAGACATCCTAACATATCAGTTACCGGAAAAAGAGAAAATATTAACCATAATTGAAGAAAAAAATCCTGATCTTTTAAGTCAGCTATCTCATATACAATCAGCAAAACTCAATTATATGATCGCCAGGGGAATGAGACTCCCCTCTATAGATGCAGGACTGAATTACTCCGTCATGGGTGAAAATTCACAGGAGTGGATGGATAACCTTAAAGAGGATTGGAATCTTGGAGTAAATATTTCCGTGTCCATTCCCATTTACACAGGAAACAGTTTATCTACACAAATAGAACAGAGAAGAATTGAGTGGAACCAGACAACAGAGGATTATACATCCTTAAAAGAAAACCTCAATGTTCAAGCCCTTGACCTATTGGAAATTCTGAATCAATATACAGATATTCTACCAATTCAGTCTCAAGTTGTAGAATCTGCTCAGGAGGATCTAATCCTTGTTCAGGAACGATATTCTTTGGGAGCTGCAACCATTTTGGAGGTGCTGGATGCACAGGTATCCCTAAATCTGGCTAAGACAACATGGGTGAACATGAAATATGATTTTTGGATATCAGCAACTTCCCTGAAAGCATTAACGGGTGAACTAAACACAGATTTTGGAATGAAATAAGGAGACATTATATTGTCAGTTTTAAAGAAAAAAAAGGTGTGGATACCCCTGGTTTTAATTATTCTCGCAATATCAGGATTTCTCAGCCGTTCAAGGGATGAAACAATCGTCGTGGAGACGGAAACAGTAAAACGGACAGACATTATACACAAAGTGAATGCAAGCGGCAGAATCCAACCAGAGCAAGAAGTTCAAATTACATCTACAATCACAGGATGGATCACCGAGATTACAGTTTTAGAAGGTGATACCGTTCATCCAGGTCAGCACTTAATCAGCATTGATGAAAAACAATACCGCCCACGATACAATCAAGCTTTATCTCAAGTTAAATCTTCAGAAGCAAATCTGCGGAATGTTCAGTCCCAGATGGATCGCACTAAATCACTTTTTTCTAAAAAATTAGTTTAAAATTTATCGTTAATTATAATCAAGTATTTATTGATCGATTCAATATTATTAAAGGATAAAATTATCTGCCCATTTTTGCAATGAAAATAATATCCATATTCCCCAAGTATTATTATTTTCACTTTTGTAGAAAGAATCTATAAATTTATTTATTTCTAAACGATTAAAAAAATGCTGGCCAAACCGCTACAAAGACTAATTCTTATTCTCCCTCTTTTACTTTTTTCTCAAGATAAACGCTTGCGATTGAAACAAGCTGATCTTCTCGAAAACAAAAATATAAACGGTAAATCCACACAATTTTTAACAGGTAATGTTGTGTTCACAAAAGGCAAAATGACCATCCGATGTGATCGTGCTCAATACCACGAAAAGACCAGCCAGGGTTTATTAACCGGAAATGTGATAATGGATAAAGAAGGCCAGAACCTCACTGCTGATTCAGTCCACTTTGATTCACCCAATGACAAGTTCACCTGCTACAATTCAGTCCACATCTGGGATAAAGACTATGATTTAACTGCGGACACGGTAATCTATTATTCTGAACTGGACAGCGGAAGTGCCAGCGGTAACTCTAAAATGATCCAAGAAAATCAAACCATTACCGCCCACCATTTGCGTTATGCCAAGCAAGAAGGAGAAGATGCCGTTTCCTATACAGCTGAACAAGATGTGAAAATTGTAGAAAATGGACGTGTTGCCACCTGCGGATTAGCCATTTACGATGTGCGCAATGATAGAACCTGGCTCCGTTTCAAGCCCAAACTCGAAGAAGAAGGACGTATTCTGGAAGGCAGTGAAATCCAGATGTACTATGAAAATGATGCTCTTGATTATGTATTTATCCCCTCCAAAGCACATGCGATCAATACAGCGTCCGGTTTTCGAGAAACAGAATTAAAAGAGCTCGATTCGACCATTGTAAAACGAACATCTGCTTCATTTATTGATGATATGACCGGTTCAACTTTAAAGGGATATTTCGTGAACGGTAGTTTGGATTCTGTGCGCTTGGAAGGCATGGCCACAACGCTTTACAATATATTTGAAGATTCTGTGTATCAAGGTAATAATCTGGCATCCGGTGATACAATTGTCATGTCATTCCGAGGTACCGATAGCACTGAAGTTCAGTTAAAGAACATTTATATTTCTGGAGGATCCCGAGGTGTATTTACTCCGGATACGTCTAACAAAGATGTGGACGCACCCATAACCTATACATCCGATGAAATTATTTATGATTTACAAACGAAAGAAACGGACCTCACCGGTGAAGCCAATATCAAATACACCGATGTGGACTTGACTTCAGGATTCATCAACGTAGACTGGGATAACAATTTGCTCAGAGCTTTTCCAACCAATCCCGCAGATACAATTGCAAAGTTTCAAAAACCCACAATCCTTGAAAGGGGCCGGGACCCTATGGTAGGGGATTCGCTGATTTACAACCTTAAATCTCGCAAAGGGCGCATCAAACAAGGACGTTCCAAAGCAGATGATGGTTATTATGCAGGAAATGAAATCCGTAATAATGATCAAAAAATATATTATATCGAAAATAGTTCCTATACCACCTGTGACCTGGAAACACCCCATTTTCATTTTGAAAGCACCAACATGAAGATTATTAACCAGGACAAGGTAATCGCCCGGCCCATTGTACTCTATATCAGCAGAATTCCTATTTTTGGATTACCCTTTGGTATCTTTCCCCACAAGAGCGGGGGCCGCCATTCCGGCTGGATCATGCCGGGTTACGGCGAAAATAGTCTCAGAGGTCAATATATTAACAATCTTGGATATTTCTGGGCACCCAGTGATTTTTGGGGGACAAAGTTCACCATGAGCTTTGGAGATCGTCAGGGCTTTGTTTTCAATTTGGACAATCGTTATGCAGTACGATATAAATTTAATGGTTCACTTAATCTGCAGAGCAGACAGTTATTATCTGCAACGGATAATATCACGGAGATTGGTACAGAACGCAATTCAAGTTACCGAGTTCGCTGGCAGCACACCCAAAAATTGCGTCACAACCAGAACCTAAATGTAAGCGCCAATTATTCAAGCAGTGGCGAATTCAGCCGGAAATATACATCAGATCCACAAGCACGTATGAGCCAGCAGCAAACAATCTCTAATGCTACATATTCCAAGCGCTGGCCATCCATTCAAGCTTCAATGAGTATGAATCTTTCATCCACAACAAATCTGATGGCCGATGACAGGATCGATTCATCATCCGTTTTTTATAAAGCACCATCAAAAGCCGGATTACAAACTAATATCACTACTGCAACGCTACCTTCCATGAGTTTTAATCTAGGCCAGCGTAACTTTTTCCCCAATAAAGGCGGCGAACAACACTGGTTTAACAATATAACCTGGCGCTATAATACATCATTGATGAACAAAGAACGCTTGTACTATGAATCTGATGAGACCATGATCGATGATACCACCAGTTATTATATGTGGAATGCTGAAAAACAGAATTTCAGGGATAATGTTATGCGGCATTCATTATCCATCAATTCTCCTACAAAGATCTTTCGCTATATTACTTTTAATCCCAATATCAGCCTGAAATCGGATTGGGTAAACAGAACCTTTTCAGGAGAGTTGGATAGCATAACAAATTCCATTCGAACGAATGAAATTCCCGGCTTTGCCACACGGACCACAGGAAGTTTTGGTGCTTCAATCAATACACAGGTTTACGGACTTTTTCCGTTCAACATTGGCAAATTGATTGCTGTTCGCCATGTGGTATCACCATCAATTGGCTATTCATTCAAACCTGATTTCTCTCAGCCTGTATTTGGTTCCGACTTGGGCTATTTCGAAACAATTTTGGATACATCAGGAAACACACTTTACCACGACCGCTTCAGCGGCACTATGGCCGGCGGCACATCGCGGAATGAATCCCAGTCAATGAATGTAGGAGTTAATAATAATTTTCAGGCTAAAGTGAGGGATGGTGAAAATGATAAGATCATCAACCTCTTTTCCTGGCGTATGAATACAAGTTATAATATGGTTGCAGAACAATTCAAATTAAGCAATCTGTCATCTTCTCTTCGTTCTAAAATTGGACCATCGAATGTTGACCTGCGCATGACCCATGATTTTTATGAATATGATGAAGGTCTGAACCAGCGAGTGAATAAGATCAGACAATCAGAAAAAGGAATTCCTTTACCGCGCTTAACTCGGATGAGCTTGTCTACCGGTTTTCAGCTTTCCGGTCAACGAATGGGCACAAAAAATGCAGCTGCAGATACATCTAATACGACTGCTCTGCAAGACAGCGTTGCTGTTGTGTCTCCATTGATAAAAAATAGCGGAGGTTCAAAAGACAAACTCTGGAGTACACGTTTTAGTATAGGCTATTCATTGCAGCAAAATAACCCGGCATTGAAGAAAGAAACATTCTGGCTCAATACAAATTCCAGCTTACATATTACCAAAAACTGGCGTGTGAGTTATTCTGCCCGTTTTGATCTTATGCAAAATGAACTCATAAGTCATCGCTTTTCCATTTATCGAGACCTTCATTGTTGGGAATTGGCTATAGACTGGACGCCAAGCGGGTATGCTTCCGGATTTTATTTAAGAATCAATGTCAAGTCACCCACATTGCGGGATTTAAAAATAGAGCAGCGTGGTGGATACAACCGCAACGTGCCTTTTTAATTCCTTTTTCATTCTCTAACTAAAACATCGCAAATTCAACAATGGTAAAAACAGATTTTAAATACTGTCCCCAGTGCAAAACTGAATACGAGCACAAAATTAAGATCTGCGCTGATTGCAACGTTACTCTTGTGGATGAAAAATCTCAAGATATACCCCTGGAAATAATTGAGTGGGTTGAAATAGGTCAATTCCCCGGAAAATTATTTGGTGAAATGTCCGGAGAAATTTTGACGAACAATAATATACCTTTTTTTCTGAAATCCGATTTTTTTACATCCGCATTCAATGTTACACTAGTGAATGTACCCGGTGCTGTAGTAAAACTATATGTTCCTGAAAATGATAAAGAAAATGCAGAAAACTTAGTAAGGGATATGACTCTTTAACCCATGACCCATCGCACGATCAAAGGCACTCACGATATTCTTCCGGAAGATAGCGTTCGCTGGCAGAAATTGGAACGTGTTATCTATGACGTTGCTGCCAGTTACGGCTACAATGAGATTCGTACACCTATTTTTGAAAATACAAATTTGTTTTCCAGGAGTATAGGTGAATACACCGATATTGTTTCCAAGGAAATGTATTCCTGGGAAGACCGCTCTGGTGGTTCCCTAACCTTACGTCCAGAATTGACTGCTCCTGTGGCCCGCGCCTACATCCAGCATAATCTGGGGAACAAGTCACCGCTGCAGCGTATGTACTACATTGGTCCCCTTTTCCGCAGGGAACGACCTCAAAAAGGCCGGCAAAGACAATTCCACCAGTTTGGTATCGAAGCCTTCGGATCAAAATTTCCCGAACAAGATGCAGAAATTATAGCGGTTGGCAATACAATTTTTTCCGAATTAGGATTAAAAGATATTTCTTTAAAACTGAATAGCCTTGGTTCAAGTACATGCCGTAATAAATATACAAAAGCGCTCAAAGATTATTTAACTCCGCACAAGGACAGTTTATCAGCAACCAGCCAAAAACGGTTGGAATCAAACCCTTTAAGAATTCTGGAAACAAAAAATCCTGAAGAGCAGAAGCTCATAGCTGATGCACCTTCTATTACTGATTTTTGGACAGCAGATGACAAGGAACATTTTAGTACTGTACAAAATCTGTTAAACGGATTGAACATTCCTTACGAACTGGATCATCAAATGGTTCGCGGCCTGGATTATTATACACGGACAACCTTTGAATTTATTTCCGGTAATCTGGGAGCACAGGATGCTATTTGCGGGGGAGGCCGCTATGATAGCCTCGTTGAAACATTGGGCGGAAAACCAACTCCTGCCATTGGCTTTGCCGCCGGTATGGAGCGCATACTATTGTCCATGGATATTAGCAAAGATGACGCAAAAATAAACACAGTATATTTGATCAACCTTGTTGAATCTGCAAGCGGCCAGGCGTTGTTTATCGCAAATGAATTGCGAGAGTTAGGATGTTACGTTATTATGGATACATTGCGGCGCAGTTTAAAAGCTCAATTACGCGATGCCAACAGGATTGGTGCAGTTAAAGCTGTGATCATAGGCGAAGATGAATTGAAAAATAAGACCGTCCAAATAAAGGATCTTTCCTCAGGTGAACAGGAAGAAATAGTCATGAATGATCTTGTGAAACATTTCACCGTTTGACTTTTCTATAATTTATTTTACATTATAATACGCGCGTGAAAGAAGTTTAAAATCTCAAAAAAATATGAACAAACCACTTATAATAGTTGAGTCACCGGCCAAAGCCCGGACAATTGAAAAATACCTCAGTAATGAGTATGATGTTTTTGCTTGTGTAGGTCACATAAAAGATCTGCCCCGCAAAGAATTGGCTGTTGATGTAGAAAAAGATTTCGCAGCCAAATTTGTTGTTATGGAAGGCAAAGAAGATATTGTAAAGAAGATCAAGGAGAAATCTGCTAAAGCTCCTGAAGTGATCCTTGCCACTGACCCTGACCGTGAAGGTGAAGCCATCGCCGCACATATAGCAGAAGAAATTGTGAATGATTCCGTTTCCAGAGTGCAGTTTACCGAAATCACCAAAGAAGGCATCATTGAAGGCATGCAACAACGCCATGATGTTGACTTAGATCTTGTTAATGCCCAATATACTCGCCGTATTATTGACCGGTTGGTTGGTTATAAACTGTCTCGCTTATTATGGAATACACTGCAAAAAACAATGAGCTTTGTGAAAGAATCCCTATCTGCCGGCCGCGTACAATCTGTAGCGTTGAAAATGATTGTTGATCGTGAAAGGTTGCGTGCAATATTTAAATCAGCTACCTATTATGATCTCGAAGCTGAATTGGAAACCGATGCTTTAGAGAGTTTTAATGCTGAGCTGATCACAATAGCAGGGAAACGTTTGGCTTCAGGTAAAGATTTTGACAGCAATACAGGAAAATTAATAAAAGATAATACATTACTACTATCTTCTTCCCAGGCAACAGCACTTGTACAGGAATTACAAAACGGACCTTGGGTTGTAAGCAGTGTTGAAGAAAAACCACAAACGTCCAATCCTTATGCACCTTTTATAACCAGCACCTTGCAGCAGGAAGCTTCACGGAAACTGCGTTTTTCTGCACGAAAGACCATGCGCACTGCGCAACGCTTGTATGAAGCAGGTTTTATAACGTACATGCGTACTGATTCTATTCAGCTTTCCCAAGAAGCATTGACAGGTGCGAGAAAAGTTATTAAAGACCGTTATGGAGATGAATTTCTTCCAGATAAGCCAGTCATGTATAAAAGCAAAGTCAAGAATGCACAGGAAGCACATGAAGCTATACGTCCTGCGGGGATCGTATTCGCTGATGTTAAAACAGTCAGCGCAAAGATGGGCAGTGATGAGGGAAAACTGTATGATTTGATCTGGAAGCGGGCGGTGGCCAGTCAAATGAAACCGGCAAAATTGAAACGTACAATCGTAAATATTGAGAATCAAAATGCAGTATTCCGCGCTCGCGGCCGTGTCATCCTTTTTCCGGGTTATATGCGTGTTTATGTTGAAGGCAGTGATGATCCTGACGGCAAGTTAGCTGACCGTGAAAAATTTCTGCCAGAAATGAAAAAAGATCAACGATTGGTCTGTAAAAACCTCACTCCGAAAGAACATATTACCAAGCCACCGGCACGGTTCACAGAGGCGTCTGTTATAAAAGAGATGGAAAAACAGGGAATTGGAAGACCATCTACCTGGGCCAGTATTATTGAGCGTATTCAGAAAAAAGATTATGTTCGCAATCAAAAGGGTTCTCTTATACCTACATTTTTAGCTGTAGCAGTTACACAATTGCTGGAAAATCACTTTTCTTCCATTGTCGATTCACAATTCACTTCAAAAATGGAAGATGAGTTGGATTCAATTTCTCGTGGTGAATCAGAACCTCATCCTTTTATGCATGGCTTCTATTTCGGCAGTGATGACACGCCCGGTTTGCACCAAATGCTGGAGGATGAAATTGATATCCGTAAAGCGTGTACAATATTAATCACCAATGGCAGCGTGGAAGAAATTGTTATCCGTATTGGAAATTATGGTCCCTATTTGCAACAAGGTGAAGGGCGTAGAAATATTCCTGGAGAATTTTCTCTGGGTGATATTTCAGTTGAAAAAGCCATGGAAATACTGGCGAACGACTCCTCCCAGACACAACTCCTTGGTGTTGATGATGTATCAGGACAATCAATTTATTTGAAGGAAGGGCCCTACGGTCCCTACGTTCAGTTGGGCGATACCAAAACACGAAAATCACTCCCCAAAGGAACAGAAAAAGAAAACGTAGATCTTGATCTCGCCATTCAATTGCTTTCCTTCCCGCGATTGCTAGGCATACATCCCGACACTGGAGATGAAATTCGTGCTGATTTTGGACGTTACGGCCCTTATTTAAAAGTTGGTGAAAAGAACGTTAAACTGCCTCATCCTCACGATCCGCTAAAAGTGATACTGGAAACAGCTGTTGATATTATTAATAATCGAAATAAGCCCAGCAGTGCATTAAAGACGCTTGGTAATCATCCAGAAACTAGTGAAGCAATCGTTGTTAAAGATGGTCGTTATGGACCATATGTTTCTGATGGCAAAGTAAATGCTAGCCTGCCCAAGGATGTTTCGCCAGATGAAATTGATCTTGAGACTGCAGTCAACTTAATAAACGATCGTCGGGCTAAAGGGCCGACGAAACGATGGCGGCGAAAAAAGAAATGATGAAATTTATAATCTGTTTAATAATTTCAGTTCTTATTGCTGTGCCAGCCAATGAAGAATTAATAACTGATATAGAACAAAGCCTTATGGCGCCCTGCTGCTGGAGCGGTACAGTTGATGATCATGGCCATTCGCAATTGGAAGGCGAGATTCGAACAATGGTGGAAGCTGGACAAACGCGTCAAGAGGTTTTGGATCATTTTGTTCGAACGTATGGTGAAAGAATACTGGCAATACCAGTGGCTCAAGGATTTAATATCATGGCTTGGATCGCTCCAGTAATTATTGCCATTGCAGCATTAACAGTATTAGGCTTATATCTTCGTACTCCAAAGAAAATCGATGAAAAGTCAGCAATTTACGAATCAGGTACTTCAATCCCATTCAATGACCAGATTGAAAAAGAACTGAAAGAAATGGATTAATGGCTGTTAAAGCACACGCCCTAGATAAAATTGTATCACTGTGTAAGCGGCGCGGATTCATATTTCAGAGTTCAGAAATATATGGCGGTTTCGGTGCTGTGTATGATTACGGCCCTCTCGGTATTGCATTGAAAAATAACATTTCACAGCTGTGGTGGCGGTACATGACCCAACTCCACGAAAATATTGTTGGGCTGGATAGCGGAATTCTTATGCATCCAAAGATCTGGGAGGCTTCTGGCCATGTGGCCGAATTTCATGACCCGTTGGTGGATTGCAAACAATGCAAGGCACGCTATAAAGCTGATGAATTAACAAATAAAGATCCTAAATCTATCGATTGGTCTACTATGCAATGCCCGAAATGCGGAACCACCGGAAAAATGACAGATCCCCGACAATTCAATCTCATGTTCAAAACACAAATCGGGCCCGTGGAAAATGAAGGCTCTATAGCCTACTTAAGACCTGAAACAGCCCAGGGCATTTATGTGAATTATTTATTGGTACAGGGTTCGCAGCGATTGAAGGTACCTTTTGGTATTGCCCAGATTGGAAAAGCTTTCCGTAATGAGATCGTGGCTAGAAATTTTATTTTCCGTACCCGTGAATTTGAACAGCTTGAAATGCAGTATTTTGTAAAGCCCGGTACGGATGATGATGAAATGAAGGTCTGGAAAAAAGAACGCTTTAATTTTTATACAGATGGCTTGGGAATCAATAAAGATAAAATTCGTTTTCATCAACATGGCGATGGTGAATTAGCCCACTATGCTAAAGAAGCCTGGGATATTGAATATGAATTTCCTTTCGGCTGGTCAGAAATTGAAGGTATCCACAATCGCAAAGATTTTGACATAAAACGCCATCAGGAATTTTCCGGAAAAAACATGCAGTATTCTGATCAAGTGACCAATGAAAAATATTTCCCTTATATCATCGAAACTTCAGCCGGACTCAACCGCATGCTGCTTACCGTACTGGCTGATGCCTACTGGGAAGACACTGAAAACAACCGTACTGTATTGAAACTGCACCCACGTTTAGCACCTATCAAGGCTGTTATTTGTCCTTTGGTCAAAAAAGACGGCTTGCCGGAATTGGCCAGAAAAGTAGTCGATAACCTAAAAAATCACTTCAAAGTCTTATATGACCAGCAAGGATCCATCGGTAAACGGTATTACCGCCAGGATGAAGCCGGAACACCCTTTGGCATCACTGTTGACCATCAATCTCTCGAGGATAACACCGTCACACTCCGCCATCGGGACAGTCAGAAACAAGACCGTGTTTTAATTACTGGCCTCATCGACAAAATCGATGAAGCGATCTTAAATTATTCCTAAAAAAACGAACTCTAGGTAAAAAATTATTTTAAAATAAACTTTGGTAAGTTTAACCATTTAGCCATAGTTTTGCCAGAATTTGCCCTTGTAGGGTAAAAAAATGTATGTCTAAATACATACCAAATAACAAACCTAGGAGAAAATGATGAAGAAAATCATTTTTATGCTTGCACTTGGGATGTTTTCTGGCCTCATGGCCCAGGGCTCCATCTACGGTACGGTAACGGACCAGGATGGAAATTCATTGCCTGGCGCTAATGTAGCCGTTGAAGGATCATCCTTAGGCGCAGCAGCCGATGGAAACGGTGGATATATGATTTCTGGCGTTCCTGCCGGGTCATATACAGTATCCGCTACATATATCGGTTATGAAGCTGCTAGTCAGAGTGTTTCGGTAGGTGCAGGAGCGGCCCAGGCTGACTTCTCACTGACGATGAGCGCATTGGCTGGTGGAGCAGTGACTGTGATCGGTTCTCGTTTTGCTCACACTGCAGAAGACCAGGCTGTACCTGTAGACGTCTTTACAGCCCAGGAAATCCGCCGTGCCGGCTTTACAGAAACCGCACAAATCCTGCAATCTTTGGCACCATCATTTAACATGCCCAGAACATCCATTTCAGATGGTTCTGATACAGTACGGCCCATGACCTTAAGAGGATTAGGTTCCGGTCAGGTATTGGTGCTTGTAAATGGTAAACGCCGTCATACTACCGCTTTGGTGCACGTGAACAATAGCCCCAGCCGTGGTGACACAGGTGTTGACTTGAATGCAATTCCGGCAGCTGCCATTGAACGCATTGAAGTTCTGCGTGATGGAGCAGCCGCCCAATATGGTTCTGACGCTATTGCCGGTGTTATCAACATTGTGTTGAAATCAAGCCGCAGTGGTGGATCATTCAATGTATACACCGGACACAATGAACACGTCATTGAAGCAATTCCAACAGGTTACGATCTGTATGGAATTAAATATGGTGATGAAACAGAACCTTATACTTGGAATCCAACAACGGAATCTAATTATTCACGCAATGCTGATGGCAATCCTCAGGCAATTGTAACAGCAAGTGAAGACTATACCATTAATGATGGTGCAGTAACACAATATCAGCTAACTCGTGGTTTTTCAATCGGTAATGGCGGTTCGCTGCTTATTGCTGCTGAATATCGCGACCGTGGACTTTCCAACCGTGTTGGTGTTGAGGGTGAACAGTATTTTAAGCAAAACTCCGATTACTGGAGTGATGATGAAGCTGAATCACAGCGGCTACAAGCCGGTTCAAACTGGTTCGTAGACCCATTCCGTATGAGATGGGGTGACCAAGCACAGAGCAATATGGGTTTTATGTTCAATGCTGATTTGCCTGCTGGTGACAAACGGTACTATGCTTTTGGCGGATACACATCCCGCAATGGCGATACCGGTTGTTTCACACGTCAGCCAGATCAAGCTAATAAAGTTTGGCTAAGTTCTAACCCCACAGGCTTTGTACCGCACATCCAGCCAGAGGTAGCTGATTATTCAGCATCCATGGGTGTTGAAGGTGTGTTCGGCAACTGGAGCTACGATATTAGTAACACCTATGGAATGAATGATTACCATTTCTATATGATGAGTACTAATACTTCATATGGCCCTGAGCAGCTGCGTTCTTATGACATTGGTGGTTTTAAATTCGATCAGAACACTACCAACGTGGATGCAACTACAAGAATGGGTAACATTGATGTGGCTGCCGGTTTGGAAACGCGTTCAGAAAGTTTCCGTATTTATGCCGGCGAAACTGCTTCCTATGCCAGTGGACAAGCTGGAACAAACATTGTTGGTTGGGATTCTGCAGAAGAAGATTCATTAGGCAATGTGACTTACACCGGCCTAGAAAGCAGCACGGCCGGAAGCGGCTGCCAATGCTTTAGCGGTTTCAAACCTTCCAATGAATTGGCCACCAAGAATGCCGACCGCAGTGTTATGGCCTTCTATGGTGACGCTGAAATGGATCTCGGTATTGCCCGTGTTGGCGGTGCTGTGCGTATGGAAAGCTATGATGATACTCAGTTGGATGGTTCATCCAATAGTTACAGCAACTTGAGTTTCAAAGGAACAGTTCGTTCAGAACCAATCAGCGGTGTGGTTGTGCGTGGTGCATTCAGCACTGGTTTCCGTGCCCCGGCATTAGC
>ERZ651768.2422-NODE-2422-length-12971-cov-9.911975_pt1 | contig 12971 bp, 9 predicted proteins | sample MGYA00514754_ERZ651768 | MGnify/ENA metagenome assembly ERZ651768 | reverse complement strand
AAAATCTGGCGTGATACCCCAGTTCAGAAGCGTGCTTCCATTCTTCACAAAACTGCAGATTTAATTGAAGAAAGAAGTGAACAGATAGCCCGTATCATCACAATGGAACAGGGCAAAACGCTCAGGGAAGCACAGGGAGAAATGCTGCGCACCGTGGAAACCTTCAGATGGAATGCAGAACTGAGATTTGAGAATTTTGATAAACGATCTGTACTAAGATCAACGGGGCTTCGGCAAAGCGTGAGAGTTGAACCTGTGGGTGTCGCCCTCGGATTAACTCCCTGGAATTTTCCGGCTTTTCTACCGGCCAGGAAGCTCGCACCGGCGTTAGCCGCAGGTTGTTCAATGATTTTGAAAGCTTCTGAAGAGACTCCGGGTACTGCAGTATCACTTGTCCGTGCTCTTTCCGATGCAGGTCTTCCTGAAGGTGTGGTCAATCTAGTTTTTGGTGTACCTGCAGAAATTTCAGAAAAATTATTTGCTTCTGACATTGTTCGCAAAATCAGTTTTACGGGATCTGTCCCTGTTGGCAAGCAACTCGCCGGTCTTGCTTCTTCCGGACTTAAAAGATGCACTTTTGAGCTTGGAGGACATTCTCCAGCCATTGTTTGTGAAGATGCAAATCTTGAAAACGCACTCTCGACACTCACTGCCTTCAAATTCAGAAATTCAGGCCAGGTTTGTATTGCACCTAGTCGATTCTTTGTTCACAGAAGTCATTACAACTCATTTGTGAATGGTTTTGTTGATGCTTCGCTTGCACAGTGTTTAGGTAATGGTCTTGAAGAAGAAACTACTATGGGACCAATGTCTAATTACCGGAGAATAGAATCGATGGGGAATTTAGTTCAAGATGCTGTCAAATGCGGTGCAAAATTAGTGACTGGTGGAAAGCGCTGGGGTAATGTTGGTTTTTTTTGGGAACCGACTGTTTTAGTTGATGTGCCTGACCATTCGAAAATAATGCAAGAAGAGCCATTTGGGCCTGTGGCACCTATTATTCCTTTTGACTCATTGGATGAGGTAATTGAAAAATCAAATTCACTCCAATATGGTTTGGCTTCTTATGTTTTTACGCAGTCAGATAATACCAGAGAGTTGCTAGTTAATTCTCTTGAATCAGGCGGTATTGCTTTTAATTCTGCTGCCCCTGTACCAAGTGACTTACCATACGGAGGCTTAAAAGATAGTGGTTATGGTTACGAAGGTGGTATTGAAGGAGTGGAGGCCTATCTCCACAAAAAACTCGTAAGCCTGGAATGAAATCTTAACTACCTGATATGAAAATTTTTAAAGTACTTTAAATCAAGAAGTCAGCACGTTTCATATTGCTAAATCACAAATTGAAATCAGAGTGTATGCAACAGGTTATGACTTGAGCGCGATACTTATCATAGAAAATCATTTGGTAAGCTTCTGCTTAAAATGTACAGTTAAAAATGTATAAATATAAAACTTTAAATCAGAAAAAATATATATGTCAAAAGTAGCATTTATAGGGCTTGGTGTGATGGGAGAACCGATGGCCCGTAATTTATTGAAAGCAGGCCATAATGTAAGAACTTATGATGTACAGGATAAGGTGTTAGACAGAATTGCTTCGGAGGGAGCTGAGATTGCAAGTTCTCCTGCAGATTCTGTTATAAATGCTGAATTCATTTTTACGATGTTGCCAAGCGGTAAGGAAGTTTTTCAAGCCGCTTTTGGCGACCAAGGATTTGCACAATCGATGTCTAAGGAAACCTTACTAATCGATACCAGCACTATCCTGCCAGCAGATACTGATGAGATCTCAGCGAAATTAGCTGCTCGCAAGTGTAGAATGATTGATGCTCCCGTTGGAAGGTTGGCACAAAATGCTAGAGAAGGGACACTTTTATTTATGATTGGAGGATTAAAATCTGATCTTGAGCGTGCCCGTCCAATACTCAATGTATTAGGAGACAAGATTGTGCACTGCGGCCCTGTAGGGATGGGGACACGTATGAAGATAGTCAACAACTATCAGTCAACAGCTCTAAATGTCCTGACAGCAGAGACACTAACTTTTGCTGAAGCCAGTGGTTTAGATATTAATCTTGCAATAGAGGTTATGCGAGAAACAACTGCAGGAAGAGGACATATGAACGCAACTTATCCTAACCAGGTTCTTTCTGGGAACCTCGAACCAGGTTTTATGATAGATTTGGCCCATAAAGATTTGGGGCTGGCACTGGAAACAACTGCAAAACTTCACACTCCGGCTTTCTTGGGGGCTGCAGCTCGTCAGGCATACTCTATTGCCCAATCAAATGGTATGGGCAGGAATGACTGGACTGCCCTTTTCATGACTTTGCGAAAACTTGCAGGGTTGGGTCCAATGAAATGATTGGCTAAATGAGAAAGTTTATACATTTTTAAGCACAAGAAATTTGTTGTGATGCAATTCACTAGCAATTTAAAAATTGGTATGAAGAAAGATTTGTAAACAAACCTTTACTTTATATAATAAATATTTCTGATGACTGCTCTCAATTCTAAATCCGGAAGTATCGTAGAAATCGAAAAGGTCATCAGAACATATTTTGATCTTCTTTATAAAGGGGACAAGGACTTAATCGAAACAGTTTTCCTGCCAGAAGCAAATGTATATTCGTTATCCAATGGCAAAATTGTCAAAATTGATATGGACGGCTTTCGGAAACGAATAGCAGAACGGCAGTCTCCAGAAAGCATTGGTGAAACGCGTGATGATAAAATAATTTTGATTGATATATCCAGTCCAACTACAGCGATGGTCAAGGTTAAATGTAATATTTTGCATAACAATTACATTGACTATCTGTCTTTATTCAAAGTCTCTGGTAAATGGAGAATAATTTCAAAGGTTTTTCATATGAATCCAGGGATTTAATCTCAAAATTAATTTAACATTTTAAAAACTTTTGTTATTAATTTACTTATCAAAACACTTTTCACAACTTTTTATTCAACAAAATAGCATTGAAATATGAAAAAAGTCATACACCATTTACCTTTTTCAAAGATCCCTAAAATTTCTCGTGGTAATGGAATAGTCAATCATTTAATTGCAAGTAAGAGCATAGGTGCAAGTAAAATACACTCCGGAATTACAATTATTCCGCCAAAAACATCTGTGCCTGCACATTCGCATAATACAGAAGAGCAGGTAACCATCCTAAAAGGTACGCTTAAAATTATTTTAAATGGGGAAAAAGAGGTTAATTGCAATAGATACGATTCAACATTTATTACTTCCAATATTGAACACGAACTCATAAATGAAACTAACGAGGAAGTTCATGCAATCATAATTTATGGTTCAGTGGATGTAAATAGAACATTTTCGAAGACTGGTTTAACTGTATTAATTGGCTCAAAAGAAGACAATTTTACAGACAAATAATAGTTTCAATTCTACAGAATTTGAAAATTATGCACTTGATTATACTACAAGAAAATTTTTCAGATGATATTGTTAGGAATGAAAAAATGTGCTACTAAATTTTGAGCAAGGTATATATGAGTTTCTCCAGTTATTTCACAAACAAAAAAGGTGGCGATCGTATTTTTTCAGTTGAAGCCCCTAAAATTAAATTCGGGCGGGGGTCTTTAAATGAAATCGGAGATGATGCCAAGGCACTTGGAATGACCAGGGTGGCAGTATTTACAGACCCTAAAGTTGCTCAGATGGAACCTGTTTCCATTGTTGTTGAATCTCTAAAATCAAAGGGAATGGATGCGGTAGTTTATGACCAGGTTGCAGTTGAACCGACAGACATCTCATTTAAACAGGGCTCAAAATTTGCCAGTGAAGGCAAATTTGACGGATTTGTTTCAGTCGGCGGTGGTTCTGTGATGGATACCTGCAAGGCCTCGAATCTCTATTCCTGCTATCCTGCGGATTTTCTTGATTATGTGAACGCTCCAATCGGTAAAGCAGTACCGGTTCCTGGAAAACTCAAACCGCACATTGCCTGTCCGACAACTTTCGGTACTGCCAGTGAGTGCACCGGAATTGCTATCTTCGACCTGCTGGAAATGGAAGCCAAAACCGGTATTGTCAGCCCAATGATACGGGCTGACCTCGGTGTACTTGATCCAAGTGTGCTGGCCTCACTACCTCCTCTTGTCCGTGCTGCAAACGGTTTTGACGTATTCAGCCATGCCTGTGAATCCATTACGGCACGTCCTTACACTCATCGTCCTGCTCCTGAATCATCACAAAAACGTCCATTGAGTCAGGGAGCAAATCCGTACAGTGACATTACATGCCTGGAAGCAATAAATCTTATAGGCAGAAATATTGTCCAGGCTGTCAATGATCCTAGGGAAGAAAATTATGGCGCACTGATGTTTGCCGGAATGCTTGCCGGAATAGGATTTGGAAACGCTGGCTGCCACCTGCCTCATGGCATGTCTTACGCAGTTGCTGGGCTGGTTAAGGATTATCAGCCGCAAGGCTGGCCTGCAGACCATCCGATGGTTCCTCATGGAATATCTGTGATAGTCAACTCTCCAGCTGTCTTTCGTAAAACCGGCCCAGCTTGTCCGGAACGTCACTGGAAAGCTGCAGATGCAATGGGGGCAGACCTTACTGACAAAAATATGGAAGATGGAGGAGAAATCCTTGCAGACCAAATTATCAGTATGATGCGTGACACCGGCATACCTAACGGTCTTTCAGGAGTCGGATATTCAATGAGTGACCTGGACGCGCTCACTGACCGTTCTTTTGCGCAGAAGAGACTGATTGACAATGGGCCTCTTCCTGTTGCAAAGAATGAGCTGAAAGAACTTTTTCATGATGCAATGAGCTACTGGTAAGACCTTTAAAATTTATCCACTTAACCTTCAATTATCTGTAAAAATCCTTTATGCATTAGGATTAAAAAATTTTTACATAAAGCCGATTTCCATAAGATCCTCACCTGCCAACAAAATCATGACTATAGAATTCCTGAAAAAGGCTGCAAAAACTCCTCAGAGCGGTGAAGAAGAGACAGTACGTATTGTACAAGAAATGCTGCAAGCAATAGAATCCGCAGGTGAGGAAAAAGTCAGGGAGTATACAAAAACTCTTGATAAATATTCAGGCAACGTTGTTGTAACCCCGGAAGAAATAGCAAAATCAGCTTCAAGCCTATCAAAACAAATTAAAGATGATATTAAGTTTGCCTACAATCGCGTAAGGACATTTGCAAAAAAGCAGTTGGAGAGCATCACTGAATTTGAGTCTGAAATCGCGCCCGGAGTCTTCTGCGGACAGAAACTGATTCCGATGGAAACAGCAGGGTGCTATGTCCCGGGAGGACGCTATGCCCATGTAGCATCAGCAATAATGAGCATCACCACAGCCAGAGTTGCAGGAGTTAAAAATATCGTGGTATGCTCACCACCAAACCCTGAGGAAGGTGTACACCCAGCAATCCTTTACACCATGGATATGTGCGGGGCAGACACCATCCTTGCAATTGGAGGTGTGCAGGGGATAGCATCATTGGCTTTTGGGTTATTTACAGGTAAACCTGCGGACATCCTTGTAGGACCGGGGAATCGATTTGTTGCTGAAGCGAAGCGCATTTTATATGGCAGAGTTGGCATTGACCTATTTGCGGGACCAACTGAAATCGCAATAATCGCAGATGAAACTGCTGATCCGGAAATTGTGGCTTCTGACCTTGTGGGACAGGCCGAACATGGGCCTGATTCTCCTGCCTGGCTGATTACTACCAGCCGTGAACTGGCAGAGCAGGTACTATCCTTAATTCCGGGTTTAATTGCAGACCTTCCGGAAACACAATCAGAAGCAGCTGAGGCAGCATGGCGTGATTATGGTGAAATTGGTCTATGTGAAAATCGTGAAGAAGCAGCACGGCTAAGTGATCAATACGCGGCTGAACACCTGGAAGTCCAGGCAGAAAATCAGCAGTGGTGGCTGAACAGGCTTCGAAATTACGGCTCACTTTTTCTTGGTGAAGAAACTACAGTTGCGTTTGGGGATAAATGTTCCGGAACAAATCATATCCTTCCCACCAAGGGTGCGTCGCGCTACACGGGTGGACTTTCTGTAGGTAAATTCATCAAAACTGTCACTTACCAACGTATGAGCCGTGAAGCTAACAGGGAGGTAGCGGCTGTTACTGCGCGAATTTCACGCCTTGAAGGCATGGAAGCGCACGCACGTACTGGAGACGAACGATTGCGAAAATACTTTCCTGATGAGACATTTCAAACCAATTTCTGATTAAGAATTGCACTATCATGCATTCATAAAAATATTTTCAGCCTTTTAAAAAACAATCCTGAAAAATGAATGTAGATCATTATCTGCAAAGCCTGTTCAACCTGTCAGGGAAGGTTGCCTGTGTGACTGGTGCAAGCACAGGTATCGGCAGAGCGATGGCAAATGCTCTGGCAAAAGCCGGGGCGTATGTTGTGATCACGGCACGTCGTGAGGAATTGCTTGCCCAGACTGCTGATCAAATAAACTCAGAGGGAGGACAAAGCAGTTATGTGGTTGCTGAATTAAAAGATACCAAGTACATACCTAAATTATTTGAGCGAGTGTCCAAGCCTTTTGGTACTCCGGACATTCTTGTAAATGCTGCCGGAATTAATCTGCGTGAGCCTGTAGAGAAGATCACAATTGATAGTTGGGAAAAGACAATTGATATCAATTTGCGAGCCCCTTTTTTTCTAGCTCGTACCATGATTCCTAAAATGCGATATAAAGGATGGGGAAAGATCATAAATCTTGCCTCACTGCAATCCAGTCGGGCATTCAGTAACGGACTCCCATATGGAGCTTCAAAAGGCGGAATTGTTCAAATGACAAGGGCAATGGCAGAAGAGTGGTCCAAACATGGAATTTGCTGTAATGCAATTGCCCCAGGTTTTTTCCCCACAGAACTAACCGCTCCAATTTTCAGTGATGCTTCAGTTGCTGCACAAAAAGCCGCACAAACAGCTATAGGAAGAAATGGGGAACTTTATGATCTTGAAGGTATAACTGTTTTTCTTGCATCTCAGGCTTCAGATTATATTACAGGTCAAACCATCTTTGTGGATGGAGGATTTACAGCAAAGTAGAAGAAACTCATGAAAGCACTTGTATACACTGGAACTGAGGAGATCAAGTTTAAAAGCATGTCAATCCCTGACCCTCTGGAAGGTGAATCAAGAATAAAAATAGAGGCTGTCGGTATTTGCGGTTCAGACATGCATGCTTACCATGGAAAGGATGAGCGTCGAGTTCCGCCGCTCATTCTTGGTCATGAAGCTGCCGGAGTAGTTGTATCAGGTAAGAATACCGGACAACATGTAGTGCTTAATCCTCTTATCACCTGCGGTACTTGTAAAGATTGTTTATCCGGACGAACCAATCTCTGCGTTAACAGAAAGCTTATCGGTATGAACTATCCAGGAGCTTTTGCAGAATTTATAAATATTTCAGAACAAAACCTTATTCCGCTTCCGGAAGGAATGGAATTCACTCATGCCGCGCTCACAGAACCTGCAGGGACTTCTTTTCATGCACTTAAGCTTGCGCAACAAGCTCTATCAGCTAGTTTATCCGAAGTTAACGCACTTGTTATCGGAGGGGGATCGATTGGTTTGCTGGCTGCATTATTTTTACGATCACATGATTGTCAGGAAATTTTTCTCTGTGATACAAATCCTTTGCGCCGAGAAACTGCCTTATCATCCGGATGCTGCAAAGTGTTTGATCCACTGACTGAACCTTCAGGACCCGATAACAGCTTTGAGTTAGTTATTGATGCAGTAGGTATGGAAACCACCCGAAGTCTGGCTATCCGAGCAGTCCGCCCCGGAGGGGTGATGATGCACATAGGATTGCAGAATGGATCGGGAAACTGTGATTTCAGGAAAATCACACTTGGTGAAATAACTGTTATCGGCACCTATACTTACACACACAATGATCTGGAAGAAGCACTGCTGAAACTTAGTTCAGGAGCACTAGGTGATCTATCATGGATCGAAAAACGGCCCCTTGCAGAAGGTGCTTCAGCTTTTTCAGAACTTAATGATGGTATATCCGCTTCACCAAAAATCGTGCTGCTTCCCCACGCATGAGTGATTACAGAATTTTCTGCTGTATTTTATAATCAAAAATATACTGCCGAAATTGTACCTCATCTTAGTTGACAAATATTTTTTGCCAACCAATTTATATTTTTGAATAACATTACTATTTTCAATCAGCTGCTTATGCGAAAAGCAGAAAATTGAATTTGATAGATTGCTGAAAATGAAAATTTTTTAGGGAATTAGAAAGTAAAAATCATCATCTTTGAAACTGCCAATTAATGATTTTTAATTTTTATCAGGTAGGAATAATGGTGCCTAGAGCCGGACTCGAACCGGCACGGTGTTTCCACCGATGGATTTTAAGTCCATTGCGTCTACCAGTTCCGCCATCCAGGCATAGATTCTGAAGAGTTCAATTTAGTAAATTAAATGAATGATTTAGATTGTTTTTTAGCTTACCAGAGTATAATTTGAATAATTAAATCAGCACACTATATAAGGTCAATACTTGTACATGAAAATTTATTGAACTGGAGGCGACGAGCGGATTTGAACCGCTGTATAAGGTTTTGCAGACCTCCGCCTAACCACTCGGCCACGTCGCCACTGGCCATTTAAAAATACCCGAGATTACATGCAAACTCAAGAACAAAAAGAGTTTATTCAAAATGCAATTGAACAGGTAAAACTTCACGGAATACTAAAATATCTTCCGGACGGTAAGCTGACTCACGCCCCCTTTTCACTCAGTCCCTACACCATGACTGAATCAGTTTTTGAGGAAATGGCGGAACTTACCGCCCCTTTCAGTGAATTGATGATCCGAGTCTCCCGGAGTCCAGATTTTCTTGCACACCATTTGGAGCCTATTGCCGCTATCGATACGTTTCTGAAAATGCTGCTGGACTGCAGATCAAGGGAAGTTACCCAGAACAGGCAGCTGCTTGTACAGAGAAATGACTTCTTCATAGCAAATGAAAAACACTATACTGACAAACAAAACAGCCATCCTGCGGAAAAAACTCCTGAAGGTGCGGTCATGCGCCAGGTTGAATTAAACACTGTCTCAGCCAGTTTCCCATTTCTTATTACCAGGCTGAATCAACTGCATAAAAACTTGTTTGAACAAAACAAGCTGCCTGAAGTAATACAAAACAATCCGCTTGATGCTGTGGTGGATGCTTTTGCTCATGCTGTACAAAATTATGGAATATCTGATAGCGTGATGCTTGTGGTTGTTCAGCCTGACGAGAAAAACATTTTTGATCAACTTGGGCTGGAGCAGCATATGTGGGTAAAATACAAAATTGCTACTGTTCGAAAAACATTAACTGAAATCCATACAGACGGGAAACTGCGCCAGGGACATCTGGTTGTTGATGACAAGACAGTGGCAGTAACTTACTATCGTGCAGGCTACACTCCTGACGATTTTCCTGCACAGGAAGCGTTCAAAGGGCGCCAGTTAATTGAAGCCTCATCAACCATACAGGTTCCGGACCTGGCAATGCAGCTTTCCGGTATGAAAAAGATACAGCAGGTCCTTACAAAACAGGAATATTTATCAGATTTTGTCTCAGAGGAAATTTCAGGACGCTTTTTGCAAACATTCGCCAAAATGCATACGCTTGATGAAATCATCAATACTCCTGAAGGTGATGTCAGCGCGGCTGAATGGCTTTCAAAGCATCCTGATGATTATGTTCTGAAGCCGCAGCGGGAAGGTGGAGGGAATAATTATTTCGGAAGTGATATATTAAAACTGCTTCCTGTTATCAAGAAAGAAGAACAAAAAGCTTATATACTGATGGAAAAAATTCAGGCTGTGCCTCACTACTCACTCCAGGTCGTTAATGGACAGGCTGAGACTTTAAACTGCGTAAGTGAGATAGGACGGTTTGGAATATGTTTTGCTGAAAACGGTGAGGTAAAAAATAACAGGGACGCTGGTTACCTTGTGCGTACCAAGGCAATAAATGTGAATGAAGGCGGAGTTTGCGCAGGCTTTGCCTGCCTGAATACAATTGCGGGATTTGATTCAGAGTAACCAGGGAAATTAAGATTTAAAAAAGCGTTTACTGAATCCGCTCATGATGCCAGCTCAATAGTGGCAAGCAAATCAATTTCTTCAAGAACTTTTCCAGTACCTGTCGCAACGCTTGTCAATGGATCTTCGGCGTGAAAAATAGGAAGTCCCACTTCCGCACGCAACAAATCATCCATGCCGGATAATAATGATCCACCACCGGCAAGTACAATTCCCCTATCAACAATGTCAGCGGCAAGTTCAGGTGGTGTAGATTCAAGGGCATTTCGGATTGTCTTTACAATCTGTCCGCAAACATCACTGAGCGCGTTCAGCACTTCCTCTTCACCAAGCACCAGTGTTTTTGGAATTCCTGTAACCAGGTCACGGCCTCGTACCTCATATGACTTTGGCTCATCCTTGATAAACGCAGTTCCGATACTTATTTTAATTTCTTCCGCAGTACGCTCCCCTATCAGCAGGTTATATTTCTGTTTGATGAATTCAGTGATGCTGTCATCCATTTTATCTCCGCCTACTCGGGCGGAATCACTGTAAACAATTCCTGCCAGGGAAATCACTGCAACTTCAGTGGTCCCTCCTCCGATATCAACAATCATGCTTCCACTGGCTTCTGTAACCGGCAATCCTGCTCCAAGCGCCGCAGCCATCGGTTCCTCGATCAGGAATACTTCACGTGCTCCGGCTGACTCAGCGGCTTCTTTAACCGCACGACGTTCAACTTGAGTGATTCCTGAAGGAACTGCAACTACAATACGGGGTTTAAATCGAAAAACGGAAAATTTGCTTTGTGTCTGGCGAATGAAATAACGCAGCATTTCCTGGGTGATATCAAAATCAGAAATTACTCCGTCCTTCATTGGTCGAATTGCAGTTATTGAACCCGGAGTACGACCCAGCATCTGCTTTGCTTCCTCTCCAACTGCAAGTACCTGAATACGCCCACGGCTGTCTTTTTGTACTGCCACAACAGATGGCTCTCGAATTACTATCCCACGCTGCTTTGTGTACACAAGCGTGTTTGCTGTACCTAAATCAATGGCTAAGTCCTGGGTTAATAAACTTGCAATCTTTTCGAACATTGAATTATTCCTGGTTTAGTCTTTCACTTAATCAAAGTTAAATCCGAGGTGAGTCATTTCCAAATTAACTTTTTTATCACATCAAGGATGAGGGTGTGCTTTACTGTGTAGGAGAACAGCTTTTAAGGCTTTTTTTATCGCATTAGGACATACAGAAGTAATGCCAAAACTGTATTATTTATGGTTTATTTTTTGATATGTCCCGCATTTCCTTGTGAATCATACCCTCAGTTCTTTTCAAGTCTGCTCAAAATTGCCTTTTTTTATCTGGATACTTTCACTACCTGTTTTCAATAGATGGAACAGAAAAAGGGGGGAAATCGAAGTTTATGATGTATAGGACAATCGATGATAATAAAGGAAATGACTGAAAACAAGGAGAAAAAATTGCAGGCTGATAGACAGGGTTTCAATTAAACCGAATGAATGCAAACAATCCGAAATAGTCAGCCGACCCGCATTTCCGGACTTCCTCCCGGAGTCATTTTTACTGCACAATATTTTACTTCCGGAATTTTCCCAAATGGATCAAGGGCTGAGGTAGTTATCAAATTCGCAGCCGCCTCATTGAAGGCAAATGCCATAAAGATATTACCCTGCTGAACACCGAGGTCCTGACGGGCATATGCTGTAATTTTACCGCGTCGTGATTCAATGGTCACTGTCTCTCCTGCTTCCAATCCAAGTTTTTGCAGATCATCGGGATTAACATTTATCACGGGTTGCGGTTCAATTGCGTCAAGGACACTTGACCGCCGAGTCATACTGCCAGTGTGCCAGTGCTCGAGCTGACGTGCTGTGACAAAAACAAAAGGATACTCCTCATCAGGCATTTCATCAGCATGGGTGTATTTTGCAGGTACGAATCTCCCTTTCCCGTTTTTTGTAGGATAACCATCCTGGAAAACAATGGGATCTCCAGGATCACCTTCTCTGGTGCATGGGTAAGTTACAGAATGTTCTGTTTCCAGGCGTTCCCACGTGATACCGGCCATGCTGGAAGTTGCTTCACGAACTTCGGCATAAATGTCCTTCGGACTTGTGTAGTTCCAATTCAGTCCAAGACGTTTTGCGATTTCCTGTATGATCCACCAGTCCTGACGTGCATCCCCTGGGGGTTCGATTGCCTGTCTGCCTAACTGCACCTGACGATTGGTGTTGGTAAAGGTTCCTGTTTTTTCCGGAAACGCGGAAGCAGGTAAAATAACATCGGCATAGCCTGCAGTTTCTGTCAGGAAAATATCCTGCACTATTAAATGATCAAGTGAAACCAGCGCCTCTCTGGCATGGTTCAAATTAGGGTCAGACATTGCAGGATTTTCCCCCTGAACGTATAATCCCTTGATTTCTCCGGAATGTACTGCGTCCATTATCTCAACAACCGTTAAGCCGGATTTTGGATTAAGCTTTGTGCCCCAAAAATCTTCAAACCATTTTTTTGATTCCGGCTCCACAACAGATCTGTAATCCGGGAAGAACATGGGAATCAGTCCCATATCAGATGTCCCCTGAACATTGTTCTGTCCACGTAAAGGATGAAGCCCTGTCCCAGGTCTGCCAATTTGACCAGTCATCAGCGACAGTGCTATCAGACACCTCGAATTATCTGTTCCATGAATGTGCTGAGATATACCCATGCCCCAGAGAATAATTGAAGCTTCTGCTTTAGCAAAAACCCGTGCTACTTCCCTTAATGTTTCTGCCGGAATTCCGCAAATTGGCGATACTGTTTCCGGACTGTATTCAACAACATTAGCCTTCAATTCTTCAAAATCTGTGGTGTACTC
>ERZ651768.2420-NODE-2420-length-12978-cov-2.781257_pt1 | contig 12978 bp, 13 predicted proteins | sample MGYA00514754_ERZ651768 | MGnify/ENA metagenome assembly ERZ651768 | reverse complement strand
ACCAATTTTCAAATTGCTAAACACAAATGGTTTATCACCTCTCATTCGAACGGTATCGCGTTCCATCACCTCTAGCGATGCACCAACATAACCGGCAAGGTCAATCTTGTTGATAACCAAGAAATCTGAACGGGTAATGCCGGGACCACCCTTGCGAGGAATTTTGTCACCAGCTGCAACATCGATGACATAAACCGTTAAATCGGCTAACTCCGGGCTGAACGTGGCACTCAGATTGTCACCGCCACTCTCGATCAAGACGATATCTAGGTTCGGAAATTTGGCACAAAGCTCATCTATTGCCAGTAGATTAATGGAGGCATCTTCTCTGATGGCTGTATGCGGGCACCCACCCGTTTCAACCGCCACGATGCGATCTTTTGGCAGCGCTGCACTGCGTGTCAAGAATTCCGCGTCTTCGCGCGTATAGATATCGTTTGTAACCACGCCAATCTCATAACTCTGCCGCATTCGCTTACACAAAGCATCGACCAGTGCCGTTTTACCTGATCCCACGGGCCCCCCGATGCCGACACGCAAAGCGCGTTTGGGTATCGTTCCCGTGGTTTCATGATTCATGATCGAAACAGACGAGTGTACTGATTCTCGTGACGTGCACTGGCGATGGCCAATCCCGGTGCACAGGCGCCGATACTGAAGTCCTCAAGTGCAAGTCCTATATCGACCGCTTCGGGAATCCGCTTGAGGATTTGAGATAAAATTCGCTGACCGGCGGTGTGACCAAGTGGCACAAGCTTCACAGCAGCGGCAACCTGATTCTCAACCCAAGTCCACAAATACGCACGAGCCATTTGCTCTCGCCCAATTCGCCATGTGGCACAGGCGCAAGCAAACACACAGACATGGCTAAGCGGCTCACCCGCCTCCCAAACATTCTCCAAACGATCAACGCCCAGTGCCGGCAAAACTTTTAGCATCGCATCCCCTAATTGGCGATCCTCGGCGCGCAGTTCGGCTGACTCCCGGGATGCCATCACAAAGCGGTTCCAGCGCCTCACGGCCTCAAGGTCTTCGGCGATCCAAGCGTTGTAGATGCGCGCCGCCACCGGCAATTCGAGCCGGGCGATCACGCTGAGTGCCACGCCGTCTATCCAATTCAATGCCGTTTCCGAGTCATCCACCCAATCTGCGTTAACCGCGTATTCGAGACCGTGCGAATAGCTGTAGGCGCCGACCGGAAGCGTTGGACTGATCAGTTGCCAAAGGCGAAGCGAGTCAGTCATGAATACCAACCCTACCAATCACGTCGTGATAGGCTCCCGGTTCTGGCTCAAAAGCTTCCATTTCATGTCGAACGCTCAATCCGAGGCCTGTTACCATTTCATCCAAAACAGTATCTCGCAGATAACGTAGCCAGTCGTCACCAAACTGCAACAAAACATGCCGGTTCCCCAAGTGGTATGCAGCTTTAGCCAACAGTGGGGAATCTTCGCTGGCAACCGTCGATACGGGCTCCCGCGCAGCCCGCACTTTTATGACCCGACCATCCACTGCGCGTAGCAGGTCACCGCCGCGCAACGGCCCGCCGGATGGCAAAAAAATACCCGCATCTTCGCCGTTATCCAACGCCGTTCTTACCCGCTTTTTCTGTCGATACTCGTAGGCCATGGTGACGGTCGAGTCATGTGCAACAGACTCTGACAATCGCTGGTTAACTTTCAATAGTTCCATGCTAGAAGAGGAAATATCGTTGCGCGAGTGGCAAAGAAAGCGCCGGCTCACAGGTCAGCAACTCTCCATCGGCTCGAACTTCGTAAGTTTGAGAATCAACGGAAATCGACGGCAACGCATCATTTAAACGCATGTCATGTTTGGAAACGCTACGCGTATCGTGAACGGCTTGGCAGTCCTTTTTCAGATCGAGTTCATCACGAATCTCCGCCTTGGCAGCGGCCTTGGATACGAAGGTGATCGACGTAGTAGAAAGCGCCCCACCAAGCGCTCCAAACATCGATCTATAATAAATCGGCTGCGTTGTCGGAATAGAGGCATTGGGATCACCCATCGCAGCCGCCACAATCATGCCTCCTTTGATAATCAAATTTGGCTTCGCTCCAAAAAACGCCGGTTTCCATAAAATGATGTCAGCCAGCTTCCCGACTTCAATCGAGCCAACTTGTGCAGAAATACCATGGGTGACGGCGGGATTGATGGTGTACTTGGCGATATAGCGCCGAGCACGGAAGTTGTCGTTACGTTCCGAGTCCTCGGGCAGAGGCCCACGTTGGATCTTCATCTTGTGAGCTGTCTGCCAGGTTCGACAAATAACCTCGCCAACACGGCCCATGGCCTGCGAATCGGACGCGATCATCGAAAAAGCGCCTATGTCATGCAAAATATCTTCGGCCGCAATGGTCTCGCGGCGAATTCTAGATTCTGCAAAAGCCACATCCTCGGCAATTTTTGGATCCAGATGGTGGCATACCATCAGCATGTCCAGATGCTCGTCCACGGTATTTACCGTGTACGGCCGCGTCGGGTTTGTGCTGGAAGGGAGCACATTTTTCTCGCCACAGGCACGTATAATATCGGGCGCATGGCCGCCCCCGGCGCCTTCGGTGTGATAGGTATGAATAGCCCGGCCCTTGAAGGCGGCCATCGTGTCTTCCACGAAGCCAGATTCATTCAAGGTGTCCGTGTGAATTGCGACCTGAACGTCCATTTGGTCCGCAACAGTCAGACAATTATCGATTGCAGCGGGTGTAGTACCCCAATCCTCATGCAGCTTCAGCCCCATCGCGCCGGCCTCGACTTGCTCGCGTAGCGCTTCCGGTTGGCTCGCGTTGCCTTTGCCGAGGAAACCAAAGTTAAGCGGCATACCATCTGCAGCCTCAAGCATGCGATGGATGTTCCACGGTCCTGGTGTGCAAGTTGTGGCATTTGTGCCGGTCGCCGGACCGGTGCCTCCGCCAATCATCGTCGTCACACCGGACATCAGGGCCTCGTCGGCCTGCTGCGGACATATGAAATGTATGTGGGCATCGATTCCTCCGGCGGTTGCAATCAGACCCTCTCCGGCAATCGCCTCGGTACCAGGCCCAATTACGATGTCCACGTCTGGCTGCACGTCCGGGTTGCCCGCTTTGCCAATTCCGCTAATTTGCCCATTTTTGATACCGATATCCGCCTTCACGATTCCCCAGTGATCGAGGATCAACGCATTGGTAATAACAACGTCAACCACGTGCTCAGCGGTGCGCTGGCTTTGCCCCATGCCGTCCCTAATCACTTTTCCACCGCCGAACTTGACTTCCTCCCCATAAGTCGTGTGGTCTCGCTCAACTTCAATAATCAGTTCCGTATCGCCGAGGCGCACGCGATCACCAGTCGTCGGCCCGTACATCTCGACATATGCGCGGCGGTCAATACTTGTCATTAGTTGCTCTCCAACTTCCCCATTACCTTAGCGTTAAATCCATAAATTCTTTTTTCTCCCGCGTAAGCGACAAGATTGATAGTGCGTTTCTGTCCCGGCTCGAATCTCACTGCAGTTCCCGACGGGACATTGAGCCTGTAGCCACGTGTTGCCTCGCGATCAAATTCCAGTGCGGTGTTGGTTTCATAGAAATGGTAATGCGAACCGACCTGTATCGGTCTATCTCCCGTGTTTGCAACCACCACCTTTATCTCATGACGCCCGTCGTTTAACTGAACGTCGCCTGCCTCCGTATAAATTTGACCTGGAATCATTTCAGCTTGCTCCTCAAAAGATCGGGCTGTGCACCGTTACGAGCTTCGTACCATCGGGAAAGGTCGCCTCCACCTGAACCGCATCCAGCATTTCCGGAATCCCGTCCATCACATCTTCCCGGTTGAGCAGTGTGGTTCCGTAGCTCATCAGTTCCGCGACATTTTTACCATCTCGCGCACCCTCCAAAATTGCTGCCGAAATGTAGGCCACTGATTCCGGGTAGTTGAGCTTCACGCCACGGGCCTTGCGACGCTCCGCCAATAAGCCCGCACTGAAAAGCAATAATTTGTCTCTTTCTCTGGGTAAAAGATTCATATCAACTCCTGCGATTACGATGGTCCCAATCTTTAAATGCGAAAATCATGTCTGCCATATCCGGGGTTCGCGCGCTGTTTTTCCCCCGATGGCTGGACGAATTACCGTCCAGACCTGAACCAAGACCGAACGAACAACTTCAGCGTAAGCCGCCATGCAGCGAAAGACCGCTACGTCATCCAATAGTGTTGCGCCAAATACGCAACCAGAATTCGGCTTGATGAGCGTCTGCACGCGACTGACTAAGTCGACGTCCGCGGGACCAGCAGTCATTGTTCCCACCGCTGAATAGCCAGATAAGCCCCATGCCTCGGTTTGCAGGCGGTCGCCGCCGGTAAGGGCCAGTCGTTCTATGACCGAGGGCTTACCATCGCGACAGATTTCAAGACGCTGCTCAACTGTTCCGGCATCGAAAAGTTCGCCCGCCGCGGGGCGCCCAAAACAAAGAGTTTCCCAGTTGATAAACCGCCCGGTCGCAGCAACGTCGATGCGGGTATCGAGCCGGGCATGACACCCAGCGAAAAATATGGTTTCTTGTGGCAACCATTCGATACAGGCGTTTTCGCCAACGATTAGTCGCTGTTGCAATTCGGCTAGTTTGGCGGGGCTACGATAAAACTTGCTGGCCGCAGGAGTCGTTATCAATGCATGCGTTTGTGCTGCTGCCGCCGCATTGATCGTCAATCTATCGCCGCCGACCAATCCGCCAGGCGGGTGCAGTAAATAAACATGACAGACATCTGACTCGGGGTAGAACGGTTGCTGAACTGTTAGCGGCCCGCTGTGATTCTTTTTTGCGATGACAGTGCGAAGTTCTCGCCGCTCGAATTCGAGCGTCATATTGCCTTCCCAATGCTCAGCCAATAGGGGGTCATTGGCTATTTGGTGCACATCGTGCCGAGTATCGCCCAGTAAATTCATACCGATAGGCTCTTTTTTACAAGCTCGTCTGTCAGATCAGACAAAGCCCCATTTGCGATGATCCGACCTTTTTCCATGATCGCGAATCGATCCGCTAGACGCTGCGCGAAATAAAGTTTCTGCTCGACTAGTAGCACGGTTAAGCCCAACTCTTGATTCAGCATTTCAATTGTGTCGCCGATGAACTGGACAATATTCGGCTGAATCCCTTCCGTCGGTTCGTCGAGAATCACGAACTTCGGATCGATGACCAACGCTCTCCCAATTGCGAGTTGCTGCTGCTGACCGCCCGACAAGTCGCCGCCTCGACGATCGAGCATTTCTTTGAGCCCAGGGAAGCAATCGAACACAATTTCCGGAATACGACGTTGTCCATCGGACCGCGCTATGAGTCCGGTTCGCAGATTTTCCTCTACCGAAAGCAAAGGGAAAATTTCGCGGCCCTGGGGGACATAGCCGATGCCCTTAGCGGCTCGCAACTCCGGTGGTCTATTGGTCAGGTCTTCGCCATCAAACTCGATAACACCATTTTTCGGTTTCAGCAATCCCATGATGTTTTTAAGCAATGTCGTCTTACCAACACCGTTTCGTCCCATCAAACAGGTGCAGCTTCCGGACGGAATCTCCAGTGCCAGATCCCATAGGGCATGACTTTCGCCATAGTAAAAATCGAGGTTAGCGACGTTTAACATTCGGCACCCAGATAAACCTCTATGACGTCAGGGTCTTCCTGGATCTCATCCATGCTTCCCTCCTTGAGCACGGCGCCCCGATGCAGCACGGTGACCTTGCGGGCAATCGAACGCACAAATTTCATATCGTGCTCGACGACCACCACTGAATGATTACCCTCCAGAGAAAGCAGCAACTCCGCTGTCCGCTCTGCCTCATCATCAGTCATGCCGGCAACCGGTTCATCAATCAACAAGAGTATGGGATCTTGGATCAGCAAAAGCCCGATCTCGAGCCACTGCTTCTGACCGTGCGATAGTATCCCAGCGCGATCCTTCTTCTGGTCAAGCAACCCTATTGTTGCGAGCACCTGATCAATTCGATCGCCCTGCTCCGGAGTCAACCGATCGAATAAAGTCGGCCAGACAGATTTGCGCCCGCTCATCGCCAGCTCCAGGTTTTCCGCCACGGTCTGACTTTCAAAAACGGTTGGCTTCTGAAACTTTCGGCCAATACCGATCTGCGCTATCTCCGGCTCTGAAAGCTCCAGTAAGTTAATGGTTTGTCCATAATAGACGGTGCCGGCATCGGGGCGTGTCTTTCCCGTAATCACGTCCATCAAAGTGGTTTTACCGGCACCGTTAGGCCCAATGATGCAACGGAGTTCACCGGCATCCACGTATACCGTCAGATTATCCAACGCCTTAAAGCCGTCGAAGCTCACACTGATTTCCTCGAGGTAGAGGATCGGTCCACGACTGACATCCAGCACCTTCGACAGCTGTGGCTTTTGTGCCATCGAACCGAAAACGTTATTTTTTTGAAAAACATTCATCGCCTGAACAGCCCCACCAAGCCACGGGGGAAAAACAGCGTCACCAAAATAAACATACCGCCCAGCATGAACAGCCATATCTCCGGGAATGCGTTCGTAAAAAAGGTTTTCGCGTAGTTCACGAATATGGCGCCGAGGGCCGCCCCGTAAAGTGTGCCGCGCCCACCGATTGCCACCCAAACGACTATTTCGATGGAAACTAACGGGGCAAATTCACCTGGATTGATGATTCCGACCTGCGGGACGTATAACGCCCCGGCGACTCCCGCGAGGATGGCGGACAGCACAAAAACCCACAGTTTAAAGAGCTCGACCTTGTAACCGAGAAAGCGCGTACGGTCTTCGGCATCCCGGATGGCGACGAGCACGTGCCCTAACTTCGAGGTCAGCGTATAGCGGCAAATCAGATACCCGATCGCCAGTGCGATAGCTGTAGCAAAAAATAAAGCGGCCCGGACTCCGTCGGCCTGCAGGTCGAAACCGAGAATGTCCTTGAAGTCTGTCAGACCATTATTGCCACCAAATCCCATCTCATTGCGAAAGAACGCCAGCATCAGCGCGTATGTGAGGGCCTGAGAGATGATCGCAAAGTAGACGCCGGTAACACGCGAACGAAAAGCCAGCCAACCGAAAATGAATGCCACCAGCCCAGGAATTAGCAAAACCATCAAACAAGCGAACCAAAACTGATCTAACCCGTACCAAAACCACGGGAGAGTCTCCCAATTCAGAAAAACCATGAAGTCGGGCAGTAAGGGGTTACCGTACACGCCTCTATCACCGATTTGGCGCATCAGGTGCATCCCCATCGCGTATCCACCCAATGCGAAAAATGCCCCGTGCCCCAAACTTAGAATCCCGCAATATCCCCAGATCAGATCAATAGCAACCGCCAGCAGCGCATATGACAAGTACTTTCCCAGAAGCGTGATCGTGAAGGTAGAAACATGAAATGCCGATGATTCCGGTACGGCCAAATTTAGAACCGGCACGCAAACGGCGACAACAATCAGCAACGGCAGAAACGCCCGGCTCCCAGCATCGTTCATGATCAGTCGTTGAAACAACATGTTCACGAATCTGCAGCACGCCCCCGCTGCGGGAACAAACCACGCGGGCGCTTTTGAATGAAAATAATGATGAATATCAGAATCACGATTTTTGCCAGCACCGCCCCTGAGATCGGTTCAAGAAATTTGTTGGCGACACCCAATGACATCCCGCTGATAAGGGTTCCCCAAAGATTGCCTACACCGCCAAAAACCACAACCATGAACGAATCGACAATGTATCCAGTACCCAGATTTGGACCGACGTTCGTCACCTGACTCAGTGCAACACCTGCAACACCTGCTATTCCAGAGCCCAGTCCGAAGGTAAATGCATCGACCCAATCCGCTCGTATGCCCATCGCCTTCGCCATCGGACGATTCTGTGAAACGGCACGGACCCGCAGACCGAGGGACGTATGTTTCATGACATACAAGATTGCGGCGAACACCAGCAACGTAAATAAGACGATGTAGAGACGATTAAGAGTGAAGGACAACGCGCTGTTGATCTCGATTGAACCGCTCATCCAGGATGGCGTGACCACAGGTCGATTTAGCGGTGAAAAAACCGTCCGGACCGATTGCTGCAAAACCAAGCTTATTCCAAAGGTTGCCAGCAACGTCTCGAGCGGTCGACCATACAGAAATCTTATGATGCCTCGTTCGATGAGAATCCCAAACAGCCCGGACACGAGAAATGCTGCAGGAATCGCCACTAGAATTGACCAATCAATGCTATGGGGCATGAAGAGTTGCACGACATAGGTGGTATAGGCCCCCAGCATGATTAACTCGCCGTGAGCCATGTTAATGACTCCCATAACGCCGAATGTGATCGCCAAACCGATGGCGGCTAGTACGAGGACGGAACCCAGGCTGATGCCGAAAAAAACGGTTTCCAGACTTCCATAGAACATTATCCTTCTGTCGATCCCACGCAGCACCTCGAGTGCCGCTTCCCTGACGATACCGTTGACTTCAACATAATTGCCCTCGGCGTCCAGACCGGTGAGAGCGACCAGCTTTATTCTGACCTCCGTTTCCAGATTGCCCCGCAACGTCTCGATCGCCGACAGTCTCGTATCGACGTTTTCGGATTCAAGTTATGTTAAAGCCACGACTGCACGAATGGCATCTATGACTCGCTTATCCTTTTCGCGTTCCAGCATTTCACGCAATAGGGCGGAGGTCTCGGGAGTTGCATCGCGAAACATCTGTTCAACTGCAGCCAGGCGCAGTTTGGCGTCCGGATTTGTCAGCGACAAACGTGCGATGGCGCTTCGAATCGCGCTACGAAGCCGGTTGTTGACACTGATTTTCTTGACATCTCTTCGTCCCGCCGTGCCTAAATCGGATTCGGTAAGCACATCGGTCAGATGAAAGCCGGAATCGATACGCTCCACGATCACGATTGATTGCCCTTCCTTATGGTGGTACAGCCGGCCGTCGAGCATCGCCTGGAGCACGGCTGGGGCCCGTGGATCGCCCGACTGCTCGAGAGGATGAACGGCGTCCGTTTTGGATTGAAAATCACTAACCGTCAGTTCGTCGAGAAGATCGGCGAACGAGGTGCCAATTTCGTCGTCGCTCTGGGCGGGAAAACAAATGAAACCAAGCAAAACAGCGGCCATTAAGACCGGTGCGAGCTTCGAAGACAGCCTGTTATTTGATGTTTTTCCACCGAGTCGCATCAGGTTTGAAGTCTCGATTTTGCGTCACTCACCGGTGCAAGACCATTGATACGGGAAATGGGCGGCAAACACTTTGCCGCCATTTGACTCGGATTTAGCGGCCAATTATTCGTATTTTTGGCCTGAGCATTTCTCCGTCTTGGTATTGAAGTTCCCGCAACTGACAGGCGATTGCCAATCGGCAATGATGTCGCGACTGCCCGGCAGATGATCCGACCAAGCATCGCCAATAACGGTGCCCGATGTCTCCCAAACGACCTCGAATTGTCCATCATCCTGAATCTCACCAATCAGCACCGGTTTTGAGAGATGATGATTTGCATGCATCTCAGCGACACCACCCGACAGGTTCGGATAGGTCAGGCCAATCATCGCCGCTGCTACCGCGTCGGTATTCGTTGTGCCCGCGGTCTCGACGGCCTGCACCCACATGTTGAATCCGATGTAATGAGCTTCCATCGGATCATTGGTCACGCGTTTATCAGAACCGATAAATTGTTGCCATGTATCAATAAATTGCTCGTTTTCATCACTATCGACACTCATGAAGTAGTTCCATGCCGCCAAGTGCCCAACCAATGGACCAGTATCGAAGCCGGACAGTTCCTCCTCGCCAACTGAAAACGCCACGACTGGAATATCCTCGGCGGATACGCCCCGATTGCCGAGTTCCTTATAGAAAGGCACGTTTGCATCACCGTTGATAGTTGAGACGACTGCGGTCTGCTTACCCTGCGAGCCAAATGTCTTGATATCGGCAACAATGCTCTGCCAGTCGGAGTAACCAAATGGCGTGTAATTGATCATGATGTCTTCGCTCTCGACCCCCTTTTGCGAAAGGTAAGCCTCCAAAATCTTGTTGGTCGTGCGCGGATAAACATAATCGGTGCCGGCCAATACCCAGCGTTCTACACCGATTTCATTCATCAGGTAATCGACCGCTGGGATCGCCTGCTGGTTTGGCGCCGCTCCCGTATAAAAAACGTTTTTAGACGACTCCTCACCTTCGTACTGCACCGGATAGAACAGCAAGCCGTTCAACTCTTCGAAAACTGGTAGTACCGATTTACGCGACACCGATGTCCAGCATCCGAAAACAACATCCACTTTCTCATTTTCGATCAACTCGCGTGCCTTCTCGGCAAACAAGGGCCAATCCGAAGCAGGATCGACAACCACGGCCTCGAGTTTTCTGCCAAGCACACCACCCTTTTTATTCTGCTCATCAACGAGCATGAGCACCGTGTCCTTTAGTGTTGTCTCACTGATTGCCATCGTGCCGGATAGTGAATGGAGGACGCCGACCTTGATCGTGTCTTCAGCCCAGACAGCGTTTACGGACACCAATAATGCGGAAATCACAGCTGTGAAAATTGTAGTAAGTTGTTTTTTAAGCATTTTCTTTACCTTTAGGTTTTGAATGGTTGTAAGCGCAATGATATCTGCACATCAAAGTTGTAGTTGAACAGCTATATTGATCGCATCAACCTCGGCGCCGGCTGCTGTCGGCGCGTAGTTCAGCCCTTTAGTGGCAATATCACCGTGCTGATAGAACATCGAAACGCGAGCGTTATGGCCGTCGATAATGTAATTCACCCCAGCTTCGAATCCGTCGCGGCTTGCACTCCTATTAGGATTAATATCGGTGTATCGCAGGTAGGGTTGAAACTTCCCAACGCCAATAACATTGGGAAACATGTACAAACCGACAATCGAATAGGAATCACCGTCGAACATACAGAAACAACCGCTACCGTCTGTGAAAGCCGCGACCGAGTAGTCGGAATCGAAATTTTTGTATTCGCCATTGAGCGTTGCAACCGCGTTGTTTGCGAGTACCTTCTCAAACAATAAATCAAAACTGATACCAAAAAAGTCACCTGGATTCAGGAATGAACCGCTGCCATCCTCTTGGTGCTGCATCGCTACGGCGAGGGTTAGAATATCGCCGCCGTTACCGTAGTAGGTACCGCTCGTGTAGTACCCCGGGTTCTTTTCAACGCTTAAGAAGTTGTACGCAATGCGGCCCGCAAAGAGCAGGTTGTCGTCTTGATTCGGGCCAGTTCCGGCGGCAGATTCGAGGCCGTTAAAAGCACCAAAAACGTACTGCAGTGCGCCTTCAGGCCCGATTGCACCCCACAGATTGACACCATAGTCACGCGCATACACACCGGCACCTCCAGTGCCAAAATCGACACTGAAATCCGAGGAATAAAAAGGCGTTTTAAATGCATCATAGGTTGTTGAATAATACGGCCCATTAAGTTCCTGGCGTTCTGCCGGGACCAGTAAGCGTCCAGCCCAGATATTAAATTGTGGGCTGAACTCGAATTTTGCGATAGCGTCAAGTACAACGAACTCTTCCAACGTGCTGTTGCCGCAAAATACGCACTCCGTATTGAGTTCAAACTTTATGTACTTATGAATCTGGCCGTTGAGATAAATCCGCGCACTATCGAGGTTGAAATCGCTTGACCATGAGTCGTTGTTAGCGCCGGCCGCATCTTCAACCGCCGTGAAGCTGGTACGCAGCCCTGCACCGACACTAAGCCACTTGGTGTCATCAATCTCAATTTTTGCGGCTGCATGACTAGCGGTTCCACTCACGAATAACGCAAGGGCAATGAAGATCATTGGTATTGATTCTGAAATCGTTTTCATATTAATTAGGATCCTAGTTTGTCGGTTCATTAGGGCAAATGCAGTGATATCAGTAAGTCTAGGCTGCACGAATCGTGCCAAGTTCCTAAGTCCTTCATTTGCTAGAGCTTCAAGGGATTGACGGACCGGCTGCGAAGGCGGACAGTGCACTATGCTGGTGCGATAGCAGGCATGATTGCACCTTTTTTGGGCTAACTCGATTCGAAGTACAAGATCCAGCACCGACTGACATTCGATCCTTTGCCCATCCTGTAGCAGGGGTTAGGGGTAAGTGGCGACTAATGCAGTAGGCTGGACTAGCCTGAATGCCGGGGCACGAGAATTACGGAGGAGGACAAAATGACGGCGACATACCAAGTGCATTTGTTTTGCGACGAGTGCGGTGAAACGCATCCCTTTCCGACAACAATTTCATTGGACGACGGGCCAGCAAATAAAGCGTCCATTGGCGACACATATAGAGACAGAAATTTGCCGCCCAACATAACCGAAATGCTGAGCAACCCCATCTACTGTCCAACCACCGCGCGGAGAACATTCCAACCTGACAATGATCAAGTCTTTTTAGTCCCGATTGAGGGTTAGTCACAGTTCATCACCCTCGGGGTTACACCACGAATTTGATTTTAGACGATTTATAAGGTGTTGGAAGTGGCGCGCCCGAAGGGATTCGAACCCCTGACCTTTCGCTCCGGAGGCGAACGCTCTATCCAGCTGAGCTACGGGCGCGGTTTGGTTTTCGTCAATGTCTGAGTTGTCAAATCTCCAAAGGAGCAAATCATACCGCCCAACGTACTAGGAATTTTTTTGTACACCTTGTGCCCAGGTGCCAACGTTGGCGAGTTGCATCGCCGGGGTAATAGCCAACAACCTATTGTGGGTCAGTCCGATTTGACTTTCGGCTTTGATGGCTCAGTAACTCGCTGCTGGAGGGACTGGAACTCTTGCTCAAGCGCAGTAAGTTTCTCTCGGGTACGCTCCAACACGCGGGCCTGGACGTCAAATTCTTCACGAGTCACCAAGTCCAGTTTTGCAAAACGGGACTGAAGTAATCCACGAAAGTTTCGTTCCAGATCCTCCTGCAAACCTTTCATGCCCGGCGGCACAGCATCAGCCAAG
>ERZ651768.2418-NODE-2418-length-12982-cov-5.333204_pt1 | contig 12982 bp, 10 predicted proteins | sample MGYA00514754_ERZ651768 | MGnify/ENA metagenome assembly ERZ651768 | reverse complement strand
GTCAGTCACGCACTCAGTTGTGTGATTGACCTACCCCACTAAATTCTTCAAAGAGTCAGACAGTCTCCACAACCTACCCACTTCCTTGTAAAACACCACATATTCTGGTATAACTTGGGTTTTCCTAATCCTTTTATAGGGAACCAAGTGAGACACCTACTCATAATCTTCTTCCCACTTCTTCATTTTAGAATAAAAAAATACCTACCATTATTCTTTCCTATATTTATATCCACAATATTTATTATTGGCTGTAGCGGCAAGGCGCACTTAGTATTTTCACCCAAGGAATATAAATATCAAACTGGCAAAGGAAAGGTAGTTGCTATTACAGTACTAGACAATAGATTCAATAAAGAGTTTTGCAGGAACAAGGAGGCCGCATGCATTTCATTAGACAGATCCCCTGTGACTCATATTTCTGAGGCTATTGAAAGAGGGCTTTCTAGTTTGGGATTTAGTGTCAATCAAAGATCTGACACTATAATGCAAATTGGAATCAATAATTTTTACATTTCATGCTTTATGGTTACACATTGTGCGGCACTCTTTCTATCTTGCCTGACTTGTTTTTACATCACACAGTTCATATAAATTAATATTTAAGTAACTGTCTACAAAGTTGGTGAGCCCTTGATGGGAGGGCATTTCTACAACAGCCTTTTAAACTCATCTACTATTTCATTCCAGTCCACCTCATCAACCTGATCCTTAACAGAGGGTATCTCACTATCGTAATGGCATTGTAAAAGCGTTCTCCAATCCTCCAGTATGTAATCTCTTAAATTCCAAGTTACATTCATTAAAATATCACCAACTGGATCACTGTATTCAACAGGGTTTCCATATCCTAATACCCAAGTTTCAATACCTTCCTCATCAGAAACAGGTACCCAATTGAAACCTCCAACCCTATAATAATCCTTGACATTCTCGCCGTCTTTATAGTATCCAATGGACATTTCAATCCCTATGAAAAAACAGCTTAAAGCAAAATCACTGGCTTCTTGCATTTGATCTTCAGAAGAATCATCTGAAATATTGCGATCACTCAAACCTTTGGAGAGTAAGGCAACTGCGCTTTCCCATGAGTCAGCAAAGCTAGGAATTTTATTTAGAATATTTTTAAGCAGTGGGAGCTCAATAATATCTTCCAATGTTTCAAAAATTAAAGCAAATTTCCATATATCGGCAACTTTTACTTCTTGTGATATGTCATTAGCTATAACTGTTATTTTCTCACCGTCTGCATCACTTAAATTTTCCTCAATTTTATCAATATTGCTTTCTAATTCAGCGTAAAGCTTAAAAGTGTCCGTCTTTCCCTGAAGGTGATTATGGTCCAGCTGACATGGGCTTTCATCAAAAATATCTGATGGAATTGACGCAAGCTCAAATAATGTTTTGACAAAATACTTTAAAGGCTCACCCTCATTGTTGGATTCCACATCTTTACTAGAACCTTTTCTCGCCATCTTCATCTCCTTACATTAAAATAGATTTTAACCCTGCCTTTGCCCATTTTATTTCTCCTTTAGCAATTATTCATTCCTTCCAATCCATTCCCCAAAAAAATAAAAATAAATCCTCAATTTTCCTCATTGTTTAGATAAATAAACATATGAGAAACAAAAACCGAACTGCAGCAATTGACTGGTTTATACAAAGAGACTGGGAACTAGCCATAACTCTTACTTTCAAAAAAGACTGTACAGAGCATAGAGCACGAAAGACGATGCGACGACTTTGGAACGGCATTGACAGGCAGTTATACCACAAAGCCTTTAAAAAGCAAGGAAAACGAGTTGAGCGAGTTTGTGCGTTTGAGAAAGGGCAGAGCGGCACGCACTACCACTATCACATTGCCACCAGTCCACCCAACGACATCGACATCAGTTTTGACAAGTACAGACTGATGATTGCAAAGGAGTGGGACAAGCTGAGTAGTGCCGGCTACATCAAACAGTTTCAACCCATCTACAACAACAAAGGATGGGCTAAATACATAACGAAAGAGATTACAACTACAAATACAGACGCTATAGATGAAGTGACAACACACTTAAACTGATTTGTAAATGATTGTGCGTATCGCCTTTCTGTTTGTGATTGAATGGAAGTATTGACTTAGGTTGAATACTTGATAGCGAAGCTATGTCAAAACACAAATATCATTCATCATTCATCATTCATTCATCATTCATCCACAAATCCAATCAACCACCAAAACATAACCACTTACGCACATAACTAAATACAAATACCCCAATTACACAACAAACAAGGAGGACAACACATGACTAACATTATTGAGCACACATACACAGCACTGGCTAATACAGGTGAACTGCACTTGACAGAAAAGGATTACAGCACTAATTACTTAGGCAGATGTAAGAGCTATTATGCTTATTTGAAGAGCACTGGCAGGCAGGCAAGTACAGAAGTACTACTTAAATTATGGACACAACTGAAGAAAGCAGAGAATGAGGCAAATGCCAATCACACAAGCAAACAATTCTTCTTCAAAAAACACCAACCCAGTCACCTCCAAAAAACGGCAAGAAAAATGAGCAATAAGGTACTGGGTGAGGTGCTTACCCGTTGCACAGTTTGTTGCACACCAGTAAATCCGCCCTGCAAATAACTAGATTTATTGGAGATAAGATGAACGTATGGACTGAAAATCCATTGGGTCATCTTTTTATCCCAGCTTTCTAGCCATCCATAGAAGTACTTACTTTGGCCTGAAGTGACTCGAGCCACTTCCATTCTCCCTTCCCTTTCAGATTTTTGCATTCTTCGAGAACCCTGGACTTGGCATAGGAACTGAGGACGATCTGCCAAAGTTCTTCATCATCGAGATTCTTACCAACTTCATCGATGAGGGGCCAATTTGAATTGATGCGAGCATATTCTAATACGGCAAACCCTGCAAATGCTCGGTCACCCTCGCGGTCCAATTCAACCGCTAATCTAAAGGCCTTTTCTGCATTTTGCAGTGCATTATTCTGAAGCAGTTTTTTTTCATCTGCATCCGTGCATTCATTAGCATCAATCCAGTCACACATAGACAATTTGTTGTAGATAGCACTCATGTCACCCCTAGTTCCCATCTGTTCACATAGCTCTAGATCCCTACTGAGGAACTCTCGTGCAATTGAAATCTTTTTAGTGGTGAACAAATGATATGAGCCTCTTGATCCCAGATTGATAGCAAGTCCTTGAAGATCGTTTACCTCTTTCTTTAGCTCTTCGCTTTGGGAAAACAGTTCCTCAATGAGCGACTCAGTTTTTTTGTCAATTTTTTGCTCGAAAGAATAGTCAATTGCCAAAGATTGAATAATAAACGATAACAAACGCTTTTGTTGGATACCTTCTTGATCAGTCGATGGAGTGAAGTTTTCAACAACAACCTTTACTGCGTTCATTCCTTTTCTATATGCTATTCGATCACGATTACGCCCCATCAGCTCTGCCTCAGCTGAGATACGATAGAATTCCGAAAGTGGTTCACTAAGTCCCTCAAGTTTAATCCCCTTTTTCCATTCCTCAACTTGAGTGACAATCTGCTGGAGGTCATCTTTTTGCTTCTCCTCAAATGATGTTTCTAAATACAGGTACAGGACATCAAAGAGATCAATATGTTGGCTCTCCACAAGCGATAATGCCAAATTCCTTGCTTGATCGCGATTTTCCTGGCCCCCCACACCACGAAATGCTATGGCACTTAAAAAACTAATTTGGTCATTTTGTTCTTGAGATGCAGTAGAGGACAAGTGACTTGCTTTATTGAGGATCACTATCACTTCAGGCCAGGCAAATTTATTTGCAGCTGATCTTGCTGATTCAATCGCATACTTAATCGCGTCGACTTGCATTCTAGATCCTGCAAGCAAGCAATGCTCAAAAATTTGGTTCACTTGAAGGGGTGAATTTAATATAAGATTGTTTGCTATTAAAAAATGCATTTCTTTGACAACTTCTCTAATATCTTTTCCTGTAGTTTTAAGTGTTCTTTTTTGAAGTACATCGCGAGTGACTTCGCTATCTATGCTGAAATAATCATCATTGTGGTCTTGGTCTTGGATTACTGAAGTTTGATCTTCAAGTTCTCTTAGACGGGTTAAAACTTCCATGCGGTCCATTGACACACCTGCAGCTAACTCTGAAATAGAAAACTTTCGACCAATTTGGGCGGCGCATTCAAGCAACAAAATATCTTCTGGTGGTAATGACTCTATCCTAGCTTCTACTTGTGAAATTAGATCTGGAGGTACAGAACTTCTCCACTGATTGGTATCAAATACGAGAATCTCGAGTCTAGATTGATCATCAACTTGGGCCTGACCTGATCTTACCAAGCCTCGTAGAAACTCAAGCCAGTGTAAAGGATTACCTGTTCCAAGGTACTCGTGGATATCCTCAACTACGTTAGGTGGTCCCTTGGTCAAACCAACAGATACTAGCAATTGTTCCAGTTCATCCTTGTTCATCTCATCAAGAATAATCTCATCAGCTTTGTGTTTCTGATCCTTTAGCATCTCCCTAATTGATGCTATGTCTTCATTATTTGAGTCTCTAACAGAAAGTAACAGCGCCGTAGGGTTTTCGAGCTCTTCACTTTTATCGTTCAGCAGTCGAATAAGTTCACTTAATAATTCGATACTACTCTCATCCGCCCACTGTAGGTCATCCAAAACAATTCCGAGTGGGGAATTTTTTACCTGTTTTCTAACTGCTATTGTGACGTCATGTATTACTTGTCCCTTGCTTGCAGCCTCGGAATCAGAATCATTAGACAATCCGAATAGAGTTCCAACTCCAGGAAGACTAGCGAGCTGGTCTTCAAGTCCGCTAAATGCTTTGCTAGATTGATCAATTTTTGATTGCTGAAGACCTAGGTCTCCGAAACCCAACAACGGACCGAGAGACTTACTGATGAGGCCAAAGGGTTCAGAACTGCGTTCATTATTCAGCGGGGGTTTATCACATGATGTGCTCGTGATGACAAAATTATCTGCCTCCAATTTATTTGTAATTTCAGAAATAAAACGTGTCTTACCGATACCTTGTTCTCCCACAACCATAAGACAATGAAACCCATTTAACGAAAATGTCTCTGTTAATCTTAAGATGTTAGCTGTCTTACGCTCTACCCATTTGGGATGATAGATAGATCCCTCACCATCAAAATTGACAAAGTCAATTTCTTTGCTCGTAGTTTCATCTAGAGAAGCTGTTTTATTTGCCGTTAATTTCCAAACCACTGCCGCTATAACTAGCGAGGTTCCCGCTATGGTGTAGTGCATGGGGATCCCGCTGAAAATTCCTCTAACTGGCGCAAAAAGTCCAAACGGCAACAGAATAATCAACCCCATTGTTCCCAGAGCAAGGGGTAGAAATGGCACATCATCTACTTGATCTAACTTCATGCCTAAAGCAGATTCAATCGGAGAGGCAAGGATCACACTCATCACTAGTGCTGCTGCTGAGAGGGCACCGGCGATCATAATCCCTTCTCCTGGCCAGGCCACTATTAATGGGGCAAACAATGTTGCAAGACCTCCCGCCTGAATAGCGGGGAGAAAAATGATCAAGGATATATTTTCTTGCAGTCTCTCAGGAAGCTTATCGCGAACTCTGAGTAAAATGAATGCCGATAAGACCATAGGGCCCCAGACTATCACTGCGCCGTGAACCAGCGGCCACATAAACGTTGTCAGTCTAGGAAAGTTTCCGTTTGGATCAAGTGCTATTTCACCCCATTCCGGTGCAAATTCTCCACTTAATTCTCCGGCTAAAAACCCGAGTGCGATGCCTAAAACAAACCCCAAGAAAACCAACACTGACTGAGTTGACATGTTTAAGTCTTTAAGACCCTTGACTCGGATAACCAAAATCATAAAAACTAACGCCGCCAGCAAAAGAGTAACGTACCAATACACATACATGTCCCGTCTTTCCACGTGACTCAAAACAAAACCGGCACTAGAAGACCCGCTCAAAACTTGATTTTTTAAAAGACTTACGATTATTACTCTAAGATCAACGCGCAAAATCCGAAGTGGCTTTTCGATTTCATCAGCCATAGTTATATCAACCAAAACCAAGCGGTCAGTATTCAGACTTGTCCTGAGTGCCTTTATGTCTTCTTGTGATGGGTTGTTTCCTTCTCGCAAAGATAACCAGGTCTCTGGGAGTAAGGCGGCCATTTCATCATCTGGAATCCCATAGAATTGATCGTTCTCATTAGCTAGACCGAGTATTTCATCCCTGAGTCCCCCACATGAATCATGATTCTGGCAACGCGGATAGACAAACAACATCGGAATCCGGAGTTTCAAAAGTCCAGCTTCAATAGATGCCCAAGCGTTGTCTAAGGCACGAATCTCCACGTCATCGTCTTGAATCTCAATTGTCTGGTCGTCATCTAGAAGCCACCAAATCGCTGGGAAGACATTTCGAATTGTGTCCCATGCATTAAATTTTCGCCACTCAGTTTGTTCTTTTCCTGAGACTGCAATTGAAAGATAGGGCTCTCTCTCTTCAAAAGGCAATTTTTTCGCAAGCTCAGTGGCTTTATCGTATGTGTTTTCACTGTTATCGTAATAGTGAAAAGAATTTTCAGTTGACCTAGCTAGCCAGTACCAGGATTGAGCATTTTGTATGAGTTTTGATACTTGAACTTGGGCTTCACTTCGTATAGGGGGTGATACCTTAGGAGTTGTTGATGAGTCTTCTATTGCATGCCCCAGGAAAGGTAGAAGAGTCATGAGAAGTAGAAAACTAGATAATATAGACAGTTTTTTCATGTAATAGTTCCATTAACTGATATACAAGTACACTAAGAACTCAATATAGTTTCTCTTAATTTGTAATCATAAAAACATAGATAAGCTTGGCTCTCTATTCAAGTTCCTTGAGGAGATCCTGATAGGTCTTGATCGTGATTCCCATCTTCTTTGCTTTCTGCATTTTGTTGCTGCTGCTGGAATAGGAATCGGTGATTAGAATGTCGCACACATGCTCCGGAACTGCTCCAGCCCCCTCTCGGCTGAGGTCGTCCTTAACATAGCCTTTTCCCTTTAGATACTCGATCAGTTCACTCTTGGTCTTAAAGCCACTTTCCTTTGGTGAGCCCGTCATCTCGTAGGTGATTATCTTCTTGTCGCTCATGTTCCCTCCGTATTTTTTCTTTCTAATTAGTGTTAGAAGTTAGGTTTTGAATAAAACTTTCACCGTTTCCTCTTTATTTGCACCCAAAAGATATCGGGCACAGTCAATTTAACAGGTTTTAATAAGTACCATAATTCCCTTCGTAAATCAAACATAAACACTATTACCCCAGTTAAGACAAACATAGGTGTAGGGGGTTAGAGAAACAATCTCTTTATCAGCCCAATCTTCGTTCAGAAAACTTTCGTGTAGTATGAGTAAGAAAAGACTTGACAAAATATTTCTAAACTGATAGTTTATAAGCACAATAGGTATCTATGAAATTCGATTGTTACCGTCTTGACATCTCCTGATGTCAGATTGAATAGCAACCTTTGAGGCGTTTGTCCTGAAGGTGCTGGCGGAACCCCGAAAGGGAAGGATGCGGGTCCGAAGTGATCAAAATGCCTTAAGTCTTGGAATTCCAAATTATTTCGTATTTTTGTTAGCTCCTTAGTTCGTTTGATACACTGAGGGAAATGGTAGAGTTACGCTCATTTCCCTCGTTTTATCTATGCTTCCGGATTGAGTTACTACATGATAAGATCAAGAATTTTTATTGCCCAAATCATGAGGTTCTTATGGATCTGAATGAAAATTATTTGTTACGGAAAAAGTCGGAATATGTGGTGCACTTACTCAAGAAATCCGGTTATTCATTCAAGTTGTTGGGGGGGCGACGAGGGGTTTCAGATGTTTTCGAGAGCCTTCTCTCAAATTCTGAATTTTATGAGTTAGAAGAGCAATTCGGCAATTTACAGCAGGTAGATCAGAAAGGAAAGCGCGAATTACGTTTGAAATTGATTATGAAGATTGAGTATCGTCTCAAAAAAATGAAAAAGAGACTCAAATCGGATTATGAGAAAAACCTAGATGTAATCACAGATTTACTGAATCTGACTTCTGGAGAAACCCGCTTGCTCGAATGCTTTTTGATAAATCGTATTCAGAGTGATTTGGAGGACTTTACAGATAATTTAGGCTCACTAACTTTGCATAAAGCAATTTCAGTTTGGTCGGTGATGACTAAAATTTCTACCAATGAAATTCGTAAATCCTTGTCAGCCAAATCAAACTTTCTCAATTCAGGGTTGGTCGAATTGGAAAATGAAACAAGCGGAAACAATAATTTAGAGAGAATTTACAAATTGTCAGAAACACTGATAACGGCATTTACCAGTCCCTACCGTGAAAAACAAAATGTTTGGCAGCATTTTTTCAAATCGGTTCCGGCAACAGAATTAGACGCAAGTTGTTTTGAGCATCTGCACGAGGAATTGGAACGGCTGGAATGTTTGTTGAAATCTACTATAGATCGCGGGCAAAAAGGTGTAAATATCCTTTTTTATGGAGTGGCGGGTGCAGGAAAAACTGAGTTGGTACGGCTTATGGCCAAACAAACAGGACTCGATTTATATGAGGTGACGCCATCCAATGATCAAGGAGAATTTGCAAACATCAGGGAACGCATTGCATATCTGGCGACCAGTCTCCGTGCATTGCAAAGTTCTTCAGGATCACTCTTGCTTTTCGATGAAGCTGATGAGATTTTGAACGGAGAAAATACTTTAGGGGGCCTCTCATTTTTTCAACATGATCGCAACGGCACTGTCTATAAACCATGGCTGAATCGTTTGCTGGAAACCAATTCAACACCAGTCTTTTGGATAGTCAATCAGTTTGATGGTATCGATCCGGCCATTCAACGCAGATTTTCGTATTCTCTAGGCTTCAAACCACCTGGTAGGACTATCCGTATGAAAATGTGGAAGCAGGTTTTACGCAAAAAACAGGTTATTAGGCAAATCAATTCAGAAGCTTTGAAAAGCCTGGCACAGGATTATGAAATCACAGTTGGCGTGATGGAGAAAGCAGTGGAAACTGCAAAACTGATGTCCAGAAAATCTCTTTTGACTCCAAAGAATATACGCACCGCACTTGATAAATCTTTCGAACTCTTAAAAGGCAGAAAGCCAGAAAAAGAGTCATTCCCGTCCAAAAAGTATCAGGAGAGCTTTGATTTGTCGTTGTTGAACACTACACCTCTTCACGAATCGCTAATTCGAGCTTTAGACCATTTTACCAAAACTCCGGAAAAGGAACGTTTGCTGCCTTGTGTTTCAGTATGTTTGCACGGCCCTCCCGGAACTGGAAAAACTGCTTTGGCTCGTCATTTGGCTAACGAACTGGAGAGACCTTTATTTGTTAAAAGAGCCTCTGATTTATTGAGTATGTTTGTTGGTGGAACTGAGGCAAATTTGTCAGAAGCCTTCTCTGAAGCGTCGGAAGAAAACGGAATTATGCTAATTGATGAGGTTGATACTTTTTTATTAGATCGTTCAGGTGCATCCCGTTCCTGGGAGGTCACACAAGTAAATGAATTCTTAACTCAACTTGAACAATTCAGGGGGATTTTTTTTGCAACCACAAACCGTTTGGAAAGTTTGGATGAGGCAGTATTACGACGTTTTACTTTCAAACTTAAATTTAACTATCTTAATCAAGAACAACGCGAAATGGCTTTTCACTGTCATTTTGATCCCTTGTTAAAATTATCCAAAAAAAATGAGGCCAAACTAGAGTCAGTTCTTTCAGGACTACAACATCTTACTCCTGGAGATTTTGAGGTGGTGCGGCGGAAAATTCAGTTTCAAATCGAGGCTCCCACCCAATTCAGTTTACTGGAAGAACTCGAAGCAGAAATGCGCTTAAAACCTGTTTGTGGAAAACGGAAGGTTGGATTTTGAGGGGTAGGATTTTGCTCTTTATGGTTTTATTACCACAATTTTAATAAGTACTTGTTCAACAAAAAAACGGGTATACACTCTGATTTGGAATAGTGTATCTCTTATTAACAACTTGAACCATTTTAGGAGAGAAATATGTTACTTAAACCATTTAGAATTTTGTACGAACTTTTTGTTTTTGCACTTCAAGCAGCTTTCCTTTATGGTCTTGCATTAATTGCAGCGATTGCTTTTATAGCATGGATGATTGCAGAACATCGAGAACCAACCACTGTTAAAGAATATGTAACAGTACCTGCCACTGAAGTTGTCGAGAAAATAGAGACGGTTAAAGAAACTGTAACAGTTAAAACACCAGAAAAAGAACTGGTGTGTGAAAGAATTTCAGGATGTGAGACCTTTCCAAACGCTCCTACTATGGAAGAATATTGTCCTTCATGTGTATGGAAATAATTACATTAAAATCCTATTTCACATAATCCTAATTTTCAAAAACAGATTAAAATGTCTAAGACAAATGGAATCCTGTACTACAGGGGTAATGATAAGGAACTTAGAGAAAGGTCTGATTGGAATGAACTTACTGAAGATGAGAAGAAAAAACTTGGTAGGTCAGAAGTGTACGGATTAGGATGGTTTGAAACAAAATCGGAACAATCTTTTGAAAGGTATTGGGAAGGAGAAATTGTTAACGGAGTTCCTCATGGTAGTGGAACATACCATGCAACATCAGATGGTGCAACATTCGTTGGAATATCTAAAAATGGTAAAAGACATGAAGGAATTTTTACTTATAATGATGGAGACAAATATATTGGTGATTGGAAAACTAATGAAGATAGGAATCACACATTCTGGAACGGAACAAGATATGACAAAGACGGAAACATTACCAATAAGTATGTGAATGGGGAGGAACAATAAGAATTACCTTTCCGCACTTTTATCCGACACTATCACCATAATCGGAAACCAATTAGACATTTTATACAAAAATCCCATCACAAATCGGAAGGTTCATTTATATCCGCATTAAAATCCCATCCTTTTGTTTACTTAATTAGTAAATTATTTCCTCAAATTCAATTCCTATGTCCGAAAACAACAAAAACGGACATTATTTCCGAAACCTTTGGAAACACTCACCTTTTTTTATAATTGTCTTGACATACTTTAAAAAATGTCTTAATTTATAATATATACTATAAAAATAGACATTATTTAAGGAGGTTTTATGTCTAAAAAACCATTAAATGAAAACCAAGTTAAATCATTGCGGAAGTTAGTTGAAGGAAATGAACTTCACGAACTTCTTTTGAATATTGGTTGTGATGCAATGTTAAGAAGTTCTGACCTTCTCTCCCTCAAGGTCAAAGATGTTGTCAATGAGGATGGTTCTGTTAAAGAATCTGTCAAAGTAAGACAACAAAAGACCAAGAATTATACTCTGGACATTCCTTTGAGTAAGAATTCACAGGATGTTATCAAGAAATACTTGGTAGAAAGAGAAAAAGATTCGTGGATTTTTGTTGGTAATAAATCTCACTACACAAAATCCCCAATTACCCAAAAACAATATTCAAGGATAGTTAAGGGTTGGGTAAGTTCTCTTGGGATTTCAAATGTAGGTGATTACTCTACACATTCAATTAGAAGAACCAAGAGTTCTCTGATTTACCAGAAAACTCAGAATGTAGAAGTATGTCGTAGATTACTTGGACATTCAAATGTAACTGCAACGAGTGCATACTTGGGTATTGAGGACTCTGATGCACTTGAGGTTGCAAGAAACATTAACATTTAATTGGAGGGAATATGGATGACTTAGATAAAAACCGAAGGGAAGTAGAGATGGGAACAAAACGTAAGATGATTAAGAAATTGTTCTCAATTCCTTTTCCTATCCTCACTCCCATTTGGATACTTTCTTCTCCCATCGCATCCAACATCTCCTCGTATATCTTTTCGCATCCAACATCTCCTCGTAAATCTTTAAGTTATCCTTTAAAGATTCAGAATCTACCTCTAGTTTTTGTTTCATCTTTTCCTCTCTTTAAGAATCTACCTGTTCTTGACTGTGACAATATGGTTTATATGTGCAATAAGTTATCCTTTTATCATCCTCACAGAATTGGGTTCACTAAAGATGGTACAAATTTAAGGATGGTTCATGGGTATTTTTATTGGGAAACAGTTAAGAATGTTAGGTAAACTATGTTCAGAGGACTCATAGACCTGTTTAATCTCCTTCTGTGGTGGTCTTTCATGTATGTGGGGTCATTCCTTCTTATGGTTGTTGCGATAGTCCACATAATAAAGACAAACCCAACTCCCCCAAGACCAATCATCCACCAACATTATTCAACAGTTCAAGTGATTGAACCACCAAAGAGAGTTCTGATAGAGAAAGAAATCTGCACCAGACTTGACGGATGTCCAATCGTGAATAATGTTTGTGTTGATTGTCTGAAGAATTAGTGGGTGTTACTCACAGGAGATGATGGGGTTGGTTTTAGGGATTTCTTACTGTTCTACTCCATTCACATACTTATAAAAGATGTTTCCGTTTTCGTCGTAATATGTTCCGTTCCATAATACCCCATCCTTGTATTCTCCAACCTCCCATCCTACAGGGTAGGTTCTCGTTCCTAGACCATTTTTCTCCCCATTTTTCCATTCTCCAACATACTTACCTCCCATAGGGGAAATCAAAATACCAAGACCATTTGGAACTCCATTCTCAACTTCACCTTTATATACAGGGTGAGTGTCTTTTTCACCAACTCCCTTCCAAACATAATCAGGGTATTCACCCCACCCATAAAGAGTTTCACCTTTATGATTATCTCCAATCACAGGAGAAGAAAGAAGAAGGAAGGAGATGAGGATGATGAGTAGGTGTTTCATAGTTTATTGATTGGTTTTAGGGGTAGGGTGGTTTTATTGTAGTTTCCCATTCACAAACTTTCCAAAGATGTTTTCGTTTTCGTCAAATAATGTTACATTCCATGGTTCAT
>ERZ651768.2417-NODE-2417-length-12983-cov-6.245545_pt1 | contig 12983 bp, 10 predicted proteins | sample MGYA00514754_ERZ651768 | MGnify/ENA metagenome assembly ERZ651768 | reverse complement strand
TATAACCAAACACCGGTAAAGACCATTTTGCCATATAAATGGTCAAAGTATGGTGGGGCGTAGTTAATATATGGTTTAAACGATGGTGCCAGGTTTTATTGGTGAAATGGAACCAGGAAGATCCTTCGTCCACATGTAGGGGCATCAAAAATGAAAAATAAAACAACGAAACAAGTGTTCCTAAAATAATGAAAACACCTGCTCCATAAAGTATGTTTGTAGATGAATTATTATTCATATCTAATTGACTTAATCAGGTAATCTCATTCGTATGTAAATAAATTGCTGTAATTGAAATTTATTTTTATTAGACAACATATTTGATAGGGTTTTGAAGCATCTTTAGATTGTTTTTCTTAATAGTGACTTTATCGGGTTTTTTTTTAGGAAGGCTTTAAATTTTTTTCATTCTTTTTTCAAGAAGGTGTTTATTTTACCTCGCAAGACTTTTTTCGCCTCGTAGATGAGAATTACGGAGAGCAGTTATTGATAAACTAATGCCAAATTGCATTCTACAATGACTTTATCTTTTAGGTGCAATTTCCCATCAATTATTCTCTAGTTTTAACCTCTGTTTTTAAGTTTTTCGGGTTATTTTTTCTTGGGTGATAACACAAAAATGACGAAGAGAAAGGATTAGGGACTTTTAAAATGGGTCCATGGTTTAAGAGATGAAGTAAATGGTAAAGCAAAAATAGGTAATGTTAATAAATAATCACAAGAGGCCAAATACAATAATTTTAAATAGTAATTAAACGGATTGCTTATTATTTGTATTTGAATAAAAATCCCTTTTTCAAAAACCCATGACCTCAGTAATAGAATCTAAAAATTCTCCCCTACCTTATTTCGAAAACTATGAAAATTTGATGAGCGTTGATAAAGATAACCGTTTAAATAGAATTGCCCTAATTCAACCAGAAATTCCTGACGGAAATTATCTTCCTTCTCTTGGATTATTGTACATCGCTGCTGTACTGGAACGTGATGGATTCTATGTGAAGGTTTTTGATCAGGGACAGAAAGCAGAAGTGCTAAATGAAATACTGGCCTTCAATGCCGGCTTAGTAGGAATCACTTCTGTCACCGCTTCCATTAATCGAGCCTTCCGATTGGCCGAGGGAATCAAAGCCGTTTATCCTGAAACTCAAGTTGTGATTGGAGGTTCCCATGCAACTGGATCTCCTTATGAAACTATCGAAAACCCTTTTGTTGACTTTGTAGTTAAAGGGGAAGGAGAGTACCCCATGCTACACCTGAGTCGGACTCTTAGACAGGGAAGAAAAGCCGAAGATATAAGTCAAGTCGGAAGTCTATTTTACAAAGTTGACGGAACTGTAAAAAAAAATAAAGAGGATGAAGATCTAAATAATGCCATACTCGATGAACTGCCGTATCCCGCTTTTCATCTACTGGACCTTGATTATGCTTTTAAAAGTGTTTCACACGGTTTATTCAATAAAGGGAAACGCGTCCTTCCCTTGATGACAGCTAGAGGGTGTCCGCAGACTTGCACCTTCTGTTGCCGATTGATGGGTTTTCATCTCCGTGAACGTTCCGTGCAGAATGTGATGAAGGAAATTCACTTCCTCGTAAACACTTACCAAATTGATGAAATCTATTTTGAAGACGATGACTTCACCAACAACAGAGAACGAGCTCTTGAAATCATGCGGGCGATTCGTGATGCTAAACTTCCTGTTTCCATAAAATTCGCAAACGGCCTGAGGGCGGACAACATCGATGAAGAAATGATGGTAGCTATCAAGGAGGCAGGGGGATACTGGCTGGGATTTGGGATCGAGTCAGGCTCTCAGAAGGTACTGGAGATCATGAAGAAAAATCTGGATTTGGATACTGCTAAAAAAAATGTGGCTCTAGCAAAATCGCTTGGTTTTTTCGTAGGCGCTAATTGTATTATGGGATATCCTGGGGAAACGCGAGAGGATATGAAACAGAGTATTGATTTTTTCCAGAAACTTGGCTTGGATAGCTGTGCTATTGTCGGCCTAGTTCCCTTCCCAAAGACTGCTTTGCACGGACTCTGTAAACAAAATGGGTACTTGACCCAATACGCGGATAATTACGATAATTATTATTTTAAAATTTTTAATCCAAAGATTCTCGTGTTAACTGGAGAGGTCCCGGAGCAAGAAATTCGATGGTTTATTAAAATGTTCTATCTGAAGTTTTACTTCCATCCCAAAAGAGTATTTAGAGTAGCTAGATTTGCCTTGAATAAAATCAAAGGTCTGTTCATCAGGAGAGAGCTGACACTAAATCGTTTGTTACCACAATTACGAAAAGCGGTGATGGAATAGAACTTAAAAGTCACTTTGAATGACTGGGCCACGATTTTCTAATTAAAAGAGCTGAGGAGCGAAACCTAGGTTAATATACTCTACAAAATTAGTTAATTTTTTGTTATAAGGATTTGTCTATATCTAGAGTTTTGTCTAGATACCTACTTGTTCCCTAATATTTTCTTATCTCTTAATGTTTACAACCACTTCAATTTATTTTCTTCTCTTATTTCTAATTCTCTGGTGCTATTGCGGGTATTTAATATTTTTAATTATTTTGGCAAAGCTCCAGCCCAGTGATAAAAAAAAACAAACTTCTTTAACCCAGTTCCCAAAGATAAGTATTTTTGTTCCATGTTTTAACGAACAAAGCTTCATCCAGCAAAAGATAGATAACCTTAAAAGTTTAAAGTATGAATATGACAGGTTGGATGTTTATTTTTTGCATGGGAAATCTACAGATAAAACAGGGGATATAATTGAGGATGCCATCAGCGAAATCAATAATTTTCACCTGATTGAAACCCAATGTATCGGGAAAATTAATCAACTCAACTATGGTCTTTTGCACTGTAAAGGTGAGTCAGATATTATTGTCTGCACAGATGTTGACGCTATTTTGTCGGAAAATATGTTGGTTTTATTCTGTCTTGCTTTTCAAGCTGATGAAAAGGTTCACTTAGTTGGAGCTAATGTCTCGCCGCTTGGTACCATACAAATGGAAGATTATTTTTGGCGTGATCAGAATATTATCCGAACTTTAGAAAGCAAAGTATATACTTCATCTATAGTTGTGGCGCCTTGTTATGCATTCAGGCCTTCCCTTTTGGAACAATTCCCAAAAGATTGTGTGGCAGATGATATTTATATTTCTTTTAAAGCAAATACAGAAAACTACCTCACCAAATACATTGTCGAAGCAGAGGGAAAAGAGACACGGACTCCAAATGACCTTGGCGAATTTTTTGTTCATAAATTCCGAAAAGGAAACGCTTACCTAATAGAACTGTTTAGGTTTTTCTACCTTTTGCCCCATATGACAGGCTGGTGGAAAACTATTTATATTACAAAGTTTTTTCAATTAGCCCTAATGCCCTGGGCTGTTCCGTTTTTTTTATTGTCTACTATATCCCTAACTTTAAGCGGTTGGGGGCTATTTCAGGTAAGTTTTTTTGGGTTGCTCGCTCTACTGGTAGGATTTGCGATAACTTTTCTTTTATTAAAAAGAGAAAGGAAAAAATATTATGCGTCTGACGAGTCCTTTCAAATTCCCAACTTGAACCTTTTTATTCTGAGCAATATTATATTAATAGTAGTAGGGATAAGTTATCCTTTTTATAAACAAAATAGTTCCTATAAAAAAATAAGCGGCGATAATACTTAATCCTCCTCTGATTATTCCCTAGCTTTTTTAACTTATCGTAAAACCACACCCTATATAGCCAATGGGAGAAAATATTAAAAATATACTTCTTACAGGAACTTCCGGTTTTTTAGGTACCCATATGAGGAAACACCTTTATGGATGCCCTAATCAGTGGCGGATATTATCAATTAATAGTCGCGATGAATTCGAAAACTTTGAAGAGAAGTTTGCAAACCAAAAAATCGATATTATTATTCACGCTGGCTTTTCTGTTGACTTCCAAGAATCTAACACTGACGATCCTTCTAAAAATATCGAAAACACAAGACGAGTCCTTAAATTTTCTGAAGAACGAGGAGCATCTTATGCTATTTTTCTAAGTGCAGCAGGAACTCTTGGAGTTTCGAAAAATAGTCGGACACGTAACGAAGGCCATTTTGGTAAGACCGATCCTGACTTTATTGATTATCTGAATACTCAATATATTCAGGATAAGATTGCTTGCCAAAAAATCGTCGATGACCTTCCTTTCCCAGCGGTGACTCTTTACCTTACGACAGTTTATGGCCCATCAATGGATCCCAATGTAGTTGATCGACTCAAAGGACTTTGTGGAAGCAATCCAATTGTTGTTTACCCCCCTGGTGGATCTAGTTTTCTTGATTTACGTGATTTTTTAAATGCCCTAGACTTAATTTTATCAAAGAAGCCGACGGGGGGAATGGTTTTGTCCAGTGGTAATATTCTTTTCTCTGGATTATACCAAGCAGTTTTGGATTTTTATAAAATACGGAGAAGGAAATTAATGACCCCGATTCCACTACAAGCTAAAGTGATTTTTGATCTGGGGTGCATGAGAAGGTTCCCGTCCTTAAAAAATATGGCGGTGTTAAAAACCGGTTTTGGATACAAATATTATTCTGCACAAAGAGCCCAAAGACTGATAGGTTGGTCGCCTAGACATACCCTCAACGACTCACTGAAAGAAGTTCTTAATCCTTCAACATCATAATAGAACCAACCTACAACGGGGAGTCCAACAACCACGGATAAAATTAAAACCCCGGTAAACAAATCAACGGCAGGCTTTACCCCAGGTGATTTCTTGAGCTGTTCCATCCAAATTTCCTCTATTAGAAAAACTATAATAAATCAAATCGTTGCCTCATATAAATTGCAGGTTAAAATTACACCCTGCTACTTAAAGCATTTTTAAAGGCAAAAAAGAACCTATCAAACAACACCCTCTTATCGTGTGACCATATTAAATAAAAAATATTTGACGGTGATTTCAACATTAATTTAAGCTGGTTCTTAAAAAAGAACCTTGAGAAATTAAAATTCTTAAGACCCTCTGGAGTATAAACACTATGAGGACTATTGTATCTTAATGGCAAAAGGCCATCCTCAATCTCATTGGATGCCACCAATTCATCATAAATAGGGGTTCCTGGTAAGGGCTGAAAACGAGATATACTTAAATAAGTAAACCCCCCATTAAGCATCAGTTCCTCAGTTTCTTTCAAATCTTCAATAGTTTCCCCTGGATAACCTACAATAAAAAATCCGTAAACCTTCAACCCCGCACTTTTAATTTCCTTCACCTTTTGCGGGATTGTTTTAGGGTCCAAATCTTTCTGCATCCGTTGCAGGGTCTTCACCGACCCACTTTCAGGGGCAATGAACACATAATCCCATCCAGCCTTCTTCATTAAGGTGAGTAGCTCAAAGTCTGTTTTTTCCTGCCTTATTCCATTAGGAGTGCAAAAACGCAGATTGGGTAAATCCAACTCAATCATTCGCCGACAAAATTCCTTGGCATACTTAATGTGATAGGTGAAATTGTCGTCAATGATATTCAATTGCCTAATATTTTTTTTATCATAGAGATACTTGACCCATCGAACCATATAGTCAATAGAATGAACCCTAACGGGCCTCCCATTTTGAAAAGGCGCTGAGCAAAACCCACACCTATATGGGCAACCTCTCGTGATCCAAATTGGAGCATTCCCTCCACGAGCACCCGCAAATTGATAACCAGCACTCAAATATCCATCCAAATTTATTGCCTCGTAATCTGGAAGCTGAATTAGATCAAGGTTCTCTTGAGAATCTTGTTCGTTATCAACTAATTCACCACCACTATCTCGATATGTAAGGCCCTTAACTTTGGACAAGTCAGGGATTTTCTCCTCCAATTCGTCCAAAAAAACGGAAAATGATATATCCGCCTCTCCTCTGAACAAAAAATCAATTTCCCCATTTTCCATGATTTTATCAGAGTAGCTGGTAGCATGAGGTCCACCAACAACAGTAGTCATGTTTGGGTCAATAGACTTAGCCAACTGCAAAATACTAAGAGCCTCATAATAGTTTGGAGACCAAAAAGATATCCCCAAGACATCAGGTTTAAACTCAAGTATTTTCTCTCTGAGTTCAACTGAACGAGAATTTAAGTTTTCTAAAGAACAGTCGATTATCTTAATTTGATGCCTGTCCTTATTTTTAATGTTGCTTTTTAAATACCCAAACGCCAAAGGAATAGTATTTTGCACCTTAAAACCATTTGGCCAAATCAAAGCGACTCTCATATTGACTGCTCTTTAAAAAATGATTTCATTCTGTCAGCTTTACCGCTATCAGACGAATTACAGGGGCCAGTCCTCTTCTTTTAAGTATTCCAGAAAAACCAAGTTTTTCTAAAAAACTGGCCGCAGGTCCCATACCCTCCCAATGATAAACAATCTCTCTAATCTGAAATCCTACCTCGGATAATTGCTCGGCTAACTTTGGCCCAGACAAACCTTCTTCACCGTGGTACTCGGACAATAAATAATCCAGCTCGCTGGATTCAGGGCATTGCTTCAAGTAATCTTTCCCGTGGTCAAAAAATTTTCTATATAGCCAGAGCATTGGTCGAAAGTTCTTCACAAACTGACTTTCAATATCATGGTCGGTATAGATTATTCCTCCCGGACGCAAAACTCTGTAGCTCTCCTGAAAAAATTTTTTAGGAGATTTAAGGTGATGAAGTGTGGCAAAACCCCCTATAACGTCGAATGATGATTTTTTTGCCGGAATAAAACAAGTGTCCGAGCATACTTTTAATGCTCCGGGAAGATTAATTCGCTTGAGCATCTTCTGAGAAATATCTAATAGTGTCATGCGGGGGAAAAATTTTTGGGCGTGTTGAGCAAGGAATCCAGATCCGCTGGCGGCATCCAAGAACGAAAGCTCATCGGTTCTTGTTTTGCTAGACTGCAAGATCGATAAAATATTGTTAAAGATCCCATCAACCCAAGTATGATCAATATGGCCGCCCCTCCTTCGGTCTACATCATCGTATATTCCAGCAATTTGGTCGTAGAACCTCTGGTTGGCTTTGGCAACCTCATCCTGATAAACAGAACTGGTATCAATCTGGGAATCCAGAAATAAAGAGTTTATTTTATCCATCGACGCCATGTAATAGCCGGAATGGCTTGAATATATTCGTCAAAACGATTAAAGAAATAATCTCTAGGATTGGAAATAATTTTTTTTAAGTAATTTAAAGAAATATAAAACTGCCGGTAAGCGTATTTTGCTGTTTGGCGTATTTCATCAGCTGAAGCTCCCCCGACTTTTTCGTAACTCGGCTCACCATTTTCAGACCAAAAGTTTTCTTCATCTAGCTGGTCATGGAAAGTAGTTTTCTTAAACGGGATCATGATTTGAAATTGAGCCGTATGGGGGTTCATTTTTTTAGCTAACTGTATTGTACGTTGCATGCTTTGTTTGGATTCTCCTAAGTGACCTAAAGCGAAATCTCCATGTATTTGCAGCCCCGCTTCATGGGCATTTCTTGCAAATTCCATAGACTGTTCTACAGTGTTTCCTTTGTCGATTTTAGCTAATACTTCTGGATCTCCGGATTCAAATCCAACATGCAAATTCAGACAGCCGGATCTTCGCATCAATTTTAGCGTTTCCAAATTCAAATTCGTGTTTGGTTTCGCATAGCAAGACCAATGGATTTTATAACCCCTTTCTAAAATTGCATTAGAAATTTCTAAGGCGCGGGGATTAGTTAATAAATCATCCTGGATCATTATCGATTTCACTTCTGGCATAAACCGAGCCGCATAGTCGAATTCTTCCATGAAGCGACCAATAGAACGCAAGTTATAAATCCCTTTGGGCCTGTCCTCAACTACGAAAGTCTGGACCCAAAGACAAAAGTTACATTTACCCCATGCACATCCTCTTCCCGACATGACATCAATGAAAGGGTAAAGTTCCGATGGTGTTTTATATTTGGATATATCAAGTTGGCGATGAAAGTATTCAGTGGTAAGAGGGAACTGATCCAATAGTTCCGTTTGCAAAAGTGGTCGACATTCTCCGCATGTGATCTCTCCAGATTTTAATTCCTTAAAATATACATTGAGAGTTTTTAAAGGGTCGGCACCGGAAGACAATTCTTCAAGTGGAAGTTCGAATTCTTTTTTAATCGCTAGTTCCACTTTCCGCGATTTTTTTAATACAGCTACGGGATCGATCGATGTATAAGGTCCTACAAATACGGATTTATAGCCTCGCTCAACTATTTTATCGGCAAATTCTATGTCGTTGTCTTCACTCAACCTCCCCGTATATACTGCCACAAGATCTGGTTTAAACTCTTTTATCTTTTCCAATGTATCCTGGTGAGAGAGACCCTGCACCTGAGCATCCAACAATAACGTTTTATGTCCTTTCGATTCAAGATAACAACCCGCCTCCCCTAACCAGATTGGGTACCAGCTAGAATGGGAAAGTGATACGAAATCACATCGCGCATTGCGCATATAATCCTGAATATAGGGCGGACTTAATAAAATAATTTTTGCCATGACTTGCTATTCACCAAATTTATGTTTATTTCTTATATTAGATAAAATAATGCAGATCAAATTATTTCAATATTATTTTCTAAAATCGTGTTCGAGTTTAGCGACTTAAAGTTATGATATTGATGCCAAGGAATCCACGGCCAAAGATGGTGGATTCCATGCATGTTTTGTTCAACACTTATAAAACGCTGAATCCATCGACCACGACGAATCCGGTTGACTTGGTATCCGCCTTGTTCCATAGCATGGGGCAAGTAGCAAATGAAATATGCGTGAATAAAAAATATAAAAAACCGAGGAACAATCCACACCCAAAATACCACATTAAAAAACCCATAAAATATAGAACTAACGACCAGAGCAGCTACAAGTGAGTTTGATGCCAGATCTGCGATCCGCTGCCCTCTGGTAATAGGATGAAAATTTTCTGGAACATTCTGAAAATTAAATTTTCTATTGGAGTCAACTAGAACTTTAGGGAAAGAAAGAAATGTAGACTGAATTCTAGAATAAACAGGATCTTTTGCATCATCTCCCGCCCAACGATGGTGGATCAAATGTTCTCGGCGTCTGGCAAAATATCCGGGATAAATAGAAGCAAGGGATGCTATCCAGCCCACAACGTGATTCAACCATTTAAATTTAGAAAAGTTTTGATGCGAAGATTCATGCCAGGCGGTAAAGGAGAGGTTCATCAGCAACGTGCCTAAAACTACCGTCGCCCAAAAAGGCAACACACCACGATGATAGAACCAACCGACAACGGGAAGTCCAACAACCATGGATAAAACCAAAACCCCGGTAATACAATCAAGAATGGGCTTTACTCTATGAGATTCTTTATGTTGTGCCATCTAAATTCGCTCCAATGACAAAAACCATAACAATCAAGTGGTCGTCATATTTAAATTGCTTATCAAAATTTTCATGCAAACATGTTATATAAATTGCAGATAAAAATTAAACCCCAAAAACAGGCTTTCCCGCTAGAACACGATAACTTGCTAAAAAAACCATTTTTAGAAAAAACTTGATCCCCGGTTTCGACTTCAACTTGGGAAGGATAAATTTTTGAATTCCGGATGGCTTGATTAAACGTCTTATATTTTTTTGTTGATAATCCTTCGAAATGTTATTCCGCAGTTCATTCAGTTCAAAGGCAGTGAAGACCGTGGTATTGTACTTTGTTTTTTCGTAGGTGCTGGAGGCAATTGGAGTATCTCCTAATAAACCCTCTTGGTTATAAATACTGTAAAGCTCAGCACCAGCCAAAGGTTGGCAAATCAGTAACTTTACAAAGTCTAAGTTACTTTTGTTGATATAATCAGCGGTCATTTGTATATCTTCTTGGGTTTCATATGGAAAACCGATGATAAAATTTCCATGCGTATATATGCCAAGGCGATTACATTCCTTAATAATTTCTAAAGTTTTTTCAAGTTTTACCGGTTTTTTGATTAGTTTAAGAGTTTTTTGGGAACCCGTTTCAATAGGCAAGCCCAGACGATACATGCCACTTTTTTTCATAATGGGAAGCATTTCGGGTTTGAGTCCCCAAACTGTTACTCCCTGCGATGCCTGCCAATAAATTTTCATGCCTCTCTCTATCATACCTTCTGATATCGCCATGGCTCGTTTGGGGTCACACAAATAACTGTCGTCATGAAAATGAAACTCCTTAATTCCATAGTTTTGCATTAGAAATTCCATTTCATCAAGTACGTTTTCCGGTGAACGAATCCTAAAAGTTTTAAAATGTTTGACAGTGCTGCAGAAGGTGCAACTATAATAACACCCTCGACTCGTCATCACATGACCAACAGGGTAAGCCATGCAATAAGCAAAATTCCTCGTTTTTTGATGAATATAAAGGTTCATATTAAGCAGATGGTAAGCTGGAAAAGGAATTGCGTCTAAATTTTCGGGAGGATTTCTCATTTCATTAACCTTAACCGTCCCATCTTTTTCACGCCAAACCAAGCCCTTGATACCACTGAAACTTTTATTGCGTTCAAGGTGGTCAACCATTTCGAGCATGGGGTATTCGCCTTCGCCTCTAACAATCATGTCAAAATAAGATTTATCCATTATTTTTTCATACTCTTGAGTCATGTGGTTTCCGCCGCCAACCAATAGAATTTCTGGAAAATTTCTTTTTATTAATACAGCTAAATCATAAGCATCTTCATAAAATGTTGTGAAGTTATTTGAAATACCAACTATATCTGGAGTAAATTCGCTTATTTGAGAGAGAATACTTCCATCCTTAAGACCGATTTTAATTTTATGACCACGTTGTTGTTTAACCTGAATGCCCTCCGCAAAACTATCAATGATTTTAACTTCATGGCCCTGCTTTTCCAGCATTGAAGCCATATAAGCGAGACCTAAAGGGGGATAGGCACCAAAACTTTCTTCGTGGTCTGGTTCAATAGTAATAGGATGAGACAAGAAGAGTATTTTCATAGTATTAATAAACCTAGCAAATCAGTTTCCATTCAAATTATTTTTTTTCAGCAGAAAAGTCTTTCGTTTTTACGACAATAACAATACGTTACAACCCAAAGAGAGATCTACCTTAAGTTTTTTGACCTCTTGTTTCGGTTTAAGGAACTAGCACGTTTTGTTTAATAAATGTTTTTACGATTTGACAAAAAGATTTAAAATTCATTCCTAAAATCGCCTTTAAAACTAAAAAAGGACTTGAAATTAAAAAACTCCGATAAACTTTTTTCTTAACCCTTACTAAATCGATATTGGACTTATAGGGCAATGATTCTCCATGAGGGTCATATTGGCTCCAAATAGGCTCAACGCCATTTTGTTGCTTCTCATACATTGCTGTTCCAGGAAAGGGAATCGCTACATTGCATTGAAACGCATCAGCTTTTAAATCATTGAGGCTCGATAGAACCTGTTTTGAATACTGGCTTTCATTTAAGTCATCTCGAGGAAATAACATTGTAAAAGCTACGGTTGCAATACCAACTTTGCGAGCCATTTTAAAAGCTTTGGTAGTAGCATGGCTGGTAGTTGCCTTTTTAGTTTCATCTAAAAGATCTTGATCTTCCACGCCGAAAAACAGACGACTACAACCGGCGCGTTTCATTAATTCGAGCATGTGGATGGACACCGGAGTAACCCTCATATTACAAGCCCAATTAATCTTAAGATCTCTCTTAAGAAGTTCTTCACAAAATTCGTGCACTCTCTGACTAGAACTGTTAAAAGTCGCATCAAGAAAGAGGAATTCTTTGATATCGTATTTTTGGTAATCCTCTTCTATTTCATCTGCAATGTTATTCACACTTCTTAATCTATATTTATTTCCGAAAAGAACAGGATATAAGCAGTAAGTGCAAAGGTAAGGGCAGCCTCTCCCGCCCAAAAGTAAAGTGAATGAGTGACCGCTTTTAATATAGGGTGCATGATATTTTGTCATATCAAGAAGATCCAAAGCCGGTTTAGGTAACGTATCTAGGTTTTCCCAATAATTGGGTGTCGTTTGATTGTTTTTAGGAGTCATCACTCCAAGACACCGGCTTCCATCCATATTACAATCGATTAAACTGGCGATAGCGGCTTCGGGATCTCCTAATAAAATAAAATCTACGCCCTTATTAAAATTGTAATCGACCATTTCCTGAGCATGGGTCCCAAAACAAATTTTTTTGACATGACCAGGGGTGGAAGCGATCAACTGGTAATCGTGAGTGGCACTTGTAGTGGTCAGATTCAAAATAATCGCATCTGGTCGAAATCGCTCATGCTCTTTGTGGTACTCCTGCCAAGGATCATCATATAAGCGTAGATCTAGGATTTGTGCTTGATGCCCCTTGGATTTAATTGTTGCAGCTACACTAGCCAGGTCTACTGGCGGAAGCAAACTGCCGGCAGGTGATGTTTCCTGACAAACCCAAACCTTCACTATTTCTCTCTCGGTAGAAGTGACCAACAAAAATTTCATATTAAATTAATACCTTAATTTTGAAATTAGGGTTTCAGCCCGAGGAACCAACCGGCTAGTTTGGGTGTAATCGAGGAAGGAATTCCCCACCACAAGTGCAGGATGAGGTTGGTACATGTTACAGTTCTGACAAAGGGAAAGGCCTTCTAAATTACCGTCGATATGCTTTTGTCGGAGTTGAGTCATTTTTTCAGAGTTCCATATTTCTCCAAGAGATTGCTCATTAATATTTCCGATAGGATAAACGGCATTAACATCCTGACAACAAGGGACCACCGTTCCATCAGCCTGAATATGAGGGTCGCTCCACAGCCAATAGCAGGGTTGTTTCTTAGATTGATTTTTAAACTTCCCATGATTTCCACTATGCGTAACCTGGCGAACTCTAATTCCGTCCACCCCCTCAATATCCCATTGTGAAATAAAATCCCGGACTTCGTCTTCGGTTTCACTCATGTATATCAGTTGCA
>ERZ651768.2416-NODE-2416-length-12984-cov-4.424576_pt1 | contig 12984 bp, 5 predicted proteins | sample MGYA00514754_ERZ651768 | MGnify/ENA metagenome assembly ERZ651768 | reverse complement strand
ACGCGGTGGTTGCAAACGATGGATCATACTCGGGCATCACGGTTGAGTGGGCCAGTAACAACACCTGGTCATCGACCGGTTGGGGCGAGGAAAACAATGCGTTTGAAGGTGGAGACAGGACGATGATGACCGGTTACCTGGACACGGATAATGCGACGACATCGACGGTCGCCATCAGCGACTTACCGGATGAGCTGGCAAGCTACGACGTGGTTGTCTACGCGCTGGGCGGAACGGCGTTCAGGGGTGGCCTTTACTGGGTCGAGGACTCGGAAGGCAACACCTTGACCGACAAGAAGGTTGGCGACTCGGACCGGAGTCCGTCTGGATATTTAGAGGATCCGGGAGTGAATCACAGTGATAGTGGCAACTACCTGATGTTTTCAGGGTTGAGTGCGGCCAATATCGTTGTGGTAGCATCGACGGCTGCTGACCCGGGGGAGCGGGCACCGATCAATGGAGTCCAGTTGGTATCGTTGGTGTCGGCAGGCGCCGACGGTGCTGCTGCGCCGACCCTTAGCATTGCACGGAATGCTGATGGGACCTTAACGGTAACCTTTGAAGGAAGGCTCCAGGGTGCCCCGACCGTGAACGGACCTTGGCGTGACTCCGGAGTGACAAGTCCGGTAACAATACGACCGACCGGTAGGACGCTGTTTGGTCGTGCGGTGAAGTGATCAGCGGGAGTTTCATTGTTTCTCGGCGCTCCACTCCCGCCGCGGCCAGTTGACCAGAGGTAATTGGCTCGGGGATTGGCAGCGAGGCCTCGTCGCAAATTCTCGACAGGGCAGCCTGTGGCTGGCCGGTTTGTAGAGGAGAGTTGCGGCGTCCCAAGAGGCGCGTAGCCCGCCTTCAATATCGACGAGAATAAGCCAGATGGGCCCTGGCCAAAACTTCCCCCACTACCTGGGCCAGAGGTCATCCCGGCAGAAACGTGGTCGCTCTTGCAACAGATTCACAACCTGAACGCCGTGTCCCGCGAACCGGGAGACATGGCCACGGTATGGCGCCACCTCGCGCGCTGGCCCGGTCTGCTTGAACTGATTCATACCGCCATGGCGCCGCTCGCTCCAAATGCCACCTCCATCAGACAGAGGAATAGTGTGGTTTTGTTGGGATAGTTAACCGGCATTTGTTGATGAGCGACCAATATTACATATTCAAGAGAATCCGAAGAAGAAAACCAACCATCAAGCTAATGAGCACCGATATATCAATAGCTCTCAACTGAACAAGCTGCCGCAGTTCCGGTCACTTCCCAGACAATCTTTCATGGATACACACCAGTGTCCCGGTGGTGAAATCGACTGTTAATTACCAGCAGCCTTTAACTCCGCACCTGTTTTGGCTCCATGTTCACGCAGGAGATCTATGATTGCCTTGTCCATGGCCTTTTGTTCTTTGTTATCAGTGGCCTTTTCTTGTTTGTTTGGTAGGGGTGGCAAAACATTGTTTCCTGTATTTTGAGGCGCCTCCCCGGTGAACTTCTTATTTTTTAATGAAGTGGAAGAGGCTACATAATCTAACGGGGACAGGCCAAAAGCATTCTGCTCGTTGACGTTTACGCCATTAGCTAAAAAAAGTTTAATTGCTTTGATGTCGCGACCCGCGACAGCACCACTAAGTGTTCCATGTTTGGCACCGTTTTTACGAAGGAGAGTTGCAATTATTTTTTTATCAACTTTTTCAATTTTTTTCGACTCTATGAGCATTAGGCGATCCAGTGGAGTCTGGCCTTTAAAGGAACCCAACTGAAATTTTGCGTTCACATCTGCTTTGTTGATAATCAACAGTTCGACGACTTGTCTGTGCCCCCTGCTGACCGCTTCATGCAAGGGCGTCATCCCGGCATAACCTTTTGCATTCAAATTTGCACCAGCTCTGATGTGTTTCCTTAGACCACTTGTACTCCCAATTTGAACAGCCTTGAATAGTGCCCGATCTTTTTTGTTCAGCGGTTTTGGGGTTCCTTGCGTAAATCCAGTAGTCGCCAAAAGCAAAACTACGCTGGCAGTTATTAAGAGTTTCATTTTCCTGTGGGTTGCAATTGTTGAATACGGAACGTCATTACAGGTTGGAAAATACTACAACCAGAATTCACACATTAAACCAAAAAATCAGGGCGTCAAAAAACTGACGCCCTGATCAACATCTTTTGGTCTTAGCCTTAGAGGGCAGACATTTCGAACTGGCTCACTTCAGTCAAGCCAACCTGCTTCAGCAGATCGACCCGTTCCTTGCGCAGTTTACTGTCAGCTGGCTTGCCCTCGATTTTACCATTCAAGTCCTCCAGCATATCATACCAAATTCCATTCTCCGCGTATTCCTCGTAGTTGGCCATTTTCTTTTCAGCCTTGACCCTTTTGATGGTCCCGGTGGAAGTCACATCCAACGATCCCTGCGTCGGATCTGGAATCACCGCAACGTTCCACTCGTATTCAACACCCTCATCCAGTTTCAATCCCAATTCTTTCAGCGAAACCTGATTGATCCCCTTCTCAAGTTGCGTTGTCATGCGGGTTTCAAACAAGGTCTGCTCATTTCTATTCAATGTGAACTCAAACTCCAGTTGCGTGTCTTCAGACACGTAATAGTAAAGTGAAGGCGATGCCTGAGTCGTGTATCCAGTTTGTTCCGGAGTCAGCACATCCAATTTGGGCATGGCAAGCAGCTCGACATCATTGCCACGTACACCACCACCGATTCGTGTCTTGGGGGCACCGGCCACAGGAAGTTTCAGGCCACGTACACCACCACCGATTCGCGTCTTGGGGGCACCTGCCACGGGAAGTTTCAGGCCTCGTACGCCGCCACCGATTCGCGTCTTGGGGGCGCCCACCTTGGGCAAAATCAAGTTCGCACCACGGACACCGCCACCGATTCGCGTCTTGGGCGCACCGGCCACAGGCGGAACCCAGTTCGCACCGCGAACGCCACCGCCCACTCGGGTCTTGGGTGCCCCTACTTTCGGCAAAACCAAATTTACTCCACGAACACCACCGCCAATCCGTGTTTTTGGCGCTCCCGCATTGGGAGGAACCCAAAGTCCTCCACGCACTCCCCCTCCTATTCGGGTCTTGGGTGCCCCTGCATTAGGTGGCGTAAAAATCGCGGCTGCTTGGATGGTCTCAACCAGGGAGCCAACGGCAAACACCGCCGCGATAAGTGCAACTGAACGAGTGAATTTGGCGTTTTTCTTCATATTTAACTAAAAAGGTTCACAAGAAGCCAAAGAAATAAGTCAAAACGGCACTCCTGTCAACTTTTTTTTTGATTTTTTTTTGTCAGTAAAACCGACGATTTGAGGTCGATAATTTAATTTTATTTAAAATATTTATCTTTTTATCGGGCTCAATTGGAATTGATCAGCTAGATGGAAGGTTCATCCCTAGCGGTCACAAAAAAAACTTTGAGTCTGCCCAAAGCATTCTGCGATCTTTTTTCGAAGAATTTCACGGCCTCCCCCCCTACAGGTGGCATCGTCAATTCATCGGCCCAATCCTACATCATTTGGTTAATTGAATCCACTCGCCACTCCATTTTTCGGGAGGCGGCGAATTGTTGAACTCAACACACTGATTCGCAAAAATCTTGCTGGGCTCATCGTTTGGATCAATGGATAAGCAATGATCGAACAAGCTTTTCGCTTTATTGAAGTCCTTATGCGAGTAGATTTCCCATGCCTCCTCAAACTTTGCCACCAGCTCCATCCTGTCATCTGGCAACTCTCCCTTTTTAGCAAGCAGTTCATAGACCCTTACAGAGGACTCTTTACCTTTTGCGCGCAGCAAACCCAGAAATCTTGCCTCGATCTTGTCTTTCGCAAAATCGTAGGTCGTCCCCCCTATCATTATTGAAACCCCGAATATCTTGCACCCGGGCTCAAACCTGGCAGCCTGGTTGACGGTATCCCCCATAACCGTATATTGAAATCTCTGATCTGAACCCATATTACCGGCAGAAACCTCTCCAGAGTTGATCCCAAACCTGACACCTAGAGTTAAATCGTAATCCGTTTTTAGTACACCCTTGTTGAGCTCCTCCAGCTTTTCCATTTGCTCTATTGCAGAGTGGCAACACTTCCACGCATGCGATTCAGGATCTTCCTTCTCCCAGACAGGAACCCCAAAATTAGCCATGATGGCGTCGCCCTCGTACTTATCTATCATACCATTATAGTTCATAATGATATTGGTCATAGGCGTCAGATAAACATTCAAAACAGCGGACAAGTCACTGGCCGATAGCTTCTCTGAAATGGTGGTAAAGCCAGCCACATCAGAAAATAAAATTGTTGCGGTTTTTCTGGCACCGGTTAGTCCCACACTCTCAGGATTTTCCTCCATGAATTTTAAAACACTCGGCCCCACCATTGGTCCAAACATGCCCCGCATCATTTTCTTTTCCTTGCCCTCCGTGAAGAAAAGATAAAACAAAGCAACCATGGCTGAACCCAGCAGGCTCAAGAGCATGGGGAGCACCGGAATCCAAGTGTTGTAATTCACAAAGAGCAGGACACTCACACCGACAAGACCAAAAACCAGCACCAGGCTTAATGCTAACAGCAACAAAACGGAACGGCCGGAAATTGCAAGGGCCACTCCCAGTAATGCAAATACGAATATAAGGACGCTTTCAGTGTTGGTACTGTACGTCTTAATCGGTTCATCCCCTAACTCCACCATTCGCAGAATTTGATCCAGCATCTGAGCATGTATCTCGATCCCGGGCTCTTTCATGTTATAGGGAGTGGCTGAATAATCGTGCAAACTCTCAGCCGTGGCACCTAACAGAACCAGTTTATCCTTAATATCGTTCTCGGTGATTTCACCATCTACAAACTGGCTGAATGTAAATGTCGTGAACTCCTTTGGCCCCAGGTTATCGAGAAGATATGTGAAACCACCGCCGGGGTGATTGCTGTACGGGCCCTCATTCCCTTCAAAAGGCCTTATCCTTGCTTTGCCCAACTGCAACAAAGCAGGATCGTTTTCATCCGGTTGCGATATAAAGTCCTGCCCCAGCAATTGAACCGCCAACTGAAGCGTAAAGGAATAGAAGGTGTTACCATCCATGTCATCCTGAAACAGCATTCCTCTTCGAATCAGGTTGTCCACCGTATCGACGGAAATATCGTTGCATGACACCTGGCCTCCAAAATCTACAGAATCCTTAATGGCAGGCGGCGGCTTTATGGTTGGATGATCCTTATCACCCAATTTAGTGATACATATTATATTTTTATTTTGAACCAAGACCTCGTCCAATATTGTTTTCTCTTTTGTAAAGTACTCAGCGATAGAGGGTGTAAAATTCGAGGTGATAGGCACGGGAAGATCCCTGTACAGATCCACGCCAATTGCTTTTGGTTTTAAACTAACTAATTTTTTAAGAGCATCCGCCAATTGCTTGTCAAAAAGCGGGTAGCCTATGTCAGATCGAGTAATGTCTTCTTCCTCTATGCCAAGAATCACAATTCGCGGTTCCTCTTTTCTTGTGGGCTCCCTGAAGGTGTAATATCGGTCAGTTATGCTCATTTCAACACCCTGAAGGTAGCCGTCGCGGCGGACCAAAAGATCTAAGACAAGTGCCACCAGAACGGAGATCACAAGCCCATAAATGATGATGCTTATCTTCATAATATTGGAATTAAAATTATGGGTTCAAACAGACCCAAGCCCCGCACAACGATCATCTTGCTATTGATATGGACGGATATTTCGAAAGCAAATTATGTAGAAGTGAATTATCCAAAGATCACTGTCATTGCCAATTCCCGACGATAATATATGGAGCCCAGTACCTGGGATGCTTGAATCGAACGTCCGATTTCAATTTGATTTGAGCCTGCTGAAGGGCTTTCCCCTTGGGCATTTTCAAGTTCACATAATTATTGTAGAAATCTTTTATCAGTTCAGCGGTTGCCTCATCGCTGACATACCACAAGGTTGCCAACGCACTTCTTGCACCCGCCTTAATGGCGACCCCCGCTAATCCGAGGGCGGCCCTGTCATCTCCTGCAGCAGTCTGGCACGCGCTCATGGTCAACAATTCCACCGGATTATCCCGGAACATGCTCGGACGGATCATGTTCTCCAACTCATTGAGAGTAAAATTATCGTCGTAGGTTAGCAAAAAAGTATCCTCCAGGTTCCTCCTGAATTGCCCATGGGATGCGATATGAACAACCTGATAAGCCCCACTCTCAAATTGACTCTCCAATCCCTTTTGCGTGAAAGTATTGTTTGCCAAAACATCCAAGTCACAGATTGCCTTAATAAGTTTTTCCTCTCTATCCACGGCCGGCAACGGGGAATACCCGTGCCGCGCCTCCGACAGTCCAGCAAACAGGATCTTTATCTGTTCGCGCTCAACCGGTTTTGATTCCATCAGCCTAAGGCCGGGAGCCACCGTAACAGAATACTTATCGACGAGATATTGCTTGTCATCCACACACAAAGCCGCCAACGGAACAGTTCTGAGTGCCCCATCAGGCACAAAAATCAAGGTCTCCACACCTTTTTCCTGCAATAAGGCTTCAATCGGGCTGATGATCCAGCGGTACATCTGCTTGCCATGTGGCATATAGTAATAATTCGACCTCCATTCAAGATGATGCCTCAAGAGCTTTGCCTCCCTCATGAATTCCTCTGACGATACCGGAGTCGTGAAGTGATGTATCTCCTTTGCGACATCAACCAAAATCTCGATTTTGTCAGGTAAAGGCACAAGATATATTACGGCCGCCTTGTCATCGACATCACTCACTTCGTTGATCTTACTTTCTATCATTGAAGAACAATCATCCTGGAAGTAATCCGACAGTTCCCGTTCCTTTAAGCTTTCAATTGCATCACGGATTTTAACCAGAAGCACCTGCCTTTGTTCCCCCTCTTTGGTTTTCAGATGCTCAAACAGCAAATTCGCATATTCATAGTAAATTCGCCCCACTTTTTCCCTGAATGATTGATGGCTATGGATGCTGCCATAAACGGTGGCCAGGTCCTGCTTTACGCCCTGTATGGTTAGAATAGCATCCTGATAGCCCTGAATCGCCTCTTCGATTTTCTTTTCATTCCAATCCAATCGGCCAATCATCCACTGCCAGCGGTATAATGCATCGCTTGTATTATCGGCACTCCCCGCCACCTTGATCGCATCACCAGCCAACTCACGCGCCTCCTCCAACCTTCCATCCATTTCATACAATTCCGCCATATACCCCAAAGCATAGGTCAATCCCCGACCATTCTTTTGCGCCATGAAGATATCAATTGCCTTCTTGTAAGCGGCACCGGCCAAGGCAATCCTTTGGCTCGCCTGAGCCTTGTCAGGCGCCCTGTTGACGATTTCTTTGTAAGTGTTTCCAATTTTTACCAAGACTTGTGATTTTGAAAAATTATCTTTAACTAGATCAAGTAGTTTTTCGGCCTCTTGATTGTATTCGATGGTTTTTTGATCTTCTTTCCTAAGCACACAATTGGCTGCCAAGTTAGAATAATTAAAGGCCGCAAGATCCTGCCTCCCTGCATCCTTTGCTGCCTCAATCCCCTCCCTGAAAAAGATCTCAGCATCCTCAAAGAAATATTTGCCAGTTAACAGGTTTCCGAGATTGTTGCACGCACTCGCCTCTAGTTCCTGATCCTTGACCTCCCTTGCCAAGCCCAATGCCAAAGAGAGATAAACTTCTGGATCCTCCTCCTTTTCCCTGTATTTTGTCCCACTCAGTATCCACAGGCTACCCAACCCGTTTAATGTTTCAGACAACAAACGTTTGTTCTCTAATCCTTCATTCAACTTTAATGCCTCCTTGTAAGCCTTCTCAGCCAAAATAACCATGCCGGCTGATTGGTATACTCCCGCCAAGGCAACAAGCGTCTCAACATGGTCGGTTTTACGCTGGCTTGCTTCAAATAATGCTGAAGCCTGTTTAAAATTAGCTATACTCTCACCAATATTTCCCTTTTCATATGCTGCGACGCCTCTCTCAAGCATTGATACGGCATCATTTGCACCGAAACAAAGTGGCGGCACTATGGCTATTGACAGTATAACAATTGCTATGGTTTGCCTTAACATAATGTCCAGTATGAACGACTCAATATAAGCAATTTTAAATCAATTACGATGCTCCTAAACGAATGCTTCATTGCATTAACATATCCGCCACCGAAGGAAGGCCAACCTGCTTCAAGAGATCTGATCGTTCCGTCTTTAGCTTCGTATTTTTGGGATTTGCCAAAATTTTCTGATTCAACTCATCGAGTGCCTCGTACCATATTCCATTCTCGGCATACGCCTCGTATTGATTTGACTTCTTTTCGATCAACATTTCTTCCAGCTTTTTTTCTACTGGAACACGCTTAACTGCTCCTGTTGATGTTATATTTAATGATCCTTGGGCAGGGTCCGGAATTAAAACCACGTTCCATTCATATTCCTTGCCCTCCTCCAACTCCATCCCCAACTCCGCCAATGAGACCCTGTAAATACCTTTTCTCTTGGGCGTGTTAACCTGAAGCTGAAATAATGTTAGACGATCCAAGTTAATTGTCACATCCAGAGCCATTCCGGTATTATCAGAAAGATAGTAATACAGACTCGGGGATGCGCTGACAGTAAGCCCAGCACTGGCGGGAGTTAGAACCCAAACCTCAGGTGCTCCTTCAGCGAAACCACTGTCTGCTGTTTCCTCAGGAATATCAGACTCTCCTCTTCTGCCTCCTCCCACCCTTGCTTCGGCCGTGCCTAATTTGGGAGCAGCAAAACCTCTTCTGCCTCCTCCCACCCTTGCAGCTGCTGTGCCCAATTTAGGGGCAGCCCAACCTCTTCTGCCTCCTCCCACCCTTGCAGCTGCCGTACCCAACTTCGGTGGCGCCCACCCTCGACGCCCTCCCCCTACCCGCGCCGCGGCTGTGCCCATCTTGGGGGCTTTAAAGGCACCTCTTCTGCCTCCTCCCACCCTTGCTTCGGCCGTGCCTAATTTGGGAGCCTTAAATCCCACACCCGCCGCTGTTGTTGGCACCATAAACGACATCCATGCAAGTGAGACCACATTGAGAAGGTTCAATACTTTCATTGTCTTGTTTTGATTATTCTATTCTTCATCCTCGTCACTGCCCGACAAGGCACTAAATCTGAAACGCGCTGTTGGCAAATAAAGTTGATCTGCTAAGGATGGTACTCCTCCGTACCCCCACCTGACAAAACTACTTTTGTCCCTGCTTTGCAGCTGCACTGTACAACGTTCAGCCAAATTTATTTCCTCTGTTACAATTGTTGACGGCAAGATAACCAAACCGCTTCCAACATCGCTGTCCGGTGTGCGAATCTCGACCGTACCCTGGACCCCAAATTCTGAAGAGGCTGTTACGGCAGTTTCAATCGATGGCAAAAATCCTTCAGCGACAATCAATATATAACCGCCGTGACCGTAAATCGCGTTTGCTGAGAGTCGACTTCTCTGCAATACAAATGTTTCTGGCGCCTCGACAAAAATATTGCCGCCATCCTGACCTGCCTCAGCTGTGATTCGACCATCAATCATGAGGAAAGCCCCATCACCATACAGCCGCACGCTACCGCCGTCCAGCTTCGCCGAGGCACTGAGCTCGCTGTTGTCCACGAGCACCTGACCACCGGTCTGGACAGTGATGTCGCCACCGTCGGCCAAGGCGGACCGCACCGAAACCTGACCATCATTCTGCAGAACCATTGTTTCACCGATACCCAAGTTTATACTTCCTGCCTTGCCCTCTCCATCACTTGCGCTACCGATAATTCCGCCGTCAAGATTTAGGTCTGGTGTACTCAAATGAATGGTGCCGGCATCACCCTTGGCCACGGTACTTGTCACGAATCCGCTTCGGGCCATCCGGCCGCTTGGCTCAGCATCCACATCTTTGGGATCAAACCATTCGCCCTCCCCGTCGATATCAATGGTGTCGGCAGCAATGTCGAGTTCACCGGCTTTGCCAGGCCCGAATGCCGCGCTCTCGATCCGGCCGCCGTTGGCCAAACGCAACTCACCTGCCTCAACGTGCACGCGGCTACCAAAACCCGAGCCGCTGGTGCTGCCGTAAACCGACCCGTGATCGACGACCATTTCCCCAGCCTTGATGTGCACCGTGCCGCCGTCGCCGGTGTCGCGCACGTCGGCCACGATCGCGCCCTGCCTGGCCAAGCGCAATTGGCCGGCATCGATCTGGATCTCGCCGCCGTTGCCGGCGTTCAGCGCACCGGCGTACACGCGCCCGTTGTCGGCTACTTCCAGCGTGTCAGCCTTGATGGAAATGCTCCCGGCATCGCCGTCGGTGAAGCTGTCGCTGGCCACGCGGCTCTTTTCGGTGATGGTCACGGAAGGAGCCTCGATGGCCACTTCACCGGCGTCGCCATAATTCGGGGCGCTCGTAATTCCGAGGTGTTGCCGCCAGGCGGCGATCATGTCCGACGGCTCGGTATTGCTCAGAACTGAGCTGCCAACGCTTAGAGTGACCTGGTCGCCGGTGAGAGAAATGTTTCCGGCCAAGCGGTACGGCATGCGTGTGGTGCTCTTAAGGAAACTGCCGCCGGTCAGGTTTACGTTGCCGCCGGCGAGGGTAATACTGCCATTGCGGATAACTTCCTGCTCAAAGTCGGGGTTGAAAATGCCGTAGCGGCCGGCCAACTGCGTCGCGTCGGTGGTGCTGGAGACGTAGGCATGGCCGTCGAGCCGGATGTCGTCGCCGGTGAGCGTTATGTTGCCGGAGCGGCCGATGTCGAGCGCCGTGCTGCTCACCGAACTGCCACTGTCGAGCAGGATGGACGGCGCCTTGAGCGAGACGTCCCCGGCATCGCCGTAAGCGCCCGGCTGGTGCTTGTCCGGGTTGTAGCCGGTGCTCGGCAGCGGCACGCCGCTTCCGATGGTCGAGCCGTTGGCCAAGCGGATGGAGTCCGCCTCGGCGGTGACGGAACCGGCGGAACCGGCGTCACGCATGATGCTCTGCACCTTGGCCCCGTTGGCCAGGACCAGTTCGGCGACGGCCAGGTTGATGTCGCCGGCTTGGCCGCTGGCCAGGCTCTCGGAGAAGATGCGGGCGCCGTTGAGTTGCAGTTTGCCGGCCTCGATCCGCCAATCGGCAGCGGCGAACCGTGTACCGCTCGCGCTGCGCAGGTAGGTCGTGTTGTCCATCTCCAGCGTGCCGGCCTGGATGGTGATGCCGCGCACGGCGGGCTGATCGACCGTGTCCGAGTCCTTGATTTCAATCTGTGAATGCTTGGTAAGGCTGAGCGTACCGGTGGCGACTATTCGGTGCTCGAAGTTGCTGTGGAGCGACAGCTTGGATGCATTGAACATGATGTCTTTCGCCTGTATGTCCACCGCTGAGATGCCGTGGCCGCCCGGCAGGCCCTTGTTCGGGCCGACGGTGTCGAAGTCGTCGTTGGTGTGGAAGCCGGGCAGGAAGGTAATCGTTTCGTCCGCCCGCATGAAGAGGTTCGGTGCGGTGTAGTCGACGATGTCGTCATGCACCAGAAGGAAGCTCGAGCCCCAGCGCTTGTCGTTGAACTGTTCCTCGTAGCCGAGGCGGATGTTTTTACCCTTGAACGTCAGCGAGTGGGTTTCGGACGGATCGGAGTTGACGTAAATGTAGCGGCCCAAGCCGAGCGTCAGTTGATCCTCGGCCGCGAACGTGAGGTTGCCGGTGTAGTGGCCGTCGAACCACAGCACGGGGTTCGGCACCGCCTGCCCGGTCACGTTCCTGCCCTGGAACAGAATGTCGCCGCCCCGGCCAACCGGCCCGGATTCCACAAACCCTTTTCCGGCCAGAAGCAGCCCCTCCTGCACGATCGAAATCCCGCCGAGTTTGAGGTCATTCGCCGCGACAACGCTGATGTTGCCGCTCTGCCCGGCGTTCTTCGAGTGAGTGTAAAAGCTCAGGCTGTTGTCCGCGGTTTTCTGACCCTGCCCCTCGTGGAACAAGCCAAGGCTGAGTGTGTCGCCACTGACGGAGATCGAGCCGTAGCCGTCGGCAACCGCAAGCTGGGAATCGTCGCGGGCCTCGTTGATCAGCCGCCCCATGGGCGCGGCGACCTCGTTGCCCTCGATGGAAATCGTCGAGGTCGGCCCCTGGTACGCGATCATCTGCACGCCGCTGGCCCGGTCGAAATCTGGCCCGTCCAGCACCACGCTCGCGCCCTTGAGCGTGACCGGCGACAACCCGCCGTCGCCGTACGAGGCGGCATCGACGAACTGATTCATCACGCCGCTGATCGAGTCGGCCATCGCAATGGTGACCGCTCCAGCCCGACCGTTGCCGGCTTTATTTGGGAACGAAAGCGATTGCACGGAGCCGCCGTTGCCTTGGAACGACCCGCCGCCGATGACCACCTCGCCACCATCGCCGCCGGCGGCCACGGTCCGGATATTTCCGTCCTCCAAATTGACCGTGCCGGCATCAATCCGGATCGCCCCGCCGGTTTCGCCCACGGGGCTTACGGTGCCAATGACGCCCCCGCCGGACAGACTCAGCGTGGCGGCATCGATTCGGACATCGCCACCGTTGCCGGTGATGGCTGCGCCTCCACTGCGAAAACTCACATCGCCCCCGATGATAGACAAACCGTCCCCAGCATTGGCCGAACTCGCTTGGCCAAGCGTGGCGCCGATGATTTGCACGTCGCCCCGTGTGTCGGTGATGAATCCAACCGGCTTGGTTTCGGGGAGCGCATCGGCGGCCGTCTCCAAGTCCACCCTGGCTCCGCCGGCGAACTCCACCGCGTTGCCAGCGAACAAGGTCAATTCGCCCACTTGGTTGAACTGCGCGTTCGGGCCGACCACGAACCCGCTTGGGTTCATCAAAATCAAGTCGGCCGGTTTCGCCCCGAGGTCAATAGTGCCGTCCAGCACCGATGACTCGCCGCCGGTCACGCGGGTGAACACCCGCTCGTGTGTCTCGCCGAGGTTCGCGAATGTAAGCTGCTGGCCGTTGAACAGCGAAAGCGAAG
>ERZ651768.2412-NODE-2412-length-12995-cov-13.606983_pt1 | contig 12995 bp, 9 predicted proteins | sample MGYA00514754_ERZ651768 | MGnify/ENA metagenome assembly ERZ651768 | reverse complement strand
GGACATTCGGTAAAATAATCTAATTTTACATTTCGAGGTAAAGTTTCAACTGCTATTGAACGGGTCAGTTTTTCAATTTCATCAAATAAATCATCATTATCAATACCATAAATAATTAGCCCAAGACAATCAATTTTTGAAAATCCTCTGTATTTGGCATTAGATGGTTGAGATTGACCGTAGATTACACTGGCCAGCAATAGAATTGGGATATAGGCGCTTATTTGTATCTTATTGATGCTACATCCTTAATTATTGCTGGAAAATAAACTATGATTATTGAATAAAATATTCAATCTATTATAAAGAAAATATAGACCTGTAACTGATAATTAACCATTAACACTAATTATTCGTTTTCTTTTCTTTCATAAGAATAGTCTTTTTTATCATTCTTTGAATGGATACTTCCGGATTTATCTTGGCGACATCTTCTAAAGGAATCCAAGTCACATCATGTGATTCATCGCTAATAATTACTGCTTCCCCCGTAGGGTCAGCTTCAATTAAAAATCGTATATCATAATGCAAATGACCAGGTTCAAAATTATGTTGTGGAATTGCATGTATATCCAAATCGAATATTTTTTCACTCAAAACATTAAATTGTTGAATTCCAGATTCTTCTTTTGCTTCACGTAAAGCCACTTTAAGTAAATCATTTTCACCATCAGCATGTCCACCTAACTGGATCCACTTCCCCAGTTTTTTATGATGGGTCATTAATATGCTGGACTTATCAGGACTAACGATCCAAGCAGACCCAGTAAAGTGACCATTATAACTGTTACGCGAGAAATAACCTGTTTCATGATCAAGAAATTTCAACATATCAAGCGGAGCTTTTTCTTCTGGATAGGCTTGGGAATAATTCTTGATTAATTGTTCTAAAATTTTCATGTTAATCTGGATAAATCAACAGTCTCTTCCGTAAACAAAAAACCCCGCTGTCAGCCGGGGGTTGATATTTAATCAGCATATTTTTCAGCACCAAGAAAATGTAGTGATACATATTCTTGATCACCAACTACCCAGCTATCATGAGGTTGCGGTGAAACATAAAAAATATCCCCTTTTTCTAATGTATATATTTTTCCATCTTTAAATGCAACGGTTGCACTGCCAGCAATCACCATTCCTAAATGTTCCACCTCACAAAACTCTGTATCTACTAGTGGGGAAACATCAATAGACCATTTCCAGCCAGTTGCGTAGGTAGCTCTACCAATTGTCATATTTGCCACCTTAACTATTTCAAACTTACCCTTATCAAATTTTCTGATTTCATCCGGTTTATCAAAATTTTTTAATATTATATCTTCCATTATAGTCTTCATAAATATAAATCCCCAGTATGTATTTCCGTGGCTGCCCGAAGTCCAGAAACAAGTGCGCCCTGCATCCAGCCATGATTGTCTGAAGCGTGTTCTCCTGCAAAATGAATTCGACCTTCAGCTGCGCCTATGTGTGCGGCCAGCGCTTCATCCTGATCCGCTGTTGGTGAGGCCCAAGCACCGCCGGACCACTCCTGGAGAGCCCATGAATGAGAAGCGCCGCTATCTAGATGGTCATTCACTCCGGGGAAAATACTGTCCAAGCGATTTAGTACTTGCTGAATTCGGTCTTCCTCTATCAATTGGTCCAATTCAACTGCACGGCCGTAATACATATATGACATGAGTATTCCTTTAGGGCCTTCCCGGTCCCATGTTGGATGCCATATCTCTTCAGGCCAGTCAGTGTTCCCCCAACCATTCAGTCCATCGCTCTCCCAGAATCGATTCGCAAATTGCATAAACACCCTAGTAGACGGCGCATAATTATATCCACCGCTAATGGCCTCTATTTTTTCATCAGAGAGCGATGGTGTAAATTGAATTCGATTTAATACTGGTAACGGAACAGTGCAAAGTGCCCTGTCTGCGGTAAACTCAGTTCCCCCTGAAACGCGTACGATAACACCATCAACATTTTGTACAATCGATTCAACAGGTGTTGAAAGATGAATTTGCTCGGCAAGGTAATCAGCAAAAGACTGGGGTAATTTGTCTGAACCATCCCGAATTTTTACAAAATCCTTACGGTCGGATGGAAAGCCTCCCCAAGGTGGATCATTGATATAATCAATCGCGGGGATCAAAGTTTGATTTCCGTTTTCCGCATTCACAAAATAATTGGATTGGGGATAAAAGGGAACGAGGGTTAATCCAAAATGATCCGCATAACCAAGAGTCAAATCATGATCCGGCGGAATCCGAGCTGCCCCAGCTTCAGCAAAATGTCCATCAGAGAATGGTTCTCGAAGTGTCAGGACCCGCCCGCCTACACGGTCACGGGCTTCTAAAATGATTACATCATGACCAGCTCGAGTTAGTTCGTAACCGGCAACCAACCCAGACATGCCTGCTCCAATAATAATCACTTCCTTTGATGATTGATTCCCGATGAGTTGTCCTGGAGAGTCATCAATTGAATCACTCTTTTCATCATCGCAGGAAATTAAGGTTATACCAACAGCTAACAGGATGCTTTGACGGACAAATTCTCGACGAGTTAGATCAGACATACGCGATTAGCAATAAGTTAGCCGCCATGTAAAATAATGGGAATTAATATACCAGATATACATTATTCAATTTATTCATAATCCATGTAGTATTTTTTTAATTCTTGTAGCTGTATTTCCAATTCATTCTGCATGTCATTTAATTGCGCCTGGCCGTATACATTATTTAATTCATGGGGGTCCTGTTGAAGATCATATAACTCTCTGGTATCTATATCATCATAAAAATGAATCAGTTTAAAATTTCTGGTACGAATGCCATAATGTCTTTTAACATCATGCCAGCCATGAGGATATTCGTAATAATGATAATAAATCATTTGGCGCCACTGTTGAGGGGATTCACCCTTAAGCAAAGGCCGCAGAGATTCACCCTGAATCTCTGTTGGAATCTCAACTTTTGCATAATCAAGTATGGTGGGACAAAAATCAAGGTTCAAAACCATTTCATCTAATGTTCCCCCTGCGGATATCTCTCTTGGATAGCGAATGATTAAAGGCATACCTAATGATTCTTCATACATAAAGCGTTTATCATACCAACCGTGTTCGCCGAGGTAGAAACCTTGGTCAGATGTATAAATTACCACTGTGTTTTCCGTTAAACCTTGTTCATCCAGATAATCAAGTAATCGGCCTATATTTTCATCCACCGATGCCACACAGCGCAGATAGTCCTTTATATAGCGCTGGTATTTCCATTTTGCCAGTTCAACACCGGATAAATTCGCTTCCAGAAAAGCTCTGTTTTTTGGTTCATAGGCGGCATCCCACGCCTGTCTCTGTTCATCTGTCAAAGAATTGTACAGACGCCGCCAATTTTCTGGGGCATTCATTCTAAATGCTTCGTTTCCCCCTGAATACTTCTCTTCTTTACCAGTAGAATGAATCTTCATATCGGTTGAATTATATAAATTGATCACTTCCATATCCTGCTGCCGCGCAGCATCTGAACGTGTCTGATAATCATCAAAGAATGTTTCGGGCATTGGAATATTAACACCGTCATACATTGTTAAATGTTTGCTGTCCGGCATCCAGTTGCGGTGCGGGGCTTTATGGAAATATAATAGACAAAATGGTTTTTCCTGGTCAAACTTCTTCAATGCCTCGATGGCAAAATCTGTGATCAGGGTAGTAACATATCCTTCATATTTCATTGTATCATCTTTAGTAATAAACCGCGGATTATAATAGTCACCCTGACCTGGTAAAACTTTCCAAGTGTCAAAACCCTGGGGTGTAGTTTTTAAGTGCCATTTGCCAACTAGTGCAGTCTGGTAACCTGCTTTTTGCAGCAGTTTGGGAAAAGTCAATTGATCACCGTTAAACTGGTCACGATTATCTTTCAAGCCGTTAATATGACTATATTTACCGGTTAAAGCTACCGCACGGCTGGGCGCACAGATAGAATTGGTGACGAAGCTGTTTTCAAAGCGTATCCCATCCCTGGCAATCCGGTCAATATTTGGTGTATGGTTGATCAAACTTCCATAACAGCTCATGGCCTGTTTTGTATGATCATCGGTCATGATAAAGATAATATTAGGCCGATCAGCAACGCCGGCTTTACCCTGTCCCAATAAACAACCTGAATTATCCGTGAACTGGGGTTGATATAGAATAATACAAATAATAGCAGTATATGAAAACTTCCTCATTTCCGCCAGGTCGTGTAGGGATTTTTTAAAAGCATCATATTATAATATTTTTCTTGTCCGGTTACTTCTTCACTAATGAAATCCGGTTTATTAAATTGTTGATCTTCACTTTCCAGTTCAACTTCGGCTACGACAAGTCCATCATTATCACCATGGAATTCATCAATTTCCCATGTTAAATCTTCATAGTCGTATTGATATCTCGTTTTTTCAATCAGTGGTCTATCACATAATGACAGCAGATGATCCGCATCGGGGACAGGGATTGTTATTTCAAATTCATATCGGCTCATCCCGCTTTTGCTACCTATGCCTTTTATAGTAAGAAAACCTTTTTTGGATCCGTCTTTTTCAACGGTCCTTATGCGGACAGCTCGTTCTTTTTCCGGCTGAAGATATCCTTGACGCATGATAGTTCCACTCATGCCTCCAGGTAAAAAAGAAACCAAAAACTTACGTTCAATTTCTTTTCCCATTATAATTCCTTTCAATTTGCCAGTGGTTTATCAATCCAGCCAATGACACGTTTTATAGTCTGTAGATAGTTAATGTTTTCAACACCATCAAGGCCTACATCAATAATAGTTTTTTTAATATCATCTAATTCTGTTGATTCAGAATTGATCGTCATGACTTTTTCACCGTCAATCAAAATATTGCCCACTTCACAAATAGTGTCATTTACCATGTAACCAAACCGTTCTTTCACCACACTCACAGCTTGTAAATCAGGATGTTCCTTAACAATAGTTAAAAATTCATCCATAGTGTACTCAGTCTTTTCAAAAACGGGTATCTCTACTTGAAATGCGGGGAAAATGTCGCTTGTTAAAAAATGACCAGATACGGGAAATTCTGTTTTAGTAAGTGGATTCCATTGTTCCAATTCGTCAACAGTTTGGATGTATTTTTTAATATCCATTTTCCCATCACGGATTTTTGTATTGTTAATATCATTGGTACGTGACATGATATATGTTTCTGGAGAATAACGTATCCGGAGTTTTTTCGGGATAGGGACAGATAAGCTTGCCATTCGTTTGGCTTGCTTATTAAAATCTTGGCCAAAGGATCGAAATTCAAATCTGGGTTTGGATGTTGCACCAACTTTTAATTTTTCTTCACCCACAATTTGATCCTTGTTCGTTTAATAACAATGTTTATACTGATTTAAAACGAGCAACTTTGAAAACAATATTTTCTTTTTCCTTACCAATCAATATAACTTTATTAATTTTACCAGATTTATGCGTTGAACACTCATCTAAATTAAAGTTATATATTAGTGGGTGCCGCTGGTATTGTACAAGCTATAAGGGATTATTCCAGCAGAGCAATATTGCACCCCACAAATCCTAAATATCTATAAACAAAACAGCCCTCTAATAATTAGAGGGCTGTAGAGATTTTACCAGGAGAAGGGTATTTAATTTATTCTTCTATCCTAGTATCTAACAGTGCGATTATTGGGGGATTACATTTGTTGCGCAAGGGCCTTTATCACTTTGCCCTTCATTATAATCAACAGATTGTCCCTCAGTTAGGGTTTTAAACCCTTCCATTTGTATCTCACTCATATGAACGAATAAGTCTTTCTCTCCATCAGATGGAGATATAAATCCATAGCCTTTAGAGGCGTTGAACCACTTAACTGTTCCTGTTTTTACTTCACTCATTTTTATTCCTTAACTTGTTTTATTTAACTTGATTATTAATCCTTTACTTAAAAGAAAACAGCCCTCAAAAGATAGTCGGCTGCATTATATAAAAATAAAGCCCTTAAAAATGCCTATAGTCTATTTATAACTCTTTCCTTTAAATATGGTATTCAATATACCATATTTTATACTATATCTAACAAATCCTTTATTTTTCGGACATTACAACACATTTTTAAGAAAATTTCCAGACGAATCCTGAATTCACTATTGTTTATCATCAGTTGATTCTTACTTAGTAAATATTGCCACTTGCCATATTAGGGTTGTAGTATAATAATTTCGCTTCAGTCCATTCCCGAAGATAATCTCTTCCACCTTTTGGGTGGGATGAATGAATGTCCGAAAGGAACAACCCTTTATTCTGGTATAAAAGTTCATCATTAGAAAAGCTAATTTTGTCCACCACACGTCACGAGGATAAATAACAGCGTATATTTTTCGAGCAAGTTTGGAAGATAACCCTACCAATTCAGACATATCATCGTAACAACAAATAACCTTGTCCAAGGTTACAATATCAGCCGAGTCTACATTTGATGCCATTGTGGTAAAATCTCCATGCTTAAAACTCACTGTTTCAACTAAACCATTTTGAAGTATTTCATCCTTAACCACATCAATATATGCCGATGAGGCTTCAATACTCGTTCCCCCTGAAGCGCCCGCTTTGATTAAGTCATACTGGATTGCTCCGATTCCTCCGCCAATATCCAAAAAATCCAGTCCCTGCACACCTTTCTTGTGTATAGCATCCAGCAGCATACTAGTCGTTTTACTTGGACCTTTCTTAAGGTATCGTTTTAGTTGACGCTTGGCAGCTTTTTTATCAAACATATTTTCAATACCTTGACATTGACAACAGCTCATGATTAAATGTCTTTCTTATTCATTATAATTTTCGTGGTGAGATAAAATTTAATACCATAGCCATAAACAAAAAACCACGCTACTGGACGGGGCTTAATGTTTTACTAGTTAAAGTATTTTATTTCAATAGCACCATCTTCCGCACTTTTGAATATCCACTCGTCTGGAGTTGGTAGAAATACACACCTGCACTGATCATTTGCCCTTGATCATTAGTACCATTCCACTTTATTGATTTATACCCAGCAGTCTGAGTTGTATTTATTAAGGTCTTTACATGTCTGCCTAGTATATCATAGACAACTAATAATACTTCAGCATCAATAGGTATATCATATTGAATGGTAGTGGCAGGATTAAATGGGTTAGGATAATTGTTTTGTAAGGCAAATTCGTCAGGAACAGCAATGACTTTTTTAGAAACGAATCCTTGAGCTACTGTGTTATTATACTGGTCCAAAAAGATAAATTGAATTGAAATATATGAATCTTTCTTATCCAATGAGTTCAATTCCAGGGAAATGCATTTTTCTTGTTTTTTAGTCAAATATGCTTTTTCAATAAGCAGGTTGCCTGCTGATTTAAAGTGGCTTTTCAGCGTTATTTCATTTTGGTTTAATAGATCAATGGTATTTTCTATTTCCAGTTTTGTTTGATCAAACAAAACCAGTACCTGTCCAGATACAACATCTTCTGTGAGTGTTATATCTAATTTTTTACCCGATTGTTGTATATCAAGATGGGGTCCATATTGATTTATATTTGCCAGCATTAATGAAGGTGTATTATTTGACCAATGCCACATCCTGGCCAATATCATAATATCCCGCAAATCATACACATTATCCAGTGTTGGAATCAGATGAGGTATTAGCCCCGTAACAGGACCAAGTTCCATAGCAATATCTTTTGCATTCCAGGCTGTTGAAAACGCATTTAAATCATTTACGTCAATTAAGCCATCGTCGTTGTAATCTGCAATTAACTTTGTATAAATAGTGAACGAATAACTGCTATCCAAGCCTATCATGTCTGTCAAATTTGAAATTGAAAATATCAATGTGTCTAAACTGGTAAAAGGTGCATTCAGGTTTATCTGAATAGAATCGTTATCTAATGAAGAAGTATGAGTTACAGGAAAAATCGATGTCATTTCATATTCCATGCTGACTGAAGGTTCCGACAAAACAATGTCCACTACCCTGTCATTGGTTAATGACAATAATTCTGATGCAGTGTCAAAGGTCATGCTGACAAATGTCGGCGGACCGGGATAAATATCAATTACAAAACCATCGCTGGTGGACACTGCAGAAACATTCCCCGCCAGATCCGTGGCGCGTACAGAAAAATAATACCAATCTGTATGTTGTAGATTCAGACCACTGTGACCAATAATAGAACTGCTTGTTCCATTGTCTGTCCAATCAATAATGTCACTACTTCCGGAGGTTGAGCCCAATACATATTCATACAATTCAATTCCGCTTATTGAATCTACAAATCCTGTCCAGTTAGCAGATGCAGTGGCGGCATCGTTGGACAAATTGATATCAGTGCCTATTCCATCATATACAATACCAATTTCTGGTGGCGTAAAGTCTATTGTTAAACCATCGCTGGAAACCATAGTAGATTGGTTTTCGACAATATCATAGGCGCGAATATTCACAAAATATGTTGTTCCATTTGTTAATGACAGGCTACTGATAGTTACATCCGTATTTGTACCATGTTCCGTCCAAACCACAATATTGGAATCACCTATAGTTGTACCAAAAGAATATTCATAATAGGCAATCTCATAGGTATCATCACTCTGCCATGCAGCAATGAGTGTTGTACTATCCTGCTGCCAGTCTATATCTTCAGTAATTGAACCATCAAATGGTTCAGTGTTAGTGGGAATGAATGGTTGCACAGTAATACCGTTACTCGTGGTAACAGCGCTTGTATTTTCTACAAGGTCTGTGGCCCGAACAGAAATGTAATATGTCGTTCCGCCTTGCAGGGTTAAATCTTCCCGGATAAATGATGTTGCCAGTTGATTGTTTGTCCAGGCAACAACATCTGTATCGCCTGAAATTGTGCCAATTGCATATTCGTAATGTTTTATTCCACTAACGGTATCTGAAAATCCGGACCAGTTACTCTCAAGAGTTGTAAATGAATATGCCCATTCCTCATCCTGTCCTGCTCCATCGAAAACACTGCCTGTTATGGGTCCTTCAATATCAATAGTAATGCCGTCAGAACTACTGGTATCAGAAAAATTTCCGGCGAAATCTGTGGCCCGTACAGAAATAAAATATGATGACCCGTTTGCAAGTGTTAACCCGCTATGGGTCATAGAAGAATCAGTTCCAGTCGATACCCAGCTAGCAACATCTGTTCCCTGGATGGTTGTACCGATAGCATATTCATAATTTGAAATACCACTGATAGAATCAGAGAATCCGGTCCAATTAGCAGATAGTGAGTCCGCCGTTCCTGTAAAGATAAGATCGGCACTCAATCCATCACTAACTGATCCGCTTACAGGTGTGGAGTAGTCGATGGTTATACCATCGCTAGAAACCACGTCGGAAATGTTGCCGGCCATATCTTCCGCTCGGACACTGCCATAATAAGTTTGTTCTTCCACCAGTTCCACGTTTTCAATGATCATGCTGGTATTGGTACTCACGCTTGTCCAAGCTGCAATATTTGTATCCCCAGGTGCTGTACCAACAGAATACTGGTAATCATCCAATTCCCGGGAATCGCTGCCGGACCAATAGAGTGAAAATGTAGAATCGGATGACTGCCAGTCCATATCTTCTGATTCTGAACCATCATACAGTTCGCCTATGAGAGGAACAATGAGATCAACCGTTATTCCATCACCAGAGGATATATTTGTATTGCTGACATGATCTGTCGATTTAACAACCACATAATATGTCTCACCGCTGATTAAGGTGAGATTGGAATCTATGAAAAACGTATCCAAACCTACTGAAGTCCAATTGACCAAAGCAAAACTGTCTATTTCCGTACCGATAGCATATTCATATTTTTGGATACCACTCAAAGTGTCACTGAAACCACTCCAGGTAGCGGTAAGGCTACTTGTGCTGTTGGTCCAGTCAATATCCGCACTCGTGCCGTCAAGTACAGTACCAGAAATGGGTCCATCAGTATCCACTATTACGCCGTCTGAAGTAATGGTTGTGGAAACATTCCCGGCATTGTCTGTGCCCCGTACGCTGATATAATAGGTACTGCCACTGGTTAATGTTAGACCTGTCTTGGTTACGGATGTGTCAGTGTTGTTATTAGTCCAATCAACTACATCAGTACCACCACTGCTACTGCCAATAGCATATTCATATTTCTGGATACCGCTCAAAGTGTCACTGAAACCACTCCAGGTAGCGGTAAGGCTACTTGTACTGTTGGTCCAGTCAATATCCGCATCCGTGCCGTCAAGTACAGTACCGGAAATGATGGGGGATGTAACATCATAAGTCCAGTTGAACTGTGTAGCAGCTGTGTTATCGTTACCAGCATCATCAGCAAAGCCAGCTGCCTCTACATCAATGGTAACTGCTCCATCTTCTGTAGGGGTAAAGGTGGCCTTGAATACCATAGAAGATGTCGCAGTAAAACTGCTTAAATCGCCATTGGTTACCATGATGTCCTCGTTAGCAAAGTTGCTGGTCGCTTCACTGGATGTGAAAGTGAGCGAAAGTGTGGCGTCATTGGATGTGAACCCATCCTCACCTTCTGCGGCGGTGATCGTCATGGTGGGGGCGGCAGCATCAGCACCCGGAGAGTATGTAGCGCCAGATATCATACCATGATTGGCGCTGCCGCTTAAGTCATAGGCAGTGGCGCCGCTGTTTTCGGCAAAACGCCAGTAGCCCTGCACGTTTGCTGCTGATGTATAATCTCCTGAATTGGAGGATGCATCGAGTGGCATGCCGGAATTATAAAGGGCCGTTATTTCTGCAGACGTAAGTGCTTCATCCCAAATTCCTACTTCATCAATAGAACCTTTAAAGTTGCTACCATTAAGATACCTTCCAATATATGTTATTGTGCTTTCATCTTGTACTGCAATACCTGTTGCATTATCTATTTGATTCCCATTCTTGTACAATTTCATAGTACCTGATGCAACATTAGGATCATATGTAATTGCGACAAAGTGCCATTCTCCAATTGTTAGAGCCTCATCATCTTGAACAGAATTCCAAACCCCATTATGCCCTGCAGACAACTTATAATCATAACTAGAAGGAGCCAAAAAAGCATGACCTGTATTTCCAGAAATAATATGATTATTCACATTGCCAGTTGCTCTATTTACCCACGCAACTTTAGTATATGATCCTTGAGATAGCATATCCCCCACATTCACATAATCATTCACGCCATCAAAACTGAGACTGTAATTGCCTGACGGATCATGGGACAGACTGCTCACATCACTGGTAGGACTACTCTCATTCCCGGCATCATCTACTGCCGAAATATTAAAATAATACAGTGTGCCGTTGGTCAGGCTGTCTTCAGTGGATGTTTCGGTCCCGGCTGTAATTGTGCTTTTTAATGTTGTAGTGCTGTCGCTGGTGCCGCGGTAAACCTTGTAACTGGCCAGGTCATCCTCGCTGTTGGCTGCCCAGGTTAAAACAACTTGGGTATTGCCGGGGGTGGCAATCAAAGCGGTAGGTGCTGAGGGGTCGGTTAAATCTGTTACCAATACAGTAGCACCATCCTGCCAGCTTAAAACGGGATAGTTATTGCCATCCTGATCCATATCCCAGTAATTGTCAGTGCCGTTACCGCTGGCGCCACCGTTGATTCCATTGTCGTTGCCGTTCCCGTCTTCTTCAAAATCCCAGTCGGCATAATAAAACGTGCTTGCGATTTTCATCTCCGCTGTGGTTTTGCCCGTGCCGTCTGCACTTGAGCCATGCCCGGATGTTTGGGTATCCCAGAAGCAATTGCTCACTGTAGGATTATTATACACCTTCCCTACAAAGCCGCCGCTGTGTGATGTTGTGTCCGTCACACTACCAGTGCTGTAGCAATTAATCACGGAGGCGGTCGCATCATATATAGTTCCCGCTAGGCCGCCGACATGACTACCAGTTCCCGTTACACTACCAGTGCTGTAGCAATTACTGATGGTGGAATTATCTCTTGGCCATCCCACCAGGCCGCCGACAACCGTTCCCGTCACACTACAAGTGCTGTAGCAAGTACTGATGGTGGAATTACCTCTTACCCATCCTACCAGGCCGCCGACATCGCGATAAGTTGCCGTTACACTACCAGTGCTGTAGCAATTACTGATGGTGGAATTACCTTTTATGTATCCCACCAGGCCGCCGACATAGCGTGTACCCTTAATATTCACATTCGTCACGCCCAAGTCCTGGATGGTGGCACCATCGGTATACCCAAACAGGCCAATATAATTAGTGGATGAGCGATCGATCGTTAAACCGTTAATGATATACCCGTCGCCGTCATACGAACCGGTGAATTGGGGGGAATTATCGCCGATGGGTGAAAAGCCTTCATTACTGTCCCCCCAACTACTCGTTGAAAAAGCATCGATATTGGCGGTTTGGATGTAGTGCTTGTCCCATTCATCATCATTCTCTGTGATCCAGAAGAGATGGTCCAAGGTGGATATTTGGTAGGGATTGCCTGAAGATCCATCACCAAAGGACGGTTCGGTCTCAATTTGCGCCAGCAGGCTGGCGCTCATTGTCAACAGTATCACTAAACTGCTCGTTAATATTTTTTTCATAATATTATTTCAACAGCACTTTCTGAATTGTATGTAGCTCCAGATATCGTACCATGATTTCCATTCCGGGGGTGGCAATCAGACCGGTAGGCGCTGAGGGCTGGGCAACCAAAACAGAGGTAAAGAAGAGTGGGAATAGGATGCTAATGCGCAATTACCAACCCTTCGCCAAAGCCCTTGATTTCTATCTGGTTGTCATTCGGATTAACCAGCTCACAGTCGGTGCCGTAAGTGAGTGAAGATACCCCGCTCTCTGAAGCAGCAAACATAATACTAAAAAAACTGCCCGTACCCGATACGGATGAAGAATCGGCGCCAAAAAATACTGTGTAAAGTTCAATTTTTCCTGAATTCTGGGTTTCAGAAAAATAAAG
>ERZ651768.2411-NODE-2411-length-13001-cov-3.829155_pt1 | contig 13001 bp, 10 predicted proteins | sample MGYA00514754_ERZ651768 | MGnify/ENA metagenome assembly ERZ651768 | reverse complement strand
CACAACAGCTAAAGGGGTCGCAGAAAAACTTGAGATCACGCACGTTGACACAGGTGCAATGTATCGTGCAGTCACTTTGGGGCTCAAACTGTCTGAAATTTCTCCTGATGATAATGCAAGTGTTTGTCAGTACTTATCGGAGATAGAACTCTATTTTGATGCAAATAACAAAATACATTTGAATGGTGTTGATGTTTCCCATGAGATCCGGTCCGGGGATATTTCATCAAGGGTTAGCGCTGTAAGTGCAATCCCGGAAGTGAGAGAAAAAATGGTGATTACTCAACGACGAATCGCCGGGGAACAGAATTGTGTATTGGAAGGCCGCGATATAGGAACGGTTGTATTTCCCAATGCAGAATTCAAGTTTTTTCTAATTGCGGATATTGATGTCCGGGCGAAACGCCGGTTGATAGAACTTGAAAAGATGGGTGAAACTAAATCCATTTCTGAATTGATCGAAGATATTAGACGCCGGGATCAACTGGATTCATCCAGGGATCATTCACCGTTAATTCAGGCGGAGGATGCAATCTCTATCGATACAAGCCAACTCACGATCAATGAGCAAATAAAAAAAATAATAAATCATATTAACCATAACAAATAACAAGGAAACATCATAAGCATGTTTGAAGAACAAATTTTAGAACAGGCAGTGGAAGAGACTTTGGAAACAACTGTAGAAGAAGCCAGCGAGGAAGCGCCTTCTGCCCCGGTCGAAACTGTAGCCGAAATCAAAGATTATTTAAATCCGGAACTATTTCACGATATTCGTATTGTGGGTCAATCTGAGATTAATGCCCATAATAGTGATGTTGAAGTAAGTCCCGAATTAGAGAAATTATACTCTAGAACCCTTGGGGACATTACGGAACACTCTTTAATCAATGGCCGAGTTGTGGGCATGAATGAGAGGGACGTACTGATTGATATTGGATTCAAATCTGAAGGAATCATCGATCGTCACGAATTTGACGAAGGAGAACTCCCGGGGATTGGAGATCAAGTAGAAGTCTATCTTGAGTTCATTGAAGATGCTAGCGGAAATACAATTCTTTCAAAAGAAAAGGCAGATTTCATGCGGCGTTGGAAAGAACTTCGTGATGCATTCGAAGAGGAAACTATAATTACCGGAACTATTGTCCGCCGTATAAAAGGTGGTTTGATTGTTGATCTTGGCGTAGTCCAGGCATTCTTGCCCGGCTCACAAGTAGATGTGCGTCCAATCATGGATTTTGATATGTACCTTAATAAGGAAATTGAGATCAGGCTTGTGAAATTTAATGAAGCACGAAAAAATATCGTTGTTTCACATAAAGTGATACTCGAAGAAAGTCTGAAAGAACAACGGGAAGCCTTATTTAAAGAATTAGAAGTTGGCTCTATTCTTGAAGGTCGAGTAAAGAATATCACCGATTTTGGGGTCTTTATTGATTTGGGAGGTATTGATGGCCTCCTGCATATCACAGATTTGTCCTGGGGCCGTGTGAATCATCCATCTGAAGTTTTGGAAATGAATGACAATATTACCGTTAAGGTTATTGAATATGATGAAGAGCGGAAACGGGTTTCACTTGGACTTAAACAACTTGTCCCTCATCCCTGGGAGGATGTAGAAATCAAATATCCCATGGGAAATGTTGTGACCGGTAAAGTTGTTAGCTTGACCAATTATGGCTGTTTCATTGAACTCGAACCAGGAGTTGAAGGATTAATCCACGTTTCAGAAATTTCTTGGACAAAACACATTAAGAATCCTTCAGAAGTGTATTCCATGGGTGATGAAATTGAAGCAAAAGTTCTCTCGATTGATACGGATGAACATAAGATTAGCCTTGGAATTAAACAACTCCAACCAGATCCATGGGATGAAATTGAAGATAGATATATGGTTGGGACCGTCCAGAAATGTAAAATTCAAAATCTTACACAATTCGGCGCTTTTGCAGAATTGGAAGAAGGCATTGATGGGTTAGTTCATGTATCTGATCTTTCTTGGACAAGAGTGATAAAACATCCTAAAGAAGTTGTTGAAAAAGGTCAGGAAATTGAAGTACGTATCTTGGAAGTATCTCGCGAAAATCGTCGAATTTCTCTTGGCTATCGTCAAGTCTTTGATGATCCATGGCCTGGAATTATCGAGCATTACCAAGCAGGGAATGAAGCGAGTGGTGAAATAATTCGGGTTTTGGATAAGGGTATTATTATTCAATTAGAATTGGACGTAGAGGGAATTATCCCATTTGGGAAAATGTCGAAACGGGATCGCAAATCGCTGGCAAGTCAATACGAAGTCGGCGCAAATCTTTCAGGTATTGTGATGAAAGTAGCGCCTGAAGATAAGAAAGTTGTTCTATACAAAGAGGAATTGGCCGGTACTGGTAAAACAACATCTGCAACGGATGAAGTTAAACAGTATTTAAAGAACCAAGATACAGATTCAAGTGAAAAACTTGAATTACCTCAGGAACTCTTGGAATTGGCTAGTCAAGCTGAAAAGGATGGCGTAACAAACGAATCGTCGGATTCTGAATCTGAAACTGAAACTGAAGTAGAAGAATAATCGGTTTTCAATGGGTAAAGTCATCTCATGGCTATGAAAAGACCCGTTGATTCTTTATTTGGTCAAAGAATAGCCCTACCTTTTGGGGCTTTTGGCTTGGCTTTGCTGCTATGGGTATTCGTTGTTTCAGAAAACGAATATTCTATAGTAATGGATTTACCAATAGAAGCCCGCAACTTAAACGTCCAAAAAGCTCACCGAGAGGAAGTCCCCCAATTTGCTAACGTTCGGTTAAAAGGAACCGGTCGCGACCTTTTTAAAGCATTTCTTCTTAAAAAGTATGCTGGATTCAAATTGGTATTGGATCTTGAAGGTATATCTAAGGAATATGAGTTTGTCTTGAATGAGTATTTCGAAAAATATCCTCAAAAGGTCGTCCTACCGTCAAAATACAATGTATCTTTTGTTGAGGTGGTCTACCCAAATAGAATCCAGATTAGCTTAGATGAATATCAAGTTAAAACCGTACCGGTTTTATCCAATTTGATTGTACGTCCTGCGCCAGGATATATTCAAGTGGGGAAAATAGTATTCTCTCCTAGGAAAATTGAGATAGCAGGTCCAAAAGAAGAATTGGCCTTAATTAATCATGTTGAAACGATCTTTGATACACTTGTTGGAACTACGGCCTCCATCAAAGGGTACTTAGATATTGCCACATTAGGTCGATTAATTGAGTATTCAGAAAATGAGGTTGAGATCAATTTGGATATCCAGGAAATCAGTGAGCGAATCATTGTGGATATACCTGTCAGAGTAATCAATATTCCAGATAATATCAGGGTATTCCCCTCTCCACAAACCGTATCATTAACTGTTGTCGGTGGCGTACAGCGTATCGCGAAATTGAACCCTGAAGAGGTTCAAATTGTTATTAATTTTAATAATTGGAATCGTCAAATTCAATTTTATGAACCACAAGTAAATATACCATCTGATGTATTAGAATGGCGGGATATTTCGCCCAGAAGTCTTGAATTGGGTGTTGCTCGTGAAGTCCAATGACCCTTTTGGGCATAGAAACATCTTGCGATGAAACAGCGGCAGCTATTTGTCGCCAGGGACAAATTCTTTCCAGCATTGTCAGTTCTCAGGTTATTCATGCCAAATATGGGGGTGTGGTACCAGAGCTAGCCTCTCGAGAGCATGAAAAACTTCTGAATCAAATCGTTCATAAAGCCCTGAAAGAATCCTGTGTTCAAAAACAAGATATTGATGCAATTGCTGTGACATCTGGACCTGGTTTGGCAGGTACATTATTAACAGGTGTAAGTTTTGCAAAAGGGATGGGCTTGGGACTCAATATTCCTGTAATTCCAATTAATCATTTAGAAGCCCACATCTTTGCGAACTTTTTAGCAGATCCGACGTTGAAATACCCGTTTGTCTGTTTATTAGTTTCAGGCGGTCATACACAATTATGGTACGTTCAGGGAATAAATCAATATAAACTCTTGGGCGAGACTAGGGATGATGCAGCAGGAGAGGCATTTGATAAAGGTGCAAGAATCCTTGGACTTGGATATCCGGGTGGACCAGCTATCGAAAAGGAAGCTAGGGGCGGAAATCCATTGTCGCATCGATTTCCGCGTGGGCTCATGGGGAAAGAGTCACTTGAATTCAGTTTTAGCGGTTTGAAAACATCCTTACTTTATTTTATGTATGATTTTCAAGAAAGTGATACCATGACAAAACGGGATGTGATCGCCAGTTACCAGCAGGCGATCATCGACACCTTGGTTGAAAAATTGAAACGAGCTTTGAAAACAACAAAAGCAAAAACATGTGTTATCGCTGGTGGCGTTGCAGCCAATAAATGCCTGCGGAATCAATTGACGGATTCATTAGGAAATACGAGGATTCTTTTCCCGGACCTATCTTATTGCACTGACAATGCTGCTATGATCAGCTTTTTAGGTGAATTGAAATATAACTCCGAGAATATTTACTCCTTGGATTTTGGGGTACAACCCAATCTAAAACTTGCTTAAATGTGAATTTAATCCTATCACAGCCTAACCCGGAATTTTGGTTAATATTATTTTTATGCCTCATTGGCTTTATTTTTTCTTTCTATCAAGTAAGTGATCAAAAAAAACTCCGTCCAATCATTTTTCTACGTGGGATTTTAATATTAATTCTGGTATTATTATTTTTGGATCCTAAAGTTGAAGTGACTACTAAAAATTCTAATGATATGAAATGGTATCTTTATTTGGATCGTTCCCTAAGTATGTCATATCATACCCATCCATCAGTGGGATCTCTCGTTTCAGGTTTCGACCAGATTCTTGAAAAAATTGAACGGAAAGACGTCCCCATTAAAATTTTTGGTTTTGGTTCTGATTTGGATACAAGTTGGACCGTTGGTGATAAGCAGATTCGAGATGGTTCAACAGATCTTGGTCAGGTTTTGAATCATATTAGGTCTCATGAAAAAAATGACCTTGCAGGGTCAGTTATCATCACAGATGGACAAGTAAACCTGGGAGCAGAGATTCCTTCAGAGAATTTGAATATTAATTCCCCGATTCATATTGTGGGTGTAGGAGATGAAACTCCATTAGTGGATGTCTCTATTCATGCCATTGATGCTCCACCAGTTATTATCAAAGGGGAAAATGCTGACTTGGATGTGACAATTTCAAGCCATGGAACTGTGAATGAACGGCTGAATGTTACAATTTATTCAGGGAAAAAGTTAGTAGGATCAAAAGTGGTAACCGTCTCCGGCGACGGGAGTCTAGAACGAGTTAGATTTCGAATAAATCCAACCCAATCCGGGGAAGCAAAATATAGGGTACAAGTAAATGCACTCCCTGATGAGATCAATATCCAAAATAATAAACAGATTGTACCAATTCAGGTATTAAAAAATGAATACACCATTGCTCTGATAACTGGAGCACCCAATTTTAATACACAAGTTATTAAACAGATCATTTCAAAGCATTCGGAATATCGAATTGACCATTTTATTTTTCGTCCAGATGGCTATACAAAGAATCTAAAATCATTTTGGGATACAAAATATGACTTGATCCTTTTTGATAACCACCCCATCGAAGAAAATGCAAAAGAATGGCAATCTTATATAAGGATTTTTGCAAAGAAATTAGTCTCTCACCAATCCAGCCTTGCCATTGTTGTAGGGAATGAAACTCATGAAAAATCCTTGGCATCTTTTTTGGGTTTAATGGATATGACTCTTAATAAGCCACTTATAGAATTTGGATCACCCTACGAATGGGAATTGAGTCCAAGATGGGATAAATTTTTCCCGTTTCATATAATTAATTTTGATAATATGGATCTTACAAACCTTCCACCAATTCTGCTACAATTTGAGGTAGATTCGTCTCAAGGAATTCCCTTAGCGCATTTTTCTATTTCAGACGTTGAAGTACCATTACTCATGGTTGGTGAGAAATCATCTTTAAGGTTTATGGTTTGGACATCTCCAGAGTTAAATACTGTTTATTATAAAACACGAAACTCCCAAGTGTCTGATCTTTCCCAACAAATATTTGACCCTGTTTTTTCTTGGTTAATGAGAACAGGAAATGGTCAAGATTATTATTTCAGATCAGAAAAAAATTCGTATCAACAGGGAGAAAGAGTTACGGTTAAAGGGAAAGCCATTCGGGATGACGAAACAATTATGGAAGGATTTGTCCATGTATCAAACAACGGGCAAAGGATTAATTCAAAACCCATCACTTATGATGATAATACTGGGTATTATACAGGGCAATTTTGGGCGTCCAAATCTGGACAATTGGATTACGAGGTAGAATTCATCCATGGTGATAAATCTATGATAGTAAATCAAGGATCAGTGCAGGTTCAAGAGAGCCAAGTTGAATTGAATCATGTTTATTTAAATAAGGATCCATTGAAAAAATTGGCTGAATTAGGTGATGGCACGTTCAGGCACTGGGATAACAGGCTATCCTTGATTAGTCAAATAAACCCAGTTACAAAATTGGAAACATTTTATTCGAAAGTGGTTCTTCATGAAAGCAGGTGGTTGGTGATGTGTATATTGGGACTATTATCAGCAGAATGGGTTTTAAGAAGACGCCTTGGCTTGATGTGAGTCTTGGGAACAGATAACGGGGTCTGTAAGTTTAACGCTTATTGTTAAGGAAAAATTGTGAAAAAAATAACTGTAATTGGCACAGGATATGTTGGTCTTGTAAGCGGTGCCGGAATCTCGGATTTTGGTCATCGTGTTACATGTGCCGATATAATAGATTCTAAAATTAAATTACTTAAGAATGGTGAGATTCCAATTTACGAACCAGGTTTGTATGAACTAGTTGACCGAAATGTAAATGCTGGAAGATTATCATTTACAACTAAGGTAGATGAAGCGATCCAGCAAGCAGACGTTATTTTTATTGCTGTGGGGACGCCTCAGAGTGACAATGGTGAAGCAAACATTTCAGCAGTAGAGTCTGTGGCGAGATCTATTGGAAAAAACCTGAATAACTATAAAGTCATTTGTACAAAAAGTACGGTACCCGTTGGCACGGGTGACATTATATGTGAATTGATTCGTGAAAACATGGTGGATGGAGGCGAATTTGATTATGTTTCCAATCCGGAATTTTTAAGAGAGGGATCAGCCGTTAAAGATTTTCTTTGGCCGGATCGAGTTGTGATAGGTGCTTCTAGTATTAAAGCGTTTAATATCATGAAAGAAGTTTATCGCCCACTTTATGTTAACGAAAAACCTATACTGCACACCAATGTTGCAACAGCTGAAATGATCAAATATGCAGCCAATGCTTTTTTAGCGCTCAAGATCAGTTATATCAACGAAGTGGCGAACTTATGTGAAGCGGTTGGCGCAGATGTTCACTTGGTCGCAAAAGGTATGGGACAGGATGGGCGGATCAGCCCAAAATTTTTACATCCAGGTCCGGGATTTGGTGGCTCCTGTTTCCCGAAGGATACTCAGGCATTTGCAACTCTTTCCCGTGAAAAAGGTGTACCTATGAATACAATTGATGCAGCTATTACCACCAATAATATTCAGAAAACAAGGATGGTTGAAAAATTAAATAATTTAATCGGTGGTGATTTCTCCGGGAAAACTATTGGTGTATTGGGATTAGCATTCAAACCCAGTACAGATGATGTTCGTGAATCGTCTTCCATTGAAATGATTCAATCTATTTTAGATGGAGGTGGGAAAGTAAAGGCTTATGATCCCATCGCGAATAAATCTATGCAGAATATTTTCCCCGATTTGGACTATTTACATTCTTGGGAGGAAACATGTGATGGTGTGGATGCTATGGTAATCATGACAGATTGGAACGAATTCAGAGGTATGAATTTGAAAAAATTGAAAAAGGTCATGAAAACACCTCTAGTTCTGGATACACGAAATATTTTAAGCATGGATAAATTATCTGAATATGGATTCCAATTTGATAATGTGGGTCGAAAAACAGTTTTATGATTGTTAAAAATACATCACTTGATGGTGTGAAAATTATTACACCTACTGTTTTCGAAGATGAACGAGGTTATTTCTTTGAATCCTATAAAGCGCCTATTTTTAAGAATAATGATCTCCCAATCAATTTTGTTCAGGATAATGAGGTAAAGTCAACCAAAGGAGTACTTCGTGGACTTCATTATCAATTTAACCGCCCACAAGGGAAATTAGTCCGTGTTATTTCCGGAAGTATTTTAGATGTAGCAGTAGATATTCGAAAAGGGTCACCTACATTTGGACAATCTGAAATTGTTCATCTAACTGCTGAAAATAATAAAATGCTATATATTCCTGAAGGATTTGCACATGGTTATCTTGTGACATCTTCGGAATCGATTGTCGTATACAAATGCACCGATATTTATGATCCAAACGACCAATATGGTATTATTTGGAATGATGAAACAATTGGAGTGGATTGGATGTATGATTCACCAATTTTGTCAGAAAAAGATCTCATGCTTCCAGCCTTAAATGACCAACAATTTTTACCGGAATATTAAATGAAAAAATGTCTAGTTACTGGTGGATGTGGATTTATTGGATCTAACTATATTCGAACAGTCCTTGATAGGGAAGAAGATCTCCATGTAGTTAATTTGGATAAATTGACCTATGCGGGAAACATCCAAAACCTAGATGGTATTTCATCAAATAACTTAACCATAGTTAAAGGAGATATTTGTGATGTGGATCTTGTTAATTCCCTTTTTGAAAAGCATCAATTTGATACTGTAGTCCATTTCGCGGCAGAGAGTCATGTGGATCGTTCCATAGAAGGTCCAGCAGAATTTATTCAAACCAATGTGGTTGGGACGCTCAATTTATTGGAGCAATCTCGGATATTTATTAATAAAACTAATAATGATAATTTTCGGTTTTTACATGTTTCTACCGATGAAGTATATGGCTCATTAGGTGATGATGGAAAATTTCTGGAAACCACACCTTATGACCCAAGTTCGCCTTATTCAGCATCCAAGGCGGGTTCAGATCATTTGGTTCGTGCATGGAATCGTACTTTCGGATTACCAACCTTGATTACCAATTGCTCAAACAATTATGGTTCGTACCAATTCCCGGAAAAACTGGTTCCACTTATGATCATTAATTGTCTTCAAGGAAACCCACTCCCTGTCTATGGAAAGGGAGAGAATGTAAGAGATTGGCTTTTTGTAGGGGACCATTGTGATGCAATTCACACGGTTTTAGCCAAAGGTGAAATGGGTGAGACATATAATATCGGTGGGAATAATGAAATAAAAAATATAGATGTGGTTACTATCATTTGTTCTCTTTTAGATGAAATTTCTCCCCGAGAAAATGGATCTAGCTATTCTGATTTGATTACATTTGTTAAGGATCGACCCGGACATGATTTTCGATATGCCATCGATGCTGGAAAAATCCAAAATGATTTAGGATGGTCCCCAAATGAATCATTTGAAACAGGGATTCGAAAAACAATTCATTGGTACTTGGATAATCAAAACTGGTGGAAGGCGATTCAGGATAATAATTACAGACAGGAAAGATTAGGAGTTATATAGAAATGAAGGGAATAATTTTAGCAGGTGGTAGCGGTACTAGGCTTTATCCAGCGACAAGAGTAGTGTCCAAACAACTCCTGCCAATCTATGATAAACCCATGATATATTATCCTCTATCTACATTGATGTTGTCAGGTATCAGGGATATTTTGATCATTTCAACACCTGAAGACACTCCGAGGTTTGAACAATTATTTGGGAATGGTCATCATATCGGTCTCAATCTTTCTTATACCATCCAATCATCACCGGATGGATTAGCACAAGCATTCATTCTGGGAGAAGATTTTATAGGAGGTGATCCTGTAACCCTCATTCTAGGTGATAATATATTCTTTGGTCATGGCTTGGTAAGCATGCTGGCAAAGAGTGTTTTAACAGTAGAAGAAAAGGATAATGCAGTTGTATTTGGGTATGGCGTAAAGGATCCCCAAAGATATGGTGTGGTGGGTTTCAATGATGTAGGACAAGCCACGAGTATCGAAGAAAAACCCAAAAACCCAGCATCAAATTATGCTGTGGTTGGATTGTATTATTATCCTAATGATGTAGTTGAAATAGCAAAAAATGTAAAACCGTCTTCTCGTGGGGAATTGGAGATTACTTCAGTTAACCAAGCCTATTTAAATCAAAGTCGTCTTCGTGTTGAACTCATGGGTCGTGGGTATGCTTGGTTGGATACAGGGACTCAGGAAGCTATGAATAATGCATCTAATTTCATTAAAACGATTGAGGATAGACAGGGATTAAAAGTGGCATGTTTGGAAGAAATCGCTTTTAATCAAGGATTTATTGATCATTCGGGTTTGGAGAAATTGGCTAAAACATATACTAATGAATACGGCGAATATTTAAAAGAGCTTTTGGATTAATCAAATGAAACGGGCGTTATAGCAGACACCCCAATCACAATTGAAAATTTAGATAAATCTGGGATATTATTTTGTGGTGAATAAGGATCAAAGCCAGGATTTTGCCAATCGATCCATTCACAACCAAATCTTAAAAAAACTTTATCATCTACAATGCCTTTTTTACAAATAAGGGAAGCAACAGTTCTGTTTTCCGTTTCACCAGAATATCGTGTATTGATGATGTTATCATACTGATCAGTCAACATTTGATCCGTGAGTTCACCTCGCTGTATGCGAGAAATTGAAGATGTTATTTACATTCTTTTAAAAGGAAGATCATAGGAAAAGAATGTTTCTTCCGCATGTGGTCCTGCCCAGAAACCTAAAGAATAATTGTAAGAATATGAATCATTGATGGGAAAATGGTGTCGATAAATACGGTGATCCGTCCAGGTATATTCAATTTGAAGTTGATCATGCTGTCTTAGGATATCTTTACCTGATGCACCAATCTGGTATCCAAACCAATTTCTGTTTTCTTTATCAAAGGTCCACTCGGGGCGCCATTCATCCATGAAAAGTGACCCGTATAGATTTATTTTGTTGTGGATCTGCCAGATGAGTTCACCGCACATCTGTACATTGTCAATATCTCCGGTGTAATGTTGCATTGACCAAAATGGAATAAAAGGAAGAAGGTAATGTACATCAATAGTTCTATCACCAAATATAACGGTTTCCATGGCATTGAATATGAGAGAGGGAGATGGTTTCCAAATAAATCGATGTGCAGCAATTGAACGAGAATAGAAAGTATTTCTTGATCCGACATTATTATACAAATCGGTTGAACTGGAATCCACAATTTGACTTGATAAGGACCCAATTAAATATTCTAATGTTAGGGTCTTGGACATTTTCCATGAAAACCCTGCTTGTGGGTAACTTGGTAAATTATTTGAAAGAATAAGAGAAGAATTTCCGTGTCCCCAAGATTGGTTGTACTTTCCAAACGAGGCTGAAAATGTATTCGTTTGGTATGCAATTTTCAAATTGGATGATTCAAACCATGTGTCCTGACTTTCAATAAATCCTCTTTTCATTTCAATATTTAATTCCGGATTTAGGAACGTTGATTGATAGGCTAATTCGTGAGCAGATGTAAATTGAAATAAACCGGCAATAGAAAATAACCCTTCTTTTTTGGATGCTCCCAATCCAATAGTAGCAAGGGATGTTTGACCTTTATCTTTGAAATGGTGAATAGATCCGGTAGAATAATAATTTGCAGAAAATTGTGGGAAAAAAGTAAGTGGTATATCTCCACCAGCTAGAATTTCAAGAGAAGTTAGGAGGCATAAAGTATATTTCATGTTGTTAATGGGTGAATGACCGGAAAACAAATACAATTGTCAGAATAAGAATAAGGATATCCAAACTCAGGTCTCGGTGTTCAATATAGAGTAGATCATATTCTGGATTGTCATGGATTTCAGCATTCCGGGCTGGACTTACTTGCCAAAGTCCTGTAATTCCAGGCATAACGGACAATCTTTTTTTCTCATAGGATTCGTAAGTATCGACAATAAAGGGCATTTCAGGGCGAGGTCCTACTAAACTCCTTTCTCCTCTTAAAACATTTATTAATTGTGGAATTTCGTCTAAACTCAATTTGCGTAACCAACGACCAAATGATGTTATTCGGATATCATCTTTATCTGTCGGGCAATGGGCATATTTTTTAGAATCAGTTTTCATAGTTCTAAATTTGAAGATCTTAAAAGGTTTTCCATTTAAACCAATACGAGATTGAGTAAAAAAAATAGGGCCACTACTATTAATTTTTATAATTAAACCAATAAAAAGCCAAAGTGGTAAAGTAATAGAAATTCCAATAAATGCGATTGAAAAATCTATCATTCGTTTAAATAAATCATAAAATGGTTTTGAATCAATTTTTTGCTGCGTGGTTGATAAAAGGGGGAGTCCTGCAACATCCTTCAATCTATATGGATCACTTTCAAAAAGTTTTTGTGTCGGATGAAAACTCATCGCTACATGGTGGCGGTTAGATATATCCTTTAAAAATAGATTTATTTTTGCTTTTGGCTCTTTGATTGCTACAATAATATGGTCAATCTTATATTTTTGTATAATGGATTCTACATTTTCTAATCCTCCTAGAATTGGAATTGGATTATCAATTGTATCTCCTATAGGAATTCTATCATCCACAAATCCAACAATATTCAAGGGAGCGGTTGCTAGTTTTTCAACTGCAGATACTAATGCTTTTCCAACAGTTCCGGCGCCATATACCAACACATTTTCCTGATTCAAATGGTGAAAAAGTTTAGCTTCAATTAATTGGACTAGAATACGTGCAAAAATTACTATAATCGGGATTGTAAAAATGAAGGTGACAGATATAATTCTTGGTATTTGGTATTTTATAGTATACGCTAATACAATATAAATCACGACTGCCTGTAGCACACCCTTAATAACACTTTTTAGAC
>ERZ651768.2409-NODE-2409-length-13006-cov-5.831464_pt1 | contig 13006 bp, 7 predicted proteins | sample MGYA00514754_ERZ651768 | MGnify/ENA metagenome assembly ERZ651768 | reverse complement strand
TATTTCATCCTCCAATTTATCCAAATGATCCTGTTGTCTTTTCAAAACGATCAAAAGAACAACAACAAAAAGTGTTAATAAATAGATGAGAGGACTACGGTAATCCGGATTTTTCAAGGTAAGCGGGTATTTATGCTAAAAGTATGGGGCATTCCAATGTCCTGTGAACTAAAACGTATTGCATAAAAAACTCTAAAACGTCCTAACTGCAATCCTGTACCAATAGACACAGAAGATGTTTGATCCGTAAAGCTCGTACCACTTAAAATATGGAACCGATCCCAACTAAAATCATTTCCAAATGAGACTTTCCAGTTTTGTGGTAAAAATGCCCATTCACCGGTCATACAAACCAAATTTTGGAATCGTCCTCCATCCATTGACCTGGATACTCCAGCTAATAATCTCATTGGAAGATCTGGAGTCTTGATGTTCATATTCGATAGTTTACCAAAATTCAATAGAGATATACCTGCATTCCAGCCAGAGCTAAATAGTTTTGTATATCCTATATCCAGGCTGACACCAGTTGAATATTGATCATATATTGCCATATAAAGTGTTCGCACCAAAAACCCGATATGACCAGCAATAATTGGATAAGAAAATCCTGTCTCAAGTGTCAGCCCAAACGCAGCAAAGGATGAAAGGGGGTCATCCGCTGGTCTATGATCCCTGAATTCCAGACCGGTCAAACCAGCATAGCGAATTGAAAATCTGCCAGTGCTTTTCCCAATCTGTTGATCCAAGCAAAAATTAGAGATCCGAATATCTCCAAGCCAATAACCGTTATCAAATGATAATAGGGGTCCACCCTGAGGTGCCTGAATCAGAGCTGGATTAATGGTGGCTGAGCCACCAAATGCCGGATGGCTACCAAGCGCTAATTCCATCGCGCCGACAGGTAGAACAAGAAACTGGGTTCCAATGGCCAAGAGCGGATAAAAAGATATGGTACAGATGAAAAATCTTTTAAAAATTAAACGCATAGGATAGCGTGTGCCCGGTTTGAGTTGCCCAATCCAAAGAAAATGTATAATCGATCCGGGAATCATGATCAGTCAAAAGGTCATACTCCAATCCCCATCCAAAAGCTATACGACCATTCCCGAATCCACCCCTAAAATAATAAATATCTTGATAGGTATATTCAGTACCTATTCGTGGAAGAAATGAAATAAAACTCTCGTGATCTGTAATAAAACCGGCATCTGCAACTATAGTAACACTCTTGATCAAAAATTTTGTTCCTGCACGATATATGGTTGGGAAATTATCCTTATACGCTCGACCTTCTGCATACAAAGCACCTGTATTCCACTGATAATTAGAGCTCAGATCCTGGACCATTAACCCAAATGTAGTTGTCTTTCCTGATTTAAAAAGAAGACCAATATCAAACCCGATACCTGTACCTTTATATTCTTCATTGACCGGAAGCTGATGTTGCAGGATCTTTATATTCGCTCCAACCGCAAGCCAGGGCAATACTCTCTGGGCAAAGGTTACCATGAAGGCATCTTCGCCCGTTTGCATCATTACTGTTTTTTCTCCCGCACTGTTTCGTCCCTGGATATCAGTGACACCGGCACTGGCCCATGCAATACCCAACCCGGCAGTTGGCGGAAGCGAGGTGGCAAAGCTGGTACCAGATAGACGTCGGTCCAATGACAATTCAGAATAGGAAAATCCAACTTGTTTTTTCATTAAAAACGCGGTCCAGGCAGGATTATAGAATGCAGCAAAACCATGATCCTTCTCTGCTGTGAAAGCCCCACCCATTGCTATAGATCTAGCGGTCATCCCCACACGTAGAAATCCACCTGAATATCCTGCCCATTCCTGCGCAGACAGACCTGTGGTCAGAGATAGGATAATTATTATCCTGTGCATCATTTCACCACAATGAGTTTTGTCCACATATCAGCAGGTGCTTTATTCACAGAAGTTGAATAATTAAGTCTTATGAAGTAAACCCCATTGGCGACATGTTCTCCAGAAGATCCTCGGCCATCCCATTTCAAAGCTCCCTGATAAGTATTCAAATCATATTCTTGGTGATGCACCTTCTCCATAGCAAAGTTGAAAATATTCAGCACAACCAATGTATTAGCTATCTGATCTGTGTGAAAACGGACAAAACCATCACTGTTCAATCGATTATGGCTCAAAGGTGAGAACGGATTCGGATAGGCGTAGATCTCTTTGGGATCATGGTTAGCCTGGTAGATCTCCCAACTACTACCATGTATATCAGCTGATAATGCTGCACCATCCAGCGTACCGATCCAGACACGTGGGATTGTATCACGATCCTCAATTGCAAGGGTATAGACCGTATTCGTCAATATCTGTTTTTGAGTCAGAAAAGTATGATCTATGGGTGGATCGAATATTGCCCAGTTCTCACCATCCAGACTTTTCCAAAGCCCACTCGAAGTGGCTACAAATATCAGTGAATCAAGTGAAACAATATTATAGACTCTTTCCCCTAATAATGCCGTTCGCCAAGTAACACCATCATCGCGTGTATAGCTTAATCCGCGTACCTCTCCCGGTTCACTGGCGTTGACCGTAGCTGCCCAAATAGTACGCTGACCGTTCCAGATCTGCTTGGCCAAACCCACTACGAAATTCCCTGATAGACCATTATTAGGATACTTATAATGTTCCCACTCTATACAGCTTAATATTTCATATTGGTTTGAATCTATTTCCACTATCTCCTCAACCAATAAACCACGATTTATCCCATTAGCTGTCCCTACCCAAACGGTATCACCAAAGGCTAGGACTGAAAAAGCTTTATGGTTATGGTTACCGCCGTCTTCAGGGTCGCGGGGATTCAAGAGATAATCTTTCAAGATCGGTTCCCCTGTTGTATCCACAAATGCTGTATCCTGACATGTGGATAGGACAGCCTGATGATCCATGGGCATTGGAACATTCTCTGCTTTCCTTAAACTATTGCTGGATAGATCAAAACGTCGCAATCCACCTGCCCAACTAGCGATCCATAAGAATTTCCCGGAGATGGATGCATCATAGGTCACATTCGCCTGGGGTACCGTAACCGGTAACTGTCGAAAATATCCTTCGCCGAAGGGTACGATAGTATCTTCGGGTCTGTCTACCGGTTGCGATAAATATTTCCATTCGATCGCTTTCGTTATTTTCGCGAGTCCGAGTGTTACAGTTTCTCCATCATTGAATCCTATATCTTCAGACGATGTATACTTGATGGATCCTGATTGAATTGAAATCCAGATCGGGTCTTCTGCTTCTGTTCCATACGAAGTATCACTCTCAACAATAAATGTTAAGGATTTTGAGGCATCAACATTCTCTATCTCGATTACGTTCCCAGTTCGGATGCTATCCAAGAGGGTCGTTTTTACATTCTGACCCGTGGTACTAACAACCATAAAATCACCAGAATAACCAACTCCAGGGGTATACTCACTGTCAAATGCAAAATACAGTCCCCCGGGATTGTTGACACCAAGACTATCCCAAGAAAAATCAAACTCTAAAATCACCTGGGGTGGGATATCGTACCATGATTCAGCATTCATCGCTACTGCTATACCTAATCCCATTGGGGTATCACTATCATCTCCGGCCAAGGCAATAACCATGGTATCATTTTCTGCGGCAATGGCGGAGACTCCTCCTAAGGGAAGTTTATATGTCTTAGCAGATGGGTCATCAATCACACTGATAAGTGAGTCAGAAGTTGTTTGATAGGTATAAACGAAATGTCCGTCATGCAGTGATAACCCCCGCCCCGTACCGAACCAGGTCAATGAGTCTCCCATGGTTCGAATCTCAGCCACAACATTGCTGGAGAACCCTTCTTCGAAGTATGAAATTTCTCCACCATCCATCGACTTCAATGCAAATCGTTGCGGAATTGCAGACTGACCGAAAAGCCAAACAGCCAAACACAGAATTGCAATAGACCTATTCAATGATAACTTCATGTAAAATGGGCGTACTGTAATCATCAGCATTGTCCTGGGTTATGAATTCCCAATGGAATAATCCCGTTTTTGTCTGAAAATCAGGATCAGTATTCCCTGACCCATAAACAGGTATTCTGAAACTATATATACCATCACCCCGAATACTATCGCCACTGGTAAAATCGGGTTCATAAAGAATATCCTCGCTCCCGTCATCATACAGGTAAATGTAGTTCCCTCGATTCATAAGAGAATCTCCATCCACATGGAACGATGTAAAACCAACCCATTTTACAGTTTCCAAACCATCAGCATCGAATACTTCAGCATAAACCGGGTGTAGAGTTACTGTTGAGCCTTCAGGGCGAATGATAGTATCCGGAGCAGTAATAGAAATGATCTCTGGTATGATATTGCCTATGGAGAAAGAATCCAGTTTAGAAATCTGTACTTCATCATAGTAGGCCAACACTGTAAGATATACTTTTCCAGAATCATCTCCTAGTGTGTTTTTAATTAAGGTCGAATCATTGGCAAGTTTTATGCTGTACATTCCATCATCAGAAATTATATCACCATTTTTACCATCATCCTGAATTATCAAACTGTCAGGTATATTTTCTTTATTTACTCCATACCAAATCAAGGATACACTTATTAAAGACCCGTCATCATAGGAAGATTCAACACTGGCAGCAAAGTATAGTTTGTTCACATCTTGATGAAAAGTGAATTGAATACCAGATATTGTATCAATTGGATCCGTTATGGGATCTTTTTCCGGACACCCATTAAAGAATAATACCATCAAAAGAAGAATATGGTTCATGGATAAAAGATTATTTCTAAATACCATTAATCTTTCTTTCCTTCAGAATGGGTATGGTTGTAAATATAATCTGTTATCAGTATGCCAACCTGTTCCAGGCTTTCTGCACTGCAATTTTCGGGAACATCATTCAATGTATGCCAGAAATTGGTATAGGAATTAGGATATTCAAAATCAATGATATCAATTGTCGATATACCGGCATATTCATTTAACGGGACATGGTCGTCATATATTGCGTGAGCTACATAATCCTTGAAAGTATCCAAGCCCAGTTCCCTAGCCCGGTCCCACAATCGCCTCACAAGATCCTCGTGATACTTAAAGGAATTTCTTTCGATGGGCAAAGATAATTGTTTATCACCAACCATGTCCAAGATAATACCTTCGTCAGGTAATGGAATGGGTATATGTTTCGCAAAATACATTGATCCCTGGCAATAGGTCTCGTTTAGTCCAGGATCACCACTATCCTCAGCATCAAAAAAGACCAGATTAACTCCAATTGGTGGTGGGGTTTTGGCCATTATGCTCGCAAGCTCTAACATGATCGCCGCTCCTGAAGCCCCATCATTAGCTCCAATGATCGGTTTGCTTCTGTTGGCAATATTATCATCCTGGTCTGCCCAAGGACGGGTATCCCAGTGAGCCCCAATTAATGATTGAAATGAAGAAGAACGGTTGAATCGAGCAATAATATTTGTTCCCGTATAAGATTTATTTTTACCCTTTTCTTGAAAGGAGAATTCCTGCAATAGAACTTCGTCTGAAAAAATTTTCAACCTCTCAATAATAAAATCCTGACAGGCACTGTGTCCGTCTGAACCCGGATTCCGAGGGCCAAAGCTGCACTGTTCTATCAGATACTGATAAGCATTATCTCCATCAAATCGTGGCATTACAGAATTACATCCGCCGGTGAATACCATTAACCCGTAAACGAATAATCGACGCATATTTATCCTGCTATGGATATGTTTACATCAAACCCGAAATCCCGGTCGATCTTTCTACCCAATGTCCGGCTATCGCTCTCTCGATATTCATAACGCATCCCTCCGGATACTTTATTGGAGAATTGATATGATACACGAAGACCCGTTTTCCAGCTGGATGTAAAGGCCCCTTGCTCAAGTTCAATTTTATCACCCGATTTGAATTCATCACTATCATTCATATCAAAATTTAGGGTGAAACTCACATTATTATTCAGTTTCAGATCACCATAATAGGGAATAGGAATGGTTATACCTCCCCGATGCGTATAAGTGGCGGTGGACGTATAACTATAATCCTTACGAATGGTCAATCCAGACGGCAATTCATCTAAAGACATATTTCTATTATGTCTAAAAGTAACGGAAACATTTTTTTTAAGGGTCATACTCATACCCAATAATGGTGAAAAATTCATATTGATCCTGGATGAACGTTCAAAATCCTTGTAATCCTCTGCAAAGGACCCAAACTTGAAAAAGTTCATTTTTCCTGGAGAGGTCTCTTCAAACTGCCATGAACGAGTTTCTTTACCGGAATAACTATGGTCCATGGAAGCGCTTTTGGCAAACCATTTAATAACTGGCCATTTTTCCAGACCACTGATTCGAAAGCTCCAACCTGGAAAGGGAATACCATTCTGAAATCGTTCATCAAAAGCAATATAATCTCTGGTCATGGTTCTTTGCTCGATACCTGTACCACTACGTGTTGAAGATATATTTTGTGCAAAATTAAAATTGATCGTCATCGCTCGAGAAACTTTCATCCCTGATCGAATAGAACCATCTTGCTTGTGGTCCCAATTACCTAGATTGGTTCCAATTTCATCCGATTGTTCCAATCCATGATCCGGCAACCACCCAAATTTATATCCCACCGGTACATCCCCAATTATTTGGTTTGCACTGCGGTTCAAGGTTTCTGTATAGCTTACAGAAATTGGGTTTACCTTATTGATCAGTCCGTGAACAAATGAAAGTGATTTGAATTCTTTGGATTCCTTTTTTGATTTTTCATTATTAGATTTTTCAGTATTTTGTCTGGAACGGGATGTCCTTGTGCGAGTTTTATTAGTGCTTTTTTTAGTGGGAGGCTTATATAAGATCTCAAAGAATTGCACAGGTGTCAGTGTAAAATTGGATGCAAACCTTAACTGGGTACTGATATTCTGTCCTTCTCTTGAAAGATCATCGCTCCAACGATAATTAGCAGTGTAACTAAAATTTGGTCTCAACCATTTCATTACTGACGGATTGTATGTTGTGTTCAGACTCTCAGTGGTATTGGTCACTATTCCAGGATCAAGATTTTTAACTGCCAACCAGGCATACCCACGATAATCATTCAGTTTACTCTGTCCGGCCCATGAATATTTCGACGATAGATTATTACTAAATTTATGGTCCAGATTCATTGTGCGGTTTAATCCAAAATTATAACTGTCTGGTGACCGTATCTGTGTTCGTGTATTATTCCAGGTCAGTTTCTCACTGACATTCAGGGATGTCCTAAATGCAGACGGCGTATAATAGACCTGCCAATTACTGAATTGTTCACCAATTAGGGGAACATCAGCCATCCATTTGAATGGTCGTATGTAATTATTCCTTCCGAATGGAATATTATAGCTGATCTTTCCTGTATAGGATTCCGACCATTTTTCAAAATATGTGATATCTGATGATCTGGACTGGGAAGCGCTGAAACTGGTTTGAATATTATCAACCGTGTATTTCAATAATTTATTATCAGATTTTCCTGTTTTGGATAGAGATGTGCTCAAAGTAATAGACTCGTTTTGAGACAGAATAGTGTCTGGTGGGGAACCAGGATTGACCAAAATATCTTCACCTGGAAAATATTTCGGTCTGTTCAGATTTTGACTTATGGATGCGTTCAAAGGTAGAGATAGACCCCAAGAACCCGGTAAAAATCGATGTAGGTCTATCCTTCCGGAAACATTAAGATTCTCAGCAGTATTGGTTCCCCGGGATAGACGCTCCTGAAGTCGATGAAAATCCGCATCTTGTCGGCTATATGTAAAATTAGCGCTTCCCAGATCAGCTAATTTTAGACTGGATTGAACACGCATCGCTATGCCGCGGTCTTTTTTTACTCCACTAAGTCGTAATTCATCTATAAAGACTAAACCGCTAATTGCTTCATCAGCCAAATTCCGCAATCCTACAGCAAAATATTGCAATCTGTTCAAAGCTGGTTTTCCTACAATGATAACTCTTTTCCCGGTTTCAATACCATTTTTATCTGTGTAGTAGTATTTTTTAACATTTGCAGAATCAATAAAGACATCACTGGGTTTTAGACGTTTTATATTTGTTGAGTCTTGAAGTTTTAAGGCGGCAAGCCAGTCTAAAGGAATTGTAAAACTATTGCGGTTTTCATCCTCATCCCAGCCCGTATAAACTGGTTGGGTAATCTCATAAAAATCTTCTCCCATACCAAACCGTAAAAATATTTCTACATCTGAATCCAATGATGTGATCCACGGACTGTCACCATAAACATACATCTTCATATAATCGTATATCATAAAACTTCGTTTCTGATTATCATTTAAGGTGTACAAGGTTTTTTGCGCAGCTCCGGAGTAGCCTGCAGGTAAATTATTGAATTGCAGAACAAGAGACTGTTCTTTGGCGCGTATTTGATTAAGCCGATCATATTCTCCCTTAACTCCTTTTGGCGGGGTATAATCTGCATTATCTTCAGTATTTACTACTGCAATCTGAAAAGATTCAATATCTTCATTTGATTCTTCAATAATATCTGTATCTCGCATTTGAAAATCCTTGTTGGGGGTTATAAAGGCTTTGTGTTCACGGTAAACTTCAGGGGGATGGATCCCTAGTTCCTGCCACTCATTTCCCACAATCTCAATTTTGGCGATCTGCAATGCGGATAAAGATGAGTCAAGCCCGGTCACGGACAAACGAACATACCTGATCTCATTCCATTCAGTATTACTAACATTTTTAAAATCTGTGAGAGGGATCCTAAACAGTCTCCAGCCTGTTGGTTGACCATTATCTTCCGTTGCCCCCGCTAAATAGGTGGTATCCTGAAGGTGAAAACTGGCTGAGAAATAATCATTGGTCTTATCCAAAAAACCAGAGCGATCCAGATCCTCCGTATCCGGATATTTCCCTCCTTCCTGTATCTTGGTACCTGTCCCATTTCCTTCGGTCCCATTCATCCGGCTATAGTCAGTGCTGCCTTGCTCATAGTTCCAATTATCACCATTGGGGTCTTCAGAATCCACATCATCCGAAGCATTAATGATATCTATTTCACCCTGGTAGAAATAATCCTGATATGTTCCAGAGGCAAGACAATTTCCCCATCCATCCTCAAATTGATCAAAACAACCATCCAGGCCTGTGTCTTCGTCGTCCTCTAAAAAACCATTTCCAAGTGTTAAGCCTGCTTCAGGAATGTCTTCAGTATTTAATTGACCGTTACCATCACGATCCTCACTAATCTTACCCAGATCAATTGTCATTTGACCTGTAGACCCTTTGAGCCATATCTCAAAAAATTTATTCTGTGTCTGATCGTAATCTCCGGAGTAAAGTGATGTGGTAATCCCTACCCATACTGAATCATTATTCATGCTGCGCTGATGGTCTCTTGTCCTATACCTTAAGATCAAGATATCGGTCGTTTCATTGCCAGCACGAAGAGATGTGGATTGATTCGGCCAAATATCGCGGGTTCGGGCTGGGACATAGGGATTATACCAGATCAGTTTACCGCGATTACGCTGACTGTATTCATCCCCAAAGGTCAGCGCGTCGTCATCATATGATAGGGGTGCCGAAGCTTCTTTCCAGAAGCGACGCTGTATAGATGGTGACGTTGTACGTTTCGCACCCTCAAAATCATCAATAAAAGCTACACCATTAGGATCTCCTGTAGCATCATTACTAATTGAATTAGGATCTGGAAGCACCTGCGCTATCTCTCCTTCCATCGAAAAACTGGTCATTTTATCAGTCTCGATGATAGGCAGTTTATCAAGAAATCTGGTGACACCATCCAGTTCCCACTCATAACGCCCGTTAACATCCCATATAAAATTGCGGGTCGGTTCATAACCAACTTCAACTTTTTCATTGATAATCGATTGATTAAAGTAAAGTGCGGTGGCCCCGATGAACGAATTCTTACCAAGATCCATTTGTGCGCGTGTACCAAAAATCGTCTTTTTATCAAATGATACCAATTCATGTTTATCATAACGAATCTTTAAATCCGCGTTAGGATCTTGACCAGCATCCCCCATTAGAACAATAGTTCCCGTAAAATAATCAACCTGATAATCTATCCCTCTTTTCAGGGTAACATTGTTTTGTATTACTTCTTCACTGCCTTCTACCAACATAAATCCCAGACTAATAGTAGAACTTTGGTTACTGTACTTCGTCTCGATCATAAATCGGTTATCGCTGTTTATCTCAGATGAAACAGATGATGTATATATCACCCCGGAGCCTAGGTGGTCCAGAAGCTCTGTGACAGAGTTTCCACCGCTCAAAGAATCGCTCCGAGCGAACGGATGTAAAGCTGGCAACAAAAGTTCACCATTAAGCAGACTCAAGATATTTCCTGATGTCTTATCAATGATCTCATCATACTGACGTTGGCCATTTTCATCAAGACTATCTAATCCGAACAATGTGATATAAGGTAAACTAGTAAAACGATCTCGGTCACTCTCCGGCGTTGCACGTTTATTGACTATCTTTACCTCAAATCCTTCCGGATTGATTTGTGTTGTTCCAAGGTAATACACGTTCTTGAACATTAGCGGCCATGTGGGATGGTTAGGATGGCTATTACGAGGCTTAAGCATCATTAAAGAAAGATTCTGTCCGACCGAATCCGCTGATTGACCCACTGACAGTATTGTTTCTCCTGTGGTACGATCCTCTAAAATAAACGTACATCCAAGAATCTCCTGCATGATCTGGTCCCGCAACCTTATATAACCAAGATCAGCACTCATTACATAATTTGCACCTACCTCAAGACGTATAAAACTGCCTTCTTCATTATCATCTATATGAGTAGAATCGTCTGGTTGGAGAGGGTCAATGTATGCGGTGCCGGTAACAGCGCCAGCTTCGTTGGTATTTATTGATTTATACAATTCAAAATTTTTCACTACCAAATTCCCGATATAATGCAAACCATTACGCAGAGGATAAAAAGATGGAACTTGTACTTGATGGTATTGCCCATCATAAATCAGCGTTGTGTCGGCACCATTTCGAAACCATGGATGAATAAAAAAATACCGGTTCTTTAACCAATCTACATCGCGAATCTGCTGTGTATTGGACTGGGTCCCCCCTTTGTACTCTTCCTGCTCTTTTTTTGTCCGCTCTATGGAAGCAATGGTTGTTATATCTACTGGTCCCAGCCTTGATATGGACTTGATACCAAACAAACCCTGATTCTTCCCTGAAAATGTCACATATTTTGTAGATGGCAGTGACAAGGATATATTCCCGGCTTCGATCTTTTGGATAATGTCATCTTCATAACCATCGTAAGTGATACGGAGATTATTCTCCCACTGAAAATCCCGCTCTGAATCCTGATCCATGTTCACGGTAATTCGGTCTCCAATTTTTCCCTGTATGTTCAAGTGTTGTTTTTGGTCAAACTCCAGGTGCGTGTTCTGGGTTTGATTTAATGTTGAACGAACCAGTTCCTGATCCTGGAATATCATATTACCATTTATAGTGACATTTCCATTCAGGCTTAACGATGCTCTACCTAGGTCACCAAGGTCCACTCCCACTATTTCCATCATCTGCCCTCTACTGCTACGAGTGTCATCTTTTGCTTCCTTATGCATGGTCTCAAGAAATTTATTATACCAGTTCCGGGCAAAGTAACGATCAAGGTACCAGTCAACATCTGCTGTGAATGGTATCCTATAAGATCTATCATCAATATATTGACTTATGGTGATTCTGCTCCAATCCCGGTTCAACTGAATTTCTTTTGTTTCAGAATCAAAACTGAATTTTAAAATTCCTTTCGGCGATAATAATGTATCGAGAGGTTGAACAAGAGATGCAGGAAAAAGCGGAAAAGGGTTTACGACAAAATCAGATATAGGAACATAGGTAAAAGGAATCACAGAGAAAGAGCCCCTCTGAGCTATGGAATCCGCTTCCTGTGAATTAGCAGGAACCAGAAACACCATGCCCCAAAGAACCAAGAACATGACCCGGTTCAAGCAAAAAGAAAATGTATGTTTTTTGACCAACTTTCAGTCTTCAATTAACTGATAGCGGTATTATCGATATAATCTCCTGTTATTCTTTAAATGTATTCTTTAATAATTCCTGCATCTTCCTCAAGGCTATACCACGATGGCTGATTTTATTTTTTTCTGTTTCTCCCATCTCGGCAAAGGTCTTTCCATTCTGTAGCAATTTGAACACGGAATCAAACCCGAATCCACCTGCTCCTATAGCTTCTCTAGTAATCTCTCCTTCTATGATACCTTCCGTCCATAGTTCCCTGATTCCATCAGTAAAACTACTCACAGTTCGAAATCGAGCTGTACGAAAATCATCAGCAACAGACCTCATATCCAATAACAGTTTATTTACATTATCATCATAAGTGGCCTTTTCACCAGCGTACCGAGCTGAGAATACACCAGGAGCGCCATTTAGCGCATCCACTTCCAGACCAGTATCATCAGCAATGGCTGGTAACCCTGTTATAATATGGACAGCATGAGCCTTCAAAAAAGAATTTTCAAGCAGCGTAGCACCGGTCTCTTCAATCTCGCCAACTTCAGGAAAATTATCAAGACCTAAAACAATCAACCCTCGGATACTAAAAACAGCCTTCATTTCTTTCATTTTATCGGGATTATTTGTTGCTAGAACCAATTTTTCCAGACGAGACATACCGCTTTCCCCTTGTAAAAAATGCCGGGGAACCTATAAGAATTCATCCGTTGATACAAGTGATTGTTAATTGAAATTATTTTATCGGATTACGGGTCTTTTTATACCTATAAACCATTTTGTTTTGGTCGAACACCGCCGGTAATTTTCACGAGCTTTTTGTCTATTTGCCAAGAAATATTGTGGCTCGGTAGCTCAGTTGGTAGAGCAGTGGACTGAAAATCCATGTGTCGCTGGTTCGATTCCGGCCCGAGCCA